>Ga0164290_1001605_pt1 | contig 28945 bp, 38 predicted proteins | sample Micstemetagenome_FD_108782 | JGI IMG/M metagenome (GOLD analysis project Ga0164290, IMG submission 108782) | Contaminated culture microbial community from soil near Moab, Utah, USA - Microcoleus steenstrupii SON62 (Illumina Assembly) | ecosystem: Environmental > Terrestrial > Soil > Soil crust...
ATGTTGTTTGGCGATGCTAAAAAGGTGTTGCAGGATTTGATTGGAGAGATAAAGAATATTTAATTAGTCGGCTTTCTGTTCTTTGTTCATCTTCTGTTGCGTCGCACACGTCAACACTACCAATACAATTTAGCAGAAGTAAAGTATCGCAAAGGCCGCAAAGCTGTTCGCAAAGAGGCGCAAAGCTTAGCGATCCTCTGCGTTTCCTCCGCGTTCTTTGCGTTACTAAAAAAGCTCAATAGATTATAGAAAGCACAAGTGTGCGACGCAACAATAGCTCAATAGCAATAATGCAGCTTAGTACACATCTTCACCTCTTACCTTTGAAAAGTGAAACAATTACCTGAAGCATTATTACAATCATTAGAAGGAGTAAAAGGTTTTGATAAGAAAGCTTTTGAAGAAGTACATGCTTCAGGTGAACAGATCACATCTATTCGGGAGAACCCTATTAAAAATTCTCCATTCTCCATTCCAAATTCTCCATTCTCACAAGTTCCCTGGTCGCAATATGGATACTACTTATCTAAACGTCCTTCATTCACATTTGATCCGTTATTTCATGCCGGCTGTTATTATTTGCAGGAAGCATCAAGTATGTTTTTAGAGCAGGCATTGAAACAATTGGTTGATCTTTCACAACCGTTGAAGGTTTTAGACCTCTGTGCTGCACCGGGTGGTAAGTCAACCCATATTCAATCACTCATTTCTTCTGAAAGTTTACTGGTGAGCAACGAAGTGATTAAAAGCCGTACTAACATCTTAGCCGATAACATCATTAAATGGGGATGTGAGAATGTAATTGTAACAAACAATGATCCTTCTGCATTTAAAAAGCTCACAGGTTATTTTGATGTGATTGTTGTGGATGCACCTTGCAGCGGAAGCGGTTTGTTTAGAAGAGATGAAGAAGCAATCAATGAATGGAGCTTGAATAACGTAGCTCTGTGTTGTCAACGGCAGCAACGGATACTGGCTGATGTAGTGCCTGCGTTGAAAGAAGGAGGACTATTGATTTACTCTACCTGTTCTTATTCAAAAGAAGAAGATGAGGATATTGAAGACTGGCTGGGAAGTGAATTAAAAATGAAGAATGAAAAATTAAGCCTTGAAGAAGAGTGGGGGATTGTTGAAACGGTTTCTGAAAAAGCGTCTTCAGTTGGCTACCGCTTTTTTCCTGATAAAGTAAAAGGTGAAGGTTTTTTTATTTCCTGTTTTAAAAAAACAGCAGATGAAGATGAAGTCAGGGTGAAACCTTCGAAGGTTGGATTTGCACCCGTAAAAGATAAACCTTTGCTACAACCGTTCCTAAAAGAAGAAAGAGCATTCATTAAAGACCGCGATGCTTATTTTTCTTTAACCGACACTACATTGAATGAATACCAGTTATTGCGTTCTGTTCTAAACATTCAATACAAGGGGATAGAGTTGGGACAGATCATGAAAAACAAATTGGTTCCTGCTCATGCTTTGGCTTTAAGCACTCTCATTTCAGACTACGTAACAAGAACAGAACTAACTTATGAAGAAGCCGTTCTTTACCTTCAAAGGCAGGAGTTAAAACTGGAAACAAAAACTATGGGCTGGCAACTCGTCACCTTTCAAAACAAGCCTTTGGGCTGGATCAATGCCCTGCCTAACCGCATTAACAACTACTATCCCAAGGAATTGCGTATTTTGAAGCAGTCGAATGATTCTTCGTTCGGAAAATAATTTTCATATTTGCAGTGCTAATCGAACCAAAACCCGCACTGTTGTGGGTTCCAATGAAAAACAAAACAAGTCCACATGAAAAAATCATTTCTGCTTGCCACCATTCTTTTCTTTTGCTCATTTTCCTTTGCGCAAAATGAGTTGGTTGTTCAGGGATCAGAGAACAATCTTTATTTGGTCCACACAGTTGCTGCCAAAGAAAACTTTTACTCGATTGGAAGATTGTATAACATTCCGCCGAAAGACATGGCTGCGTTCAACAATCTTGACATGACGAATGGTTTAAGTGTTGGCCAGACCATTAAGATCCCTTTGACCAATTCCAACTTTAGTCAGAAATCAGGTAATGGTCGTGCTGTTTATTATGTTGTCGGCGAAAAAGAAGGTTTGTATCGGGTAAGTACTAAACACAACAAAGTGCTTATGGCTGATCTCAGAAAATGGAACAGCCTTTCTTCCGATCAATTATTTGCGGGTCAAAAATTAGTTATTGGATTTTTAGTTTCTCCTGAAGCTAATAATATTACTGCCACCCCGATTGCAAATACAGAGACAGTAAAGGCTCCAGTTGAACAACCAAAGCAAGAAGTAAAACAGGATGTAGTTAAACAAGACCCTCCTAAGCAAGAGCCTGTGCAGGTTAAGAAGCAGGATGTACAACCTAAGCCAATAAATCAGACAGCAGTAATTGATGCGAATGGCGGGTACTTTAAAAAAGACTATGAGCTGCAATCAAAGAAGCATTCCTTGGGTAAAGACGAAACGGTGAATGCAGGCATATTCAAAACATCAAGTGGTTGGCAGGACACAAAATATTATGCACTGATTGATGGAGTAGAACCCGGTACTATTGTTCGCATTATTAACCCAAGCAATAACAAAGCTGTTTATGCAAAAGTGTTGGGACAAATGGCTGGCATTCGTCAAAACCAGGGATATGATATGCGTATTTCAAATGCAGCAGCAGCTGTACTTGAGATCAGCGATACGGAGAAGTTTATTGTGAAGGTGAATTATTAGGGCCCTCTGTCTCCCTAAAGGGAGGACTTAGGTTGAACATCCTTTATATAAAGACAGTCATCAGGGCTGTCTTTTTTTGATCTCAGTTTTACGACTTAAAGGGATTGTACAGATGCTATGCTCTGCATTCGTCTGTGCCTCTGCGAGAATTTTTTTGTGCCTTAGCTGCATTGCTACTTTTAAGCTTGCGTTGTGTCACTCACTTCAGCGTTCAGTGATTCTATTGAGCAAATGAAAGTATCGCAAAGAACGCAAAGCTGTTCGCAAAGAGACGCAAAGAATCTTAGCGATCCTCTGCTTTTTCTCAGCGTTCTTTGCGATACTGACTTACTCTATCAGAATATTAGGAAAATAAAACGGCAGGTCTGCCTCTCAGGAATTCTTCAATCCCCATTCTCTTTTTCCCCTCCGTCTGAATCTCTTTGGCATAGATGTATCCATCAGTGCAGGCAAACTTTAAATATTTCTTTCGATCCGTTTCATATTGTCCTGCAGTAATTGAAGGCGTAGCAAATTCTTTCTCGCTTTTGTAAATCTTGAACAGCTTTTCATTCAAATGGGTGAATGCTCCAGGGTAAGGAGATAAACCTCTTATCAAATTATGAACTTCATTCACAGATTTGCTCCAATCAATTTTGCATGTTTCAGTAAATATTTTTGGTGCATGCTTAACTTTTAATTCATTGATCACAGCTGATTGTGGAGTCTCCTGGATTGAATCATCAGCTAAGCCCTGAATTGTTTTTACCAAAAGCTGTGCACCCTTTTCTTTCATTTTATCGTGCAATTCACCTGCTGTTTCATCCTCACCAATTGGTATTCTTTCCTGCAACAAGAGATCACCTGTATCTATTTCGTGTTTCAGCTTAAAAGTAGTAACACCCGTTTCTTTTTCCCCGTTAATAATAGCCCAGTTAATGGGTGCTGCACCTCGGTAATGTGGTAGTAAAGAACCATGAACATTAATCGTTCCCATTGGCGGCATGTCCCATACTACTTCCGGTAACATTCTAAAAGCAACTACAACCTGTATGTCTGCCTTTAATGATGTTAGCTCTTCCAAAAATTGAGGGTTCTTTAATTTTTCCGGTTGAAGTATATGTAAACCTTTTTCAACAGCATATTGTTTTACAGCACTTTCCTGCAGTTTCATTCCTCTGCCTGCAGGTTTATCCGGTGCAGTGATGACACCAACAATATTGCATCCTGCATTTACTAATGCATCCAGCGATGCAACAGCAAATTCCGGCGTGCCCATGAAAATGATGCGAAGGTCTTTATAGGTCATTTAATGAAGTAGTTATAGTGGCTACAAATACGAGTTTACATCTCTATTCAACAAAATCAACTATTCAAGATGCGTGGGCCGTGTTTCATTTATGGACACTGAGTTAACGCGAGTATAAGTTTGGATCTATTTTACAGAAAGTTCCTTAAATAGTTTTTCAATGCCATGCCACTCGCAACCACCATCGAACCTCTCAATCTTTTTGCCATCATGAAACAAAGTATAAAGGTAAGATGTGGTACAGCCGTCTTGTTGTTTAAAACGTTTGAGTTTTTTAAAGAACTTATTGCAGGTTTCAATTTGGTCTTTGCTCATAGCTGCTATCTTTAAATCTTTCATGCCATTGCTACCATCGCTGGTGAAGTCAGCTGAATAGACACCTTTCTCTTTGTATATCGTCAGGCTAATCGAGTTTATTCCGCCACAACTAAGCCGTTGAACCTGCAGTTAAGCATAAGGCTCTTTTACTTGACTAATTGCAGTAAAAGAAAAGTTCAAGAGTATTATTAAAATAAAATATCTCATAAATAAAAAGATGCAAAGCTGTAATATGGTTACCTTGATACTAACTTAACTACATCTACTCAAAATCCGCATACAACAAATACTTCTTCCTGATCTTCTTAAACTCATTCAACTTCGGCTGCCAGCTTTTGCGGATCTCCGCTTCTGTCTTTCCAGCTTTTATTTGCTGCATCAGCGTAGCATTACCTGCCAGTTTATTGAAGAACGCTTCATCCATATTCCCTGACTTAGGCTTGATGAAAAATGCTTCTTTATCAGGAAAGGCTTTGTATGCATCCAGCAAATATTTTAATTGAATGCGATTGTTTACCTGCTTCAAAACTTCCTCAGGTGTTCCGCTAACATTCCATCCATAAGAAAGCTGGTTCTTCAACTTCGGTTCTTTTGCACCTTCCCTTGATGTAGGAGTGAATCGGTATAAGTTCTTTGGTAGGGAAGGATGACCAAATATCTGGAAAGGTTTATCCGTTCCTCTTCCTTCGCTCAATACTGTCCCTTCAAAAAAACAGGTTGACGGGTACCAATAAATAGATTGTATCTCCGGAAGGTTAGGAGAGGGATTTACCGGTAAAACGTATTTGCTTTTGTGTGTGTAATTAGCACATTTAATAACATGCAGTTGAAAGTATGACGCACCGGGCGGATAAGTTGCAGCCAAAACATTTTGGGTATATGCTTCCATTGCTTCTTTCGATAACCACCCTTCCTGTAAGATCATTTGTGCATACTCACCAATCGTCATTCCATAAACAACAGGCACAGGCTGCATGCCAATAAACGATTTATACTTTGGCTCCAGCACAGGCCCATCAACATAATGACCGTTCGGGTTGGGACGATCCAAAACAACCAAAGGCAGGTTGGCTTCAATAGCGGATTCTATGTAATCTTCTAAAGAAGAGATGTATGTATAAAAACGAACGCCTACATCCTGTATGTCAAACAACATCACATCAACACCTTGCAGATCTTCTTTCGATGGCTTTCTTTTTTTGCCGTATAACGAAACAACCGGAATGCCTGTTGCTTTATCAACTACACTTTCCACTTTTTCACCAGCATCAGCATTACCTCTGAAGCCATGTTCTGGCCCAAAGATGACTTTGATCTTCACACCATTCTTTTGCAATACATCTACTAAATGCGAATTGCCTACGGTTGCTGTATGGTTAGCAAACACGGCAACATTCTTTCCTTTCAGAATGGGTAAATACTGATCAAGTCGTTCTGCTGCAGGAATTATTTTGCCCTGGTTAGTTGTTTTCATAACCGTGGATTTGGTTGGTTTTGCATCTTTCTTTTGTGCAGAGCAATTCGTCATTAAAAAAACAAAAACAAAGAGAGAGGTGATCTTTAGTACTGGCATGGTATGATGTTGAGACTTTAGAAATAAGCTGCTTTCAATTTGAAGGATGCAAATTAAGCCCTGTTGGTTTATGCCGGGCTGTTAAAAAATAGCTATGCTAAACGGAAACATCGCTCTTTTTTATAGATTTAGTACCTTGCCGGTTCTGATTTGTAAACATCTTCATGCTATTGCCCCACCTGGTTACTGCTGTTGAAGAGTGCGACGCAACAGAAGTTTAATAGAATTGATTAGTCCATTACAAAACAATTACAATGCAACAAGTAAAAGAAGGCGACAAAGTTCGTGTACACTACCATGGTAAACTTCGCAGCGGCGAAACTTTCGATAGCTCACAAGGCCGCGATCCATTAGAGTTTACTGTAGGCAGCGGCCAGGTGATCAAAGGCTTTGATGACGGGGTTAAAGGAATGAATGTAGGTGACAAAAAAACCGTTGAAATTGAAGCGGAAAATGCCTACGGCCCAAAAGATGAAACGGCTGTTTTTGAATTTCCCAAAGATCAATTTCCTGCACATATAGAACCTGAGGTTGGTTTGCAACTGGCTATGAGCGATGGTAGTGGCCGTTCTTTTCCGGTAACGGTTGTAGAAGTGAAAGAAGATGTGATCGTGTTTGATGCTAACCACCAGTTAGCAGGACAAGATTTAATTTTTGATATTGAGTTGGTGGAGATTGTGCCTACGTCGAGGATCATTATGCCGTAATAGGGGCCCCCTCCGGCTCCCCCGGTAGGGGAGTGACCCGTTCACAAGGCCAACTTATTTGATGATACTTTTAAGGATTCAAAAGCACTCTATAGTTAGAGTGCTTTTGTTATTTAATGAATGACTTGTAAGCGAGGTTTGTGCGATTGTGAAGTCCTCCCACCGGGAGGATTTAGGTGGGCCGCTTTTTACACCATTTCCACTTCTCTCTCTTTGCTTCTCACAGCAGTCATATTATTTTCACCTCTTCTCATCCACCAGCCTAACCAGGCGCCGGCTAATCCCCAGGATACAACGGCGTCTAAAAGATGAGCCCATATATCATAAGACTGATACCAGATATAGTTTGTGTAAGGTGCATTCAGGAAGACAATCAATCCAACCATAACAGCACTGCTTAAAATTTGACCAAAAGTGGGTCGGTTCATTCTTCTGAGAAGGGAAATAAACAAGCTCATTATAATCACATTGATTACGAATCCGCGGATCATATTCATCATCATACGTTGCGCAACATTGTCAGCTTGCTTGTTATGATATTGGATGATAGCCCAGGGTTTGCCTCCTGCAGCGTTCATTGCTTTTTCATGTTCTTCCCGGCTTGTTCCTTCAGGTACTCCGGGCATATAATAGCCGCCATCTTCAAGACCTTGCGAACTTAGAAAGCTTAAGATAGCATCTTGTTTTTCTGTGTACTGCTGTGCAGGTTGATGAAAATTAATAGCAGCGAAAGAAAGGAATTGCCAAATGAAAATAATCAGTCCGCCAACAATGGCGCCGATAATTACTTTTTTCATGATTGAGGTTTTGGTTGCTGTTAAGTTAAGTCAATTCATCACGAATACAAATAACAAGAACTTTTGAATCTAATCTTTAGAATTTAATATTTCGAATCTTAGGCTTCTCTACTTCGTACTTACATTTGATTATGTTTCAGAATTACACTTTTACTGCTGCAGAACGTTTAATGCGTTATGTGCAGATAGACACACAAAGCGATCCGTTATCTAACACCCATCCAACAACGGAAAAGCAAAAAGATCTTTCAAGACTGTTGGAAAAAGAATTGAGAGAGATAGGCATTGAGGCCGAAATGGATGAATGGGGCTATGTATATGCAACCATTCCTTCAAATACAGACAAACAGGTGCCTGTAATTTGTTTTTGCTCGCATGTAGATACGGCGCCGGATGCAAGCGGTACAGGGGTAAAACCTTTATTGCACAAAAATTATAATGGAGATGATATTGTTTTGCCTGATGATAATTCTATTGTGATCAGTAAGAATGACTTTCCTTATTTGAACAAGTTAATCGATCATGATATTATTTCTGCAAGCGGAACAACATTATTAGGCTCTGATGATAAGGCCGGTGTTGCAGAGATCATGGATGCTGCCAATTTTCTTGTTACTCACCCCGAAGTAAAGCATGGAACTATAAAGATCTTATTTACTCCGGATGAAGAAGTAGGAAAAGGAACTGCAAAAGTTGATATTGAAAAGTTAGGAGCTCAGTTTGGATACACTCTGGATGGAGGACAAGCAGGTGACCTGGAAGATGAAACCTTCAGTGCCGATGGAGTTCAAATTATTATCAATGGAGTCATCACCCATCCCGGCTATGCAAAAGGAAGAATGGTGAATGCATTAAAGATCGCTGCTGACTTGTTGGCATCACTTCCAAGGGCAGAACTATCTCCTGAAACAACTGAAGGCAAGCAAGGCTTTATTCATCCTATTCGTGTAGATGGCATTGCTGAAAAATGTACGATTGATTTTATCATTCGTGATTTTGTAACAGATGGCTTGAAAAAGAAAGAAGAATTTTTGCAAAGCTTAATGGATATGGTGATGGATAATTATGAAGGTGCTTCGTACGAGTTTAAGGTTAGTGAACAGTACCGGAACATGAAAGAAGTGCTTGACCAGTATCCGCAAGTCATTGCTTATGCAAAAGAAGCTATACAACGTTCTGGTTTTGAAGTGAGAATGGAAAGCATTCGTGGCGGTACCGACGGCAGTCGGCTTTCTTTTATGGGATTGCCTTGCCCAAACTTATTCACCGGCATGCATGCCATTCATTCTAAAAAAGAATTCGTATCGGTGCAGGATATGAACAAAGCCGTTGAAACGATTGTACATCTTGCATGTATTTGGGAAGAGAAGAGTTGATGCAGTTTAACTACATTTATAAAAGATTTTAAACCAAAATTGTACTGTTATGTATTTATTACAAGAAAATGGCGCAAGCGGCATAGTTGATTTCATTACAAGTTATTGGTGGATACTACTTATACTTTTCATTGTCTTCAGTGGGCTGTTTACTATTAACCAGGGTTCTATTGGTGTTATTACCATGTTTGGTAAATATCAACGTATTGTTCGTCCTGGTTTAAATATTAAAATACCTATATTGGAACAGGTGTATAAAAAAGTGTCCATTCAAAACCGTTCGGTGGAAATGGAGTTCCAGGCAGTAACGCAGGACCAGGCTAATGTTTACTTCAAAACAATGCTGTTGTATGCAGTGCAGAATGCAGATGAAGAAACGATTAAAAGAGTAGCATTTAAATTCATTAGCGACCGCGACTTGATGCAAGCACTTGTGAGAACAATTGAGGGAAATATCCGCTCATTTGTAGCAACAAAAAGACAGGCAGAAGTATTAGGCCTGCGAAAAGACATTGTGGAGTATGTAAAAGTAGAAATTGATCATACGTTAGAAGAATGGGGTTACCATTTGTTAGACTTGCAGATCAATGATATCACGTTTGATAAACTGATCCTGGATTCAATGAGCAGGGTAGTGGCTTCAAACAACCTGAAGGCGGCTGCAGAAAATGAAGGACAGGCTACATTGATCACTAAAACAAAGAATGCTGAAGCAGATGGTAATGCCATTAAGATTGCGGCAGAAGCGGAGAAAGAAGCGGCCCGTTTGCGTGGACAAGGTGTGGCACTTTTCCGCCAGGAAGTAGCAAAAGGTATGACAGAGGCTGCAGAACAAATGAAACAAGCCAACCTTGATACCAATGTAATTTTATTCAGTATGTGGACAGAAGCGGTCAAGAACTTTGCTGAATATGGAAAGGGTAATATTATTTTCCTTGATGGAAGTGCAGATGGTATGGAAAAGACAATGAAACAGATACAGGCTTTGATGGTGAAGCAAGCCGGAACAAGCTAGTTTGTTTGGAAAAGGATAGTTGCCGAATATTTTCCTTTTGCGAGCAGATCCATAAAATTAAAAAAGGAGCTATTAAGCTCCTTTTTTCTATAGTAATGAATCAATTTATTTCACTGCAAACTCCACCTGTACATCACCCCACATTAACGCAATTTTTCCATTCACATTAGCAAAGGTCATTTGTTCTTTGAACGATTTTGTTTTGCCTGGTTTTACTTTCACTCTCAATACGTCCTTAGTTTCATCATACTTGTATGCTCCCCACTGGTCAGGAACACTGTTTAAAATAATAGTCCACTCAGCCTCATCTGGAATAGTAAACAAAGCATACTTACCAGCTTTTAACTCTTTTCCTTCAATGGTTACATCCTTGTTTACTTCAAATGTTGTGGCTTAGTTGGCTCCTGTCCGCCAAACCTTTCCATAAGGCGCAAGCTCTTTTCCAATAGTGCGGCCTTTTACAGAAGGCTGGCTATAGTTGATAAGAATGCCTGTGCCATTAATAGTAGTGGCCAGGGTTGCAGGCGGGCTGGGTCTTTTGCTTTTATCTTCCTGTGCAAACGAAGCAGTAGTTAAGATGACAGTTGCCAGCAGCGAAAGTGCTAATATCTTTTTCATTTTGTTGTTTTGGCAGAAAGGTAAAGCAAAGCCTATATCAAAACTGCATAATTGTTTAAGCGGTCAGATTTCTTTTCTAAGTATAATAAACTCCAGTGGCTTTACCGGCTTGCCAAATCGTTCGTCATCAGGAAAGGGTTTTGTTTCATCAGTGATTCTATATCCATGTCTTACATACCAGTCAATAATTTCTGCACGATCTGAGATAACATTCATAAAGATGGATGAACAACCAACCTTCGTTGCCCACTCTTCCGATGCATGCAACAATTTCTTTCCTATACCCATGCCTTGTAACAAAGGAGAAACGGTGAGCATACCGAGATACATTTTGTTGCCTTGTTTTTCTAAGTAAACGCAGCCAGTTAAATGATCTTGCTGCACACATTTTAATACCACAGCATCTTCCTTATTTATCATTTGCTTTAGTGAAGGTTCGTCAATGCGCACCGGGCCTTCAATCAGGTCTGCTTCATGTGTCCATCCTTTTTTTGCACTTTCACCACGAAAAGCGCTGTTGATCAATTGTACCAGTTTTGGAATATCTTCTTCTGAACTTTTCTCAAAGCTTGTAGTCATGTATCAAATATATGGGTCAATAAAAAACCCCGCATCTGCGGGGCCAATCATTTTTTTCAAACCCTTAATATCAGATTAAGCTGCACTTGTAATTAAAACGTATAAGCTGGCACACATAAAGCTTAAAATCAACATCACCATTCCGATAGTAGTAAGCATGTGCATTTCTTCATTTGGTTTTTCAAGTACATCACTGATTCTATCTAACACTTGTTTCATAGCTTTTGATTTTATGGTTAGTATAAAATGAAAAACGTGCCGTTTTTATTTCCGCCTTAGTAATAGCAGTCTAAACAGCAACATCTGTAGAACCTCAGCCACAATTATTGCAACTTATGTGTTGAATTGTCCTGCAAAACGATTAGAATAGGAGTTCAACAGAACAAGCAAGCTGTTGCTTAAACACAAGACAGGCACAAGTTTGGTAGCAATTGATCAAAAAGAACTATGAGCGAAAAAGATCAAAAACAGGAGGGTCAGAATATGCCTTCGAAAGATACCGGAGAAACTCCCATTTATCTTACAACAGACAGCACATTACAAACGCCGGATGAAGACAGGAGAGATAAGGCAATAGATCCGCGTAATGACACGACCATGGATGTTTCTGATACAGACCTTCGTGAGTCGGATGCAGATAAGTTTGCCGGAAGCGACAGGGCTGGTACCGCAGAAAGAAAAGATAACTCTATTTAATTAAGACTTATGGAAGAAAGAAAACAAAATAACAATCAGGATTTATCTGATGCAGCTAACAGAACACATGGCCCCCAGGGTATTGATAAAGCACCAGGAGAAGAGCCCTCTGATGATGATGTTCAGTTTATGCAACAAGCTCTGAAAGGGAAAAAAGTAGACAGAGATCCTGATCAGGAACAAGATGAACCCTTAGACAATCAGGACCTATAATTCTCTCAACAGATCCTCACGGTTTTTCTTTAAGGAGCGTATCATAGATCCAAAGTCCATCTTTTTTGAAAGTGCAATTACAGTATCAGCTATTCGTTTTGAACGGGTGGTTTCTGTTTTTGCACTTTCTATCCATTTAGTGAAATAATTCTGGTGGCCTTTAGTAAGTGACTGGAAAAAGTCTAAAGCTTCCGACTCTTCACCCAGGCATTCCACCAATTCGGCAGGTGGTTTTATTTCTGCTTTATCTTCTGATAACTTCACTTGCACTGTGGCCCCTTTTTGCTTTTTAATAGCCTTGCGCATGGTTGCGTTCACAGTCAAAATAAAATTACCACCGCCTATTGGCATCAAGGCTACGCCAGCAATTGGATGCTGATCAATTTTTCCTTTTACACGAAATGTTTGCTTTTGGCCTGGCTTTATTTGTTGAGACAGTTCTGATGGAATATCAATATAAGTCCAGCCGGTTTTTTCACCATTGCTTTCAAAGCGTTTTAATGTAGCCGTAAAGCGAACCATGCGAAATGAATTGCGGGATAAAAATGACAAAAACTTTTTGTTTGACACAGGTTTTTAGATTAAAACCATTGTAATTAGTGGCACTACTTTGGCGGATGTATGTGCAAAATTCAATAGAACATGCTGAGCCATAAGTTCATGTTTGCTACAGGTATTGAAAACAGTTATCCTACTATTTTACTTCCGGATGGCAGAACAAAGCGAATAGATGAAATGGAGAAATGCTGCCATTACAAAAACTGGGAGCTCGACTTTCAGTTAGTAAAAGAAATGGGTATTGAGTTTCTTCGCTATGGCCCGCCTTACTATAGCACTCATGTGGCGCCGGGCACATATGACTGGTCTTTTACCGACATGACCTTTAGTAAGATGAGAGAAATGGAAATCACACCTATAGTGGACCTGCTGCATTTTGGTGTGCCCGACTGGATGGGTGATTTTCAAAACCCCGACTTTCCAAAATATTTTGCTGAGTATGCAAGGGCTTTTGCTGAACGGTTTCCTTATTTACAGCTTTATACACCTGTAAACGAAATATTCATTACAGCTATGTTCTCTGCACAATATGGCTGGTGGAATGAACGGTTATCAAGTGACCGGGCTTTTGTTACGGCATTAAAGCATCTATGCCAGGCAAATGTTCTTGCAATGCACGAAATATTAAAAGTGCGGCCCGATGCTATTTTCATTCAAAGTGAATCATCGGAATATTTTCATCCCATGCGGCCCGAAGTGCAAAACCTAGCCAACTTCCTAAATCAAAAACGTTTCCTGGCACTGGATCTTACCTATGGTTATCCTATTCGTGTTATTATGTACGAATATCTTTTGGAAAATGGAATGACCAGGGAAGAATACAAATGGTTTGAACAAAATCAGGTAAAGGCACATTGTGTAATGGGCAATGATTATTATGCTACAAATGAGCACCTGGTAATGCCAAACGGTACAACACAAGCAGCAGGAGATATTTTTGGTTATTACGTCATCACACATCAATACTACAATCGTTATAAGCTGCCCATTATGCATACGGAAACCAATATGAAGATGCCTGGAACGGTTGACTGGTTTTACAGGCAATGGGCAAACCTTCACCGGTTGAAACAGGATGGTGTACCCATTATTGGCTTTACCTGGTATAGCTTAACGCACCAGGTAGATTGGGACACGGCACTAAGAGAAGACAACGGCCGCATTCATGAAGTGGGCTTGTACGACCTGGACCGGAATCCGATGCCGGTGGCAAAGGCCTATAAAAGAGTGATAGAACAATGGAAGGAAGTATTGGCCTCCGAAAGCTATGGTTTGTTCCGTAACGTATAATTATTGTTACAACAGCAACCCCTTATTTTCCAGTCCTGGCGAAGGAATTACCGTATTAAACTAATGGCCAGCCATATTGGATAGGCATCTGGCTATTTTTGACCTGTCAATATCCAATATCTAATAACTTATTCTAACTGCTTATCGCCTGGTCGCAACCAAAACTAACTAAACCTATGAAGGAACTGCAAAACCGGATTCCGCATCGTTCGACAATTTTTGCAAGGGCTGCTTTTTAGCAGCCTTTTGTTATGGATTGTTAAATGCAGGAACGGTACAAACAACAGCCATTACTTTTATCCTCATGCAAACAATAAAGACTGCTTTTAGTGGATTGGCCCTGTTCTTTCTCCTCTTTATTTCTTTAGGCTCTTCAGCCCAGGCGCCCACAACAGTTACCATTAAAGTTCAGAATACAAAACAGGAAGCGTTGCCTTTTGCCACGGTAAGTTTAATCTCTGTTCCGGATACCGTCAATCAGCAGCAAAAAGTATCCGACAGTACAGGCTCTGTAAGTTTTCCTGTTTTGATGGAACGTCCTTATAAGCTCCGCATTACTTCTGTAGGCTATGAAATCATTGAGAAAGCCCTTACTATTAAAAAAGATAATGCTATTTATGTTTTCACTGCCGAACCTTTAAGCAAATCTTTGTCAGCAGTGGTGGTGCGTTCTACCAAACCACTTATCCGGCAGGAAGATGATAAAACCATTGTGGATCCGGAGAACCTGGCAGCCAGTTCCACCAATGCCTATGAGATCATGGAAAAAACACCAGGCTTGTTTGTAGACCAGGATGGAAATATTTATTTAAGCAGTACGACACCGGCAACTGTTCATATAAACGGAAGGGAGCAAAAAATGAGTGCGGCCGATATTGCTACCATGCTAAAAAGCCTTCCTCCAAATTCCATTGCTTCTATTGAGATATTAAGAACCCCTTCGGCTAAATATGATGCGTCAGGCAGTGGTGGTATTGTAAATGTGATATTGAAAAAAGGAGTTCGGATTGGATTAACCGGAAGCGTAAATGCAGGCATCAACCAAGGTGTGTATGGCAACCAGTTTGCAGGCCTCAATTTAAATAATAATAACGGCAGGTTAAGTTCTTACCTCAATGTGCAGGCAAGTAACCGCGGCACTTATGAACGCATTAAAACAGACAGGATCTTTGCACCGGATTCAGTATTGAAACAGAATGCTTTTACAAAGTTTCCTGCCAATAGTTATTATCTGGGTTATGGCATTGCCTACGAACTGTCTAAAAAGTGGAGTGTAAATTATGACGGAAGGTTAAGTCATAACCTTTCGAGAAACCGGAGCAGTAACGAATCCATCATTGAGAAGATCAGTGCGAAAGAAATGGTAACGGATAACTTAACGATTACCCGCAACAAGAATAAAAATTACAACATCAATCAAAGCTTTTCGGCAAAGTACAAAATAGATAGCCTGGGGTCTGAATGGACAACCGATCTTTCTTACACATATGCACCCAACCATTCCGATCAAAACTTTTCAAGCTATAACCTGAAACCGGTAACGCCAGCTATTAATGGAGTGGGGGAGATAGACAACCGCCTGCATTTCTTTTCAGCCCAAACTAATTTTTCCAAAAAGCTGAAGGGCAAATTCACTATTGAAACAGGATTAAAAACAACCAATGTTATTTTCAACAACAATACCTCGTATTTCTTTATAAACAACGGCAACCGCATAAAAGATGTTTTCAGAACCCGTACCTACAAATACAACGAAGGCATTCATGCTGCTTACTTGCAGGCATCTAAAACAGTTGCAGGCATTACCATCAAGGCCGGTACACGAGTGGAGAACACTAACATGGAAGGCATTCAGAAAGTTCCTAACGATACAGCCTTTAACATTAACCGCACTGATTTCTTCCCTTATGTATTTATCAGCAAGAACATTATGAAGATTGCGAGTTACGACCTGAGAGCTTACCTGGTATATCGCAAAACCATCAACAGGCCGGCGTACGAGTATCTCAATCCTTCTATTCGCTTTATTGATCAATATCTTTTTGAAACGGGTAATCCTACTTTGCGTCCGCAGTTTACCAGTAATTACGAAGCCAATATTTCGGTTGATGAAAGACCCATCCTGGCCATTGGTTATAATGATACAAAAGACATCTTCACGAATGTGATCTATCCAACGGACACCAATAGCCGTGTTGCTTATCGCACCTATGATAACCTGGGGACAAACAAGGAAACTTATTTCCGTGCATTAGGCGCTATACCCCCGGGTAAGCGTTTCTTTTTTGTGTTGGGTGCGCAATACAATCACAACTTTTATAACGGATTGTATGAGAACAAACCGCTGACCTTTAAAAAAGGCACATGGACCTTCTTTACTTATCAAACTTTTAAAGTAACTCCGCTAATGCAGCTTACGCTGAATGGTTTTGCAAGGTTTAAAGGCCAACAGCAGCTATACGAGTTGTCTTCTTTTGGAGCCTTAAATGCAAGTATCAACCAGCAGTTCTTCAAAAAGAAACTTACGGTTACTGCCAGCGTTAATGATATGTTCAGAACCAACCGGAATGAATTTACCATCAACCAGGGATCGGTGGCTGCAAGCGGTTTTCGCGAAGGCGATACAAGACGGTTTGGTTTGAACTTCCGCTACAACTTTGGCCTCAGGAAAAAAGAAGAGGGGAATAATATGTTCATCCTGGAATCACCGGAACGCACAAACTAAAATCAAAGTTTCGTTAAAGGAGTTGACCGCTGATGCTGTGATTTGTAAATAGTTAAATTTTATAGGAAAGAACAGATATGAAAAAATGGTTTACCTCATTTACCGTTACCCTGTTGTTTTTTACACTTTTCACTTCGTGCAGTAAAGATGCATTAAAGCCATACGAAGATCGTATTATCGGTACATGGCGTATTACCGATATAGATGTGCGTGGCATTGGCGGAGGCACCCGAACCTTATTATTTAGCGAAGGACAATTTACATTTACCAACGACAGAAAACTAGTCTACCAAACTGGAAATGGTAGAACCTATAACGGAACCTGGGACCTACGTAAAGAAGTACGACCAGGGAACTGCTATACCGATAGCAATGGCAATCGCACTTGCAATAACGACCGGGTTCAGATATTACAGCTTACTGCAGTAGATTTTACCACACAGGATATTCGCTCTGAATATTTCGATGATATCCAGTTTACAAATACAAATCGGATGAATGCCTACATCTATTCCGGGTCCCGCACCTATGTAATCCAGTTTGTAAGGATGTAAGCGGCAGGCCCTTCATTGGCGCAGTAATTGAATAATATGGTTGAGGTATTTATTTCATAACCATAAAATCTCTTTTATGAAAATGCAATTAAGCTCCCTAAAAGCATTCTTTCTGATGATAACATTATGCCTTACCCAGGCTGTTCTTTTTGCCCAGGATAATAATGGCAGTGGTGGCGAAAGTGGTGGTGGCACCAGCAAAACTGAAGTGAATATTTCAGCCGGTGGCGGCGAATGGTATACATCTCCATGGGTATGGATTGTTGGCGCAGCCATTTTTATTCTGTTACTGGTAGCATTAACCAGCGGAAGCAGAAGGCGTAGTGCGGATAGCAGTACAGACAGGGTAACCGTTACCAAAACAGTGGAAAGAGACACTGATGTTTAAATAAGAATCTCCTGTAAGCCCTTATAAGGGCTTTAAATTTTTTAATAGGCTTAGTAGTGGCACAAATTTTTTTATGTTAAGGCAGGAAAGGAACACCCCTCATGACGAATGAACGTAAGAAGCCTGTCATCCTTTATGCCGAAGACGACCAGGATGATTTTGATGCATTGGAAGATGCGATAGAACAAATTACCCAGAACTATAGCCTGGCCCATGTTAAGAATGGGGAGGAAGCTCTTGCCTATATGCAAAATCCCTATTCGCCGCGGCCCTGCCTTATCGTTTTAGACCTCAACATGCCTGTAATGAACGGCAAGGAGGTCTTAATCTGGCTAAAGGAACAGGAGGAGTTCAGGGAAATTCCCGTAATGATCTTCACTACTTCATCCCGCGAGGATGACATAAAACTTTGCCAGAGCCACAACTGCACTTTTTTCAGAAAACCCACATTGTACAGGGACCTTTTGCATATTGCCCAGGAAATGATGAGCATTTGCGACGGGGGTAATAGGTAGGTTAATATGCCAAACCGGGCTATCAATACAGTCATAAGTGGTTTCTAATTTATGGGGAGTGTATATTGATTGTTTCAGTAATTCTCGTTACCATCTGCCAATTTTTCTATTGCTTTTATGAGAGATATATCTATACGTTCAGTCTCTTCGAAGTGTAGACTTTTGCTGAAAAGAATAGCTACAAAAAGCAAGAGCAAGCGAATTAATTCTCTAATAGTAGGTCCAACGATCAAAAAAAACATTTCATTATTTTCATACTTCGGCCAGTTTATTCATTTGGAAGTGCCAACTACAATAAGACTTTCTTTTATTTTTATGTGAGAGAATTCAAGGACGACCAAAAAACTAAAAGGGAGGCAATAAAAATTATTAAGTCGGCTTACAGGTTAAATAACAGCCAGCAATATGTGTAAGCTTCTTTCCATTATTGGCACTTTTCAAAAGACAATGGTAACAGCAATTATTTTTGATTGGATAAAAGAAGGTATTGAATTAAATCGGGCTGCAACATCCGGGCAGATTTTATCTTGCGAAGAAGCAATCGGATTTAGATTCCCAACTGATTTCACTCAATTTTATTTCCTATATAATGGCTTTAAGGAATTTAATATGGATTCCAAATTGCTCTCTCTTTGGTCTATAGAAAAAATTCAGGCGGAATATGACCCTTCTGATGAATTTATCGGGTTTTGTGATTATTTAATTAACAGTCATCAAATAGGATATATCAAAAGTCAGCATGGAATATATCTGGACTATAACAGATCTCTAATATGTAATGACTTTAATGAATTCCTGGTGCATTGGAAAAATGAGACTCATGAATATATATAGTTCAATCAAGATAGACTTGGCAGACGGCTTGCCTATTCGACTATATTTTTATCAAAGCATTGTGTAGGTACATGACCTGGGTTCTAACAATATTTACAAAACATAAGAAAACGTAGTAATGAAGTTTCAGCCGTTAACTGTCATTGATATTAAGAGCGAAGCAGACATTAAGACTTCAGATTATCTTAATCTTTTACTCTGCTCCATAAATGATCATGTAATCAGGATGAGTATAATGACTGAACCTTTTTACTGGCATCTCCACCCTAATTCTGATGAAACTTTTTGGGTCATTGAAGGTTCCATCTACATCGACCTTGAAACGCATACAGTAGAATTATTGCCCGGACAATTATTAACGATACCAATGAACGTAAAACATCGAACACGTCCGAAGGGTGAACGCTCTGTTAATCTAACGTTTGAACATAATGCAATTGAAACGGTGCGGCTCACGTAAGTATATTATTTTGAACAACTTAAAGATCAATGAAATCTACTTCTGAAATTGCAAACCGTTTTAGAGAGATAATTCTGAATGGTACCTGGATTGCAAATACTAACTACAAACATCAACTAACAAACCTGGACTGGGAAATTGCAACAGCTAAATTGGATACGTTGAATACAATAGCAGTTCTGGCGCAACACATTCACTATTATATAAAAGGAATAAAACAGGTATTTGAAGGTGGAAGCCTTGACATAAGGGATAAGTATAGTTTTGATTTCAATCCTGTTCAATCACAAAATGAATGGGGAAACTTTTTAAACAAATTCTGGAATGATGCAGAAGCGTTTGCATCACTCATTGAACAAATGCCTGAAGAAAAATTAAACGAAGTGTTTGTTGATGAAAAGTATGGCACCTATCAACGAAATATAGACGGTATGATAGAACATAGCTATTATCATTTAGGACAAATAGTGTTGCTTAAAAAGATACTGGCAAACAGAAGGGAAAAAATGGTTCAAGCCAGTGAATGAAATGCAGTTTCCCCTCCCATCACTAAAAATCTTTTAAACTTCCTTTGCCAGTCCGTTCTCCCCAACAAAACCACCATCTTTGTTCTCTATGGAATATTTTGTTCCTCCACAATCCATTGTAAGAACCATCTGGGGTAAAAGCGATACGATCCTTTTCATTTTCGCAGGTGCTTCGGCCGAATTTGCTTTGAACAAAGCCGTGGACTGGCTCTACTTTACCGGAAAGCTTCCCGCTGATCCATTAGGTCGTCTTTTTTCAACCGTGCGGTATGCAAGAGATATTGTTTTTGCGCCAAAAGAGGAGGCCCTGAAAACCATTGACAAGATCAGCGCAATACATGGAGGTGTGGAAAAAGCCAGAGGAGCAAAGATCCCCGATTGGGCTTACCGCGATGTATTGTTTATGCTTATCCATTATTCCATTGCTTCTTACGAATTGCTCGAGAAGAAATTATCCGATAGTGAGAAGGAAGACGTTTATGATGTTTTTTTAAGAATGGGCACCCGCATGAATATTCCGGACCTTCCGCCAACCTATCAGCAATGGTTACCTGTGCGTGAGCAGCATTTGCAGGATGACCTGGTTAAAAGCAATCACTCTATTGATCTATACAGGCAATACAAAAAACATTTGGGCGCATTTCGCTTTAAAGTACTTAAAGAAAGCCAGGTATTGGTTGTGCCGCCAAGAGTATCCGAACTGCTACAACTGGGTAGTTTTTCCTTGCTAAGGCCTGTTGTTCCTCTTTATAAGATCAGCAGAGCAATAAAGCTGGACTGGCTGATCAAGGAAGCATTGCTTCCTTCCAACTACAAAGCACAGATCAAAGACCTTGATGTGGTTCCTTCTTAGAAACGGAACACCAGGTGAACGCCATGGCTTTGACCCGAAAAAGGAATAATAGAAATGTCTTTGTCCTTTATGATCTTGTTCTTGTGAAAATGAGGAACGAGGATTCCGGTCAATGTACCTAAGGTAGTACCTGCAATCAGATCAGTAGGGAAGTGCCTGCCTGCACGATGTCTTAAGTAAGCGGTAGCACCTGTCGCCAAACCTGCTGCGCCAAATAACCAGGGTCTTAGATTAGAGTCCGGATGATAATCTGAAAATACTTTAGCTATAAAGAACGTAGATGTTCCCACCAACGCGGGGTGGCCTGCTAAGAAGGAGTTCCTTGCAACGCCTCTTGTTTTCTGGTCTATTGGTGCATTAGGGTTATAAACATAAGGTCTGTACCGGTCAACCAGTAAAGCTGAACCGGTATAATAAATTCCGGTAATGGTCATGGTTTCAAAATAGAGGAACATAACTTTCCATCCATCTTTGCGTATGTCTTTATCAAGTAGCAGTAAAGCTGGTAGCGGCATAGCCCCATAAAAAAGAATGTCTGAAGTAGCTGCAGCTTTTTCATGATACACATCTGTAGCCCAACGGTCAAAGCCATTTAAATCCTCCCTTTTTACACGTTGAATCCGTTGAAGCGATGACTCGGGCTTACTATAGATCTCCTTTAAACCATAAAGATCGAATGCTGTAGCTGCGATGGTTAATGGTATATCAACCCTGCCTTTAATCTTATATACCTCTTTTGGCTGGTTGTCGTAAACTTTTCCTTCAGCTTCCTGTATGGTTACTATAGCTGTGTCTGCTTCTACACTATTTGTAGCTGTTTGTGCAATTGTGTTTAGTCCGGCCATTAAAAGAAGCCCTGATAAGATGATTGTTTTCATGCTGTAGATTTTGCAATGTTTATGCCATTGAGGAGGCTGGTGATGTATCTATTGCTGAAGCAGGCGGGTCTGAATTTTGATTTAATACGTGTAAATAATTGTATGAAGCTTTTAGTACACTGTTTTGCGTTATTGATGATTGTAAATTTTGTATCCTGCACCGGTAGCAGAAAAAGCATTGCCATTGAGGAAGGATGGCAGCTATTGGGAGAAACCAAGGTAAATTTTGTACGGGATGTGGACGAGCTAGATGTAACAAGCTATGATAAGTTTACCACTATCCGTTTTAAAGTAGAGGAGAGAGAAGTGCGGCTGAACAATCTAAAAATCTATCTCGATAACGGTGATATTCTGCAGCCGGCCATAGATGATGTGTTGCAGCCCGATCAGTATAGCCGGGATATAACGATCAGTTCTGAAGGGCGGAATATTGACAAAATCCAATTTCGCTTTCGCACTACGGGCAATGTTTTAAAGGGCCGTGCTAATGTTTTGGTATTTGGTAAAAAGTATGATCCTTATCGTTACTGATATCACTCTTTAGATCAATTTTTTCCAGAGCAGCAGAATGTCTGCTATAGAAGTAAAAGCATTCAATAAATAAGACGTTTGTTTTTTTTGCGGCTTTTCCGATTGCTGTAAAGAAGCAAAGTCTTTTTTTATAGCTGCATGCACAGCTTGTTCAAATTGGTATAAAGCATAACTGATCTGGGGATCGGTGTAAAAAGCCTGGCCGTTGGTATAAGAAGCATGCAGGCTGAAACGGATATATTGCTCATCCAGCTTTAGTATGGATACGTCCATATAGTTGTGCAGCAATTTATCAGGATGCTCATAGAGAAAACGCATGGATTGTGTAAGCGGATTGGATTTGAGCAGTTTGATATTTGACAGGTGGGCCGGTATAGATTCCACCGCTTGTTTTGCTTCCCACTCTGATGCTGATACAAAGAAGTCGGAAGAAAGAAAATTTTGTCTGGGCATGGTCTTTCATTTTATTGGTTAGTTATCAGGGTTACGGTACTACTAAAGTAGCAGAGGTTGGTTGATGAAACAATCGGTAAAACCTTTAATTATTTTAAGTAGAAACCCGATACTTTCTGTGCATTGAATACGAAACAGGCAAGGTGAAATAGCTTGTATAATAAAGAAGCCTCATGGATGGTATAATGATTGCACACCTGATGTATAATTAAAATCAAAGGAGGATAAAAATGAAAAAGTTAGCTTATGTAATTAATCTTTTTGTTTTAGGATTGTGCCTCAGCTTTGCTGTACCAGCAGTTGCTCAAGAGGACGATAGAGAGGATGTTCGTGAAGAAAGAAGAGACAGAGACAGGGATGACAGAGATAGAGACAGGGATAATTTGAGAGATGAAGATGATAACGAAGCCAGGGGAGAAGATGATGACGATGGTAATTACGGTTGGATAGGTCTGTTAGGATTAGCTGGTTTAGCCGGCCTTTTAAGAAGACCTGAAAGAAAGGTTGCACATACTGATAGCACATATCGCAGCACTAATACAGGCCATACAAATCTTGGCAGGGATACCGATACAAACAGAACTGTATAAGATTGTATTATATAAATAGAATGAAGTATGCCGAAAGGCATACTTTTTTATTATTGCACCTTAAGTCGTTAATACATGCTGGAGTATATAATTGATGTAACAAAAGTAGAAGAGCTGCAAACGATACGTGATACCGATGCGCTTGAAAATATATTTGAAAGAGCAAAAAGTACTGTGGTGCAGGGAGGGATTGTGAACCTGACACGCAAAAGCACTGATGGCTCTGTCAATAAGTTTGATGCAATTTCTACTGAAGCAGACCTGGATACATATAAAGCATCTGTCTTTAAGTATTTATAATTAATCCCTTTCCGACATGGCTTCTTTACGTTGTTGCTCGGCCAGGGCCTCATCATTCTGTTGTTCTCCTTCATTGTTGTTTTGTGGAATAGAAGGTGATCCATCCGAACTTACCTGCACAAATGCATTATCGGTATTTTTTAAAGGAGCTTCCTGTGGCTGCGGTTTCTGATTATTGTCCATATGTTTTTTAATGAAAGACAAAAAATCTGTGCCATTATATACTACCTTCTGATGGGATAAAATCTGAAGGTTAATCCTTGTACTGGTTGGTTTTTGCTTAGTAACTTAGTAGCTCTTTTTGTCTGCCTCATAATTCGCAGATCAGGATTGCAGTGCTGCACCTCAGAAAAATAAAGATGTGATTGTTACTGTAAACCTAACTGCATCACCCTTTAGGTCTATAGCAAAGGCAAGGTCAATGTAAATACCGAGCCTTTGCCTGGTTCCGAAGCAGCGGTAATAGTGCCGCCGTGATTCTCTGCTACTTTACGGCAAATAGCCAATCCTAAACCGGTTCCTTCATATTGAGAGCGGTTGTGAAGCCTGAGGAAAAGCTGAAATATTTTTTCTGCTGCTTCATTATTAAATCCAATACCATTATCAGCTACGTGTATCTCAAGGTATTTTGATGCTTTAGTAACAGCGGTATGTTTGATTTGTGCAGGTCGTTTAAATGAATGTGTGATCTGGATCTTTGCAACTTCATCTTCCTTATGAAATTTCAGTGCATTAGAAATGAGATTAAGAAACAACTGCTGCATTTGTGTAGGATAGATCATTGCTACCGGTAGGTCGCTAACAGTAACTTCTGCATTTTTTTCTTTAATGCGGACCTCCAGGGTATTTAATACATCCTGAACAACTTCTTTTAAGCTCTTGTGCTGCTTTTCTTCTTTTCCTCCCAGTGTTGAAAAGGTAAGAATGTCATCAATCAACGTTTTCATACGCCTGGATGACTCAATTACTTTTTGCAAATGAGCCTGCGATGTAGTTGAAAGTGTTTCCTTTTCTGCAGCAACTACCATATCAGAAAAGGTGATGATCTTTCTTAAAGGCTCTTTCAGATCATGGCTGGCAACAGAGGCAACCTCCTGTAGGCTGGCGTTTGATTTTTGCAATTCGATCGTCTTTTCAAAAAGACTTTCTTCAAATTGTTTCCTCTCCGTTATGTCGTGCACCGTTCCAATCATTTTTACCGGCTTCTCATCCTGGTAAACAATACCTCCCCGTGTTAACAGTACCTTTTCTTTTCCATTGGCGATGTAGCGATACTCGCATTCATAGTAGCCTTCTTCCATTCCTTTGCTCATGGCATCTACTACTTTTTGCTTATCCTCCGGATGTACCTGGCTTAAAAAACTTTCATAACCGGGTGGTGTTTCTGTTTCAAAGATCCGGCGCAGTTCAGGTGTATACTGGGTTGTATCTGTAGCAAAATCCCAATCGAAGCTTCCAACCTTAGCAATGCTTTGTGCTTCCAGCAATTCTTTCTCTCTTTTTTCTAAAGCAAGCATTAGTTCTTTTTCTTTTGAAACTTCAAAGGTCTGTCCCAATATTTCTACGGGCTGTCCTTTTTCATCTCTTTTAAAAATGACAACGTAGGTTCTCATCCAATGATACTTGCCGCTTTTGTCTTTAAAGCGATACTCAGATACGGATATCTGGTCGTTATTTTCAGTAATGACCTTTTGAATCATCTCTGCTATAATGTGAAGGTCTTCGGGATGGGCCAGCTTTACGACCATCTCTCCGCCCATATCCATAACTTCTTTTGGAGTAAATCCCATCACTTCTTCTACCTTGCCTGTAATGAATGATTCTCTTTGCTGTATGAGATCATAAATAAAGATGATAGCTGGTGAAGCATTAATAATGTTACTGGTGAAAAGTGTTTCCTCTTCTATTTTGTTTTTGAGGATCTGCATATAGGTATTGGATGCAGTTGTATTGTTACCGAGGATGAACGTGTTTAAGTCGGTTACAATTGCCATCAGCAGATCTGTATCATTTGTGTATCCGGGCAAAAACTTTTTTAAAGATTCCTGTCTTACATAGTTGATGAGGGTTATGTCTTCTGCTACTATGTCAAATTTATCTACAATGTTCAGTTGATTGGTTACCCAACGCTGCATGGACATTTCTAAATAACCCTTTGCATTATTGTCGGCAATAAAGCCAAGCATTTCCTGTGCACTTAATTTGGATTGTTGAAATAATTGTTCCCGGGAAAGATGCTTGAGGTATTGCAGTAAAGGAATATCCATTTTGTAGGAAAGCTGTATCTGATCATTCACATACTCATCAATATGGTTATCTAAGATGAATTGTGCAAAAGCAGGCAGATGCCTGAAGTTGTACATGCCTGGTTCGCTTTCGTATATGGTCACACGTATAATGTTAAGGAGCACTAAAATAGTGAAGAATTTGCTTGAAAGCAGATTGATGCGTGTATAAAAAAACCGGCGTTTGCCGGTTAATTAAATGCTGTTTGCTCCTTTTTTGGTAGTGTTCTTATCCGGGCCTCCATTCGAATCGTCCCGTTCCTGGCGTTTGTTGCCACCTGTTTGCCTGTTGCTTTTTGATGGTGCGCCAGGCAAATGGGTTCTGCCCCGGTCATTACTTGTTTTTTTGGAAGAGCTTCCACTTTGACTTCCGCTACGGTTCTTTTTCTCTTTATCCATAATTGATCATTAACGAATGAATCAAATAAAGGTCTCCGTGTATTTAGCATGGAGACCTTTATAGCTTTTGTTATGAAGGTGATGAAGCACCTTCGTGTCCTTCCAGTTTCACTATTTTGTTGTACAAACCCATGATCAGCAAAGGAGCTGCCCACTCACCAACGAATAAAGACCATGATTTTCCTTTTGCGTTGGATTTAGTGAATTGCAGAATAGCTGACGCCGCCATAGTGCCTAATGCTGCCCAAAGAAAAAGGTCTGAAGGCAATTTTGCAGTTTGCTTTTCAATAGTTCTTGCCACAGGACCTTCCTTATGAGCTACGTTGTAATTTGTTGCCATAACTATTATGTTTTAATGTATAAACCGTTTCAACTTCCTTGCCAACCTCATTGGTCTTTCACATCTATCCGTCTTATGGCAGAGTCGCTTCTGTAACCTGGCGATACTGCACCATTCAGTCCCCACATATTTGTGCCTGCATAAGGACTTTTACCATTTACACCTATTACTGCTGAGTGTGTACCAATGCTTCCGGAAAAACTTCCTGTGCCAACGGAGCCATTGCCCGTAATACCACCTGATGTAGTGGCACCGGAAGGGTACAACCTGAATTGCCCATTGCCAAAACCATAACTGCCGCGAGGCATACCTGCAACGCCGGAACCGCTGATACGGATCCGTGCACCTTCAGCTCTTGCATCCAAGGCCTTAACTGTTGGATCGGCAATAAAGAGTTGATTGTTGAACGTTGCCGGTAATGTTTTAGCATTATAGCCGGCTGTATCTGTTAACTGGACTGTTGAAGTTGTTTTACCACTATCATTTTTCTTTGCAGCTTCTTTAGCCACAGTGTTTTTTGCAGTGGTCTTTTTAGCGGAGCTTTTCTTTGTTTGAGCTTCTGCACTAATGCAGAACAGAAACAGTATACTTATACACACGTATATCCTTTTCATACTTTACTGTTTTAATACCAGCTATAGTACAAACCCACTGCCAGATTGTGTTGAAGAGCCAGGCAGGTGGCGGATAATTCAATAAACAGAGCTTATTTTCTCTTGTAGAAGTAGAGGTTAACAGAAGAAGCAAACCCTTTCTCGCTAAGCGTAAAATAACCTGATCCATTATTAGCGAAAGTTACTGCTTCTCCCTGTGGTTCCATTTGATACGGTAATGGTTTATATGACTTTTGTAAAACTTGTTCAATGGTTTCATTACTGTTTCTTGTGTAATAGAACAAGCCCTGGTAGGTTTTTACTATGATCTCTTTTCCGTTTCTGCTCATAGCAGTACTAACCACACCGCTATAAGGTAATGAACCAACAGCAGTAGCCGTATTCATACCGGTTGAATAAGGGAATAATATTTTGTAAATTTTTGAAGGATTATCCCGCTTCGTAATAATGTAAATGTGCTTTGAAATTGGGTCTACCAAAAAACCTTCAGTATCACGAGGCCCGTCTGAATATTGAAATAGTATACGTTCAACATTATATACTGTATCTGTATTGGCAGAAGGCTCGGTAAACTTATAGATAGTGCAAAAAGAATGAACTCCATTGTTATCTCCAATATCACCTATATAAATTTCATCATTCGCTAAAACCATGTCCTCCCAGTCGCGGTTTGTAACGTTTTTTATATAGATCCTTTTTGTAACCGTTCCATCGCGTTTTACAAGATAAAGCTGGGTAGGGGCGCCGCTATCCTCATGCGCCCATAATAGCCCGGGATTAGCCTTGCTATCTGCTATGCCTGATGTTTCATTGATTATTGGATTAACGGCAACCGAAGTTGGAATCGAATCGAATAATTCGGTTTCTTTTGCCTCATTCTTTTTGCAACTTATGAGTGCAGCAGTTAAAACTATATTGTAGATGATCTTTGACAGCATAGTCCCCGAAAGTAAAATGTTTTTAATGATACTGTGTTGCGATGGTAAAAAAAATCTGGCCTAAATTGAGTTATGCTCCATCCAAACTTCACACCATTTCCTTATTTGTCAACCACGCAATGCCAGTTGCGGCCGATGCGTATGGAAGATGCAGAACAGGTTTTCTATCTCCGCACCGATGACAGGGTTTTGAAATATCCTGACAGGGAAAAAACGCAATCACTTGATGAGGCTAAGGCGTTAACAGAAAAGATCATTAATGCTGTTGCAGCTAATGAAAATATCAATTGGGCAATTTGCTTGAAAGGTAACGACACCATGATCGGTTCTATTGCTTTCTGGCGTCTGATAAAAGAACACTACCGCGCAGAGATCGGGTATAACCTTCATCCGGACTATTGGGGAAAGGGCATTATGAATGAAGCGATGAAAGCAGTTTTGGAATATGGTTTTGGACAAATGGGTTTGCATAGTGTTGAAGCCAATGTTAATCCGGCCAACAAGGCTTCTATCCGCCTATTGGAAAAGAATGGCTTTATAAAAGAAGCCTACTTCAGGGAGAATTATTATTTCAATGGGAAGTTTTTAGATAGTGCTATCTATTCTTTACTGGCCAACGCTAAAGAACTTTGATCAATTGCTTATCAAACCCAAGCTGCACTAATTTCTCGTACGCAGTCCATACATCATCTGGTATTTCCTGGTATATCTGAAAGCCTTTTTCAGGATAGACTTTTATCCGTTGCAGATCGCCAACCATGATGTTGATTACTTTTTCCATTGGTATTTCTTCGTTGGCATATTCTTCAATTGACATTTGGGGTGAGGTAACGATCACTTGCTTATGGGGAAGATGCTTTTTGAATGTTGCATAGCTTCTTCGCTCCATATAGGGTTTCTGTACAAGGATAAATGATTGCGGATCGAGGTTTTTTTCTTTTAATAATTTTTGGGTAAACAATATGTTTTCACCTGTATTGGTTGATTTATTTTCTATCAA
>Ga0164290_1001606_pt1 | contig 28884 bp, 34 predicted proteins | sample Micstemetagenome_FD_108782 | JGI IMG/M metagenome (GOLD analysis project Ga0164290, IMG submission 108782) | Contaminated culture microbial community from soil near Moab, Utah, USA - Microcoleus steenstrupii SON62 (Illumina Assembly) | ecosystem: Environmental > Terrestrial > Soil > Soil crust...
AGTTGTTTCGCACGCCAAGAGTTTGGGTGCGCTACGCGCTCCGGAGGATTTGTTGGCGTTTATGAGCCGTCTCGAACATGCGCTGAAAGTCCGCCCCATGAGGAAGTCAGCAGCGTAGCCCGGGGAGACGCATGTAGGAGCCATGGCTTGTTTAGCACAAGGCACCAAACTGCAAGTCAGAGTCTACGGATGGCGTCCGATGGTGGCACGAACGACCGCGTGTTGAGTCTTGGAGGTGTAGAAGGTGACATGAAGTGCCTGGCCGTCCTTCTCCAACCCTACCGAGGTCGCTCCCAGCGGGATGGGGCAGTGCCACATCCCGTTCCCTCGCACATATATGGACTTGTCCCACCCGGTACGACGCACGTTGCGAGCGTCCGCACCCTTTACCCTCGCCTCGTCTTTCGCGATCATCTCCATGAACTCCTCCGCCGTTTCAATGGCTTCCGAGGGGTCAATCGTGAAGTCTTGGAGATGATCCTCAACGTTGTACTCTGCGTCGGTTCGCCACTCGCGCAAAAGAACGCCCTGCGTAGCGATGTCGCGGGTTGCCGGGTCCGTTCGATACCAGCAGTCCCACAAGGCCTCATGGACACTTCGTCCAGCTGGTACCGCGAACCCTCGCTTCTCTGCCCAGATACGAGCCCGGTGAAAGCACGCGTAGTAGGCCTGACGCGCCACTTGGCGGGCCCAGTCTTCCTTTATCTCGTCGGGCGCGCTTGCGTGTGAATCCGCGTGTGCCCGAGCTATTTCGAGCATGCGATCGGGAGTGGTCGCCACTATGCCTTTACGAGCGTGAACGAGAAGAAGCTCTCGACGGACTGCGCACCCTCGGGTATGCCTCTGGAAGCAAACTCGCGCAGGGTTCGCCGGGTCGAAGCGTCTATGTTTTCAGACACGACCTCGAAACGGAGACGATCATATCCAGATTCCTCGTCCGTGAGCACACGGACGCGAACCTCTGTTTTTCCGAAGCAATCACTTAATGCCACGGCCGTTGCATACGCGGCATTCTTGAGCAATGCATTCGCCGCAAGAAATCGTTGCGTGCGATCATCCGCAGTCATAGAGAAATCTCCTCTTGGGGAGACTGTCAACAGATCCTTCGGTTCCGAGATCTGCTTCAACAGCCGATCCCGCCCCCGGAAACCAATGCGGGCGCTGGAGCAACGCAAGTCGATTGCAACAGCAGGACGAGCAGCATCTGCTGAATGCGGCGGCTTTCTGACGCAAGGCCCCAACGCCTCGTTCGGCTGAGGACTCTTCGGCGCACAAAGTAGGTTCTTGATTTCGTCCGACATCGCTAGATCTGCTTTCCCAACGCTCGCACGCCGGTTCTGTTACATCCATTTAACCATGGATGCCTGATCACCGGAAGACGGCACCCTGAAAAACTGACGAACGAGGGCATCGAGCGCAGATGTCCGGTAGGCACTTCGGCAACGCACCACCGGGGCGGGTCGCCCGGCGACTGCTTTTCATCTTAGGACTGCCGAGCCGCGCGAGGTAAAACTGCACCTCCCCGTCCTGCATCGCCCGCTGGAAGTACACGGCGAGCGCGAGCTGCTCTCGCGCAACATATTAGCTACCCACCGGCGGGGCGGCTGGCTGGATGCTCCCCCAAGCGGAGTCTCAAGAAACGAGAGGGAGCTCGTCTCGGAGGCGAGGTGATCGACTCCCTCTCTCCCGAAGGTTTGGCCTGTCGGTGAACCTCTCGGTGCGATTGTGCGGTTCCGCGTTCGCTCGGGCCGAGAAGCCCCTGCGGCACGTATCAGGCACTTGTGGGGAGAGCGATTCCAAAGAAATTTCGCGTGCATCGTCGTGCCGTAAAATCGCGCGCCTGACGTGGGCCTGAGTGACGTGGGCCTTAGACACGTTAAGAATTCTCTATATAGGAGCCATCGTCTTCTTCCTGGAAGGTGGTGGGGTGGGTCAAAACCAAAGCGGACCCCCGAAGGGCGCTCGCGCCCGGAGTGGGGTCCCTGGCCCCGGAGCTTCGCTCCGGGGCAGGTGGGGCGAAGCCCCACAGAGCGCTAGGGGTTGGCCTCGACCCCTTCGGGGTCTCGGCCCTAGAGCATCTTCCTTGACGAGGGTCGGGGGCGAGCCCCGACCCTCGGAAGCCACTCAAGATGTTTCCAAAGCGATCCTCATCTATTCTCCTCCGTGAACAGAAGGGCGCTTGGACACGACGTGGCGCGAGGGGTGAGGGCGAAGCCCGAACACCGAGCGACACCGCGCGACGCACGCTCACCCGATAACCAGCCTCCCGTTCCAGGAGGAATACAGCGTCCTCTCGGAAGACCTTGATTGACCAGTCTTAACCCCTCCCCCCTCAAGGAAAGAGAACGCGGATCAAAGACCCGGCGGTCGCGTGTGTCGATAGACACGGAGTTCCGCCGCGCAGCAAGCCGTCTCGCCCCGTCATCGGAATTGCCCCGATTTGCGCCCTGGAAGGCGATTCTACGTAGATTGGAGGTGAAGACCACTTCCTAGACGCGCTCACGTTTCCAGGTGAGGAGCAGCGCAAACGCGCTCCTCGCCACGAGGACTCCGACGCGAGATGCGCGCGGGATTGGCGATCGGCACCACCTCACTCAATACCGGGTCGCGTGGTCAGACTATTCGGGTCGCAGACCCTCGACTCGCTTCGTCAAGAACGCATGCGTTCAGGGAACCCCGAGCGGTCCGTAGGGTCAGCCCCATAGTGCGGTGGTGGAAGCGAGACCGCGATTGGCTGAGGCCAATCGTAGGCGCGGGGCGCCCTTGCCCCGCTTGGGATCTCGACTAACGTCGGAAACTCAAGCGCAGCGCGTGGCCAGCATTTCAAACCGAGCGCGCGCTGGACGCGAAGCGAACGAAGCGCCTCAGAGCGTCACCGGTCGTCTCGGGAGTCGGCACGATCGCAGAGCGATCCTCGACCGCCTCGACGAACGCCCTGAACTCGGCCTTGAGCGCCGGAGATCCGAGCTCGATCGTCACGGGGACGGCGCATCGCCGCGCGGCGCGCCACGCCTTTCCGATCCACTCCAGCCTCATCGTCCTCGTGGTCGGTGGAGTTTGGCGGGTCAAGTAGAGGAACGCCAGGTAGTCGTGGATCACGAGCCGCACCCCTCGGCGCGGCTTGTTGACTAGCTTCTCGGTCGTGGCGATCCCGAGAAGCCACTGCGCGTCCTTGCAGATCGCGTCCGGCAGCCGTAGGTCGAGGTAGGTCGTCTTCGTGCTGACCAGCGTGTGCGACTCGCGGCCGTCGACGTCCTCGCACACCGCCCGGACGTAGAGCTTGGTGCTCATACAGTCCCACACCTGGAACCCCGTCACGTCGATGCGCAGCACGTCGTGCGGCGGCGCGTCGAAGTCGCTCTTCTTGATCTCGATCGGCAACTAGGGCCTCTGAGCGCGCGATTGCGGGGCTCGCAGTTGCCGGGGTTCGATCGTGATCGACGTCAGGATCGGCTTGGCGGGGGTCCTGACCGGGAGAACCGGCGCGGGCTCGCGTCGGTACGACTTCCGCCGGTAGGTGGGGGTTGTCTCGACGAAGAACTCCTCGCCGCGAAGATCGACGTGGTACTCGCGGTCGGAGATCGGCAGCCTCTCCAGATCCGATAACAGCGCCTCGACGTCGTAGCGCGCGGGGAAGAGGAGCTTCCGGCTCCTCCCCTTCTTGGACTTGGCGATCGAGCCCGGCACCCAGTGCCACACCTTCGCAGGCGGCAGGCTGAACGTCAAGTGGATACCTGCGATCGATACCTTGCACGCGCACACGTACAAGCGTCTTTGCGGAGCGGGGCGCGCTGCCATGGCTCGATCATCACACATCGGAGCGGCTCGCGAAAAATGTCCGAGGGCGTCCGCCCGGGTGGGCCCTGGAGCAAAAATTGGGCCCCGGATTTTTGGGGCGCTACGAGTAGTCTCTACTCCCCCGGTCCCGCCTACGCCACTCGTTTCCGGGAGATGGTTAACCCCCGGGACCCGCCGCAGCTAATATTCTCATATGGCGGTTGCTTGGAAGTATGGGGCCGGAACCCAATCCGCGCGCATTCCGAAGAACTGAATCTGCGTCCACGACTGCACGCAATAGACCGCGCCCTCTAGCTCGTGATAGGTGATGGGGGCGAGCATCGGAACCTGACCGAGCTTCTGACCCTGCGAATAGAGGACGCGGTGCGCGTCCCGCCATCGTTGGGCGGACAGTAAGGCGTTTAGTTCGTTGCGGGCTTTGGTGGCGTTGCTCTTGCGCATCTTGAGGTCCTGCTTCGGTATGGGCGCGTCCCCCGTGGTGCGAGGGGACGCGCGGCGTGTGTCTCAGGATTGGGCCAACAACGGGAGCAAGGGAGCCGGGAACGTCAGAGCGCGGGCTGCCACGCCGGATCAGAGCACATGAGCTTTTCGAACCGTTCGCGGCGCAATCGCTTGCCGTACATCTCGCAATCGTGTTCCGTCTCATGGAACACGACCGCCAGCCGGAGAATCTCCGCCGTCATCGATTCGCAGCGGCGGTACTTGCGAACGTTGTGGGCTATGTCCGCTGCGCGGTAGCTGCGGCCCTTTTCCGTCTCGGCGCGGATCCGGGCGATGGCCGCCTTTGCGTATGCGATGACGGCGCGGGACTCGTCGTCCATCTCCCGAACGAACCGCTTTCGCAGGGTACGGGTAAGGATCGTCGCGGTCGCTTGCTTCGGTGCGTTGAGCGTGTTTGGCATCGTTCGTATCTCCTCGTTTTCCTGAGCACCAGTGCTTACCGGTGTTGTACAGAATAGTACATCATTTATTGTGTTCCTGAGTACAACACTTTGTCCGCATTTTTGCCGGTTTGTGTTTCTGCACCCCTTGACACCTTGGCAACCCCTGCCCGGACGCTTACCGGATGCTCACAATTGCCGATGTGAATTACCGCGCCGTGTATGGAGAGTTCCTACGCGGCGTCCGTGATGACCTAGGGCTATCTCTCCGCGCCGTGGCGCAATCCGTGGGCATGGACCCGGGCAATTACTCGCGCATTGAAACGGGAGTCAAGCCACCCCCGGGCGCAGCCATTCTCGCAAGCATCGGAGAAGCTTTGGGCATCACTCCGGGTACGGCGCGTCACCGCGAGATGATGCGCGCTGCGGCCGTTTCCCGTGGCGAGATCCCGATGACGCTCCTTGAGTCGCAAGACACCTTGCCCGCGCTCGTATCCCTGTTTGAGCTCCTAGAGGAGTCTCCCGAGGATCGTCGGGAATTCGCGGCGTGGGTCGAATCCCGACGTCTAGACGAGTAGCCCCCGGCGTTCCCGCTGGACCGCGCCCCGAAGGATTGGGATTTCCGCCGCGTGCGTAGAAACGGGCAGGACCGGAGGCGGCGATCTCCCCTTATCCTCGTCACTCACCAAATTTCGTCGGCTTAACGGTGCGTCCAGTGTGATACGCCCAACCCATTGTTCTTGTACCTCAGAGGCACCATCACGATTACGGTTAGCCGCAACTAAACCGAATTCCCAACAGAACTCGCACGCAGCGGGCCGCAACTAAACCGCTTCTTCCGCCGAAACTAAACCGAATCATCGGCCGAACCTAAACCGCTATGTCGGAGCGCGCAGTGACTATACCGAGGGACCGGACCTTTATCCGGTAATAGTCGGGAACCACCCTGATAACCCTCCGAAACACCGGAAAGGCCCCCATGGCCGATCGGCTCAACAAAGCACAACACATATAAGTGATAGCGATAAGGGCTCCAAGGGGTGAAAGGCAGACGACGAGTGGTCACGCAGCAGCAGCAGCAGAAAGGGCTGCCTCCTTGATTGCCCCACTCAATTAAGTAGGGAACCAGATTAGGTCCATTACGAGACTGACCTTCGACTTCTCTCGCGACTGTTGTGTATCCGTCAGAGTAAAACGACGCTCTAGGGTTTGACAACGTACCGTAGGGTCTTGCTTGTTGGCCGATGCCGAAGATGTGCCGATGTACAACCCTTCTCCGGATCGTGTCCGCTCTGTCGGCACGTTGTGCGCCGCACCTCCGATCCCGGCGCGACTCACAGTGATGAGCAAGCCGCCCCACGTGGTCGAGTCTCGCCCCGAGACCTCCGCAGTCGGTCTGCGGCAGGGGCTTCGTGGCGCTCCCGGTCAAAGAGTCGACGTGGCCCCAAGAAATACAGGACAGGGCCGAGCCTGGTCTCCCGTACGTAGCCGCTCGCAGAGCGTCTTCCCGTGAAGAATCGCGGACCTACGTGGTCTCGGTTCCTGGATCACCTGCGGTCCCTCTCTGCCCACCAGCCGAGGGGCCGTTATGGTTATCCCCATGACGCTTACGATTGCCGTAACGGGATATCCCGTTACGGGCGACGGCTCCACAGATAGATTATCTGCCCCTCCGGATCAGGGACCGCACTTGATGGGCACGGAGGTAGCGCCGCACGGGCCGATCACGCACCAGGAGGAACGCCTCGCTCGACTTGAGCCGAGAGCGGCCACTTCTCGATCACAGAAACGGCCGATCCGGCGGGCACCTGCTACGCTCGGCTCGACATTGTGGGGACAGCCTGATCCGATGCCGGGACGGGCTGGATGCGCAAGATGTAGACATGCGTTGGGTGTGCTAGCGTCCCACCACGAGAGTTGGCCGCAAAGGGCCTCGTGCTCAAGGTGGCCTTGTGTAGTGTCTGCGCGGAGCTATGCATTGCGATCCCTCTCTGCGGCGCGTTCCCATCGCTCCGCGAGGTCCTGTAACTCCACGTAGATCCGCGAAGTCTTGCGGCGGGCAAGGATGATGGGCTCGTACTTCCGATAAGTGCCCACCAGCACCCTGCGAAACCTGCGCCGGCACATTTCTTCGTCGTAGGCACCCATGTTGACGCCGAGCGCCACCCGCTCCCACCAGTTCAGGTAGTTCCAGACCGCCTCTAGCGCGTCCTCGTCTTCCAAGAGGGGCGCGACCGCCTCAGTCGGGATTGGCTCGAAGTAGCCCAGGTTGTGCGCGTAGGTTGCGATGCGAATGTCCGCTTGCGCGCGCAGGGTGTCTCTGCGCTCCGAGTCGATTGAATTCATCGTGTTTTGCATTACCGCGATCTTGCGGGCCGCGCGTACCTGCCAAACCACCATCCCTACCGCGACGACGGAGGATAGTGAGGCGATCGTTTGCAAGGTCGATGCAATATCTGCCGCTGTAGCCATCGCACGCGAATACCCGCATGACAAGGGCTCGGTTGCACCCTCTGGAGAGAACTGAGAGGCGAGGCCGATCGCGGCTTGGCAGAGCTCGAAAACTTCTCTCAATCAGCCAATTCAACTGCCATTACCGGGAGACCTGCCGTCAATCGACGGCACAGCCGCCAATCATTCGAGGATCGGCACGAAAGCCTAGGGCGGGACGTCAAGGTGCTGCTGTTTCCTCCGGATCTCGTCCAGGAAGAGCACGCCGTGGTGGGCCATGCTCACCTCGCCCGGCTTCGGGTTCTTGCCGCCGCCCCCGATGGCGGCGTGGCTCGCCGAGTGGAAGGGCCGCTCCCAGATGAGCCCCTTGCGGTGGCGCGCCTGGCCGCTGGCGCTGTGGATGCGGGTGCACCTTCGCCTAACCGTGGCGGGAATATCCGAGTTCATCGTGCCCGTCATCAACTAAAGTAGGTCGCGGGCGAGTCGCGGCCCCATTCCGATCATTAAGGAAAGTCGGAGTGCAGGCGAGCAACTTGGCGGGACTCTTGGCGAAACCTTCACAATCTGACCATGAGTAAATGGCTAGACCTTACGGAAGAGAAGCGCCAAGAGTTTGCCTGGCATGAAGCAGGGCACGCGGTTATGACGTTTGCCGTAGACCACCGCTTCGAGTTTGCCATTGTGGGGCTGCACGATGAAGTGTACGGCGGCAAGGTCGAGTACGGCCATTGGGAGACGGAAGGCAAGCCCGCTCTCCGTCTCGCTCGATCGGTGGCAGGTGCCGCCGGCCAATACTTGTTTCAGCACCGAAACGCCACGGACCAGGAGATCGAATTAGAAGCCACGAAGCACATGTCAGGAGGGGACAGAGACCGGGCTGAGGGTGCTCTCAGCGAGGCGGGGTTCGTCACTGACCTGAAGGATGAGATCATCCGTGTCGCAACGCGCCACGCGTATCGGAACTTGGTGCACAACGTGGCTCACGTGGAAGCCGTCGCTAACCTATTGCTGAGCAGGCCTGGTGAGGAAGTGAAGTGTTCTGAGGTCGAGGCCGTGATAACCGGGGCCGTCAAGAAGTTCGGAGACCGCAACAAGTGGTAATTCAGTCTCCGTCTGCACTGGTTAGCGCATCCGCGTGACCTGCACGCTCTCCTCCAAGCTCAGCGGCGGCAGGATCGTGGGGAGGCGGCGGGCGAGCATCGTCCTGCCGGAGCCGGGCAACCGCTCCCGCGAACAGAGCCCCCGGTGCACATCGGTGTGCCGCTAGATCCAGATTTGAAGTCCTGAGCCACCTTCGCGCTTCCAGCTAACTTCAAGACTACTCCTCGTCAGCGTTCAGGAAGCGGATGCTTCCTGAGAAGACGCGAAGGCGCTACCATTGCAGACCGTTCGCCTCCTGGAACTGCCGGATGAAGTCGACGTTTCGGCGCTCTCTGGCGCTCAACCGCCGCTGCACGCCGGGAAGGTCGCTGGTCCAGGGCTTGTACCATCCGAACTCTCGAAACGCGGTTCGTAGCTCCCTGCGCTTGAAGACGTATCCGCGCCTAGCGAACGGCTCGTTCCGGAGGATCGTCAGCGCGGCGGCGCTCAGGCCCTCCAGATCGGACTCCGTGTAGTCCTTGTCGGCGAGGACCGATCGGGTCGCGGCCGGTTGAGGCGTCCTGGGCTGCGTCGACCGTGCATTGGCGCTGATCGACGGCTTGGCTTTCCCGTCGTCGAGGGGCTTGACCCACTCTTGGGCCACCGTTTTCGCCGGGCGCTCGTTGTCTGCGAGCTCCTCCAGCGCGGCCGTTGGGACGGCGTAAACGATCGGAGCATTACGATCTTTCGCTTGGATCACGCCTACGATCCGCCCCTGCCCGTCCACGACGGGCCCGCCGGAATTGCCGTAGGTAGCCGACCCGCCGAGTTGGAGCACCTTGAGTTCGCCTTTCCGCCTCTGCACGCGCTCGATCCGCATGGCATGTACCGTTGGCGAAGGGAGCTCGGCGTCGTCGGCCGCTCTCAGCAGGGTCCCTTGGGGGAATCCGAACGCCCAGGTGGGCATCGTCTCGGTCAGCTCGGCGGACTCGCCCATCGCCAACGGCTCAGCGACCCTGGCCTTGAGCGTGATCATCGCGACGTCACGCTCGTGGTACTTCTCGTCGCTACGCTTGAGATCTGGGAAGACTCGGATCTGATCCGCAGAGACTCGCACCAGTCGCGGCTTCTCGGTTCCGGAGAAGAAGACCAGTTTGCAGGGATCGACCGTGTCGTCGTCACCGGTCACGACGTGCTTGTTCGTGAAGACGACGAGGCCGTCTCTTGCGACAAAGCCGGTGCCGCTCGACGACAGCTTGCCACCTTCGAAATTGCCGATCAGCACGGTCGCGCGTTTGCACCTCTCGATCAGCTGACTCTGAAGGAGTTGTGAATCGGCCTGGGACTCCTTCTCGGCTGAAGCTCCACCTGCGATCCGACCGTTCGACCCGGTCGCCTGTACGGGCGAGGCAACTGGTGCCCGGGCACAACCTACGCATAGTGCCGAGATACAGAGCAATGCGGTGAGTCGTGTGAAGGACATGTGAGGTACTCGCAGCAGGTGAAACGTGAGCCAGAGGCTCACTGGGTGTTCTTGTGTCCGGTAAGGCTCGGCAGCAACGGTACGTCCCGCACGTTAGCAAGCGTCTCCTTGAAGCCAGGATCTACAGCCTTCATTATTCCTACGATGGCGTAGATCGCGCAGAGGGCCTTTGCGATTCCAGCCTGAGACCCCATATCGAGATATCCTTCCAACGCAAAGACCGTGCCGAGGGGCGTAAGTGCGAGGGCCACCGTCCGCGCCTTACCGACGGCCAAGACGTACCACTTTTCGGCTTCGGGCTCTGACCCGCGAGCCCTGCCCCACTGCCCGGTCATCAGGCATTCTGCGAGAAACTCAATCTCCCGAATGAGATCCGCCCGGGTGGTCTCGATCGGTGTTTCAGCCCATCCGGCGAGCGTCTTGAGCCGATGTGCCACGGACCTGGAGTGGCGTCGTGCCTGGGGCGATCCACGTCGACCTAAGGAGTCCCCAATCAGCGCCGAGAGACCACGGATGCTATTGGCTACATCCTCGCGTGCGGTGGCAGTCTCCAGCGCCTCTGGCCGATCGAGCAATCGAAGGCAGCGCATGACGTGGAGCGAGAGGACGCTCTCGGGATAGGCCACGTTAACTCTGGTCATCATCGCGGCAAACGCTAGTCCTAGGGCAACGCCGACGCCGAGGATCGAGCCCACTAGTAGAAGCGAATCGCTAGCAACGACCAAGATCGCCTTCACTGGAAGCGCCATGCCGAAAGCTGTTTCAACGGCAGCCGGCACCCGTTCTGTCAGACTCCGCCCGAGTATTCCAAGGACGCTGAAGAGCAACCAGGTAGAGAGTTGTGCGAGTCGCCAACGGAAGGGCAGGACGTGCTCGATTGCAGCCAGAACCGCAAGCGAGAGTAGGCATGAGAGGACAACGACGATGCTGCGGAGCGGTTGATGGAGGGCGGTGCCGTCCGTTCCTAGCGGTGAGGGAAGGACATCCCTGAAGATGTGAATCCCAAACGGAATCAGAGCGAGGCCACTGATCAGCATCAATTGCCCGATGCGCTCGTGTCGACGCCGTGGGTGTGCCTGTCTCAGCCAAAAGGCGTGGAGACGCTGATGCGTCGTTGTCGGCGAGTCGACCGGATACGGATGCTGAGACGTCTCGAACATGCCGCGCCCGAGAAAGCGTGTGTACTTTCGAAACGCAATACGCTGCGATCGGATAAACCGATGCAGGCGTGAGTGACGAAGGCCCCGTCCGTTCTCGCGTGCCTCATCGCCCGAGATGTGTACCGTGCCTGGATCTGCCATCAGCCCCTGCACACCGAACACGGCGAGTAAGCCATTCGCGCTTGAGAGAGCGGCATCGAGTTGCTGCTTCGTCTGAGATATCTACAGCCGCCGGAGTGGTACTTGGAACCGGTATCGGTCACATAGACGGTCTTCTCCTCCGTGTGTGCCGGTTCGTCCGCGATGCCTGCGGAGGAACTCCACGAGCGGTCAAGGGCCATGGTGGATGGCGTCTGCGGACTCTCCGAAGCTGCGCCAGGCAGGGGTTCGGAATTCGCTGGCGACCGGTCTTCGGAGGGTGTGAGGTCGTGCCCGTACGTGGGCGTGTCCGTCTCGGGGGCCGACGGGGCACTCCCCTTGCCGCACATCCCGCAGAAGACGATGACCGCCAGGGCGAGGCAACCGAGTCCCGAGCCCCCCTTGCTCACGGCCTACACACCGAACAAGGGTCGAACGAGACCCGGGCGTCTTTGTGAGTCAGCCGTATGCGGCTTCGACGCAGGTATCGGCACCCGTCGCGGTGGTACTCCGTCCCAGTCGCCGTCACGAAAACCGCTTCGCTGACGACCTGTCCCTGCGAGGATCGACTATGCGCGGGCGAAACGGATTGCCGAGAGGAAGACGATCTTCGCGCGGCGTTCCGCCAGTCCCATGGAGGCGTGGGACTCGGTTCCGACCAGATCCCACGCTTTGCCACTCGCGCCTCTTCCTCGGCCGCCTGGAGGTCGCTGGCCAGTGGGGCGTAGCGCCGGTACCACCAGCTCATTCCGGCTCGAACCGATGCGAGATTGACGTCTCTCCCAGCGACCTTCAGAATCGCGACAGAACGGCCGTAACGGTCTTTGTCCTTGACGTGAACGACGACCCGCTTTCCGTAAGCCGGGTTGGAGAGGAACCGCTTAGAGGCTTGACCAAATGGCTGCGCGCTCTCGGGTGCGTCGACTCCATGCATCCGAACCTTCATCGGCCGACGCTCGGACGTGAGGACCATGACGGTGTCCCCATCGGACACACCCACGACCTTGCCCGTGAAGCTCTGACCGACGCACAGGCCCGGCAAGAGCGCCGACAGACACAGTATCTTCCTCACGGCACTAGCGTAAATCTCTGGCAGGAGGATGTCAACAGGTTGTATCACGGGTGTGAGCACACCGACGGAGAATTCGTATCGACCGCAGCAATCAATGACTGCAGATCGAGAGCTCGTTCTGGCCAAAGCGATCACGCCCACAATTGGTTGGCCTTTCCGCCATATACTGGCGAAGTTGGTCACGGTCGCCGTACTGTCCGTCGTCGCAGCTCTACCGCATCACGGAAGCAACTGCCTGGAGCGAAAGAAAGCTGAACGGCTGCCATTTACGCCAGCATCGCACTTTCATCAACGCAGCACTCGGCAATCCGCACAACCACGAATAATTGAGGACGATCAGGTTCAAAGTGACCAATGGCTAGACACGGTGAAGCCAGCGCGAGCGGCGTTCACGTCGAACACTGCCGCGCCAGACACGCTCTACGCGATCCAGGCCTCGGGGCTCCTGGAACGAGGATGCTGCCGTTCTCTGGTCTCCGCGAGAGCGACAGACTCCAGGACGCACTGATCAGGCCTCCTACGTCGCGAAAACCCCGCCCCGAACTCCGGAAGGACCTGCCACAGTACGAGGGTCGACACTACTGGTTGCAGCCCCGCGACAAAGATCGGCTACAGAGCATCAAGGTCGCCGGCTACTCAGTATCCAACCAAACTACCGGCGTCTCTGCTCCGAACCCACAGCGCTTCAGCATGACGGTGACAAGGCACCTCGAATGAGCATTTCATTGAACTTCGGATGGTTCCTCATTTGCACGCTCCTCACGGGATTTTTAACACGTGCCGCCTGGGCTTACAAGGCCCAGCTGAAGAAGTCAGACTGCACAAAAACGGGCGAGTATTTCGCTGCCGAAGCTTGCTTCGACCTTCTTCTACCCATTCTCCTCGTGATGGTTGTTTACTCGTTAGCTTGGACTTGGATCGAGCGCTCTGTTCACGATGCGGCATCGTTCGCCGCGGTCTCGCGAGTTGAGTCATCCTTACAGAGCTGGCGAAATCTCTTGGAGCCTTTTAAGCTAACTCCGATGCTTGGCCTGACCACGATTAGCGCATTATTAATCGCCAGGATCGCGATTATGTCGTCGGACACATATATTCTAGCCGTCGACAAGCTCTATGCGCTGTACGATCGAAGTCAAAAATTTGCCAAAGCCGTCGTAATAGCCTTGACGTTCGGTACATCGCTGACTCTTTTCGACGGTACCGCCTCCGCCGTATCGGACAGCGTGCAGGCACACCTCCGGAACCATCGAGAAGCATACAAGCGTTTTTGTGAATCGACACAGGACGTCGCACGAGATCTCGTCGCAGCCGATATCATCACGTCCGTCTCGCAGCAGCATCCTAACCCGGACCCAACCGAGCAACTTAGATCTGCGGTAAGGGCCGAGACACACGCCGTCGAGAAAGCAAACGAGACCCTTTTTCGCGTTTATGGTGTCCTAGTCGAGCGTCCGATCGCAGTCAATCCCAAGATCAGTAGCCGAAAGGACAAGCAAATCCCCCGACAAGGTGCACAACGTACGTACGGCAGCCGTGACCCAAGAATCGCTTCAAAGAATGACTCCGACCCACCTGAACGATCGACTCTGGTATCCATCTCACGCGCCGAGTCAGTCGTGGAAGCTGAGCGAGCTGAGGTTGTTGCAAAAGTGGTTGATCTTGTCAGATCTCCGGCAGGGAAGAAGCTACCAAGCGCTGCGCTAAAGGCCGTCTTCGATCCCAAGCGAGCCAATGAGGTCACATTCTTGGTCGACACATACCCGTTGCTGGGGCAGTTGATGTCTACAGGACTCGACGTGCTCGCAAAATGGGCAGGCGAAGAACTGTCTAGTAGAGCCGAGCGAGTTGCAGTTTCGCTGTCTGTGGCGGATCGCTCGTCCGTTGCGGATGCAATTGCCGAAGTCCGATCTACCGTGAGGGCCTGGATGGACGCACGCTGCAAGGCCGCCGTCGACGATGTCCTGTCGGCAGAGGAAAAGGCAGCAAGTCTCGAACTTAAGTCGCTTTACGCGTACAAAGAGAAAATTCGACAGGCGAGCGATCGCCTCGCAGCTGCCTACCGAGTCCGTATTCCCGCTGCCGAGTCAAGGCTGAAAGTCGAATGGAACTCCCTTCTTAGCAGAGCCAATGTTCTTCCTATCCCTGAGATCCTTCGGAGCTCAGGGTCGCTAGCAAACGCTTGCATTAAAGAGCTCAGCCGAACAAAGAGCCTGCACGCTCGATTGGAGTCCTTGACGGAACTCAGCGCGCGAATAGCACGACTAGACGAGCTAACCGTAGGGAGACCCACCGTTGATGAGCTCCGGTCAGAGATAGAGCGCGTCGAGTACTTTGAAATGAAGGTATGGGAGGCGAAGCAAAGACTCAACAAAGACAGTCACTACGAGGCTCGCGAAAGCGAGCGGAGACGAGCGGAAGAGCTGGAAAAAGCGTTAAAGTCAGCGCTCGCGCAAATTAGCCCTTCATCCAAAGCGCGATGGCCCGATGGTGTGTCTTGGATGTTCGATCCCAAACGCAAGGCTCAGGAAGCTCGACGGCGACTTGTCAGTAGATCACACATCATCCTCTTACAGCGAGGTATTGGAGAGATGGCGGAGGAGCTCCTAAACTACTCTCCCGTTCCGAATCTGGAGCCGCTCGAACGGGCCACTCAGGATCTGTTCAGCACCGCAAAGGCAAACCTTGCAGACGATTACAGACACCACACCCCTAAGTTTTCCTCTCAGAGTTCCGTTGCGCCTAGCGGCTGGTACGAAAAGCGTTTAGTAGAAGCAGCGGACGCCATTCGGTATCAGATCAGAATAAAGGAGAATCCGACGATACGTCCCACTTCTAAACCGGTCTCTAGTGATCCCAACTGGCGTCCCGACGGCAGCCGACCTAAAGCGCGGTTTGGTAGGAGAAGGTAGTGGCGCACTACTGGAATTGAGGTGACTGCATCGCGACGAAAATGAAGAGGTTTTCTTCGTCGACGATGCGGAGGTCTGGAATCACCAGTACAGGATGCTTTCGCGAAATCCTACGTTACCTTGAAGGCGAACTTCTCGTCGTGCGTCTTGATGACGAGGTAGTCGGTCGGCTTGATCGGGACGACGGTCAGGTCGTACTGCTGGGGCATGGGAGGATCATGCCGCTCACAAACCGTGCGTGTATTTTGTTCGCAGCCCAAGCCGAGCACGTCACTTCGGGGTGAAAGCATCCTTCATCTTCTGGACCGTGCTCGCGAACTCGCTAATCACCTTAGTGTCGGTCACTCCCCGCACCCTACGCTCTCCGAACACCCGGTCTGTAGGTGGATCGAATATCGTCCCGATGCTCTTGGTCAGAAACTCAGCGTAAGCGACACGCTCCTCCGGAGTTAGCTTCTCAAGAGCATCTTCAATCAATTTCCGGTAGGGCTCCAGAGAAAGAGACAGCGCGGACTTGAATGCGTACTCCTCTTCGAGCCGCCTTTCCCTAGAATATTGGGTGAACGCGAAAGCCACGGCCAAACCTACCGGGAAAGTCAGTCCTAGCTTCACCCAAAATGCGACGGTAATGTCGCCCACTCCACGAAGCATGTACCAGGCGTATACCGACGCTCCGAGAAGCAGCGCGATGCCGAGCCACAACCACTTGTTCAAACCCTTCTGGATGCCGCGTTGTCTGGTCTCGAAAGCGTGAAAAAGCGTGTGCCCCGTCGCGCGCACCAACTTACTGTTTATGTCCTTCTCGACCTCCTCAAGACGTTTGATCAGTGCGTCGGTGCCGTCGTTCTGCTTCTTCAGTGTCAATTCCGCTTGACTCTGCAAGTCGGTCAAGGACGTTTGTGCCCCAGAGACCGTGTCCGATAGCTTCTGCTCATAGGCGTCCACCTTCTGGTAGTAGGCTTCGAGCGCCTTCTGGCTCGTGGTGGCTTCCTGCGCCCGAGCTTGGGCAGTGGCGGCACTCTCGGCAGCGAGTGCCACGTGTGAAGCGAAGACCGTGGATTGCTGCGAGGCCATCCCATTCAGAGACACAGCTTCCGATAGGATCTGGTTTATTTGAGAGACGTCACTTTTCGCCGAGTTCACCGAATCCTTAATGTCAACCAAAGCCAGTTCGGCATGGTCGACGGATGCTCGGATCTCGCCAACCATGAGTTCAATCGCGTGCGCGTTGATCCTCGCGTCCTCAAAGCGAGCACCGAGCGCCACGAGCTCCGCGTACTTCGCCTCGAACCCGAGCAGACGCTTTCCCCGGAGTCGGAAACCACCGCTCCACCAATGGACGTGCAGTGAGTCGACAACGTTTGCGAACGTCTGCACGTTGTTGTGCCCCGCCACGATCTCATTCAGCGTGGTGATGACGCTCTCCAGACCCCCCTCGATCGCCCTGAGCAAGCCGTACGGCATCGCGTCGGTGACGGATTGATTCTCCGCGTCACGCATCTCATCGCGAATTCTGCGGAGGACCGCGATTCCTTCTTGGAACGGTTGGGTTGTGCTTGCTCCCTGAAATCCACCGGCGTGGGCGGCTCGCACCGCGCGGTCGATAAGTTCATCGGACAGCCTGTCCAAGTGGTCTGATAGCTTCGACATGAAGAACTCTTTGCGGCGCTCTCAGGTGGCCCGCTCGTCTTGGTATCGTCTCCGAAGAAGATGCCAAAAGTGAGCAATACAAGCGTGGCGAGAGGAAATCTAGTACTTGTATTGGGGCACGAACCTCATGCCGCAAGGTGCAGCTCCCGAATCCTCGATTCCTTCATCACGTTCCGGACCACGTCCATGTTCTCCCTCGCGTCGTCCCGGTCGTAGACGCCCAGCCGGCTGAGCGACTTGCGTGCTTCCCCGGGCGAGCGAGCGCAGCACGCGTAAGAACATCATCCGGACCGTCGCCTCGGCGCTCTCCTGCACGAGGAGTCATGGACTCTCGGAGCGAAGACTCACCATCGCAAGGCTTCCTTCACGAGTTCCGTCAACGGCAACCAAGCGGACGTTTCGACGTGCCCTAGAAGCGCCGCGACGCGATCTGCACACGAGCCTTTGTGCGACACGATGCACGTCTGGACGTCGCGGATTGGCGGCGTCGTGTCGCTCGGGTCGTACGCGCTCACAACCGAGTTGCCGAGGTCGGTGATCGGCTCGCCGCAGACCTGGCAGCAGAAGGCGAAGCGCGCCGAGAGCGGATTTGGCTCGACGATTCTGACGATCGCCGGGAAATCAAACAAGCGAGCGGAGTGGGCAGAGCCGGTGCCGTTAGGCATGAGGTCGTCCATTGATATGGGCTTCTACGCACCATCGCGGGACTCTCTAGCCAAGGTCCCGACACACCCGCAGCCCGGGGCCGATCTCCCGTTGACTGGCTACTTAGCTCTCGCCAAGCATCTACAATCCAAAGCGAGCGGATGCCTTTGGGGAGCCGCCGTACTCGATCGTGCAGCGTTTTCAGACCCCCATGCCATGAAGCATCTGTGCACGATGGATCAGGGGAGGGGCTCTTCTTCCTCGGCCGTGCCGGGAGGCCTCGTCGGTACTCGCCGAGTCTCAGAAAGGCCTTGCGCCGCCTTGACCCTTGGCTTGCTCTGCCCGCGACGTGGGCGGTCTAGATCCGAATCGAGGAGGCTCCGGATCGCGGGACGGAGCTCCTTAAGAACTCGGCGTATCGCGACTGGCCAGTGGGGGTACATCTGGTCCTCGAAGTCGTCAGGGGTGTACCGAGGCTCCACGCCGCTCTTCGCTTCCGGCGCGCTCCCGTTGCGGATGTCGATGCTTTGTTCGTCCACGCTCGGGAGGTTGCCGAATGGTTAACCAGAGCGCTAGAGCAATTTGCCCGGGATTACCGGACGCCTAGACCGCGAGGAGCCTTCCCAAGGGGAGTCACAAAGTCGTGCTGGAACGTCTCTGTTCCTAAGAACGCGGCAGCTCGCTGCCCTCCAGCGCAAACCATCGAAGATGCCCTCCCAAACTTTCACATCCCAGCTTCGCTCCCACCTGCCGAAGGAGTGGAACGACAAACTCGACGGGTTCACACACCTAGCTCTCGGGATGCAACTTTGGGATTTTTTGCACGAGTCCGTGCACACCGGATCGCCGGAGTTCTTCAGCCAGTGGACCGATCACGGAACGAAACACGTGCATGACGTCCTCGCTAACACCGCCTTACTGGCATCAGAGAAGGGGTCGGGCGCAATGACTGCCGAAGACGTGTTCTGTCTCGTGACCGCTGTGTTGATGCACGACCTAGCGATGCGGTTCACCTTCGACACGGTCTACCGGCTGGTCGAGGAGGACGGCTTCATTCCCGGAGTACGGGAGAAGTGGAACTCGTTCCTCGCGGAGGTGCGACACTGGGACAGTGATACGGTCCATCGAACGTTCGGGCCTGACGCGGCCGTGCCGGATTCACTCTCCCTTTCGGGGCTGACGGCGTCCTCGAAGTTCATCGTCGGAGCGTTCCTGCGACGAGAGCATGGAACTCTGTCCCCGCTGCTGGTGGAAAACGACTTTCGAGTACTGGCCCCGACTCATTCTTTCGTCTCCGCCTTCGCGTCCGCACCACCTGCGTTCAGGCGACTCACAAAGCTCTCCGCTTACGTCGCCGAAAGCCACACGATGAGCCTTCGTGAAGGTGTCGAGAAGCTCAAATCGGCGTTTGGGCACGACAAGGACGTACCGAGCCGAAGTCGTCAGATCCTCGGTGTGCATTTCCCATATCTGATGGGCCTCCTGAGGATTGGCGACTACATGGAGTTCAGGAACTCCAGCTCGCAGCACTTCATTCGGCACTCCGCTCGACTCACGAGCCCTGTCTCCCAGCTTGAGCAAGCGACGATGGAGGCATTCCAAGACGCGCGAGTTGATCCCACCCTCCAGGAGATCGTCCTCGTTTACGAGGCCGTCGTACCCGACGTCGCCGAACACGTTCAAAGCTACGTGCGGGGAATACAGACCGAGATCGACGTCACATGGGCGGTGCTGCTGGAGCACTATGCGGGCGTGGATGGCCAGCCTGGTGCGGCCGGGGATCGGGTCCTCGCTGAGCAGGGCCTGACGGTTCGAAGGGTCACTTCCAGAAATCTCGCGTCGGTGGACTTCGAGCACAAGTACTTCGCTCGTTCGATGCGCATTTCCATCACCGGGCCGTCGATCATCTACCTACTGGCTGGTCCTCTCTACAATAACAGTCCCAAATTCGCGATTCGTGAGATCCTCTCAAATGCTCACGATGCGTGCAGCGATGTCTTCCTCGATCGAGACCCTCCTGCCGAAGAGGGAAGGATGTCGATGCTCATCGACTTGACGAGCGATAAGATCGTGTTCGCCGACAACGGGGTGGGAATGTCGATCGACGACCTGGAGCACTTCTTCCTTCACGTCGGAGGCAGGATGCGCGGCAGCTTGGAGTGGAAGGTCGCCCACGTTCAGAGGACCGATAGCAGCGAGGTTAGCTACGCTTTCGCCAGTAGATTCGGAGTCGGCGTGCTGTCCCTCTTCATGCTCGGTACCAGCATCGACGTAGAGACGAAGCGCGACGGCCATGAAGCGGTAAAGACCAGTATTCAGCCAACGATGCGGAGCCTCGTGGCGGAACGCATCAGCCGAACTAGGGGTACGACGTTGAGCGTCGTTTCCGAGCACGGCACGGTGCGTGAGCTGGCGAGAGGCATCGAGTCGCTCGCGGCAGCGACTGCAGCCGAGAGCTTCGTCGCGGAGTTGTTGTTCTGCATCGAGCACTTGAAATACGTTCCGTTTCTTTTCGATGCGGAGTTCATGGTTCAAGCACATGGCCAAAGCTACCGAGCGTCGTGCAGATCGGTCACGAAGGCGCTGAATCAGTCGGGCGTGTGCTGGATGTCCGCCTACGAGAATGGCGTCGAGGGGTTCAAGGCGCTCGTGGTGCAGAGACCAGAAGCGCTCATGGCGCGACAATCGACGACGGTCGTCTACAACGGCATCCCCATCGTGTTGCCACAGGACCAACGGTTGGACGCATGGCAGATGGGAGACATCCTCATCATCGAAGACCCAGCGAACAGACTGTGGTTCAACCTTCAAAAGACGGAGTTCGAAAACTTCGACAAGAAGCTGGCCATTCAAGCCTACGAGGCTCAATTCTCCTACGCGGTCGAACGTGTCGCGGACTGCTATTCGCGGAGAGGCCTCGAAGAAGATAGCTTGCCCAGATGGCTAAGGTTCTCCTCGGTCGAACCGTTCCGCCTGAGTCCCGGCTTGCTGGAGAATCAGGAAGGAGAGGCCGTTTACGACGCTCCCCTGCCCCTCGTCTACCATCACCGTGGTGCCGTTCGCTCACTCACGCGTAAGGGTCTGCTAAGGAGTACCGCACCAGCCTGTCTCGTGCTGGCGGTGCGGGGATCTCGGCGTCATGACCTGATCGCGAAGCTCGTTCCTAGCTGTCCGACTATCGTCGCGCAACTCGGAGGCGAGAACTTGATCTCGGGCATGCCTGTGGTGAGCTTCGAAGCTACCACAGTGCTCCGTTGGAGTCCCGCTAAGGGCTCTCGGCGCACGCCTGACTCGCGGAATCAGGAAAAACCCCGCACGACCGCCGATCGACGAATCGTTGCGGAGTTGTGCGGCGTTCCTGCGAGCGCATTCGCAGAGCTCGACAAGTTCCTCGATGCGGTAGCGGAGCTCGAATTAGCAGGCGAAGCGACCGGTATCGGAATCGTTTCTTCAGAACACCTCGCGGCCCAGCTTGGCGTCTGCCGGTCCTTGGTCTCTGACGTCGACATCACCGTACCAATCGCCGCCTCGAATTAAAGGCGCAGGTCCAGCACACTAAGGCTCATAGTCGTCGGCGGCGGCGAAGCGGGCAAAAAAATCAGACTCTGTCATACCGCGAATCGCTGTGTCGTGCTTCGTGGCCGACCCGCGCCTCAACCATCGTTCCAGCGTCTTTTCCCGAGCGTTCGGCTTCCGCAAGTCGCCGAAGTGGCCCGCCTTGCCTAGGAAAGTGGCCAGCGCCTCGGCGTTTGAAAGACGCTCTCGAACGATCGCACCTGGCTGGTCATTGAGAAGTAGCTCTTCGATGTTGGTTCTGATCTTCCTGAGCGTCGAGGAAACGTTGTCGCGAGCAGATGGCTCCACCGGGATCTCGACGACGAACGCGCCGCTGGGGATAGACGCCCTTGCCGCTTCCAGGAAGCCGTGGAGACGTGAGGGTTCTAGCGGGCTCGTGTTTAGGACGTACGCGCGTTCGCCGTCGGCATTGTGAAGGGTGCGGGCCAGCAGCGTCCTTCCCGCTCGCAAGAGTCCACGCGAGGTCGTGAACGTATCAGTTGCCCCCGGCCTCGTCAGCTTGGCATACCAGATGTGTTCCCGCGCCGCTTCCGCGTGCCAGGCGGCGAATAGTTCCCGCGCCGATTCGACGATCCGTGGTTCGAGTGCTTGCTCCATGGTTCCTTGATGAGCCGAGCCGCATTAGACTCCGCGGAGGTTTCTATGCGCAGCGATCGATCTTCGTAGCCTTGAAGGCATCGAACTGCACGAGATCACGGGCACTACCAGCATTAATGCCTAGACCGGACGAGGCGGCCACAGCCCAAGAGGATCTCGGTGTGAAACACATTTGTGCCTTGGTGCGAACCTCGGCAAGCATCGGGTGGCGAGAACGGCAACCAACCGAGAAAAAGGATGGTTTTCCTTTTCCCTTATCCGTTCCCCTATGCCCCCAGCAAAGGTGAAAGAGGACCGATCAAGGCCAATGAACTCGTCCGTTTCGAGCCTAACAAGCCTTTCTTGAACCCAGCGTCGCTTCCATGGCATGGAAGAGGTCAGGGGTTCGAATCCCCTATTCTCCACCACCGATTTAAAGAGGAACAGCGGCTCGGAAGGACTTACCTTCCGAGCCGCTTTGTGTTGCGCTCCTACCCCTCTCCTCTCCATCGACTGCCGTGCGCCGATCGCGCGAGTAGCGTGAAGCTCGTTGACAGCCTTGAGATGGACGCCAGTCTCGATCGAACGGGGAAGCCTCAGGATCTTCAGCTACTGGGTCGGATCTGCCCAAACCGCGATGCCCCCGAGATGTACCAGTGTTGAGGGACGACACGACCCCTGCGTGAGATCATAACATTGACTTAACAATAGGCTCGTAGATGATGCTGTTTCATCCCGACACATCAGGCACTAATTCTATGAAGCGCGCATTCACCCTCATCGAGCTCCTCGTCGTGATCGCGATCATCGCGATTCTCGCCGCCATCCTGTTCCCCGTTTTTGCCCAGGCGAAGCTCGCGGCCAAGAAGACTCAGGGACTCTCCCAAGCCAAGCAGATTGGCACCGCGGTTCAGCTGTATGTCGGTGACTCCGACGACGTGCTGTTCCCGTACCGTTTCACCGCGCCGCGCGGCACCTTCATCAACCCGAGCTACCTCCAGGCGGTCGCCCAGGGCAACCCGAACGCCAATACGATCTGGGGCGACCGCGCCAAGGAAGCCATCTTCTTCAACCAGCTGCTGTTCCCCTATACCAAGAACGACGACATGTGGAAGGCCCCGACCAAGTCGGGTGCTTGGGTGAACGGAGACGTCGCGGGGGCGGACACCGAGCCGCCTTTCCGCTCGTACGGGGGGCAGAACTCGTATGGAGTGAACAACTACCTGTTCTCGTCGCAGATCATCAATGACGGTCAGCCGTCGAGCGCCGGCGGACTCGGCCTTCCGTACGGAACGATTGCCGAAGTCAGCAACACGCTACTTCTCGTCGACGCCAGCTACTACAACGTGCTGCCCCGATTCCCTGCTCGTCTCACCGGCTACACGGGCAACTTCAACCCGTGCAACGCCAGCAGCTACGCCAACTACTGGCGCAGCCTGGGCAATTCCAACTGGTTCCGCTGGAGCGGGAACGCGGCGGCCAGGCCGACGGTCGGTGAGGCGCTCCGCCTCATCGAGCAGCGGTACAACGGCGTCCTGAACGTCGTGCGGGCAGACGCGAGCGCGAAGGCTTTCCCCGACGACGCGGTGATGAACGACATGCGAGACAAACTCGCCCAGAACGCGTCCATGTGGGACCCGTACAAGCAAGGCGGCACCCCCTGCCCGGCCGATAACACGCCGTAAGGCAGATAACACGCCGTAAGGCAGATAACACGCCGTAAGGCAGAAGGATCCGGCGAATCGAGGAACGAGTCATTCGCCAAGAAAGGCGGCTCGGAAGCAAGAACCATCCGAGCCGCCTTTCTTCTCGCCTAGACCTTCAGGGCCGCAACAACTTTCGGATGGCTTCAGCACGCGGACTCGAAGCAGGGATGAGGCCCAAGCAACGTCGATACTCTCGCATTGCCTCCGCTCGATGGCCCGAGTGCAGCAAAGCTCCGGCAAGCGCGTCGCTCAGAATGCCGCTACCCGGATCGCGAGCGACGGCGACCTGCAGCATCGTCACCGCCGACTCACCACGCTTGTTCGCGAGAAGTTCGGCCGCGGCACCCCGAATGGCTCGCTCCAGCGGTACGTCGCGGTAGCGATCCAACAAGCTGGTCACCGACGTTCCACCGCTTTGGACGAGTTCTCGACGCACCGACCGCCGCACCAAGTGCGCCCGCACGTTGCGCTGAGTGACAGGGGCCATCTCGTCGGAGGGATGAAGCTCCACCGCAAGGTCGAGAACGGCCGTGGCGGCCTCGGGCTGATCCCAGAGCATGAGCAGGTTGTCCGCTACATCGAGCAAGGTCCGGGCGCTGGGCTTCGCCGCCCGGAAGGCGTCGATCCCTGCCCGAATCTGACCCCGCTGGAGCAGCTCGACGGCCGCAAGGGGCTCCCCGTTCATGGCGGGCATCCGTTGGCCGTCGCGCTCGATCGCGACCGGACGCCTTTGCTCCATCTGGAAGCGCGACTCTCGGCCGAAGTAGGAGGCGTGCTCGAAGCGGTCTTCCCCAACCGGAACGAGCTCGTGCGGTGCCGTCCATCGGTCGCGGTACATCAGGCTTCCGCCGACGCGGTAGATCTCCACCACATTCTCGGGCGACCGGCGGAAGCGGCCGACGTATCGATCCAGCTCGGCCGCGGGCATATCCTTCTTCACGATGGCGGTCGGAAGGTAGTCCGGCCAGCGATCCTCGCGGGCAACGCCGCGGACGAACTCTTGGAGCAGCTCATCCGAGTCGCCTTGGTTCGTCATGGCAACGACGCCGTCTCCCCCAGAAAGCCCCATCACGAACTCACTGAGGAATCCGTAGTTCGCCCCGCCGTGCTCGAGATACCGGCGCTCGCGCGCGGCCCCGGAGCGGCTCTTGAGGTAGGCGCCTAGTCCCTGATCCCACTGGTAGAAGGTGCGGTTGCTCGCGTTGCGATCCCACGGAGAGTAGTCGCGAACCACCGGCGACACCATCTCCTCGACGCTCGACTTGCGAAGCACTCTTCCCGAGCCGTCGCGAAGGGAGAGCTGAAGATCGATCATCAATAAGGCGAGGTCGGTCGGAGTCGTGAGAAGCCCGGCGGCCGCCGCGTGGGGGTGATACGCCGGCTCGTCGTTGAAGTACGTCATCCTCGACGTCCCCCGGGCGATGTCGCCCGCGATTGGGAGCCGAAGCGCGTCGAAGGTGCTGCGCCGCATACCCAGGGGCTCGAACACCTCGCGGCGTACGATCTCCGCGAAGGGAGTGCCCGTCGCGTCTTCCATGGCCATCTGCGCGATGGCGTATCCGCCGCCCGAGTACCGCCGCTCCGTTCCGGGAACGAAGTTCACGATGACCGCCCGGTTGTTCGCCGGAGCCTCGCCCTGGAGGATCTGTTCCAAGGTCGGCACCGGCTCGGTCGGCAGGTAGCCCCAGAGGCCGCTCACGGTGGTCCCGGCGGTGTGGCTGAGGAGCTTTCGGATCGTTACCGGCGAGGCTCGGGTGAACTCGTTCTCCGGCAGCTTCCAGCGCACGAGGTAGTCGTTCACCGGACGGTCGAGGTTCAGCTTCCCCTGCTCGACGAGCTTCAACGCCGCGACGGCGGCGACGACCTTGCTCACGGATCCCGCATCGAAGACCGTCTCCCGGGTCACTCGGGTCCTTGCCACCGGATCGGACTGGCCGTAGCCACGGGCGGAAACGATCCGGAACCCTTTTACGACGGCGACGCTGAGCCCCGGAGCGTGGTGGCGTCGCATCCGATCCTCCACCCGCCACCCAGGCTGCCCCACATACGGGGAATCGGGAAGCAGCGCGCGGCCATATGGGTCGGGAGCGGCGACGGCGCACGTGGCGAGGAGCGTCGAAATCATGTTCGGGAGTCTATCGGGGGGCGGTCGCCCTGGCCTTGTACAGAATTAAGGTGCGGGGCGATCGCTTAGAATGGGGCGGTGCGGTGGCGGGGACTATCCGGTGTGGGTTTGGAGCGGGGCTACGCCTGCACCGCCCAGTCGTACGTGGACGGCGTCCTCTTCTGCCAGGTGAGCTACGCTCCCGGCTGCTCGATGGAGGCTCACCAACACACGCAAGCGGCGTTCTCACTCCTCCTGGACGGCTCGGCGGCTCACCGTTCGGACGGAGGCCCACTCGAGGCGCTCAGGCCCGGGCAGATGGACTTTCACCCGTCGCGTCACCACGACTGGAACGTTGGCCCGGACGGAGCCACCTCGTTGGAAGTGATCGTACTCGACTCCGAGCGACCGCTCGGAGCACTGATCGAAGCCCGACTCGCGGATCGTGCTTCGCTCGTCGGCGAGGAGTCGCGTCGCTTTTCGGGGCAGATTTCGAGCGAGCTCCAGGCCGGCGACTCCGCGAGAGACCTGGCGTTGCAAGCCGCGCTCGCGGAAGCGGCGCTCAGCGTGGAGCTCCGAGGGAGGGCACTTCTCGCGGAGTCGAGCCGGGCCTCCTGGCTTCGACGGGCGGTCGAGGTGCTTCATGACTTGGAAGAGGAGCGCAGCCTGACAGAAGTGGCAACGATCGCCGGAGTCGCGCCTACTTACTTGTCGGCCCAGTTTCGGGCAAGGCTCGGCACCACGCTAGGAGACTATCGCCGTTCCGTTCGGCTCGATCAGGCTCGCTACTTGCTCACGCGGGGAGAACTGACGGTGGCGGAAGTAGCCCAAGAAGTCGGCTTCTTCGACCAACCCCATTTCGTGCGCGCCTTCAAGAGCCGCTTCGGTATGCCGCCGAGCGTCTTCGCGCGGCTCAGCCGAAGCTAAACCTCTCCGTACTCTCTCGGCGATAGGCTGTCGGCGACAGAGAAGTTCCAAAAGGGACATCGGCAAGGATTGTCCGACTGAGACAGTGAAAGCTTGCGCCAGCAAGAAGCATTGTATACAATCGATCTGTTTTCGAATTCAGCCCATGGCGACTCACATTGAGAACAAGTCCGCTCCGATCCGCTCCGACCTGCGCCGGCGGGTCTTGGCACGAATCCTGAACGGCGAACTCTCGCCCGGCGCGCGGATCGTCGAGTCCCGGCTTGCCGAAGAGCTCGGCGCTAGCCGAACGCCGTTACGGGAAGCGCTCATCCACCTGGAGCAGGAAGGGTTCGTTCGCTCGACGCTGGCGCAGGGCTTCACCGTCGAGCCGCTCTCTGGGCGGGAACTCCGCGAGACGTACCCGATCGTCTGGACACTCGAATGCCTCGCGCTCCGTTCCAGCGGGGCGGGGGTGGCGAGCGTGCTGCCCGCGCTCACCCGCGTGAACGAGGCCCTGGCTGCGGCGACGGACGCCGAAACGAGGCTCCAGCTCGACGCCGAGTGGCACGAGACGCTCATCTCCACCTGTCCCAACCAGCGGCTGAACGGGATGATCGCCTCGCTGCGCACCTCGATCCGGCGGTACGAGCGGCTCTTCATGTCGGAGGACGACCTCGTGGTCGAGTCCGTCGACCAGCACCGCCGCATCGTCGAGGCGCTGAGTGCCCGCGACCTTGCGACCGCCGAAGCCGTGCTCACCGCCAACTGGCGGGACGGGCTCGAACTCCTCCTCATCCGCTTAGGCGAACCCATCTAATCCCATGAACCTCCTGCTCGGCATCGCGCTCGCTTACCCCGCACTCAATCCGACCCTCACCCTCGCCCAAGCCCAGGCCGACTTCGACCTCATGCGCCGGGCGATCCAGGAGGCGCACGCTGGCTTCGACCGCTACGCGCCGCGCGCGGAGATGGCGCGTGATCTTGACGACGCTCGGCGGAGGCTGAGAGACGGGATGCCGCTTCCCGAGTTCTCGCGCGTCGTGGCCGAGAGCATGGTCCGCATTCGGTGCGGGCACACCCACTGGCGGCTCGACCCGGATACGCAGCGCGCCCTCGACGCGGCACCAATCCTGCCACTCCAAGTCGCCGTCGAAGGCTCGCGGCCGGTGGTTGCCTGGAACAACAGTCCAGAGGACCGTTCGATTCGCCCCGGCATGGAGATCGTCTCGATCAACGGCCGATCGGCCGCTTCGCTCCTCCGTTCGATGGGTCGCGTCACGCCACGGGACGGGTTCTCCGCCGCGGGGGAGCGGACGGTCATCGGCTGGCGGTTCGCCGAGAACTATTGGTGGCTGGTCGAGCGCGGCTCCGAGTTCGCGGTGACCGCCCGCACGGAGGACGGCCGAACCATCAGGGCTCGTCTCATGGGCCGATCCCGCAAGGCGCCGGCTGCGGAGAACCCCGTGAACGCCCCCGCGCAGGCGGCGCGTGAGCGTCAGCGGTGGTGGACCGGCGGGCGTGGCGTCCGCTTTCTCGAGAACGGCGGGGTGGCCCAGTTGAGGATCGACTCGTTCCGGGGCGACGATTTCCCCAAGTGGCTGGACCACACGTTCCGCGACCTCCGGGAGAAACATGTCCGCGCCCTCGTGATCGACCTGCGAGGAAACGGTGGAGGCGACGACAACTACGGTTCTCTCCTCGTGGCGCACCTCACGGACCGGCCGTTCCGCTACTTCGACCGGATCTGGATGCCCACTCTCGTCCCGAGCTTCCGGGAGCACACGAACTTCCCCAACGACCCGAAGGTCATGCGAGAACTGCGCGAAAAGACCAAGCGCGCCGAGAACGGTGGGTTCCTGGTGACGAGTGCGTTGCACGCGGGGGTTGGCGACCAGGCCCCCGCCAAAGAGAGTTTCGGCGGAAAGGTATTCGTGCTGACGGACGGCGGCACCTTCTCGACTGCCGCCGACGTGTGCGCCGTGCTGCGGAGCATGCGACGCGCGACGTTCATCGGCGAGGAGACCGGCGGCGCATACGAGGGGAATAACTCGGGCCTGAGCACCATGGTCACCCTGCCGAACTCCAAGTTCCAGTTCAACCTGCCGATGTTCCGGTACACGAACGCCGTCACCCCCGACCGCCGGGGCCGTGGCACGATGCCCCATCACGTCGTGCCGGGCCGCTTGACGGACGGTCTGCGCGGCGTCGACCGCGCTCTGGAGAAGGCGTTGGCGTTGTCCCGCCGATGAGCCCGCGACGGTCCCCTTGGGGCTGACGGCCGTCCCGCGTTATGCCTGAGTCCGTGCCGATTCTCTCACCATTCCGTCGCCCGTTCGTCTCGGCGCGAGAGGCGCGGGCGACCGCATGGATGCTCGGGGCTCTGGCGCTGGCGAGCGTCGCGTGGTCGGCGCTGTTGGCGAGCCGCGACGAGTCGTGGCGGGAGCCGCTGGCCCTCGCGGTGCTGCTCACCGGACTCGCACTCCCCTTCCTGCGGCGAGCCAGACAAGCCCAGGACCCGGCAGCGACACGCCCTCCGGCCGTTTTTCGGGAACGATGCTCGTGATCGCGGGTGTATACGCGATCGTCCAAGGCGGTGCCTTCATGATCGCCGAGAGTCCGGACGCGAACGGGCACGTCACCGCGCCGTTCTCTCTGATCGGCCTTCTTGTCTCGTTCGTCGCCGCCCCCATGCTGATCCGGGCGGGAACCCGTCGTCTCTCCGAGGCGACAAGCCAAACCCACTCCG
>Ga0164290_1001607_pt1 | contig 28785 bp, 17 predicted proteins | sample Micstemetagenome_FD_108782 | JGI IMG/M metagenome (GOLD analysis project Ga0164290, IMG submission 108782) | Contaminated culture microbial community from soil near Moab, Utah, USA - Microcoleus steenstrupii SON62 (Illumina Assembly) | ecosystem: Environmental > Terrestrial > Soil > Soil crust...
GCTGAGTTTGGCTGGGAAAGCTCAGGATAAACCAAGTCGACCATCGTCGCAGTCGCACCCGACCTCGACGGTATCCGTCTTAGCCTGGCCATCGTCTTCTTGGCTGGGTTGACCTTGCGCGCCACGCTACGAGCGCCGCGCAGCCTGAATGGTTTGCGGTGGCGGAACCTGCGCAGACGTCTCGCTGCAGAGGGTCGTCGCGGGCTTCCTCGCGCGAATGGAATAGCGCCCCGAACCGTTGGCTGGGTCTCAGGTGGCTGCGGCGGTCAACGCTTTGCCAATGATCAAGAAGCGTCTGCCAAATGCTTCGTCGGCAAACCGATCCCAGGGCCGGTTGGACTTCTGAGCTGGGACAGCCAAGGCATTGCGCATGAAGTGCAGCCCGCTGCTCGACGATTAATGGTCTCGGCGACTGCCTACTTACCCCCAGCCGCACCACCACCTTGGGCTCAATCCAGATGCAAATCCGGACCAGTCGGAGATACACTGTAGGTATTGACATTCCTTCCGTCGCCGATCAGCGCATCGCGCCACAACAACTTTTTCAGCGTCAGGACTTCGACGGCCCTTCATCCGTGAGACGTTGGGCTTAGAGTGCAGAAGCGCTGGAACCCGGGGGCGACGAACCATGAGCATCAAGCGTAGAGACCTCATCAAGGGATGCGCAGTTTCCGTCATGGTGCTGGTAAGCATCGACAGCCATCCGAAAGATGAAACGTCCACCAACGCGCCAACCCGAGATCGCGATTCGCGCATCGAGAAATCCATCAAGGCGAGTTTCGGCGGCGGCTTCTCGGTACGGGCCCACACCCAATCGGATGGACTAATCTGCGCCGACATCGAACATTTGGGGAATCGGTACGAGGTCGCCTCTGCAGACTTGCTGGACTGGAAGATCGTTAGGTCCTCTCTGAGCGGTCCTGGCTTCTCATCTTCTTCCGTCCAGAGATGGTCACTCTCGATGGTGCGAGACCACTTGGATATCGATGGCTGGGGCACTCCTTCAGCGCCCAGTTTGAACGGTAAGTCGTAGAGGTCGAGCGGTGGCCGAGAAGATCAAGAGCATCCGCATCCATCCTGGTATCGGCATTGCTCGCGTGGGAAACAGCGACGAATTCTACATAGGCCCCGAAGCGCCGGGAGTCGTAGTCGATCCGGGTGGCAGCAATGGCCCTGGGCCAAACGGCGGGACCTACCGCGATCGCGGGGCTCGTCTAAAGCGCCAAGCGCAGCGATTTCGCGTCTATGCCTACGATACCAACGACAGCGTGCTCGCCGAGCTCAGCTCTGATTCGGACCTCGTCCAATCCGTCCGCTGGCGCGTTCACGTCAGGAATATGAAAGCGGCGAATTATGCATTTCAGGGTGCGTACCTGCTTGACCCGGACAGGTTGCGCAACCCGTCCATCCAGCCTGGTGTCAAGCCGATCGAACGTGACAAGCTGATCATCGATCCCGGTGTTCATACCATCGCCTCCGGGCAGCCCGGGCCGGTTGTCATGAAAGGTGATATCTTCACGGGCATTGGAAAGGGAACATTGCCTGGCGAATTGCGTTTCGAGGATTTCACGCCGCAGGATCCTTCAAAGGAAGTTGAGGTTGCCTATAAGGCCGTTAAGGATATCGAGCTCGGGCAACTTCGCCTCGATTCCAAGGGCCGCCTGTTGTTCGTTCCGGCGCCCGGGAAAGGCGAGTGTGTCACGACACCCAAGGTGGCGTTATCGAACCCGAGTACCACGGTCAGCCCTCCGAACGGTCCGCAGAACGGTACGAACCCGCTGACGAACCAGTTTGCATATTTCAATGTTCCGGGATGGTGGGACGACACTTGCTGCGGCGAAATCGACGTCACGGTCACGCTCAAGGACGGCCAGGTCTTCAGTACACGCGACAACGTGAAGTCGGCGATGGACGAAGGCACAAGGAATCCTCATGCCGGGGCGTGGATTGTCACCGCGCCGCCGAAGTTCGCTCCTCACATGTACCACGTGGTGTCGATTTTGGACCGCGTCTACGAGGCTTTTCCTGAAGCGTACCCCCATGCCAAGCAGAAAACGAACTTCTACCGCGATGTCTATCCCATCTTCGCCAAGGCAGTTAACTATGGCTGGGTGAGCGCCCAAGCTGCCGGCGTTACGCCAGAAACCAGGATGGTCGCTCATGGTCCGAAGCAGGCGGGTAACCTGCTGGACAACGAGTACATGACTGCTTTCGTCGATCGGGGCGAGGACAGCAAGCCGACGCGGCAGATGATCTATGAGCTGATGCGGCATGCGCCTGGAAAGCGTGGTCGGCTGGTCGATTCGCTGATGCCGCCTCCACCGGCGCGCCCGACCAGCTGGAAGAACGCCGAATTCAAGCGAGACGAGGAAGACTTCAAGATGCCCAAGCTGTGGGGCACCGGCGGCAGGCCGGCGCAGAACAAACAATTGGGCAACAGTCTCCCCGACCAGTGGCTGAGCTTGACCGACTGGCAACTCAATCACTTAAAGGAATGGGCAGACGGCGGCTTCGAAGTCGGCGGTCCCCCAAAGGCCGTGCCTCTTGAGTCGTTGCCGCTGGCCGACCAGCCGCACGCGCTCGACAGTTCGGCACTCGAGCCCACGATCGGGGGCGGATTCCACCCCGGCATCGAATTCCCGTATCTGATCATCTATCGCGAGTATTTCGCCGAGGCGTTCCGCGTGAACAAAGGTATCGAGCCAGGCTCGCTTAGCGCCTATATGTCGAGCCCGTGGCAGGGCGACTTCTGGTCCTGCAACTCGGCTTGGTGGCCGACACAGCGGCCGGATATAGTTTTTGAATACGACCAGAAGAACCAGACCCGAACCTACAGGGAATGGTTCCGCGGATACGATGAACACGGTGAGCCGCTATCGTCCACGGATGGCTATCACCAGATGGCCTATGCGTGGTCAAGACTGGGGATGGTGCTGCCGGTCAAGAATGAGGACGGCAGCTACCTGAAAGACAACGATCAAATCGTATTTGTCGAGCAAGAGCGCGATCCGGCGCTGAACCGGCCGCCCGCCACAAAAAAGTGATTGTGTCCGCCGATGTCGCAAGACAAGCGCGCAACATGGGACGTCGTCATTGTCGGATCTGGGCCAGCGGGATCCGCAACCGCTATCACGCTGGCCAAGTTTGGCCAGCGTGTGCTGTTGGTGGAGAAGCGAGAACTTCGCAGCCCCAAGCTCGGCGAGTCATTGCCACCGACCTCGATGAGTCTGGTCAGACACTCCCTGGGAGACGCGGAAGGTTCGGAACGGCTACCTCCCGGCATCTTCAGGACGGCCGGAAACGTTTCGCTATGGGCGAGCAATCGGCCTGATATCGCCGACTTCTTCTTTACGTCGACCGGCCACGGCCTGTGCATCGACCGGTTGACCTTCGATGAGGCATTGCGGGTGAATGCAGTTGCAGCAGGTGCAACCTTTCTCAAAGGCGTCAGTTTCCAGGCGTGCGAGCGAATCGCTGACGGTCCTTTCAATTGGAAGATAAACTGCATCTCCGAAGTAGGGATGCGGCAGGATCGCGCCCGCTACATCGTGGATTGTTCTGGTCGGCGGGCACTCGTCGCCCGGACGCTCGGGGTGTCGACCGTTCCTGGCGACGATCGACTGTTCGCCTATGCGCAATGGTTTTCCTGCTCCGGCGACGATGATGACCGCTATATCCGGATCGAGGCCTCGCCAGAGGGCTGGTGGTATAGTAACCGCTTGCCAAGTACCGATAGCGCCGGAACCGGGCGATTAGTCGTCTTTCACTCCGATAAAGATCTGCCAGCAGGGAGGCTAGCTGCGTCGCGGCAAGGCTTTGATCTGCTGCTGGAGGGTTCGACACATATTGCGCCACTGCTCAAGGACAAGGGCTATCGTCCTTGCGGAAGGATCCAAGGCGCGCCAGCCAACAGTCAGCGACTACGAGATTTCTGCGGGGATGCTTGGATCGCGGTGGGTGATGCGGCGCAGGCCTACGACCCGCTGTCGTCGCAAGGCATTGACAAGGCACTCAGGACGGGCAGCCACGCCGGACACCTGATCCACTACGCGTTGACAGATCGTTCGCAAGGCACGGCGGGGTTGGGCAGCGGCAATGCGTACATCCAGCAATACGATGAGCTGCAGCGGCAACTCTGGCAAACGTACTTGTCGGAACGAGACTTCTATTATTGCCTCCAGCCCCGCTGGTCTGACCAGCCGTTTTGGCGCCGTCGGCGGCAGTCGATGAACGAGGCAAATCGCTAGTATCTTGCCGGCTTTCCCGTTTTGCCGCGCGGGCTAAGTTCAGACCACAACTCGCAAAAGGGTTCCGGTTTGCCGTGCGCAACAGTGCGGCACTATGTGACCTTGGCCAGGCGCTGATGCAGGTCCGCTGCTTTCAAGCAGCCTCCGCCTAAGCCAGTTTCGAGACGACCGCTATTAGGCCAAGAGCGGACGTCGTTCCTGTCCCGTGCCGAGTCCGTTAAGGGCCATGTGTGGACGGCTCCTGGTTGGCAAGAACAATCATCACGTCGCAGGGTTGGTCGGTGCAGCCATGTGTTCGGCCTGTTTGCGCCGTTCACATGACCGCTGGCCATAATGCCCTCCGCGGATCAGGTCCCGGTCAAAGGCACGCATTCGAAGATGCTATGGCCCAAGTGGGTTGTCCTGATCGCCGGATCGACCGGCACTGCATTACGTGCTGTTCGCCCTCCCAACCGTTACGTCACACTGACCTTGTCCAGCGTGATCTCGTTCAGGCCGCGAGCGCGGCCGGTTCCTTGTAGCGTTCGTCCTTGGCCATCATAGCCCAGGCCATCGTGGCGAGCTTATTGGCGAGCGCAATGGCGGCGACCTTGGTGGGACGCCGCGCCAGCAACGCCGTGAGCCAGGGCCGATGTTGCGTACCGTGGATCTTGGCATAGCGGATCACGGCCAGTGCGCCGGCGGTAAACAGGCTGCGCAGGTAGCGATCGCCTTGCTTGCTTATGCTGCCGAGCTTGTCCTTGCCACCGCTCGAGTTCTGCCTCGGCACCAGCCCGACCCAGGCCGAGAAGTCCCGTCCGGATCGGAAGGCGTTGGGATCGGCGACGCTGCCGGCCAGCGCGATTGCCAGAGCCGGACCGATGCCGGGAATGTCGAGCTGCCGGCTCGTCGCATTCGATCGATGCCAGGCGATGATGCATCGGTCGAACTTCAGTATCTGGGCCTTGAGCGCCCGCAGCTGCTCGCCGAGGGCAGCAACGCCCACCCGGGCGATCTCCGGCAGCCGCCGGTCGTTTTTATTAGCGACGACTTCCAGCAGGCGCTCGACGCCGCGGCGCCCGACGGCAGCGACGATCCCGAACTCGGCAAGGTAGGCGCGGATGGAGTTGATGACGGCCGTCTGCTGGCGAATGAACTGGCGCGCCCGATGAAGTATCAGGCAGGCCTGTTGCTCGGTCGTCTTGGTCGGCACGAACCGCATGGTCGGCCGCGTGACCGCTTCGCATATCGCCTCCGCGTCGGTGGCGTCGTTCTTCTGCCGCTTGACGTAGGGCTTCACATACGACGCCGGCATCAATCGCACCGTGTGGCCAAGCGCCTCCAGCTCGCGCGACCAATGGTGTGATGAGGCGCATGCCTCTATCCCCACCAGGCAGGGCGGCAGCTTCTGGAAAACGGCAACGACGTGCCGGCGCTTCAACTGGCGGCGCACGACCACCCGGCCAGCCGCATCAACTCCGTGGACTCGAAACACCGACTTCGCGATATCGAGACCGATTGTCGTGATCGACTGCATAGACAGCTCCTCCAAATGGCGGGAGCCTCAATCGCCCCCTCAGCTTGGCACTCTTGTGCCCAGGGAGGAGCCGTCCACAGCATCAAAAGCGGACATTGTCCCTTGGGCGGGTTGATGCCGGCTGCACCCGCACCTATCATTTCTCCTAAGAACGGGAGCGAAGATTGGGGCGCGAGCGGGGTAAACTGGCAACCATCTCGGCGGTCGTAATGGTGCGCGCCCGTTCCCATACTTGGCTCCCGTGATTGGCCGAAGGCTCGTCTTCGCTGGCGCGGCGGCGCTCGCTTCGGCGCCGGCAACCGGCCAGACGCCACTGAAGATCGGCTGGCTGAGCATCGGCGAGCATCCGTTTATCGCCGATTTCCGCCAGCGGATGCGCGAACTGGGATACATTGAAAGTGAGAACCTCCTAATCGAGGTCCGCTACGCCAACGGCAACGCCACGCTCCTGCCTGGTCTGGTCGATGAACTGGCGAACGCGGGCGTCGCAATGCTGGTCGTGTCGGGTAGCGCAGCCACTGATGCTGCACTCGCTGGAGCCAAGGGTGTGCCAATCGTGTTCGTGTCCAGCGATCCGACGATCAGCGGGTCGGTGGCGAGCCTTGCCCGTCCAGGCGGCGGCGCCACGGGCGTTTCCACGATGTCGGAGGATATCTCGCCCAAGAAGGTCGGGTTGCTGCGCGACGCCGTGCCCAACCTCGCGCGGCTCGCCGTTTTGGATGATGGCAGCCCCGGCGGTCACCCCCAATCTGAGAACATGGCCAATGCCGCGCGACGGGTAGGGATGGAAGCCAAGACCTTCACGCTTGCCGATCCAGCGGCGTTTGGCGCCGGCTTTGCCGACATAGCGTCGCACGGTTGGCAGGCCGCAGCGGCGGTGTCGTCGCCCCTGTTCACCGCCTCCGCGCGCCAGGTTGCCGAGCTTACAGTCAAGCACAAGCTGCCGGCGATCTTCGACACACCGGCCTTCGTCCAGGCCGGCGCGCTCATGTCCTACGGGCCCGACCTAAAGGCGGTGTTCCGCCGCCAGGCCGAGATGGTGGCGCGGCTTGGCCGTGGCACTAAGCTCGCCGACATGCCAGTGGAGCAAGCGACCAAGTTCATCTTCGCCTTCAATCAGGCGACTGCAAGGGCGTGGGGGTTGAGCTTGTCAATGCCGGTTCTGGCGGCCGTCGACGAGCTGGTCGAGTGAGCACCAGGATCGATTGCCAGCGCGATATCCGCGTTAAGTCAAAAGCGGAAGTCGCGGCCTATCGGCGTCACGTCTGCCTTGCCCCTGGAACCGGAAGTTGGGCTGCACCCAATGGAAGTCGGCCTAGGGCCAAACCCGGACGTGAGCGCACTCACTCAATCACCTCGTCGGCACGCGCGAGAAGCGCAGGTGGCATGGTCAGTCCGAGCGCTTTGGCGGTCTTGAGATTGATGACCAGTTCGAACTTGGTCGGCTGCTGGACCGGTATATCGCCGGGATTCGTCCCACGAAGGATCCTATCAACATACCCGGCGGCGCGGCGGAACAGGTCCGTGAAGTTTGGTCCATACGACATGAGTGCCCCAGCATGGACGAACGTATCGCTAAAGAAAATCGTAGGCAGCCGCGCGCCGAGCGCGAGCGCGATGATGCGGTCGCGATAGGCGTCAACGAGGGCATTGGACACGACGTAAAGTGCGTCGTTCTGCTCGTCCCTTTGGGCTTTGAGCGCTTCGAAGGCCGGAGCAATTTCCTCCCCCTGCTGGAGTTTGAGCGGCACGGCTTCGAAGCCGAGCGCTCGAGCAGCCGCCGTAACCTGCTCTAGCTCGAGCATGGCTTGGGGAGAGCCAACATCAGCCAAGATTGCCAACCGGCGTAGCCGCGGGACAACCTCGCGCAAGAGTTCGATACGCTTGCCGGCAGCATCCGCCGCCTGGATCGACAGTCCGGTGACGTTGCCGCCGGGTCGTGCCAGACTGGCAACTAGGCCGCCTTCGACCGGGTCCGGCGATATTGCAAAGACGATGGGGATGGCCGCTGTCGCCCGCCGTATGATGGGCACGGCAATTCCGTACGTGACAATGACGTCGACGTTAAGGTGGGCGAATGCGGCTGCAGACTCGGCGACACGCTCGGGGCGTCCCTCCGACCAGCGATACTCAATAGCAATCGTGCGACCTTCAATCCAGCCAAGTTCGCGCAGTTGCGCCACAAATGCTGCAGTCCATGGACCCCAGGACCCTCCAGCGTCCACGCCTAGAAACCCGATGGCCGGTAGCTTTCCCGTGTGCTGCGCGCGTGCAGCGAGCGGCCAGGTTACCGCCGCGTTCCCCACAAGAGTGACGAATTTCCGCCGTCTCACGAACCGCCCCCGGTCATAGAAATAGTTGTTACCACACTTTCAAAGAGGAAGCGGCTTACCATGAACCCAAGGGGTAAGTGTCCGAGTTGGGTCGAGGCTGTGTGAAAACCCTTCCTAAGTTAGAATCTCGTCGAGACTGCTTCGGAGTAGGAGATGAAGCGCTTCGTCGAGGGTGAGGATCGCCGGCAGGCCCTGCTTCCGGAATATCTGGATGTGGACCCAGTCCAGTTCGAACCGGTCTCCACCGCCAATTCCCTGCTAGCAGGGAATTTTGCAGGGAATTTAGACGTAGGCAGCGGCCGCTCAGATGACGGAGAGCCCGCGTTTCTATTGACCGAACGCCGATCATCGACGGATTGACCTGAAAAAGAGCAGCGAATTTTGTGCTGCCGAACAGGGAAACAACGGTCCAGGAACAGGGATCAGTGTCGGGCGCCGCGCCGCCCCTTGGACACCGCGCCCAAAACGGCGCCCAGCGCGATGCCGAGCATCTGAAAAAGAGCGTCCGGGCGGAAAAGCTGGCAGCCGGCGGTAGCGCCAAACGCCGGACGGCGGTATGCCATCGGGCCGATTCTGGCCGTCTGGCGGCCAACTCGATGCCGGCTGGTCAGGCCTGCCGAAAAGAGTGGCAGGCTCGGAGGGCACTGCGTCGCGACTGTCGGATCGCATCAGCCTCGGCCGGGCCTAACGCGCCGGACCGTAGCAGCCCGATTCAAAAAACCGCATAAAACCTTAGGCTGGCGCCCGTTGCCTCCCGAAAAAGGTCAGCTAGCCTCGCCATGTCACAGGCCTTTTCCAGCGCATCGGTCCGACTGGAGGGCGGGATACACCGTGCCAGTTCACGTCCTGAGCTGACGCCAGCTGTTCCCCTGCGACAACTACTTTCCCGCGGCACGGCGGCCTCCTCTGGGCCTGCTGGCGGCGCGATGGCGTTCGATCAGGAGGAACTCATGTTCGTTGGCTGGCATCGCTTGGGACGTCAATGCGCAGCCCAAGTTGTCGAGCGGCACCATCTGAACCCGCGAAATGAGGGGGTGGTGCAGTGTGCATCCACTTCGGCTGGGACGCAGTGAACTTTTTTTAGACCCCCTCTATCTGTGTCCGTGAAGCCGGCGCCTGAGGGTCCTACGCCCGGCACCATGGCTTTCATCTCCGCCCCCCACAAGGGCGGAGGCGGGGCAGACATATAGAAGGTGCGTCGTGGACAAGTTTTCGAAGGACAAGAAGGATCAGAGCGAGTCTCGCCAGCCGGTGGTGGGCGAGGCCGAGTTTCGCAAGGCCGACCTGAGGGCGTTGGTCCAACCGTTCACCCCGATGGTCGAGCCCCGCCCGGTCTCCGACCTTATAGTCAACGCCCGCAACCGGTTTCGACTCGGTCGACCTCGACCGCCTGGAGACACCGGAGGTCACAAAGGCACCAAAGCAGGAGGTGGTGCCGGAACTGGAGCGCGACCGTCCGGCAGTCAGCGCCCTTGGCGACCTTTGGAAGCTAGGCAAGCATCTTCTGTTGTGCGGCAGCGCCCTGGATCCGGCTTCTTACCAGAGACTGATGGGCGATGAGCGCGCGCAGATGGTGTTCACCGACCCGCCGTACAACGTCGGCATCGACGGCCATGTCTGTGGTCTCGGCTCGGTCCACCACCAAAACTTCGCCATGGCATCGGGCGAGATGACCACGGCCGAGTTCACCGAGTTCCTGAACTCCTTCATGCGCCACGCAGTCGACTACAGCCAGGACGGGGCGATCCAGTACATTTGCATGGACTGGCGCCACATGGCCGAAGTTCTGGACGCCGCCGGCGAGCTCTACGAGCTCAAGAACGTGTGCGTGTGGAACAAGACCAACGGTGGGATGGGCACCTTCTACCGCTCCAAGCACGAGATGGTGTTCGTGTTCAAGGTGGGCAGCGGCCCGCACATCAACAACTTCGGGCTGGGCGAGAAGGGTCGCTACCGCACCAACGTCTGGGATTACGCCGGGGTCAACACCTTCAGACGCGGGCGCATGGACGAGCTGCGCGCCCACCCGACCGTCAAGCCTTTGCCGCTGGTGGTGGACGCGCTGAAGGACTGCTCCAAGCGCGGAGGCATCGTGCTGGACCCATTCGTCGGGAGCGGCACGACCCTGCTCGCGGCGGAGAAGACTGGCCGCCTGGGCCGAGCCATCGAGCTTGATCCGCACTATGTCGACGCCGCCATTGGTCGCTGGCAGGTCCTGACCGGCCAGGCAGCGGTCCATGCGGAGACCGGTAAGACGTTTGACGAACTGGTCGCAGCGTCGCCTCGCGCTGCAGACGCCGCCTGAAGGGATCAAGACTATGAGCCGCAACAACGAGCAGCCCAAATCGTCAAGCATCGTGACGTACGAGGTCGGCTACCGCAAACCTCCAAAGAGCAGCCAATTCCAGCCAGGCAAGTCGGGGAACCCAAAGGGGCGCGCAAAGGAGGAGCTGCAGTTCAAGACCGTGAACCGCATAGTCCAAGATATGCTACTCAAAGAAGTGAAGGGACTGGTCCGAGGCAAGCGCCAGAGCATGCTGGCTTTAGAGGCGGTCGTGGCCAAACAGCTGGCCAAAGCCTTGGAAGGCGATACACGAGCCGCCAAGCTCGTGCTTGAACGCGCTGACAAGCATATCCCAACGCATCAGACCCTTGCAGATCTCGCAGGGGAAAGGCCGCTCTTCACCTTTACCAAGGACGAGGCTCGCAGATTCTCCAAGGAGAAGCTGATCGAAGGCATGGTTCTTCCGGACAGCGCCGATCCGATCAAGGATGACAATGACGAAGGTCAGCCACTTTGAAGACCTTCGGTAGTCCTTTCGGCGGGGCATCGAGCACGTCGATGCGTGGTCGCGCAAGGACGGCCGCGTTATGTGGGCGACGAGCGGCGGTTTCCCCTACGCAAGCAGAATGCGGCACGCGTGGTTCGGCGTTCGCTCGGCCCCTCGGCGCCGCTGAACCCCTCTCCGCAGAATAGCGGGGGCCGCTGCGGCACGTTGCCAGACAAATATTCGGGGACATCTGGGAGGTCGGATTGCCGGACAAGCCGGCCAAGCTTCTGCACGAGCTCTTCGGTGCCGCAGGTCTTGTCGATGAAATCGACAGCTCCGGCCGCGATCGCCGCCGCCACCCGTTCGACGCCCTCTCGCCCGGTGAGGAAGGCGACCGTCAGCGTGGACCCACGGGCGCGCAGGGCGCGCAGCAGATCGAGACCGGACATGTGCGGCAGGGTCCAATCGATCAGCGCAAGCTCGGCCTCGATGCCGGCCTGCACCGCCGCCAGCAGGGCGGCGCCATCGGCAAAACCGAGGACGGCAAACCCGTGATCCTCGAGCTCGGCCCCCAGGGCCTCGCGATAGAGTTCATCGTCGTCGACAAGGATGATTGGGGTTTGCACGGACCTGCCGGATCTGAAGCTCGAGTCCGATCATAGGGAATCGTGTGGCGCAGCGGGAGCGCCTTGGACCCGCGGCGGTAGGCCCGTTGCGACCTTGCGCAAATGCGCGGGCCCTTCGCAGCCCGCTTGGTCATCGCGGTATCATTGGCGGCCCGCGAGGAGCTGACACAGGACTTCAAAGCCGCTGGATGGTCTCGCAACCGATGCGCCATACCTCCACGATCGAGGCGCGCTGCGCCGCGAAGTGCATACGATGTTCGGTCGGCAAGCAGCGCTGGAATGCGTAACGCGCCAGCGGTGCCGCTGAAGGAACAGAACCGGTCGACCCGGCCACAATGGCGATGGTTACGGTGCGCCGCATTTGCGCGGAGGGAGCCCTGCCGGAGATGATAGCCCCGTGCCACGCTTCCATGGTTTGCTGGGCGGCATCCCAATCGGTGGTGATGACGAGATCGATGCGCCCGACGCGGCCAGGGAGGAGCGTGATGCCGCCTCCACCGCCTTGGCGCACTTCGACGAGCTGAATATCGGTGCCACTCACCGTAACGTCGCGGACATTCGACAAGGTCGACTGCGCCACTTGTACCGAATAGGTCATCGCGAGCGGATCAGGTGCTGACGGTGCCGATGGCGTCTGCGGCGCACATGCTGCCAGCACTGCCGCGAAGACGATGACAATCGCGCGCATAACCCGCTCCCCCCTTTGGTTATGTCCTAGCCCAGGATGAGTAGCGCTGCGCGTCCAGTCGGTGTGGCCAAGCTGTGGCCACGCGCCCCTCTGCGCGCTCTGCGATGGCAGCCGTCTGTGCACTTCGCATGAAGCGCCTTACCCTCGCGGCGCGGGGGGCGTCGCGATTCGTGACGACAGGCGCCGGCGGGCGCCGTTTGTTCGATCCCATGCACCTCGACGACAGCCACGGCACACAGGGGGCGCCCGTGACTTTCTCCTTCGAGGTTATCCGGCCGGACGACCTGCTGCGCCTGCAGATGGAAGCGCGCAACCTGCGCATCGACCGGCCGCAGGGCCAGCCGCCGGCGCTGGTCGTCGAGGACGCCAACCAGCCGGCCTTCCTGATCGTGCATTTCCAGCCGCAGGCGATCGCCGAAGGCGGCTATTTCGAAGCGACCATCCTCACGTCCGACGTGCCGGACGATGCCAAGCCCCAGCCGCCGCCCACCACCATCGGCCCGGTTGATTTGCCCGGGAAGACGCCGGTGCGCATCGGGCAAGGCAGCCGGCTGGTCTTCAAGGTGCCAGCGGCGGCGCGCATTCCCTTCACCATCGAGGACGTACTCGACTGGTCGGGCCTGACGCTCAGCGTCAATCCCATCGCCGCGATCGGTCCTGAGCCGACGCCGGCCGAAATCGTGGCTGCGCCGGCTATCGCCCGGCCACACGACACCGAAACCGCCCTCGAGCTGCCGTACCGGCTGATCGTCTCGCCGACCGCCGAAGTGCGGTGGGGCCACCGCCGCACCCCCTTCACCGCGCGTGGCCGAACCGAGCTATGGCATACCCGCCTGCAGCTGCCAGGCACTGCGGCAGGCGGCGGGCCCGCAGACCTCTCGGCGCAGCATCCGGCGTCGCTGCGCGCCATCTGGTCGCCCGACTTCGGCTCGCGCAAGACCGATGATCCGGAGTTGCCGCACGCGGCCATGGCGCCCGACGACCGCCACCAGATCGTGGTCAAGACCTCGGCCTTTCACGGCTACGAGAACCAGGTGTCGATCGGGCTCAGCCTCGGCTTCGGCGGAGGGCTCGCGGGCGGGGTCGGCGCCGCCGCCGCCGACTTCGGCAAGGTGCTGTCGCCGGTGGAGGGGCCGGGCGTCCAGCTGAAGTTCTGGGTCCCGTTCATCCCGCAGCCTTTCTATGCCCAGCAGCTCATGCTGTCGTCGCTGGGCGGCTGGCTCAGCGCGCGCGGCGCGTGGAATGTCGTACGCAAGGCCAAGCCCTCGCGTCTCTTCCAGGGCCTGTCGGTGCGCGAGATGCTCGGCCGTGTCGGCGAGGGCGGCCAGCCCAACGTCGGCCGTGACGCCATTGCCTCGCGGTTCACGCCGCTGGCACCGTTCGCGACGGCCCTGGCCGATGGCCAGGCCGACGAGGACGGGCTCGACCTGTCCGAATGGGTGCACAACGCCACCCAGGGCCGCGACCACTACGTCAAGGTCGTCTACGAGGGCGAGCTGCTGCCGTTCCATCACCGCGCTGCGTTGGTGAAGGTGACGGAGCGCAAGTTCAAGGAGAATGGCGGCCTCATCGTCGCCAACCTGTTCCAACGCTTCTTCCTGGTCGTGCGCGAGCCGGTGAAGTGGTTCGACGCCGGCGACCGCGGCATGCCGTTCAAGCGGGTGGAGATCACCACGCTGGTCACACCCGACATCGCCGATCCCGCCTACGTGGTGACGGATTCGCGCTCCTTCTGGGTCGAGGTGATGCTCAGTCCGGCGCCGGCCGACCGGGTGCGGCTGCGCTTCCCGGTCCTCGTCACCGATCCGCGGGGCGACGTCCACAACCTCTCGATCCCGATGCTGTTCCTGTCGCAGAAGGCGCAAGGCAACACGCGGCAGGCCGTGCTCGACATCTACAGCGACAGCACAACGTCGAAGAAGATGGCGGACCGCAGCGCCTCGGTGCCGGGCCAGAAGATCGCCTTTGCCGAGAGCGGCGCATCGGCCGCCGACAATACCCAGCTCGCCACGCGCACCCTTACCTTCGCCCTGTCGGGCGAGGCGCCGCAGCTCCTGAAGGCCGAGGTCGACGTCCCGCAGGTGCAGCAGATGCTGGGCAAGGACTCGCCCACCACCATCCGGCTCTATCCCGGCTACGTCAGCGCGGGCTTCGATGGCGGCGCCGGCGTGTTTGCCGAGGTCGTCAAGGAGACGCCGGCCGCCAAGCCGTTCGAGGCGGTGTCGCCGGCGACCATGGGCGTCAACTTCTCCAGCGACCAGGCAGGCGGCTTCGCCACGCCCAATCTCGGCGTATCCTCGCTGTCGCGCGAGCGCGGGCCGCTCGCCGGCAACGTCGCCGATGCGCTGATCGACAAGTTCGACCCCAAGTCGTTCTTCCCGGCGGGCACCGCCTCGCTGTTCGGCACGTTCGACCTGTTCGAGCTGCTGGTCGACGCCACCCTGGGACAGGGCGCGCCGAAGATGGAGACGCGGTTCGACCAGCACGCCAGCAAGATGGTGGCGACGCTGGACTGGACGCCCGACGTGAAGGACGTCGATCTCGGCATCGCGGCGTTCCGCAAGGGCGGCGCGACCAAGCTCGACGTGCACGGCCTCATCGAAAAGCCGGTCGACCAGCCGGCGGCCGCGCCGACGTCGCACTTCTGGGGCAAGCTCACCGACTTCAGCGTCACGGTCCTGAAGTCGGTCGAGATCAAGGTCGCCGAGTTCGGCTTCAACAGCCAAAGCGGCCGCAAGCCCGACGTGACGGTCAAGCTCGATCCGGCCAACCCGCTGACCTTCACCGGACAGCTGAAATTCGTCGAGGAGCTGCGCAAGGTCATCCCGCCCGACCTGTTCGGCAAGGGACCGAGCCTCGACATCTCGCCCACCGGCATCCGCGCCGGCTTCTCGTTTGCCCTGCCGCCGGTCGCGGTCGGCGTGTTCGCGCTGAAGGATGTCAGCCTGGGCGCCGGCCTGTCGCTGCCCTTCCTGGACGGCCGGCCGACGCTCGATTTCAACGTCTCGGAGCGACCGCATCCCTTCCTGCTGTCGGTCGGCATCTTCGGCGGCGGCGGCTTCTTCCACCTGCAGCTCGACACCGCCGGCATCAAGATCGTCGAGGCCGCCTTCGAATTCGGCGTGACCGCCTCGATCGACCTCGGCGTCGCAAGCGGCGGCGTGCACATCATGGCCGGCATCTACTTCAAGCTGGAGCGCCAGGACCCGGGCACCGCCCTCGCGCCGACGCTGTCGGGCTACCTGCGCATGGGCGGCGAGCTCAGCGTCATCGGCCTGATCAAGGTGTCGCTCGAGTTCGTGCTGAGCTTCACCTACGACGGCGGCCGCGACAAAGCCTTCGGCCGGGCGACGCTCACCGTGAAGGTCGAGATCGCCTTCTTCAGCACCTCGGTCGACATCACCGTCGAGCGCGCGTTCGGCGGGAAGAGCGGCGATCCGACGTTCGGCCAGCTGTTCTCCTCCGCGGAAACGTGGAGCGAGTACGCAGAAGCCTTCGCCTGAGTGGCATCCGGAGACGGCAGACATGGCGATTTCCCAGACGGTCCTGTTCACGGTCATGCCGCGGGGCATCAGCCTCAACGGCGGCACGCTGCCGGTCTCGGTGGTGGTGTCGCCGCGGCTCGGCGGCGCCGACCGGCTCGATGCCTTTCCCGACTTCGTCGACTGGACGCAGAAGCTCGCGACCGGCGGCGTGCAGTTCACCTTCCGCTGTGGCACGCGCACCGCCACCGCCGCCATCGACACGGCGGTGCTGCAGCCGCCGCTCTGGCGGGCACTGTTCAAGGCCGACACTTTCGTGCGCAGCCACGCCTTCGACGACTATTCCTCGCACGGCGTTATGTCGTTCTCGGTGCGCGAAAGCCTGAGCGCGCTGAAGGCGGTGTACCAGGAGGCGGCCGTCGTGCTCGCCCTGCCCGATCCGCCGGACGACCGCGATCCCTTCGATCCGGAGTCCGAGCGCCATGGTGGGCCCGCCGTCAGCAATCGCGACCGCCTGCAGGCGATCCTGAGCGGGCTGGACGTGCACTGGAACCGCGACAACGCCCGGCGCTGGCGCGCCATCGCCCGCCATCGCAGCGCCTCGGGCACCGGCTCGCGCGCGCTCGGAGGGCCGCTCGACGGCGAGGGGCTGATCACCGCAGCGCGCAATCCCGGCGCCTACCAGAACATCGCGGGGCCCTTCGCCGCCTACCACCACATGCCGACACCGACCGAGGCAGAGGCCGGGCCGGTGAAGGTCGATCCCGCGGCTTTCGACTTCCACCAGGCGCTGAGCGCGCTGGAATCGCATCCGCCGCTGCAGCGCGCGCTCGGCCTGGTATTCGACCTCGAGCTGCCGACCGATCTCGTGCCGGCGACGGCGAGCGGCACGCCGGCGCCGTTGTCGGTGCAGTCGACCAACATCGCCTGGCAACAGCCCACCAAGTCGCCGCCGCTCGAGACGGCCTGCCTTCATTTCGCGGGCTCGGGCGTCCGCTTGTTCTGCTGCGCCTCGCGGGCGCAGACCACGGCCGGCTCGCCCTTGCAGGTGCTGGGCCTGCTGAACCTCGACCCGCAGCGTTTCGGGCTGGCCCAGGTCGATGTCGACGGCAGCATGCACAAGGTCATTGCGACGGCGGAGATCTACAACAATCCCGATCCCGGCCGCAGCGTGAAGCCGGTGCCGCCCGAGCCTGCGCCGCATCCCGACGTGTACGACCCGGAAGCGACGCTGCCCTCGATCCGCTCCGGCGGCCTGCAGCTCTACCTCGACGGTCGCGGCGCCACGGTGATCGACGCCATCCAGCAGTCGAAGGCCTTCAACCAGGCGCTGGAATCGGGCGGCGCCCAGCCACGGCCGTTCTATGCCGAGGACCTGGTCCGCGGCTATCGCCTCGACGTCTGGGAATCACGCGGAGCCAGGTGGCTGTCGCTGCACCGGCGCAAGGGGGCCTACTCGATCGGCGAGGAGGGCCTTGCCTTCGACACCGAGGACGAGGAGGGCTTCTTCCAGCTCGCGGCGACCCAGCCGGCGCCGGGCGCGCCGACCAACGACAAGGATCTCTACGTTCACGAGATCATCGCGCGCTGGGCGGGCTGGAGTCTCAGCGTCCCTTTCCCCGGCAAGCCGCTCAGCCGCCACGGCGATCCCGACAAGGCGATCCCGCCCGACGGCGACGATCCCGACTACCGCACCGACGAGCCGATCACGGCGTTCAAGGTGCGCGCGACCTACAAGGTCGTGCCCGGCACGTTGCCTCAGCTGCGCTTCGGCGTGCGCTACCGCATGCGGGCGCGTGCCGTCGATCTCGCCGGCAACAGCCTCGGCGCCGGCGATGCAATCGCGAGCACCCTCGCCCTTTCCATGGCCCTGCCCGCGGACCCGGAAGGCCGTGCCTACCTGCGCTACGAGCCCGTCACGGCACCGCTGGTCGTGATCCGCGCCCGGAGCGCCGTTACCGGACCGGGGTCGGCGGTGCACCGGCTGGTGATGCGCACCTTCAACGACGGCATCGAACAGGATGGCTCGGCGGCCGAGCTCGCCGGCAGCGACCGCCACATCCTGCCGCCGCGTACCAGCGTCGAGCTGGGCGAGCGCATGGGCATGTTCGACGGACCGGACGGCAAGCTCAGGACCGATGCGGCGACCTGGAGCCTGGCGGTGGCACGCGACGAGGGAAAGCTCGCCACCGACACGTTCGAGATCGCGGGCAAGATCGCCCCCAACGTGCCGCTCGAGCCGGGCCCGTCGGTGGACCCGCTGCCCTACCTGCCCGACCTGCTGTCGCGCGGGGCGGCGATCCGCGACTTGCCCGGCAGCGGCGACGCCACCGTGGGCCGCGCCGCGCCGAACGATCCGGCTGCCGGCCCCATCGCCTATACGCGCCTTGTCGACATCAACCCGCGTCCCGGATCGGCGACGCTGATCTCCTTCAATGCCACGGCCGACTGGCAGCAGACCACCGGCTTCCGGCTCGCCCTGGCTGAGCCGGCAGGCGCCGGCGCGGCACCGCCCGAGTGGGATCCGGCGACGCGCCTGCTGACGGTGTTCTTACCCAAGGGACAGAAGGCGGTGGTGCCGCTCAGCAGCTGGATGACGCGCGACGATCTCAAGCTGATGGGCCAGTGGCAGTGGCTGCGCGAGTTCGTCGACATCGCCGCGGTATTCGGCGCCCAGCCCGGGCATCTCATGCCTGGCAAGGATGTCGACCTGATCGCCCATGTCCTGCAGCGCGCCGTCGAGGGCGGGCACTGGATGATCAATCCGCCGACGCTGCTCACCCTCGTGCATGCGGTGCAACAGCCGATCGGCCGGCCGGCCTTCGCGGCGCTGAACCTGGACCGCGGCGAGGCGACCGGCGCCGGCAGCCTGCAGACCGCTCGCTCGCGCGGGCGCAGCGATCCGCAGGAGCTGACGCCGATCGTGGCGGCGCGGCGGCTCGACGAGACCTATGCCTGCCTTCTCGGCGCATTGCGCATCCATGGCGCCAGCACCGCCAAGGTGAACCTGCTGGCCGAGTGGACCGACCCCGTCGACCTGGCCGAGGAGCCCGGGCCCGGGCAGCGCAACTTCAAGGCGCCGGTCGACGAGCTGCCGCTGTCGCGACTCGCCGAAGGATACCTCGCCGCGCCCGGCGCGCCGCCGCGGCGGGTCGGGTACTACGACCCGGAGCACGACCAGATCGCCATGGTTCGCGCCGGCGACCGGGCCGGACCGGCGGCAGCCGGCGAGCTCTATTTCAGGGACGCCACGCCGCGCCATGAGCTCGGCGATACCAAGCGTCACATCGTGCGCTATACGGCTGTCGCGACGTCGCGCTATCGCGAGTACTTCGCCCAGGACCAGGACCTCGATTTCACGCGCAGCAGCGAGCCGGTGGTGGTGGATGTGCCGGCCTCGGGCCGGCCGCTGGCGCCCGACATCGTCTATGTCCTGCCGACCTTCGGCTGGCAGCGCCAGGGCGACACCAACATGAAGCGCAGCATCCGCTATGGCGGCGGGCTGCGGGTGTGGCTGAACCGGCCGTGGTTCTCGTCGGGCACCGGTGAGCTTCTCGGCGTGGCCCTGTGGAACGGCGCCAACGGACCACTCAACGACGCCAATCGCAACAAATACAAGAACGTGTTCACGCAATGGGGCATGGACCCGATCTGGAACACGGGCCCATTGCGGGCGGCGCCGGAGATCCGCCACTTCCCCGATGCCGTGGCCGCCGACAGCTACGTCTCCCTCGAGGAGGCGAGCGCGCGCATCTCCGCCAGCGAGCCCGGGCGGATCGACGTGGTCGGCTTCGAGCCGCAGTACGACAGCGAGCGCAAACTGTGGTTTGCGGACCTCACGATAGACCTGGCCGACGGGCCGACTTACGCCCCATTCGTGCGGCTGGCGCTGGTGCGCTACCAGCCGCACGCGATCGACGATGCCCGGATCTCCCGGGTGGCGCTGGCGGCATTCGCCCAGCTGACACCGGACCGCGTGGCGACGGTGACCGCCGATCCGCATCATCCGCGGACGCTCAGGATAGCCATCAGCGGCGTCGCACCGAGCGGGCCCGCTCCGGGGGGACCGGCGCTCAACCGGCCGGCGCGTCCGACCCATGTGCAGGTGCGCGTGCAGAAGAGGCCGGCGGGCGGCGGCGAGCTCGAATGGCACGATGCACCGGCCGCCGAAGCGAGCGTCACGCAGCTCTATGAGGGCCAGGCCCTGTTCCAGAAGGATCTCGGTCTGTGGGCCGGCACGGTCAGCTTCACCACGGCGCCTGCGCCGGACGCTTATCGGCTTCTGATCGAGGAGTTCGAGTACATCTCAGCCAACTACGCCGAGAACCGCCGGGCGCCGGCACGTCTGATCTATGCCGAGATCATCGAGGTGGATGCGGCCATGGTGCAAGCGGGAGGACCGCCATAGCCTGCTCAGCCAGATTAGGACCGACTGGCCTACCGGTCCCGCTGACTCGCAAGCGCATGGAGACGATCGACGACGAGCTGACGGAACGCGCGCTGCGCTTCATCGACGAGTCACACAAGGCTCATAAGGGGCTCCATTGACATCGAGAGTGGCAAGGTCTGCCCTAAAGCAGCTGGAAGTCTGGCTGGCGCAAGTGGATATCGTAGCCCGCTTGACCCGAACGTCACTGGGACTTCGATGCGACCTATTCCGGCTGTGATTTCGTTTGCGCTCCTGCCAACAACCTTAGAACCCGCCGATCTCTGATCAAAGATACCCCGCTTCATCGCGCAATCGAGCGTCTCGGCGTCGTCACATCACGACCCATTCTCGGCGGCCTCCACCATCAAAACTGTCGAATCTAATATTCGGTACACACAACTGAAGCAGAACACATCTCTCGCTCGGCAAGGATTGCCCCGAGCCTCGTCCTGTACAGCCGCCCTCTGCCGGTAACGTTGTTGCCTTCCCACAGGTCGGCGGCCTGCACCATCGCTACGAGCGGCGCGCAGCCTGAACTGCTTGCGGTGACCGAACCTGCGACGCCGTCTTAGGGTCATCGCTTTCTCGGGCACGCCCGACCCGGACGAATTCACGATCAGGACCCGAGCCTCGCTCCGAGATGCAGTCGGCGCTCGCCCGCCGCATGTTGGCCTGCTGTGGCAGTCATTGCCGCGCCACTGGCCCAGTAAGGACGCGCATCAATTCTACAAGGCGCCGACCCCTACTTCCGCGGAACGGGCATTGAAATCCGCCCCTCCTTGGTTGCGGAGGCTTCCGCCTTCCATTCAGTTACTGCACGACACCAGCCGTCCCCTGTTCCGATCGGGAAAGCATCAGCAGGACCCGCATCGGGCCTATCCGCCCAGCCCAAGAAAAAGCACCAATCCAAAGGCTGCGAGAGCAAGGCCTTCGTGCCATCGATTGAAGCTTGTTCCGGCTACCGTCTCATCCATTTTGTATGCAGCCCACATGACGGTCGCTGCCAACAACAGGCTGAGACTGCCTGCCGCCTGCGCGGGCGAGTCGCCTGACCATAGAACATAAAGGAGCAGCACGACTGCCAGTCTAAGAGCTAGCCGCCTAAGCGTCGCTTCGGACTCGTTCTTGTGGCTCAGTTGCTCCTCGACGTGTTTGGTTATCGTCTCGCAGCGTTGACCTTCCTATTGCCCCCACCTACGGGTGAACCAGACTTTCACGAAATGAGTAAGCACAGCGTATGTCAGCAGCATCGCCGCAACCAGCGGCCAATACATCCCGGGCAGCGGCACGAAGCCCAGCGCCGACCCCAGCCAGCTAAAAGGCAGGGCTATGCCGATCGTGCAGATGATCACCGTCGTCATGATGAGAGCGGGACTGGCCTGGCTCTGGATGAAGGGCACCTTCGATGTTCTGATGATGTGAATGATGAGGGTTTGGGTGAGAAGCGATTCGACGAACCAGCCGGTCTGGAACAACGCCGGCTGGTCCCAGGCATCGAATACGTAGAGCATCATGCCGTATGTCGCATAGTCGAATATCGAACTGAGAGGCCCGATGAAAACCATGAACTTGAAGATGGTGCCGATGTCCCATTTGCGCGGCGACACCAGGTACTCCTCGTCGACATTGTCCGTGGGAATGGTCGTCTGCGAGAAATCATAGAGCAGGTTGTTGGTCAGCACCTGGATCGGCATCATCGGCAGGAAGGGCAGGAACAGGCTCGCACCGAGCACACTGAACATGTTGCCGAAATTTGAGCTCGCGCCCATCTTGATATACTTGGTGATGTTGGCGAAGACTTTCCTCCCTTCCGTCACGCCATCCTGAAGGACGAGAAGGCTTTTCTCGAGCAGGATGATGTCCGCGGATTCCTTAGCAATGTCGACCGCCGTGTCCACCGATATCCCAACATCGGCGACCTTGAGGGCCGGACTGTCATTGATCCCGTCGCCGAGAAATCCGACCACATGTCCCCTCGCGTGAAGAGCGCGGACCACCCGGTCTTTTTGCGCTGGATTAAGCTTGGCGAAGACCGTCGTCTGGCCGGCGACATCCGCGAGCGCAGCGTCGCTCATACGAGCGATCGTACTGCCGAGCAGGATCTCGCCTGCATCCAACTGCACCTCGTGGCAGACCTTGCGCGTAATGACCTCGTTATCACCGGTGAGGACCTTCACCTGAATCCCCTTGCGCGCCAGTGCCGCGATCGCCTCCCGGGCGCTCTCCTTCGGAGGGTCGAGAAAGGCGATGTAACCGACCAGCGTGAGGTCGGTCTCGTCCTCGACCGAATAAGCCGTCTTCGATGGGTCGATCTCCTTGTAGGCGACCGCGACGACACGGAACCCGTCCTGATTGAGCGCGATCGTCTGCTTTTTGGCCTCCTCAAAATGGATCGGGTCGAGCCGCGCCACTTCCTCGTCCAGGCAATATCTCGAACAGACGGCGAAGATTTCTTCGACAGCCCCCTTGCAGATCAGAAGATGCTTGCCGTCCTCCCCTGCGATCACCACAGAGAGGCGGCGGCGCGCGAAATCGAACGGGATTTCGTCGATCTTGGAATACCCGTCGCCATGCAACGTTCGATCGAATTCGGCATGCGCAAGTACCGCTTTGTCGAGCAAGTTGCGCAGTCCTGACTGGAAGTGGCTGTTCAGGAAGGCGTACTCGAGCACCAAGTCGGAATCGCGCCCCTCGATGTCGATGTGTCGCTTCAGGATGATGCGGTCTTGGGTGAGGGTGCCGGTCTTGTCGGTGCATAACACGTCCATAGCCCCGAAGTTCTGGATGGCGTTGAGACGCTTGACGATCACCTTCTTTCGCGACATGGCAATCGCGCCTTTGGCAAGATTAACCGTCACGATCATCGGCAGCATTTCGGGCGTCAGGCCGACCGCGACTGCTACTGCGAAGAGCAGCGCTTCCAGCCAGTCGTGCTTCGTCAAGCCGTTAATCAGAAAAACAGCCGGCACCATGACCAGGATGAAGCGGATCATCAGCCAGACGAATCGATTGATGCCCTTGTCGAACGCCGTCGGAACGCGCTGCCCGGTAACCTCGTGCGCCAGTTGGCCGAAGAAGGTTGCCCGACCAGTCCGCAGAATGACGCCGGTGCCGTAGCCGGACACGACGTTTGCACCCATAAAACAGATGTTCGGCAAGTCGAAGGGGTCTTCACACTCGACAATACCGGGCTGGCCATGCTTTTCGGCAGGCATGGATTCGCCTGTGAGCGCCGACTGGTTGACGAACAGGTCCTTGGCTTCGAGCAGGCGCAGATCTGCCGGAATCATGTCTCCGGCGGAAAGGCGCACCACATCGCCCGGTACCACCTGATCGACCGGAACTTCACGGAACGGATCGTCCGATCCGCTCGGCCCGCGCCTGACGGATGCGGTCGTGTGAACCATGGCGCGCAGCCGTGCCGCGGCCTCGTTGGAACGGTGTTCTTGGATGAAGGACGTGGTGACTGCAAGGACCACCATGCTGACAATCACGACCGCAGCGCGCACATCTCCCAGAAAATAGGAGGCCACCGCCAGCGTTAGGAGCAGCGCGTTCAACGGATTGCGTGCACGATTCCAGATCTCCTCGGGAATCGTCGGCTTGCGTTCCCGCGCGACGAGATTGGGGCCGAATTCTTTGAGTCGCGTTGTGACCTCGTTCTCGGACAGCCCTTGCAAAGTCGATCCCATTTCTGCGCAGGCGTCGGAAGCCCGAAGTTGGCTCATGGCTCCGAGCATGGCATCGCGCGCTGCCGCCTCACTGCCTATGTGGCGAGCCGGCTGGATAGTTTTCGATAGCAAGTTCATGCGATACTCGTATCAGCGATAACTGCCATGTGTGCGGGTCATGCGCATCGCGGCCTTGCGACAGATCAACTGCGCCACAGTTCACAAATATTTCTTATTGATCTTCAAGTCCCTCCCAAGCCAATGGCAACCCGTGAGCTCGATCACTATCGTCGTTTGCTCAACTCCAAGAAGCCAGAACAGACCGTGGCGCGTCCCTGGATTGCCGTGCTCAAAGCGAACGTGTGCGCCAAACGGGTAGTAGCGTAATAAGGGGTAAGCTCAAACCTGGGCCTTCTGCGCGAGTAGCTCGCCCACTCAACTCGAACGAGCTCGATCATCGACCGCAATGGCTACTCAGGCCACCCACGCCATCAATGCGTCGCTCTACGCGACAGGACGATCCAGATCGCCACAATACCGGCGGCAACAAAGAATGCCGCTGCCAGAGGCACCACACCCATACCAAGGGCAAAGCGCTTGACTAGGGTGCCGGCAAGCGCTCCCGGAAACATAACACCCGGCACCCACACTACCGCGGATCCGACATTGGCTATCCAGAAGCGCCTCGTGGGCATTTTTAGAATGCCCGCCACCAACGGGATGGTGGCACGCACTGGGCCGAAGAAACGCCCGATGAACACACTCTTGCCGCCGTGCCGCTCAAAGAAGGCAATCCCTGACGGAATAAGTTCGGGATGGCGATTGAACGGCCAAGCCTGATTAAGCGCATGGCCGAAGCGGCGGCCGATCCAAAAGGAAACGGCGTCCCCGGCAATCGCCCCCAGAACGGCACCGGTGACGAGGGACGCGACGGGCAGTACCTCGCCTGGTGTGAGCACGCCCGCAGCGATCAGGAGCGCCGTGCCCGGAAAGAGCAGGCTGACGAATGCCAACGATTCGCCGAACGCCACGACAAACATAGAGCCCCAGTTTCCGCGCTGGGCACTCTCGTTCTCGACATCCCGGCGCTCGTCGCCGACGAGCATAGGAAACTACATGAGACGGCACACCGACTTCTGGCCGACTTTCGCGACCGCGCCATGGCTCGGGCCGTGCTTTGCAAGGAGATCCTGGAAACCTGCGAAGGTCCCGATTTTCCTGACGTTCTGGCGGGTTATACCCGGTTGTATGACCTCACCATCGCAGCCATGCCCGGCGGCAGCTACCTCTCCCATTTTGACGCTCACTGGTATGCCGAGGCCGTCATCTTCGACTCCGGGCGCCCTGCGATCATCATCCCCACGAGCGACGGCGCACTGGGCCCCTCGCTCTCGACAATGTCATAGTCGCGTGGGACCACAGTCGCGCCGCAGCCAGGACTGTTGCTGATGCGCTGCCGATCCTCGTTCGAGCTCGGTCGAATCTGGTCGTTACAGTTACCGGCGAGAAGCAGCTGCGAGATGATCACGCTCCCGACGCGTTGCTTCAGCATCTTGCCTTGCACGGTGTCGACGCCACCCACCGGTCACTGTCAGCTGAGGGGCGTGGCGTCGGAGATGTCCTTGCCGATTGCGCGCGGATGCACAATGCGGACTTGATTGTCATGGGTGCCTATGGAACCTCTCGTTTCAGGGAGTTCGTGCTTGGAGGCGCTACAAAGAGCCTGCTTAGCCACTCACAAGTACCGCTGTTTATGTCTCACTGACAGCAGCAACCGAAGATTCGGACCAATGATCTTCAGAGGACGCCCCGCCGATCCGAACCGTCGTTCGCATCTATGTCCCGAGTGCCAGTGTTGCAAACATGGGGTGCTGCGACGTCGCTGCCTGTGCTGGCCGACAAAGGAGACCGGAGTGGGTCAACGTAGCAGTACGCGCAGCGCGGATTTCTAGTCGCCTCATGCGTGTCCATGGGAGAAACGACATGGCAAGCGACGGTGCGAACTCCGGCGACAATAGTATCGACGCTCTGCTTCCCGCAAGGATCGCCGAGAAGGCCGAAGCCGTCGGAGTCCAAAAGACAAAGCTGGACGTCCTGAGTCTCGTGGGCCTCGCCGTCCTGGCGGGCGCTTTCATCGCTCTCGGAGCGATGTTCGCCACCACCGTCCTGGCGGGAGCCGACGGCGCTCTTCCCTACGGCGTCGGCCGGCTGCTCGCCGGCATCGCCTTCAGCCTTGGGCTCATTCTCGTCGTCGTCGGGGGAGCCGAGCTATTTACCGGCAACGCCCTGATGGTCATGGCCTGGGCCGGCGGCAAGGTCCGGCTGCATGCGATGTTGCGGGCCTGGCTCATCGTCTATGTCGGCAACTTCATCGGTGCGATCGGCACCGCTTTGCTGGTGTTTCTTTCGGGCCAGTACCTCGGGGGCCGGGGAGTCGTTGGCGGTGTTTCCCTGAAGCTTGCGCTGGACAAGACGACCGAGCCCTTCGATCACGCGCTCTTTCTTGGCATTCTCTGCAACGTCCTGGTGTGCCTAGCGGTGTGGCTTTCGCTGGGCGCCCGCTCCACGAGCGACAAGGTGCTGGCCGTGATCTTCCCAGTGTCAGCCTTCGTCGTCGCCGGCTTCGAACATTCGGTCGCCAACATGTATCTCATCCCGCTCGGTCTGTTCATAAAGGCCTGGGGGCCGGCCGAGCTATGGGCGCAAATCGGAAGCAATTCCGCCGACTACGCGGCACTGACCTGGCCGGCATTCTTTTCCAGCCTTCTGCCCGTCACCATCGGCAACATCGTCGGCGGCGGCGGGCTGGTCGGTGGCGTCTATTGGTTCATCTACTTACGCATTCGGCGATGACACGGGTAGCATGTTTCCCGTCGGTGCAACCACGACTGCCCGACTCCGACTCAAACGGACGGACGCGCCCGTGCTGCGCGCCCGCCGTATGGTCGAATAACTGGTTCGGCCGCAGCGCCATCATGCCGCCTCTCGATGGTAATAGCACAGCAGCCCACCCAGTCGCGCGCGACACTGCACAGGTCGTCACGCTGCCGATCATTTACTCGAGGAGACAGCAAGACGTTGCCCTCCTGATGATTCCGCTCGGCATGGGAATGGTCGACATTGAACCGTCCGCGTAGTTTTACCGAGCGACCTCAGGAACCGCTATCCGACACCGCCTAACCAACTGGTTTCTCGATCGTTTCTATTTTTTGCCTTACGGGGTCTGAAAGGAGTGTCTCTTTTCCAGGAGACCCGGTCCGCCGACACCTTCGAATGGCTTACCGCCAGCCCGCGCCAATTGCCCCGCGGTGCCCGAGCTGACGTTTTTCCCGATCGCCTCGCCAAGCCGCAGCTTCTTGACTTGCCTCAAGGGCGCCACAGGTACCCCGACGTAGCTTGCAACTTGGCTGGCTTCGAGAGGCGCACATGGCTCCCAATGACTCGTTTGGTGATCGTGACATCGCAACGAGCGCACAACCCTCGCCACATTCGCTCCGATGCTGGGCACGGACGCTCGTCGCGTGTCTGGTGCTGTTGCTGCCGGCGGAAAGGATTGCCGTTGCGGACGTGGTCGATCAATCGAACGCCCCCGCCCAACCAGGGGGCGGTGCCCATCACATCACCGTGCAGTCGGCGCAGACCGTGATGCCGACCCTCGGCTGCCTGACGCGGGTCGACGTCGGCCTGACGACCGGCAATCGCGGCCGTGGCGGCGACCAGGTGACACTGACGGTCAGCGATCTCTACAACGCGCGCGTCTACGCCAAGGTGACGGCAGCCGTTCCCGAAGGCTTCGACGGCTACTGGCGATTCGACATGCCGGCGGGTGGCGTGGAGGTGCCCCGCAGCGCCATCGTTCTCGACCTGAGGGACTCGGGCAAGAACGTCTTCTGGTGGCGGTATGAGGAGGGCGACCCCTATCCCGGCGGCTTCTACATCTTCGGCGGCGCCGGCAATGCCAACCGGGACTATGTCTTTAAGACCTATGGCAAGGCGACCTGCCGTGCCTTCTCGATTAACGTGACGCCGGATCCGGTTCCCCTCGTCCAGGGCGGCTCGCACCAGGCGACGATCAGCGTTGCGCGCCAAGGCGGCTTCAGCGGATCCGTCACCGTGACATTTGCGCTGCCAAACGGCGTAACCGCATCACCGTCAACACTGGTCGTGCCGGGCGCTAGCGCCACGGCCACCTTCAAGGCAGGGCCTACCGCCACGACCGGCAACTTCACGGCGACGGCGAGCGGCGCGGCGAGCGGCATCGAGCCGGCGCATGACGATTTCCGCGTGACCGTCGCTGGCGCTTCCGGACCGGCGCAAGTCACCGGCGTCAGCCCCACGCTGCAAGCGAAAGGCGGGACGATTACCGTGTCGGGCGCGCGCTTCGACCCGACATGCTCCGCCAACGTCCTGACCTTTGCCGGGATCAGCGTCACGCCCACCACCTGCAGCGCCGGCACGCTGACGGCGGTGGTGCCGTCCCAGGCGGCCTTCGGACCGACGCGTCTCAAGGTGACGAGCGGCGGCAAGGAGAGCAACGACGTCGCCTTTTCCGTCGCCCGCCAACCCGGGGGATTCAGCGAGATCTCCAGCCAGGTGCTGCATCGGCATTCGAGCCACAGCTGCAGCGGCGGCACGGCAAGGGTCGAGATCACGGCGAGTGGCGGCGACGCCTACCGCGCCGCCTATCAACGCCTGCCGGGAAACTCGCCGATCGGCTCGTCGACCACCTTCCACGACAGCTACACGTTCATCGTCGCCGGCACCACGCGCATCTTCCAGTCCTACGGAGGCGCAGGGTTCAGCGGCTGCGACGTCGGGCTGGTGTTCGACCCGGGAAATTCAGCGGGCCCCCGACTCCTGCTGCAGGACCTCGACAACGGCGCCACCTTCAAGGGGTCGCCCTATCCGATCGCGATCCAGGTCCCTCGTCTCACGCCCCCGATTACTCAGACCTATGATCCGCGTTTCTTCCGTAGCCCGGACGGCACCATCATCCTTGCCATAACCGCGGCCCGGGAGAAC
>Ga0164290_1001608_pt1 | contig 28756 bp, 29 predicted proteins | sample Micstemetagenome_FD_108782 | JGI IMG/M metagenome (GOLD analysis project Ga0164290, IMG submission 108782) | Contaminated culture microbial community from soil near Moab, Utah, USA - Microcoleus steenstrupii SON62 (Illumina Assembly) | ecosystem: Environmental > Terrestrial > Soil > Soil crust...
ATTGGTGATCACCTCGGCGCCCCAGTAGGACATCTGGCCCCACGGCAGGACGTAGCCCAGGAAGGCGGTGGCGATCATCAGGAAGAAGATCAGGCAGCCGACGATCCAGATCATCTCGCGCGGCGCCTTGTACGAGCCGTAGTACAGCCCGCGCAGCATGTGCAGATAGACCGCGACGAAGAACATCGAGGCGCCGTTGGCGTGGGTGTAGCGGATCAGGTCGCCGCCGTTGACGTCGCGCATGATGCGCTCGACCGAGGCGAAGGCCAGTTCGGTATTGGGCACATAGTGCATGGCCAGGATCACGCCGGTCGCGATCTGCACGACCAGGCACAGGGCCAGGATGCCGCCGAAGGTCCACCAGTAGTTGAGGTTCTTCGGGGTCGGCAGCGACATGTAGTCGGCGCCGAAGCGGACGATCGGCAGGCGGCTGTCGAGCCACTTCTCGACGCCGGTCTTGGGGACGTAAGTGGATTCGTGATCGCTCATCGGTCTCGCCCTCAGCCGATCTTGATGCGGGTGTCGGAGAGGTAGTCATACTCCGGCACGACGAGGTTCTTGGGCGCGGGGCCCTTACGGATGCGGCCCGAGGTGTCGTAGTGCGAGCCGTGGCAGGGGCAGAACCAGCCGCCGAAATCACCGGCCCCGAACGTGGGGATGCAGCCCAGGTGGGTGCAGTTGCCCAGCAGGACCAGATACTGCTGGTGGCCGGCCTTGATGCGGTCGCCGTCGGACTGCGGGTCCTTCAGGGCCGAGAGCGGCGTGGCCACAGCTTCCTGGATTTCCCGCGGCGTGCGGTAGCGGACGAAGACGGGCTTGCCCTGCCACTTGATCACGACCTGCTGGCCTTCCTGGACCTTGCTCATGTCGAACTCGATCGACGCCAGCGCCAGGGTGTCGGCGGCGGGATTCATCGAATTGATCAGCGGCCAGGCCATCATGGCCCCGGCGCCGACGGCGGCCGCGCCAGCCGCGATATGGATGAAGTCCCGGCGGGAGGCGTCGCCGCCTGTACCGTTCTCAGTCACGACCGATTCGGCCACGTCTTACTCCTCGTGCGCCGCGATCCGCCCCGGGAAAGGGTGCGGCAGGAACGGCATGGATGCTTTAGCGGCTTCCCTTCGGTCTGACCCGGCCCGGCGTTGCGGCTCATCGCCGCAAACTGCGCCGCTTCATTGAGAAACAGTCGCAATTCGAGCCGCGACAGACCCCCAGGCCGCGCGTATGAGGGCCTTAGAATGCGTCTCGCCCTTTTTCAACCAGCCATTCCGCAGAACGTCGGCGCCTGCATCCGCCTGGGCGCATGTTTCGGCGTGGAACTGCATGTGATCGAGCCGGCGGGTTTCCGCTTCGACGACCGCGCGATGAAGCGCGCGGCGCTGGACTACGGCCCCCTGGGGCACATGATCCGGCACGCCGACTGGGACGCCTTCCAGCGCGACCGCGGCCCCGGCCGGCTGGTCCTGTTCACGACGAAGGGGGCGACGCCCCTGAACGATTTCGCCTTCCGGCCGGACGACACCCTTCTGTTCGGCAGCGAATCCTCGGGCGCCCCGGACTTCGTCCACGCCGCCGCCGACGCCCGGGTGGTTATCCCCATCCAGCCCGAGGCGCGGTCGCTGAACCTGTCTGTCTCGGCCGGGATCGCGCTGTGGGAGGGACTGCGACAGACCCGCTGATCTACTCCGGCGCGCCGGCCACCGGAATCACCGCCAGGTTCGGCCGCTCGCCCCTCTTGCTCTCCGCCACCGCCTCGACCGCCCGCATGACCCGCAGCACATTCTCGCCCGCCAGCTTGCGGATGTCCGCGTCGGTCCAGCCGTTGGCGATCAGCGCGGCCAGCAGACGGGGATAGGCGTCCACCCCCTCCAGCCCGTCCGGCAGGGCGTCCACCCCGTCGAAATCGCCGCCCAGACCGACATGGTCGATCCCGGCCGTATCGCGCACATGCTGGATGTGGGCGACCACGTCCGCGATCCCCGCGCGCGGAACGGGGTGCGCCGCCGTCCAGGCCGCCAACCCCTCCGTGACGGCCTGCGGATTGCCCGGGTTCAGCGACTTCAGCCGCGCGTCCTCGGCCGAGCGGGCGCTGTTCCACGTCCGCACGGTCTCGGAGACGAAGCCCGGCACGAAGGTGACCATCACCACCCCGCCGTCCTGCGGCATCTGCCGCAGGACGCTGTCGGGCACGTTGCGCGCATGGCCGGTCACCGCCCGCGCCGAGGAGTGGGAGAAGATCACCGGCGCCTCGGAAACCCGCATCGCGTCCAGCATGGTCTCTTCCGAGACGTGGCTCAGATCGACCATCATCCCCAGCCGGTTCATCTCGCGCACGACCTGCTCGCCGAACGGCGACAACCCGCCCCATTTCGGCGCGTCGGTGGCGCTGTCGGCCCAGGTCGTCGTCCTGGAGTGGGTCAGGGTGATGTAGCGGGCCCCGGCGTCGAAGAATTCGCGCAGCAGGCCCAGGGAATCGTCGATCGAATAGCCGCCCTCCATGCCGATCAGCGAGGCGATCTTCCCGCGGCGATGGATGCGCTCGACGTCGGCGGCCGTGGTCGCCAGTTCGAACGTGCCGGGATGGGCCGCGACGATGCGCTTGACCGTGTCGATCTGTTCGAAGGTCTCGCGCGCCGCCTCGGTCGGCGTCAGGGTCGCCGGCACATAGACCGACCAGAACTGGCCGCCGACGCCGCCGGCCCGCAGGCGCGGAATGTCGGTGTGCAGGTCGGTTGAGGCGTCCAGGTTCGTCGTCAGGTCCACCGCATAGGGGTCGTTCCCGTGGTTCTCGCGCAGCGCCCACGGCAGGTCGTTGTGCCCATCGATCAGCGGCGTCCGCTCCAGAATCCGCCGCGCCCTCGCCTCTCCGGCCGTATCCGGCGTTTGCGCCAGAACCGGTCCGGCGATCAGGACGGCGGCGACAGTGGTCAGAAGGACGGTGCGGAACATGTCGGACTCCCCGAAACAGCGACGCGGGACAGTGGCAGACGCGACGGAGTTGGCAAGCGGCCCTCCGCACTTTCCGGCCTCCAGGCCGGAGAGCGCTTCAGCCTGCCTTATCCCTACTCGGAGCAGGGATAATCCGCCGCACTTCTCCCTTGAACCCGGACCCACTACAGAGCCCTCATGACCGACGCCGCCCCCTCGCTGGATCAACGCAAGGCCGAGACCCGCGCCTGGTTCGAAACCCTGCGCGACCGCATCCACGCCGGCTTCGAGGCGCTGGAGGACGCGGCCCCCGCCGACCTCTTCCCCGGCGAACCCGGCCGCTTCGTCCGCACGCCGTGGGACCGTCCCGAGGGCGGCGGCGGCGTCATGGGCATGATGCACGGCCGGCTGTTCGAAAAGGTCGGCGTCCACGTCTCGACCGTCCACGGGACCTTCCCGGCCGATTACGCGAAGACGGTGCCCGGCGCGGCCAATGACCCGCGCTTCTTCGCCACCGGCATCAGCCTGATCGCCCATCCGGTCAGCCCCCGCGTCCCGGCCGTTCACATGAACACCCGCTTCATCGCCACGACGCGCAGCTGGTTCGGCGGCGGCGGCGATCTGACGCCCGTGCTGGACGTCGACCGCCGCCCGGACGCGCCCGACACCCTGGCCTTCCACGCCGCCATGAAGGCCGCCTGCGACGCCCACGATCCCGACTGGCACGCCCGCTTCAAGGCCTGGTGCGACGAGTATTTCTGGCTGGCCCACCGGAACGAGCCGCGCGGCACCGGCGGCATCTTCTACGACCACCACGACAGCGGCGACTATGCGAAGGACTTCGCCTTCACCCGCGACGTCGGGACGCATTTCCTCGACGCCTATTCGGCCATCGTCGCCGGCCGCATGGCCGAACCCTGGACGGCGGATGAGCGCGAGGAACAGCTGGTCCGGCGCGGCCGCTATGTCGAGTTCAACCTGCTCTACGACCGCGGCACGATGTTCGGCCTCAAGACCGGCGGCAATGTCGACTCGATCCTCAGCTCGATGCCGCCCGTGGTGAAGTGGCCCTAGGCCTCAGGCCGCCTCGAGCGCGGTCTCGCCGTTCATGGCCGCCGCGATCGCCTCGAACAGGCTGACCAGGGTCACCGGCTTGGTCAGGTGGCCGTCGGCCCCGGCCGCCCGGCCCGAGGCGACGTGCTCGGCCATGGCGTTCGCCGTCAGCATGACCACCGGCGTCCGCTTCAGACCCCGTTCGGCCTCCATGGCGCGGATCTCCCGCGTGGCGGTCAGCCCGTCCATGACCGGCATCTGCATGTCCATCAGCACCAGGTCGAAGCCGCCGGCCGCGAAGGCCTCCACCGCCTGCTGACCGTCCTCGACCGTCACCAGCTCCATCTCCGTGGCCGCCAGCATGATCTCGACGACCTTGCGGTTGGCCGGATGATCGTCGGCCAGAAGGATGCGCAGCGGCGTCGTTGTGACGTCAGCCGCCGAAGCGGGTTCGGCCTCGGTCGCGGACTGGTCCGCCCGCGGCATCGGAATCTCGAACCAGAAGGTCGAACCCTTGCCCGGCGTGCTGTCGCAATCCAGCGCCGTCCCGCCCATCAGCTCGACCAGGGCGTTCGAGATCGTCAGGCCCAGGCCCGTGCCGCCATAGCGGCGCGTGATCGAGCCGTCGGCCTGCTGGAAGCGGCGGAAGATGCGGCCCTTCTGGTCGGGGTCGAAGCCGACGCCCGTGTCCGTGACCCGGAAGACGGCCCGGCCGTCCAGGGTCGACATCACCGACAGACGCACCGAGCCGGACGAGGTGAATTTCAACGCATTGCTGACCAGATTGGTCAGCACCTGGCGCAGACGCACCATGTCGCCCTCGACCAGGCCGGACAGGGCCTCGTCGAACTCGACCACCATGGCCACGCCCTGGTCCTCGGCCTTGACCCGCCACAGGGCGGCGACGTCCTTGACCGACTGCTCCAGATCGAAGGGCGCGGGTTCGAACGTCAGCTGGCCCGATTCGATCTTGGCGCTGTCCAGAATGTCGGACAGCAGCCGCTCCAGCGTCGCGCCGGACGAGCGGATCAGCTCGACCATCTCATGCTCTTCCGGCTTCAGTTCGCGCCGCGCCAGGGTGTCGGCCATCGACACCACCCCGTTCAGCGGCGTGCGGATCTCGTGGCTCATGTTGGCCAGGAATTCGCTCTTGGCCCGGTTGGCTTCCTCGGCCCGGCGCTGGGCCTGACGCAGCCGATCCTTCTGGCGGGCCTGCCAGACCAGGGTGGCGCCGGCGAACAGCAGGAAGATCACCCCGATGCCGATAACGGCGCGCTGCAGCCCGGTATTGGACCGCGCCGTCTCCAGTTGCCTGCGGCGCTCGGACAACTGGTCCTGCATATTGCCGGTCACCTGGTGGATGCCGGCGCTGTAGCTGCGGGCCGCCGAGATTTCGCTCTCGAGCATATGGGTCCTGAGGACGCGGAACGCCTCCTCGTGCCGGCCCTCGGCGAACAGCACCTCGGCCTCGACGTGGTTCACCTCGGAGTGGATGCCGGACTCGGCTTCCAGACGGCGCAGGGCGTCCACGTCGCGGCGGGCCCCGGCGATCTGGCCGGTGCGGGCCCGGGCGATCGCCCGCAGCGGCAGGACGTCGGCGGCGACGAAGGCCGCTTCGCCCAGACGCTCGCCATACGGCTCCAGGCAGGCCAGGACGGCGCGGGGGTCGTCCCGGGCGTTGGCGACCATGGCGCACAGGCTGGCGTCATAGACCGACAGCGTCGTCAGCCCGGCCCGCACGGCCAGGCGGTGGTGGGCAGCGAAATACTGCGCCGCGCGCTCGCCGTCGCCGACCTTCACCGCCATCTTGGTCAGATTGTACAGGCTGTCGAAATCCGGGCGCGGATAGGCCGGGTTGGAATAGTCGATCTCGAACTTGCGGAACGCGTCGGCCGCGCCCGTAACATCGTTCAGCTCTTTCAGCCCCATGCCCGTCACTTCCCAGATCCCGGCCTGGGCCGTGGCGGCGAAGGGATTCCTGTCCGGGATGTCGGTCTGGGCCCGGGCCAGCAGCTCCAGGCCCTCCCCGACCTTGCCGTCGTCGATCAGGGCCAGGGCGGTGAGACGGGCGGCGTGGGCGCGGACGAACCAGTCCTCGCCGGTTTCCGCCGTGCGGCGCATCTCGGCCTCGACGGCGGTCTCGCCCTGGTCGTAGCGGATGGTCAGGGCGTTCAGCCGGGCGATGTCCTTGTACCGCTCGTCCCCCTGGCGGTTGGCCGCCTCGGTCAGACGACGGTTCCACAGGGCGGCCTTTTCGAAGTCGCCCTGGTTCAGGATCGTCCAGGTCACGTGATAGAGCCGGTTCAGGCCTTCACGATCGGTCCGGCGCATGGCGGCCAGGCCGAACCGGTCCAGCGCCGCGAAGTCGGTGGAGCCTGCCCGGGCCTCGACGAACCGGGCCAGCCGCAGGCCGTCATCCGGCGCGTCCTGCGCCGCCTGTGGCGCCGGCTGGGCCCCGACGGACAGGGCTCCGCCGCAAACGACGGCGGCGGCCAGAAGCGCGACGACAACACGGACAAGCGACATGGAAATTCCGACTGTGTCCGCCTTCGTCGCACGACATGTGTTGAGCAAGGTTTAGCGAACGACGATTCACCGTCCGCCCGCGGCGGCGGCGCAAGACTCGCGCCTCGCGATCCGCTAGAGGCCCGCCATGTCCGACGCCGAGCCCGTGGTCCTGATCAACGTCTATCGCTGCGACCCGGCGAAGCTGGACCTGCTGATGGAATTACTGACCGCCATGGTCCGCGCCCAGCGGGCGGCCGAAGGCTTCGTGTCCGCCACCCTGCACCGGGGGCTGAACGGCAAGGTCGCCGCCGTTCACGCCGTCTGGCGCACCCGCGAGGACTGGAAGGCCATGACCCGACTGCCGGGAGTCAACGCCGCCATGGAGCCGATTATGGCCATCGCGACCTTCGAGCCCCACCTGTACGAGGCGGGCGAGGTCTTCGATCCGGCCTAGGCGAACCAGACTTCGGCCTTGGCGCCGGCTTCGCCCAGGGTCCCGGCGACCCAGCCGCAGACTTCGCGCGCCGCCGTCTCGGCTCCGGCCGGCGGGTTCAGGATCACCACCGCGCAGCCGTTCATCCGCATCGGATCGGTCAACGGCCGCAGGCGCGCCTCGGCCACCAGCACGCGCTGGGCTCCGGCCTGATCCAGCCGGCGCAGAAAGCCGTCGAAGGTCTCGAGATCCTTCAGCGGCGTCCAGATCGCCACCGTGGCCCGGGCGTCGGCGCGGACGATGGCGGCGCCCGTGTCAGCGGCGCGCAGATAGTCGTCCGGCTTCTCGAACGGCGGATCGATCAGGACGAAGGGGCCCGTCGCCTCGGCCGCCCACGTCAGCGCCTGATCGTAGCCGTCCCCGCCCTCGGCTGCGGCCTCGGGATAGGGCGCCAGCGCCTCGGTCAGCAGGTCCAGCACGGGCGGATTCAGCTCGAAGCCGACGTAGCGGTCATCGTCGCGCAGCGTCTGCGCCACCAGCAGGGGCGAGCCGGGATAGAGGGCGGCGCCGCCCTGCGGGTTCAGCCGGGACACGGCGGCGGCCAGAGCCTCGATCAGCGGCGGACGCCCCTCGGCCGCCATCAGCCGCGCAACCCCGGCCTCGGCCTCCTTCGACCGCGCCCCGTCGCCGGTCAGGTCGTAGAGACCCGCGCCGGCATGGGTGTCGATCACCGTCAGGGGGCCGTCCGCCCGACGCCGCTCCAGCAGCCACAGAAGCAGGGCGTGCTTGACCAGATCGGCGAAATTTCCGGCGTGAAAGCTGTGGCGATAGTTCATGCAGGCTTCCGTCGTCCGCCCGGCCGCCGCGGTCAAGGGCGGACGGGAACCGTCCGAGCCCGCGCGTCGTTCGGCGACGCAACCCGGAGTGCGAAATGATCGACCATCCCGTCCTGTCAGACCGCCAGCGCACTCCGCCAAAGGCCGTGGCCGAGGCCGCCCGCAAGGGTCTGGAGCTGCGCGAACAGCATGGCCGGGGCGGCACGGAGGTCGGCGTCGGCCGCGCCGAACAGCTGATGGAGCGGCGGCTGGTCAGCGACCGGGACATCAAGTCGATGTACAGCTATTTCGCCCGCCACGCCGTGGACAAGCGCGCTCGCCGCTGGGGCGACGCCGACAAGCCGTCGACCGGCTACATCGCCTGGATGCTGTGGGGCGGCGACGACGCCCGCGACTGGATCGAGGGCCTGCGCAAGACCCTGCGCGAGGTCGGGGTATGAGCGCCGCCGATCCCGCCGCCGAGGTCCCGCGCGGCCTGACCTACTGCAGCGACGAATATCCCGGCATCCGGCGCACCGTATCGGGCAAGGGCTTCCGCTATCACGACGCCGACGGGTCGCTGATCCGGGACGAGGCGACCCTGGCGCGCCTGAGGGCGCTGGCCATTCCCCCGGCCTGGACCGACGTCTGGATCTGTCCCCGCGCCTCCGGCCACATTCAGGCGACGGGCCGGGATGTGAAGGGCCGCAAGCAGTACCGCTATCACGAAGGCTGGAGCAGCCACGCCTCGGAGACCAAGTTCGAGCGGCTGTCGTCCTTCGCCAGGGCCCTGCCCAGACTGCGCAAGCGGGTCGAGACCGACCTGAACCGGCGGGGCGTATCGCGGGAAAAGGTGCTGGCCACCGCCGTCCGGCTGCTGGAGATCACTCTTATCCGGGTCGGCAACGCCCAGTACGCGAAACAGAACCGCTCGTATGGCCTGACGACCCTGCACAAGCGGCACCTCGACCTCGAAGGGACCGCCCTCACCTTCGCCTTCAAGGGCAAGAGCGGGGTCGAGCATGAGGTGAAGGTGCGGGACCGTCGTCTGGCGACCGTGGTGCGTTCGCTGCGCGAGCTGCCTGGCCAGCAGTTGTTCAAATACCGGAACGCCGACGGCGACCTGTGCGTCCTGACCTCGGACGATGTGAACGCCTATATCCGGGAGGCCATGGGGGACCAGTTCTCGGCCAAGGATTTCCGCACCTGGGCCGGCACGGTCTCGGCGGCGCGGGCCCTGCGCGAGATGGAGCCGCCCGCCTCGCCGACCGAGGCGAAGCGCAAGATCACGGTCTGCGTGAAGGCCGTCGCCGGCCTGCTGGGCAATACGCCGACGGTGTGCCGGTCGTCCTATGTGCACCCGAAGGTGTTCGAGCTTTTCGAGAGGGGCGAACTGGCCGGCGCCCTGCCCGGCCCTGATACGGCGGGCTTCGAGAAGGCCCTGATCAGGACATTGACGTGACGGTGTTGTAACTAGGATTCGGGGAAAACGGCGGTTTATGAAACCGCCCTTTGTCGGAGGGATCCATGTCCAACACGTTTCTGCGTCTCAGCGTCCTGTTCGTCGTGCTCGGTGTTTCGCTCGGCTACTGGATGGGCGCCACGCACAACTTCATCGTCTCGCCGGTCCATGCGCACATCAACCTGCTCGGCTGGGTTTCGATGTTCCTGTACGGCCTCTTCTATCGCGCCTTCCCGGACGCCGCCCGGGGCTGGCTGCCGAAAGTCCATCTGGCCCTGGCCGTGATCGGCCTGCCCGTCATGATGATCGGCCTGACGATCCAGCTGCTGGCCGTGGCCAGCCTGATGCCGATCGTGCCGATCCTGATGATCGTGGGCCCGACGATGGTGGTGCTGGGCATGTTCGCCTTCGCCGTCATCGTCTTCCGGGCGACAGGCGGCAAGTCGGGGACGGTCGCCGCCTAGGCGGTCATCCAGTAGCCGCGACTCCGGGCGCTGACCGGCGCGCGGGTCTCCTCGACCCGCGCGAGAATGGCGGCCCGGAAGGCGTCCGCCTGTTCGTCGCCCACCAGCAGCCGCAACGACCGGATGATCCGCGTGATCCGCAGATGGTTGTGGTCGTTGGGCATCAGCCAGTCATGGGTGGCGCGATAGAAGGCGTCCATCCGGTCCGTCGCGGCGGCGAGGGCGTATTGCGCCATGCCCGAGTTCCGGATCGCTTCCACCGCGTCATCGGACAGCACGGGCGCGTCCGGCACGGCGCGCGACGGCTCCCGCAACGGGAACAGCCACTGGATGAAATCGTGGTTCCGCTCCAGGGCGGCGTTGTCCATGGCCAGGACGTCGAAAAGGGTCCGGCCGCGCGCGTCCGGACCCTCGCCTTCCAGAAAGGCCGTTATGGCGCCGGACGCGGACATGGGTTCGAGACCTAGGCCGCCTTGTCCCAGTTCAGAACCACCTTGCCGGACTGGCCCGAACGCATGGCCTCGAAGCCCTCCTCAAAGCGCTCGTAACTCATCTGGTGGGTGATCAGCGGGGTCAGGTCGAGACCAGCCTTCAGCAGGCCCAGCATCTTGCGCCAGGTGGTGAACATCTCGCGGCCGTAGACGCCCTTGATGGTCAGGGCCTTGAGGATGATGGCGCCCCAGTCGGTCTCCATCGGCTTCGACGGAATGCCCAGCATGGCCATGCCGCCGCCCATGATCAGCGTATCGACGCACTGTTTGAAGGCGATGGGCGAGCCCGACATCTCCAGCGCCACGTCGAAACCGACCTTCAGGCCCAGCTCGTGCATGACGTCGCGCAGGTCTTCCTTCGTCGTGTTCACGGTGCGCACGCCCGGCGCGACCTTCTGCGCCAGCTCGAGGCGGAAATCGTTGATGTCGGTCAGGACGACGGTGCGGGCGCCGGCGTGGCGGGCGACGGCGGCGGCCATCATGCCGATGGGGCCCGCGCCGGTGACCAGCACGTCCTCGCCCAGCAGGTCGAATTGCTGCGCCGTGTGCACGGCGTTGCCGAACGGGTCGAGGATCGAGCCGATCTCATAGGGCACGTCGTCGGGCAGCTCGATGACGTTGAACGCCGGAGCCACCACGAACTCGGCGAAGGCGCCCTGGCGATTCACGCCGATGCCGCGGGTGTCGGGATCGAGGTGGAAGTGGCCCGCGCGGGCTGCCTCAGAGTTCAGATCGATGACATGGCCCTCGGCCGAAACGCGCTGGCCGATCTTGAGACGGCGGTCGACGTCCTTGCCGATAGCGACGATCTCGCCCGAGAATTCGTGGCCGGTGATCATCGGCACCGGGACGTTCTTCTGGGACCACTCGTCCCAGTTCCAGATGTGTATGTCCGTGCCGCAGACGGCGGTGCGCTTGACGCGGATCAGCACGTCCTCCGGCCCGGCGACCGGGATCGGCGCGTCGATCAGCTCGAGGCCGACTTCAGGCCGGGTCTTGGCCAGGGCCTTCATGGTATCCGCCATCAGATAACTCCCAATTCGCGTCCGGCCGTCGTGAACGCCGCGACCGTTGCATCAATCTGTTCGAAGGTGTGCGCCGCCGACATCTGGGTGCGGATGCGCGCCTGTCCCCGGGGCACGACCGGGAAGCTGAAGCCGATGACATAGACGCCGAGTTCAAGCGCGCGGGCGGCGAAGTCCTGCGCCAGCCTGGCGTCGCCCAGCATGACCGGGATGATCGGGTGCTCGCCGGGAAGCAGGGTGAAGCCCGCCTCGGTCATGGCGGCGCGGTAGCGAGCGGCGTTGGCGAACAGCTGTTGGCGCAGGGCGTCGCCCTCCGGGCCGCCGGCGATGCGGATGGCCTCCAGGCTCGAACCGCAGACGGCAGGGGCCAGGGCGTTGGAGAAGAGATAGGGCCGGGCGCGTTGCTTCAGCAGGGATACGACCTCGGCCTTCGCGCAGATGAAGCCGCCCATGGCGCCGCCCAGCGCCTTGCCGAAAGTGCCGGTCAGGAAGTCGACCTCGACCCCGTGATGGGCGTACGAACCGCGGCCCTGCGGACCGAGGAAGCCGGTGGCGTGGCAGTCGTCGACCATGATCAGGGCGTCGTACTTGTCCGCGAGCGCCCGGATGTCCTTCAGCTTGGCGATATAGCCGTCCATCGAGAAGGCGCCGTCGGTGGCGATGATGATCTCCTTGGCGCCGTCGGCCCGGGCCTGCTTCAGCTGGGTCTCGAGGTCATCCATGTCGGACGTTGCGAAGCGATAGCGCTTGGCCTTGCACAGCCGCACCCCGTCGATAATGGAGGCGTGATTCAGGCTGTCGGAGATGATCGCGTCATCGGCCCCGAACAGCGGCTCGAAGATGCCGCCGTTGGCGTCGAAGGCGGCGGCGAACAGTATGGCGTCCTCGAAACCGAGATAGTCGGCGATCGACCGCTCCAGCTCCTTGTGGATTTCCAGGGTGCCGCAGATGAAGCGGACCGAGGCGGTGCCCGCGCCCCATTGTTCCTGGGCCCTGATTCCCGCCTGTGCCACCCGTTCATCACCGGCGAGGCCGAGGTAGTTGTTGGCGCAGAAGTTCAGCACGTCGCGCCCGCCGACCTTGATCACCGGCCCCTGACGGGAGGCGATGATCCGCTCGGGCTTGGTCAGCCCCTGGGAGTCGATGTCGGCAAGCTCCGCGCGCACGCGGTCATAGAAGGTCGCTGTCATGGGCGCTCCGCTACGCCGTTTTTTCCGCCGTTTGAACCCCCGCCGAACGTGCGGGGCGCCCTCAGGGAGCCGGGGCCGGCTCCGCGACCGCCCGGAACGGACTGATCTGGATGCGGCCGCCGCAGGGGGTGAAGGTCTGGGCCAGGGTCGCGGGCGAGGTGTCGCCGGGCGCGACGGCGCGGATTCGGGCGGCGCTCGGGCAGGCCGTCTCGCCCTGCGCCTCGTTGGGCACCACCGTCCAGGCCACGTCGAAGAAGGCCTTGGCCTGCGGCTGGAGGGTGACCGGCGCCGGCGACTGGCCCGCGCGCAGGTAGCTGCCGGGGTTCTGTTCCGAGCGGACGGTCGTCAGGTTGCGGCCTCGCGCGTCCTGCAGGGTCACGGTCGGATAGCCGGTCAGGCTGCAGGCCTGGGCGCCGACGTTCTGGACGCCGACGATCGTGACCCGATGGCCCATGCCGGCGTCGCCGCCGTCCGCGGACAGCTTGAGCTGGGGGCCCTTGCAGGGGGCGGCGGCGGGCGGCAGCGGCCCGCCGGGCAGGGTCTCGACCGGCGGAACCGGGCCCGGCGCGACGGGTCCGGACGAGGGACGGCTGCACCGCTCCAGCACGGCGACGCCGACATCCTGATTGGGGCCGAGGCGGCTGAGGGTCGCGCTCTCCTGCCCTTCGGCGGTCACGGTCTGCCATTCCATGCCGGATCCGGTGAAGCGCGCGCCCGAGGCGGCCTGCACCGTGCGCAGGACGTAGGTCTGGCCCTTGTAGGTCAGCTGGGCCGTGGCGGTATCGGGATAGGCGACGGAGACGGACTGGCCGCTTTCACAGGCGTAGCTGATCGGGGCAGGCATGGGTCCTGCGGGCGCGGGGACCGGCTCCACCGGAGCGGCGGGCGGGGCCTCAGCCTCCGGCGTGCAGCCGGCGGCGGCGATCAGGGCCAGGGTCGAGACGATCGTGCAGGCGTTGCGAAGGCGGCGCATGGAAGCTCCACGGTTGGTCCGATGGTTAACGCCAGCCAAGGCCAAAGGCTCCGCTTACGCAAGGGCGCAGCGCGACGACCTAGGCTGTCAGGAGGCGCGGCAGCTTGAAGGCGACGGTCTCCCGCTCGCCCGCGTCCTCGATGACCGTGGCGTCGAAGCGGGAGCGGACGGCTTCGATCAGCTCCTCGATCAGCCGTTCAGGTGCCGAGGCGCCGGCGGTGATGCCCAGGGTCGACACACCCTCCAGCCACGACCAGTCCACCTGGGCGGCGTCATCGACCAGACGCGCGTCCCGGGCCCCGGCGCGAATGGCCACTTCGACCAGGCGGACGGAGTTCGAGGAATTGGCCGAGCCGACCACCAGCACGAGGTCGCAGCCCGCGCCCAGCCGCTTGACCGCCTCCTGGCGGTTGGTGGTGGCGTAGCAGATGTCTTCCTTGTGCGGGTCGGGCAGTTCGGGGAAGCGGCGCTTCAGGACCGACAGGATCTCGCTGGTGTCGTCGACCGACAGGGTGGTCTGGGTGGCGTAGGCCAGGGGCGCGCCGCCGGGGCGCTGGAAGGCCTCGGCGTCGGCGACGGTCTCGACCAGGCTGATGGCGTCCGGGGGCAGCTGGCCCATGGTGCCGACGACCTCGGGATGGCCGGCGTGGCCGATCAGGATGATGTGCCGGCCGGCAGCGTGGTGGCGCTCGGCCTCGACATGGACCTTGGAGACCAGCGGGCAGGTCGCGTCCAGGTACAGCATCTCGCGGGCCCGGGCCGTGGCCGGTACGGACTTGGGTACGCCGTGGGCCGAGAACACGACGGGCCGGTCGTCCGGGCAGTCGTCCAGTTCCTTGACGAAGACGGCGCCCATGGCCTTGAGCCGCTCGACGACGTGGCGATTGTGGACGATCTCGTGCCGCACATAGACCGGCGCCCCATATTTCCCGATCGCCCGCTCGACGATCTGGATGGCCCGGTCGACGCCCGCACAGAAGCCGCGAGGCGTGGCCAGGCGCACGGTCAGGGGGCGCTTGTGGGCCGGGTGGATGGGCGCGTGGACGGTCATGGCCGGAACCTAGTCGTTCGAAGCCCCCGCCGCCACCTGCAACAGGGGCCGGGTTTCCGCGCGCGCGGGTTTGCCGCGCCTCGGTTTAGCCGCTATCAGCGGCGAGCGTGCCGCCCGGGCGTCGGGCTGTCGCCGCACCTCCTCGTTTCCGGAAGACCACTGCATGCGTCGCGTCCTCAAGGTTTCCCTGGCCTCGGCCCTCGCCGCCGCCGCGATCACGGTCGTGACGGTTCCGACAGCCGCCAACGCCCAGTATTCGAGCGGCCAGCAGGGCCGCCCGGGCCAGTCCGGCCGTCCTGGCCAGGACCAGCCGCAAGCCGGCGAACAGGACAACAAGCCGCGCCCGCCGCGGATCGCGCCGCTGCGCGAACGGGCCGCCGCCGGTCCCTGCCCCTATGTGAAGGTGCTGTACGACGCCGCCCGCTATGTCGAGCTGACCGGCGACCGGGTTGCGGCCTCCAATGTGGCCTACACGGGCGAGATCGAGGGCCTCGTGTCGGACTGCGGCTATCAGAGCGACCAACCGATCACGGTCGAGATGCGCGTCCTGTTCAACCTGGGCCGCGGGCCGCAGGCCCAGGGGGATGGCCGGACCTATCGCTACTGGATCGCCGTGACCGAGCGGAACCGCGCGATTCTGGCCAAGGAATATTTCGACCTGCCGGTGAATTTCGACGGCGCCCAGACCGCCACGGTCACCCAGGACCAGACCATCGTCATCCCGCGCGCCACCGCCACGACCAGCGGCGACCATTTCGAAATCCTGGTCGGCTTCGACGTCACGCCGGAGATGGCCGAGTTCAACCGCTCGGGCAGCCGCTTCCGCGTCAACGCGGGCACCGCGGCGGCCACGCCTCCCCCGGCCCAGTAAATGACCGACCTCAGAACTGTTCTGGGCGAAGCGGTCGGGGCCGCCTTCGCCGCCGAAGGCGTGGACCCGTCGCTGGCCCGCGTGACCACGTCCGATCGGCCGGACCTGGCCGACTTCCAGTCGAACGGCGCCCTGGCCGCCGCCAAGGCGCTGAAGGCCAATCCGCGCGAACTGGCGACCCGGGTCGCCGAACGGCTGGCCGGTGATCCGCGCCTGTCCTCGGTCGAGGTCGCGGGACCGGGCTTCATCAATCTGAAGCTGGCCGACGCCGCCCTGTCGGCGCGGGCGGCCGAGGTCGCGGCCGACGCGGATCATTCCGGCGCATCGACCGTGGTTCAGCCGCGCAAGGTCGTCATCGACTTCGCCGGACCGAACGTGGCCAAGCCGATGCATGTCGGCCATCTGCGCTCGTCCATCATCGGCGAGAGCCTGAAGCGGCTGTTCCGCTTCCGCGGCGACACCGTCTGGGGCGACGCCCATTTCGGCGACTGGGGCTTCCAAATGGGCCTGCTGATCGTCGCCGTCGGGGACGAGGGCAAGGCCGACGGCTTCCTCGTCGAGGGCGACGGCCCCTTCCCCGCCGAAAGCCCGGTCTCGCTCGAAGACCTCGAGCGCCTCTATCCGGCCGCCGCGGCGATGGCCAAGGAGGATGCGGCTTTCCGTGACCGCGCCCGCAAGGCGACGGCGGAGCTGCAGGGCGGACGCCCCGGCTATCGCGCCCTCTGGGCCCATTTCGTCGCCGTCAGCCGCACGGAGCTGGAACGCGAGTTCGGCGCCCTGGGCGTCACCTTCGACCTGTGGAACGGCGAGAGCGACGCCGATCCGGTGATGGCCGAGATGATCGCCCATCTGGAGGCGACCGGCCTGCTGGTCGAGGACGACGGCGCGCGGGTGGTCCACGTCGCCCGCCCCGGCGAGACCCGCAAGAAGAAGCTGGCCGACGGTTCGGTGATCGAGGCCCCCAGCCCGCCGCCGCTGCTGGTCATCTCGTCCGAGGGGTCGGCCATGTACGGCACGACCGATCTGGCGACCATTCTGGATCGTCGGAAGGCCATCGATCCGGACCTGATCCTGTACGTCGTCGACGAGCGTCAGGCCGAGCATTTCGAACAGGTGTTCCGGGCGGCCTATCTGGCCGGCTACGCCGCCGAGGGGTCGCTGGACCATCTCGGCTTCGGCACCATGAACGGGCCGGACGGCAAGCCCTTCAAGACCCGCGCGGGCGGGGTTCTGAAGCTGCACGACCTGATCACCATGGCGGTGGAAAAGGCGCGCGACCGGCTACACGAGGCGCACTTGGGCGAGGATCTGGGCGAGGCCGAGTTCGAGACGATCGCACACAAGGTGGCCGTGGCGGCGCTGAAGTTCGCCGACCTGTCGAACAGCCGGACCACCAGCTACGTCTTCGACCTCGACCGCTTCATGAGCTTCGAGGGCAAGACCGGGCCCTATCTGCTGTACCAGGCGGTGCGCATCAAATCCCTGCTGCGCAAGGGCGCGGACCAGGGCGCGGCCCCGGGGCCCATCGTCATCGCCGAGCCGGCCGAGCGCGATCTGGCCCTGACGCTGGACGCCTTCTCGCAGGCGGTGGCCGAGGCCTATGACAAGCGGATGCCGCACGTGGTGGCCGAGCACGCCTACCGGCTGGCGCAGAGCTTCTCGAAATTCTACGCCGCCTGCCCGGTGCTGATCGCGCCGGACGAGGCGACGCGGGGCTCGCGGCTGGCGCTGTCGAAGGCGGCGCTGGACCAGCTGGAGACAGCGCTGCGCCTGTTGGGAATCGACACGCCGGACCGGATGTAGGTTAGACTGGCGGCCTGTTCTCGGGAGCCGCCCATGTCGCTCGACGCCTATATCGCCGGCCTGCCCAAGGCCGAACTGCACCTGCATATCGAGGGCAGCCTCGAGCCCGAGCTGATGTTCGAACTGGCCCAGCGGAACGGCGTGGCCATTCCGTTCGACAGCGTCGAGGCGGTGCGCGCCGCCTATGACTTTTCGAACCTGCAGGACTTCCTCGACATCTATTACGCCGGGGCGAACGTGCTGCTGACGCGACGCGACTTCGAGGATCTGGCCTTCGCCTATTTCCAGCGCGCAGCAGCCGACAACGTCCGGCACGCCGAGATCTTCTTCGACCCGCAGACCCACACGGATAGGGGCGTGCCCTTCGAGGTCGTGGTCGAGGGCCTGATCGCCGGCATGGACCGGGCGAAGGCTGAGCTGGGCGTCACCTCGGGCCTGATCCTCAGCTTCCTGCGGCATCTGACCGAGGACGAGGCGTTCGCGACCCTGGAGGCGGCGAAACCCTATCTGCATCACTTCATCGGCGTGGGACTGGACTCGTCGGAGGTCGGACATCCGCCGTCCAAGTTCAAACGCGTCTTCGCCGCCGCGCGCGATCTGGGTCTCAAGCTCTGCGCCCATGCGGGCGAGGAAGGGCCGCCCGCCTATGTCTGGGAGGCGCTGGACTTGCTGCACATCGACCGGATGGACCATGGCAACCGGTCGATGGAGGATCCGCGCCTGGTCGAGCGGCTGGCCGACGAGCGGATGACGCTGACGGTCTGTCCGTTGTCGAATCTCAAGCTCTGCGTGGTGAAGGACCTGAAGGACCACCCCGTACCCGAGATGCTGCGCCGCGGCCTGCACGTGACCCTGAACTCGGACGACCCGGCCTATTTCGGCGGCTATGTGAACGAGAACTATCGCCAGCTGGCCGACGCCGTGGGGTTGACGCGGGAGCAGGTGACGCAGATCGCGCGCAACAGCTTCGAGGGGTCGTTCCTTGAGGAGGCCGACAAGGCCGCGCGGATCGCCGAAGTGAACGCCTGGGCCGCCCGTTCCGCTTGACTTCGCTCCGGAGTCGGGGCCTAGGTCCGCTCGCTCTCGCGGGAGAGATCGGGGCCTTTTCGGAGGTCCCGGAGCCGAAGGCGCAACCGCCCCGGAAACGCTCAGGCAAACGGACCGCGAGGACATTCGGACGCTGGAAAGTCGCTCTCCGGAGCGCGCCGACGGAGCAAGGCGGCCCTGAACGGGACGTCGGAATCTCTCAGGCTTCAGGACAGCGGGGGCGCGAGGACGGCGGAGCTTCCGCCGCAGTACGCGACCGCGAGAATTCAGATGACCGACGAAGCCCTGAAGACCACGCCTCTCAACGCCGCACACCGGGCGGCCGGCGCCCGCATGGTGGGCTTCGGCGGCTATGACATGCCCGTGCAGTACGAGGGCGTGCTGGCCGAGCACCGCTGGACCCGCGAACACGCCGGCCTGTTCGACGTGTCGCACATGGGCCAGTGCAAGATCACCGGCGACGACGCCGTCGCCCAGTTCGAACGCTTCGTCCCCGGCGACTATGCGAGCCTGAAGGCCGGCAAGCAGAAATACAGCCTGCTGCTGAACGCCGAAGGCGGCATCATGGACGACCTGATGGCCGGCAAGCCCGACCATGACGGCCTCTATGTCGTGGTCAACGCCGGCAACAAGGACGCCGATTTCGCCTTCCTGCAGGCCAATCTGCAGGGCGACGCCACGCTGAAGATTCTCGACGACCGCGCCCTTCTGGCCATCCAGGGCCCCGAAGCCGCCGAGGTCATGGCCGCGCACGAGCCGCTGCTGACCGAGATGGGCTTCATGGAGTGCGCGCGGCTGATGCTGTTCGGCTGCGACTGCTACATCTCCCGCTCGGGCTACACCGGCGAGGACGGCTACGAGATTTCGGTCCCGGCGGATCAGGCCGAGCGCATCTGGAACACGATCCTGAAGGACGCCCGCGTCAAGCCGATCGGCTTGGGCGCCCGGGACAGCCTGCGGCTGGAAGCCGGCCTGCCGCTGCATGGCCACGACATCGACGCCTCGACCAGCCCGGTCGAGGGCGCCCTGACCTTCGCCCTGTCGAAGTCGCGCAAGGAGCGCGCCGACTTCAACGGCGCCGACCGCATCCTGAAGGAACTGGCCGACGGCCCGAGCCGCGTCCGCATCGGCCTGAGCGTCAAGGAAGGCGCCCCGGCCCGTGAAGGCGCCGAGATCGCCGACATGGACGGAAACGTCATCGGGACGGTCACCTCGGGCGGCCCGTCGCCGACGCTGGGCCGCAACATCGCCATGGGCTATGTCCCGCCGAAGTTCGCCGAACTGGGGACCGATCTGAAGGTCATCGTGCGCGGCAAGCCCGCTGCGGCCGAGGTCGTCGCCACCCCCTTCGTCGCCCAACGCTACTATCGCAAACCGAAAGCCTGAGGATCGGATCGATGCATTTCTCCAAGGATCACGAGTGGGTTCGCTTCGAGGGCGACATCGCCACCGTCGGAATCTCCAAACACGCCGCTGACGCTCTGGGCGACGTGGTGTTCGTCGAGACGCCGGACGCCGGCAAGACCGTCTCGAAGGGCGACAGCTTCGCCGTCGTCGAGAGCGTCAAGGCGGCCTCGGACGTCTACGCCCCGGTCTCGGGCGAGGTGATCGAGGGCAACGCCGCCCTCGCCGCCGCCCCGGAAACCGTCAACGCCGATCCCGAAGGCGAAGGCTGGTTCGCGAAGATCAAGGTGTCCGACGCCTCGACCGACGGCCTGATGGACCGCGCCGCCTACGACGCCTTCCTGGCCACCCTCTAAGCCCTTTCACGCACGGATCTCCCCGCCATGCGCTACCTGCCGCTGACGCCCGACGACCGCTCCGCCATGCTGGCGGCCATCGGGGCCAAATCCATCGACGACCTGTTCGTGGACGTGCCCGAGGCGGCGCGCCGCGAGGGCTTCGTCGACCTGCCGCGCGTGGCGGGCGAGCTGGAGGTCGAGCGGGCGCTGGGGGCCATGGCGGCGAAGAACGCCTCGGCGGGCACGGGTCCGTTCTTCTGCGGCGCCGGGGCCTACAAGCACCACGTGCCGGCGACGGTGGACCATGTGATCCAGCGGTCGGAGTTCCTGACCAGCTACACGCCCTACCAGCCCGAGATCGCCCAGGGCACGCTGCAGTATCTGTACGAGTTCCAGACCCAAGTCGCGAACCTGACCGGCATGCCGGTGGCCAACGCCAGCCTCTATGACGGCTCGACCGCCATGGCCGAGGGCGTGCTGATGGCCACCCGCGTGACCCGTCGCAACAAGGCGGTGATCTCGGGCGGGGTGCACCCGCACTATGTCCGGGCGACCGAGACCGTCGTCCACGCCGTCGGCGTCGAGACCCAGGTCCTGCCCGCCGCCGTGGACGCCGAGGCCGACGTGATCGCGCAGATCGGCCCGGACACCGCCTGCGTCGTCGTCCAGACCCCGAACGTGTTCGGCACGGCGACCGACGTGACGAAGATCGCCGAGGCGGCCCACGCCGCCGGCGCCCTGCTGATCGTCGTGGTCACCGAGGCCGTTTCGATGGGCCTGCTCAAGTCGCCCGGCGAAATGGGGGCCGACATCGTCGCCGCCGAAGGCCAGTCGATCGGCAACGCCCTGAACTACGGCGGCCCCTACGTCGGCCTCTTCGCCTGCCGCGAAAAGCTGGTGCGCCAGATGCCGGGCCGCCTGACCGGCGAGACGGTCGACGCCGACGGCGAGCGCGGCTTCGTCCTGACGCTGTCGACGCGCGAGCAGCACATCCGCCGCGACAAGGCGACGTCGAACATCTGCACCAACTCGGGCCTGTGCACCCTGGCCTTCACGATCCACATGAGCCTGCTGGGCGAGACGGGGCTGCGCAGGATGGCCCTGCTGAACCACGAGAAGGCGCTGGCGACGCGGGATGCGCTGGCGGCCATTCCCGGCGTCGAGGTGCTGACCACCCGTTTCTTCAATGAGTTCGCCGTGCGCCTGCCCAGGCCCGCGGCGGAAGTGGTCGAGGCGCTGGCCGCCCATCGCATCCTTGCGGGCGTGCCCTACAGCCGTCTGGCGCCCGAAGCCGGCATGGACGACGTCCTGCTGGTCGCGGCGACCGAGATGATCATGGACGCCGACATCAAGATCCTGGCGGGTTCGCTCGCCAAGGTCCTGTCGGTCTGAGGAGCGGAACGATGAGCACCATGAACACCGTCGGCCGCCCGACCGCCCCCAACGCCGTGGACCACGACTACAAGCACCCGACCCTGACCGGCGGGCGCGGCCTGCTGCAGAACGAGCATCTGATCTTCGAGAGCGACGGCTGGGGCAAGACCGGCGTCGACCTGCCGGAACCGAAGACCGATGGTTCGGATCTGGGCGACCTGGTCCGCAAGGATCCGATCGGCCTGCCGGGCCTCTCGGAGCCCGAGACCATGCGCCACTATGTACGCCTGTCGCAGAAGAACCACGCCATCGACCTGGCCATCTATCCGCTGGGCTCGTGCACGATGAAGCACAACCCGCGCCTCAACGAGAAGATCGCCCGCCTGCCGGGCTTCTCGGACATCCACCCGCTGCAGCCGACGTCTACCGTCCAGGGCGCGCTGGAGTTGATGGATACCCTGGCGCACTGGCTGAAGACCCTGACCGGCATGCCCGCCGTCGCCCTGTCGCCCAAGGCCGGCGCCCATGGCGAGCTGTGCGGCCTGATGGCCATCCGCGCCGCCCACGAGGCCTCGGGCCAGCATGAGAAGCGCCGCAAGGTGCTGGTGCCGACCAGCGCCCACGGCACCAACCCGGCCACCGCCGCCTTCGTCGGCTACACGGTCGTGGAAGTGGCCCAGACCGACGACGGCCGCGTCGACGTGGCCGATCTGGCCGCCAAGCTGGGCGACGACGTCGCCGCCATCATGGTGACCAATCCGAACACCTGCGGCCTGTTCGAGCGCGACATCCTCGAGATCAGCCGACTGACGCACGAGGCCGGCGCCTACTTCTATTGCGACGGGGCCAATTTCAACGCCATCGTCGGCCGGGTGCGCCCGGGCGATCTGGGCGTCGACGCCATGCACATCAATCTGCACAAGACGTTCTCGACGCCGCACGGCGGCGGCGGGCCCGGCGCGGGTCCGGTGGTGCTGTCCGAGGCGCTGGCGCCGTTCGCTCCCGCCCCGTGGGTCGTCCACGACGCGGACGGCTATCGCCTGATCGAGCGCGAGGAGGACGAGGCCGCCCAGGCCTTCGGCCGTCTGTGCGCCTTCCAGGGCCAGATGGGGATGTACACCCGGGCCCTCAGCTACATGATGAGCCACGGCTCGGACGGCCTGCGTCAGGTGGCCGAGGATGCAGTGCTGAACGCCAACTATATCAAGGCCCGGCTGTCGGACCTGATGAGCCCGGCCTTCCCGGACGGTCCGTGCATGCACGAGGCCCTGTTCGACGACGAATGGCTGAAGGGCACCGAGGTGACCACGCTGGACTTCGCCAAGGCGATGATCGACGAGGGCTTCCACCCGATGACCATGTATTTCCCGCTGGTCGTCCACGGCGCCATGCTGATCGAGCCGACCGAGACGGAGTCGAAGCAGGAGCTGGATCGCTTCATCGAGGCGATGCGGGCCCTCGCCACGGCGGCGAAGGCCGGCGACGTCGAGCGGTTCAAGGGCGCGCCGTTCCACGCCCCGTTGCGCCGTCTGGACGAGACCCGCGCCGCCCGCACGCCGGTGCTGCGCTGGACCGCTCCCGAAGGCTCCAACATCGCCGCCGAGTAGTCGCCCGGCCCACGGTCAAGTACACGGCAACGTGAACGCCGCCTGTTACAGCAGGCGTATGCTCTCCCATGCGTAGTCTGAGCCACAACAAGCGTTTGGGAGGCGCTAACGGTTATGATGTCACGCGTACAAAAGGGTCTGGCCGCAGGTTTCGCGGCCACCGTGGTGGTCTCGATCATCGAGGGCATCAATATGACAGTCGGCCACTGGGCCGTGTCGATGCCACAACTTCTGGCCGTTGTTGCTCAAAGACCGGAAATGCTCGGCCTCGGCTGGTTCCTTCACGCCCTCGCCGGGGTGGGGCTGGGCGCCGCGTTCGGCGTTCTGTGCCCCAGACTGCCGACCGACACGCCGGAATCGAAGGGCATACTGTTCGCCGTGAGCGCCTTCATCCTGATGGCGCTGTTCATCGCGCCGATCGCCGGTGCGGGCATCTTCTTCATGCGGGCGGGCTTCGGCACCCTGGCGTGGATGATCGTCAGCCACGCCATCTTCGGCATCGTCCTGGGCAATGTCTACGGGCGGCTGGTGCGGGCCGACAAGGCGGCGCGGCATCCGTTCGAGCCGGCGACGAACTGACGAAAAAGGCCCCGTCCGGGGGCGGGGCCTTTGTTCGTTCCGGAGCTGAACGCCTCTAGTTGAGGCGCGAGCCGATCTGGGCGATCGCCGCATCGAGCAGCGGATCGGTCTTCTGGCCGGCCAGACGGGCGGCGAGGATCTGTTCGGCGGCGCGGGCGGCCAGATCGGCGGCGGCGGCCTTCACTTCAGCGGACGCCTGGGCCTCGGCCTGGGCGATGCGGCGTTCGGCCAGTTCCTGGCGGCGCTTCAGCGTCTCTTCCAGCTTGACCTTCGCCTCGGCCTCCATGACGCGGGCGTCGGCTTCGGCGGCCTTCAGCATCTCGGCGGCCTGGGCCTCGGCCTCGGCCTTTTCGGCGCGGATCTGGGCCAGCAGGGCCTCGGCCTCGGCGCGCAGACGGGCGGCCTCGTCGAGTTCCGACTGGATCTTGTGGGCCTTGGCGTCGAGCACGCCCGCGACCAGCTTCGGCACGCCGGCGACGACAACGATGACGAAGAAGGCGATCAGGCCGACGGCGACCCAGAGTTCCGGGTTGTCGAGGCTGTAGAGATGCGGATTGAAGAATTCCATCAGGCGGCGCCCTTCACGGCGGCAGCGGCTTCGGCGGCGGTCGGCGCCTTGCCGGTGAGGCGTTCGACGATGGCGGCGGCCGTGTCGGACGCGATGGTCGAGACATTGGTCATGGCGGCGTCGCGGGTCTTGCCGATGGCGGTCTCGGCCTCGGCGATGCGGGCGTTAACCACGGCTTCCTCGGCGGCGGCGCGGGTGTTGGCTTCCTCGGTCACGCGCGCCTTGGCGGCGGCGGCCGTGGCGCGCGACGAGGCGCGGGCCTCCTCGACTTCACGCTTGGCCTCGGCGGCCTGGCCGGCGGCCTCGGCCTGGACCTGACGGGCGGTTTCCACGGCCGTCGAGATGGTCGAGGCGCGCTCGTCGAAGACGCGGCGCATGCGCGGCGCGAAGATCTTCGCGATCAGGAAATACAGGATCGCGAACAGGAAGATCAGATAGACGATCTGCCCGAACCAGTGCTGGAACTCGAACTGGGGCAGGCCGCCAGACTCGTGTTCGCCGCCGTGGGCGGCTTCGGTCGTGGCGTGCGTGTCCGCAACCGCGACAGGAGAGGTCGCGTCTTCGGGCATGACGGGCTGGGCTTGAACGGTCATCGGTCGCCTGTTGGATCGGAAAGGTCGTCAGCCGGCGGCGCGGACGGGGTCCGCGCCGCCGAAGCCGATTACGAGATCCAGATCAGGATGCCCATGACGAAGGCGAGGATGCCCAGGGCTTCAGCCAGGGCGGCGCCGACGAACAGGTTGCCGATTTGCGAGCCGGCGGCCGACGGGTTGCGCAGGGCGCCCGCCAGGAACTGGCCGAAGATGTTGCCGACGCCGATGCCGGCGCCGATCATGCCGCACATCGCGATGCCGGCGCCAATGAGTTTAGCGGCTTGGGGATCCATGTCTTAGTCCTGTCAGTCTGGGTTTGGTTGGGTTGGAAAGAACTGGTCGGGGCTCAGTGGCCGTCGCCCAGGTTGACCACATCGTTGAGGTAGATGCAGGTCAGAACAGCGAAAACGAAGGCCTGAAGGAAGGCCACGAGGAACTCGAGCGCGGTCAGGCCGATGGTCATGCCCAGGGCGAGCGGGAAGATCAGCACGCCGAACCAGCCGGCGGCGCCGATGACGGCGGTGGCCACGAAGCCGGCGAACACCTTCAGGGCGATGTGGCCGCCCATCATGTTGCCGAACAGACGAAGCGTCAGGGTCAGCGGGCGCAGCAGGAAGGAGAAGAACTCGATCAGGCCGACGATCGGCCGCATGACCAGCGGGGCGCCTGTGGGCCAGAACAGCTTGGCGAAGTTGGCGCCGTTCTTGACGATGCCGACGATCACGACCAGGCCGAAGGTGATCAGGCCGAAGGTGGCCGTCACGGCCAGCTGAGACGTGGCGGTGAAGCTGAGGAACATGCCCAGCAGGTTCATCCCGAGGATGAAGGTGAAGATCGTGAAGACGAACGGGAAATACTTCTTGCCGTCGTGACCGATGATGGACTCGGTCAGGCCGTCGATCATGCCGAACAGGGTCTCGCCCACGGCCTGGGTCCGGCCCGGAACGACCTTGGCGTTCGAGGTGACCAGGGTCAGGAAGCCCACGACCAGCAGGAAGCCGATGGTCATCGCCAGGTGCGAATTGGTGAAGGCCAGATGCACCGTGCCGACGATCGGCAGAGTGACTTCGCCGAAGTCGAGACCCGGCAGAGGCGTAACCTGAAACTGATGTAGCGGATCGGCCATCTGGCGATCAGGCTCCCTGGTCTTCGTCGTCATCGAAGGGAACCGACTTCGGCTCCCCGTGCTTGTTGGCCTCGGCCATCAGACGTTGCGCCGTGCGCCACGCCATCCAGACCGAGATGGCGAAGCCCAGAAGGACGCCGCCGATGAGTCCCACCGGCGAGGTGCCGGCGAAATGGTCGACCCCGAAGCCGATCGCGAGGCCCACGAAGACGCCGCCGAACAGGTCGGCGATGATCTTCCACGCCTGTCCCGCCGCCGCCTGACCCGCAGCCTCGTGAGAGAGCGGCGGAGCGGTGCGCGCCTCCAGATCGGATGCGCTCCTGTTGAGACGAGCGATCGCCTCTTCGCGCGATTCTGGTGGCAGGGACATGGCGGCCTCAGCACTCCGGCACGAATGACGGAGGGGGTCTGAATTCGGCGCGGAACCTATAGGCGGGACCCCCGCAGGTCAAGGCGGCGCAGACGTGCTGTACGACGTTGATTTTCCGCATGTTTGTTTCGCTATTTCGGGGGCGTGGCGAACGGTCGCTGGGGATGGGCGGGAATCCCGCGATTTCTCCCTCCCGCCTGAGGGAGGGATGTCGGCGCGCAGCGACGACAGGGTGGACGGGGGGTGGGATATTCCCTTCCCGCCGTCATCCCGGGGCGCGAAGCGACCCCGGGACCCAGCGGCGCGCGCGAGCGCGAACCTGCCGGGAGCGCCGCCGCCGGACACAGCTGTGTTTCGCCGCCGTCGCGGCGCCGCAGGGTCCCGGCCTTCGCCGGGATGACGGCGGGTGAGGGGCGCCGGACCGCGCTCCCGGCTTCGACCCCTCCACCCCCGCGTTCAGTCGCGGGGGCGGTCCCCCTCCCATCGGCTTCGCCGACAGGGAGGAGACGACGGAGCCGTGGTGCGTGGGTTCAGTTCTTCTCGTCGGGGGCCGGCGCCGCGTCCGCCGGGCTGGCGGGGGTCGGGCCGGCGGCGTCCGCCATGGCCTGGCAGTCCTGGCCGGCGTAGAGGCCGTTCAGATAGTACCAGCGGTGGCGGATGGCGTCGGCTTTCGCTTCCTTGCGGTCGCGGTCGGGGGCGGTCAGGGCGTCGACGCCGGCGATGGCCAGTCCCGCGCCCGGGATGAGCATGGATGCGCCGGCCTGGGCGACGCCGGTGACGGCGCTGAGGAAGCCGTTGCCGGGAGACCCGCCGAGCTGCTCGCTAAGCTGGGCGGCTTCTTCGGATATCTGGGGACAGGTCATGGCGGTGTCGCTGAGGCGCATGACTTCGATGGGACCGTCGGCGGGCGCCTCTGCCTGCTGGGCGAAGGCGGGCTGGACGACGACGCCCATGGCCAGGGCGGCGACGGCGGTCAGGATACGCGTATTCATTCTACTCAACCCTCAGGAGCCCCGCGACAGAACGGCTGCCGAGGGGGAGGGTTGCGTCCGTCCTGTCGAAGGTCAGGCCCGAACCGCTCGCGTCGCCTCGACGCCCAGCGCCTGAAGGGCCGCCGCGGCGATGTGTTCGGCGTTGAGGCCGGCCGTGGCGTACATGGCGGCGGGATTGTCCTGGTCCTGGAAGATGTCCGGCAGGCAGAGGGTGCGGATCTTCAGCCCGGCGTCCAGAGCGCCCTTTTCGGCCAGAAGCTGGAGCACGAAGGCGCCGAAGCCGCCCATGGCGCCCTCCTCCACCGTGATCAGGCATTCGTGCTCGCGGGCCAGACGCAGGATCATGTCGGCGTCCAGCGGCTTGGCGAAGCGGGCGTCGGCGACGGTGGCCGAGACGCCGCGGGCGGCGAGAGCCTCGGCGGCCTTGAGCGATTCCTGCAGGCGGGTGCCCAGCGACAGGATGGCGACCGTCGTGCCCTCGCGGACGATGCGCCCCTTGCCGATCTCGAGCGGGGCGGCGAGTTCGGGGATCTCGACCCCGACGCCGTCGCCGCGCGGATAGCGGAAGGCCGACGGGCGGTCGTCGATCTCGAGGCTGGTGGCGATCATGGCGGCCAGTTCGGCCTCGTCGGCGGCGGCCATCAGCACCATGCCCGGAAGCGCGCCCATGAAGCCGATGTCGAAACTGCCCGCGTGGGTGGCCCCGTCGGCGCCCACCAGACCGGCGCGGTCCATGGCGAAGCGGACCGGCAGCTTCTGGATGGCCACGTCGTGGACGACCTGGTCGTAGCCGCGCTGGAGGAAGGTCGAATAGATGGCGCAGACCGGCCTCATCCCGTCGGCGGCGAGGCCGGCGGCGAAGGTGACGGCGTGCTGTTCGGCGATGCCGACGTCATAGGTGCGGGTCGGGAAGGCCTGGCCGAACAGGTCCAGACCGGTGCCCGACGGCATGGCCGCGGTGATGGCGACGATGGTGGGGTCGAGCTCGGCCCGCTTGATCAGCTCGGTGCCGAAGACCTTGGTGTAGCTGGGGGCGTTGGAGGCGGCCTTGGCCTGTTTGCCCGAGATCACGTCGAATTTGGCGACGGCGTGCAGCTTGTCGGCGCTGGATTCGGCGGGAGCGTAGCCCTTGCCCTTCTGCGTCACGACGTGGACGATCACCGGACGGTCGGTGATGGCGGCGGCGTTCTTCAGGATGGGGACCAGGTTGTCCATGTCGTGGCCGTCGACCGGACCGACGTAGTAGAAGCCCAGCTCCTCGAAGAAGGTGCCGCCCACGATCATGCCGCGGGCGTATTCCTCGGCCTTGCGCGCGGCGTTGCGGAACGGGCGCGGCAGATGTTCGGCGACCGACTTCCCGAAGCGGCGGAAGTTTCGGTAGGCGCCGCCCGAGACCTGTTTGGCCAGATAGGCGCTCATGCCGCCCACCGGCGGGGCGATCGACATGTCGTTGTCGTTGAGGATGACCATCAGCTGGCCGTGGGTCGTCTCGGCCGCGTTGTTCATGGCCTCATAGGCCATGCCGGCGGACATGGAGCCGTCGCCGATCACGGCCACGACCCGGTTGGTCTCGCCCTTCTGGTCGCGGGCGGCGGCGAAGCCGAGGGCGGCGCTGATCGAGGTCGAGGCGTGGGCCGCGCCGAAGGGGTCGTATTCGCTCTCGCTGCGCTTGGTGAAGCCGGACAGGCCGC
>Ga0164290_1001609_pt1 | contig 28739 bp, 14 predicted proteins | sample Micstemetagenome_FD_108782 | JGI IMG/M metagenome (GOLD analysis project Ga0164290, IMG submission 108782) | Contaminated culture microbial community from soil near Moab, Utah, USA - Microcoleus steenstrupii SON62 (Illumina Assembly) | ecosystem: Environmental > Terrestrial > Soil > Soil crust...
CGCCGACGTCGGCGGCGTCCAGCCCGGCTCCATGCCGCCCTTCTCGAAGACCATCGACGAGGAGGGCGTCATGCTCGACGCCCTGCCGATGATGCGAAAAGGCGTCTTCCTCGAGGCCGAGACCCGCGCCGCGCTCGCAACCGGCCGTTGGCCCGCCCGCGCCCCCGACCGCAACATCGCCGACCTGAAAGCCCAGCTCGCCGCCTGCCAGGCCGGCGCCGCCGCCGTCGCCCAGATGATCGAAAGCCACGGCCCCCGCACCGTCGCCCGCTACATGGCCTTCGTGCAGCAGAACGCCGAGGCATCCGTCCGCCGCGCCATCGAAAAGCTCACCGACGGCGAGGCCCGCGTCCCCCTCGACGGAGCCGGCGAGATCGTCGTCAAGGTCACGGTCGACCCGGTCGCCCGTGAGGCCACGCTCGATTTCAGGGACTCCGCCGACCAGCTGGCCACCAACTTCAACGCCCCCAGCGCCATCGTCAGCGCCGCCGCCCTCTACGTCTTCCGCACCCTGGTCGACGACGAGATCCCGCTCAACGCCGGCTGCCTGGCGCCGCTCAACATCCTGACCCGCGAAGGCTCGATGCTCGACCCGCATCCGCCGGCCGCCGTCGTCGCCGGCAATGTCGAGACCAGCCAGCACGTCGTCGACGCCCTCTACGCGGCGCTGGGCGTCATGGCCAACGGCCAGGGCACGATGAACAACTTCACCTTCGGCGACGAGGAGCGGCAGTACTACGAGACCCTCTGCGGCGGCTCCGGCGCCACCGCGCGCGGCCCCGGCACATCGGCCATCCACACCCACATGACCAACAGCCGCCTGACCGATCCGGAGATCCTCGAACGCCGCTTCCCGGTCCGGGTCGAGCATTTCGGCATCCGCCACGGCTCCGGCGGCGCGGGAAAACACCCCGGCGGCGACGGCGCCATCCGCCGCATGCGCTTCCTCGCCCCCATGGACGCGGCGTTGCTTTCAAGCCGCAGACTGAACATTCCGCGCGGAATCGCCGGTGGCGGCGCAGCTTTGCCGGGCGAGCAACGTTTGATTGCCACAAACGGCGCGGTAAGAGACCTCACCGGCTGCTTCTCTGTTTCAGTGGAGGCTGGTGACGTCATAGAGATCATGACCCCGGGGGGCGGTGGTTACGGTCTTGCGGCGTCCTGAAGTCTGTCCGTGTTTGCCCTTGACCAGGACCTCTTGAATGGCCCCGATCCTTCCCCTGCTCCTCTCCCTGCTGATCGTCCAGGAGGCCGCGCCGGCTGCTGAAGCGCCCGCGCCCGCCGCCGCTCCGGCTGAAGCGGAGTACCCGATTCCGCCCGGCGCGCCGGAAGACGACTACGGCCTGGTGGCCTGGTGCTACGGGGCCCTCGACGGCCACATGAAGCTCTATGACAAGGTGATCCCGGAGGTCACCCGCATCGAGACCGAGATCGCCAAGATCCCCGGCGCTCCGCCGGCCGACCTGCAGGGCTACAAGGACCAGCGCACGGCCGGCCGTGAAACCCTGAAACAGTTCCGCGGCGCCATGGAAGCGGCCGAGAGGGCCTCAGCCAAGGCCATCGCCCCCTACGGCGCCGAGCAGCTCAAGCGGGGCAACACCGTCTGGTTCACCATCCGCGACAGCAAGGACCAGAAGTATCTGGCCCGCGAATGGATGAGCTGGGGTCTGCCCGGCCGATGCCTGCCCACCGCCCAGAGGCTGACGACCCGCTCGAAGCTGTTCGGCAGCGCCCTGACCTACAACGCCAAGCCGCCGGCCGCCGCGCCGGCCGAAGCGGCCCCCGCCAAAGCCGCCGCCGACCCCATCGGCGCCGCCGTCACCGACGCCCAGGCGGCGGAGCCCGCCGCCGCGCCCGCCGATCCCTTCGCGGTCACCCCGGCCCCAACTGAACCGACCGCAGAAGAGCCCAGGCCGGAAGAAGCCCCGGAAGCGGACCTGCGCGGCCCGCAATAGGCCGTTTCTAGGCGGCGGCCTCCCGCGCCGCCGCCACCGGGTCATAAGCGAGGATCGGCGCCAGCCAGCGCTCCGCCGTCGCCAGGTCCCAGCCCTTGCGCTGCGCGTAGTCCGCCACCTGGTCGCGATCAATCTTGCCGACCCCGAAGTAGTGGGCCTGCGGGTGGGCAAAGTAGAGGCCCGAGACCGAGGCCGGCGGGCTCATGGCATAGCTCTCGGTCAGGGCCATGCCGGTGTGGTTTTCGGCATCGAGCAGCTTGAACAGCGTCGCCTTCTCGGTGTGGTCCGGCTGCGCCGGGTAACCCGGCGCCGGTCGGATGCCTTGGTACTTTTCGCCAATCAGCGCGTCGATATCGAAGGGCTCGTCCGGCGCGTAGCCCCAGAGCCCCGTCCGCACCTGCCTGTGAAGCGATTCAGCGAAAGCCTCGGCCAGACGGTCGGCAAGGGCCGCAGACAGGATGGCGTTGTAGTCGTCGCCGGCCGCCTTGTACTTGGCGGCGATCTCGGTCTCGCCATGACCGGCCGTCACCGCGAAGGCGCCGATCCAGTCCTGGGCCTTGTCGGCCGGGGCGACGAAGTCGGACAGGGCAAGGTTCGCCTTGCCGCCGGTCTTGTCCATCTGCTGGCGCAGGGTGTGGAAGCGAGCCAGTTCCGTGGTGCGGCTCTCGTCCGAGAACACCGCGATATCGTCGCCCACCGCCTGGGCCGGCCAGAAGCCGACAACCCCCTTGGCGGTGAACCACTGCTCCTCGACGATGCGTTTCAGCATCGCCTGGGCGTCACGGTACAGGTCGGTCGCCGCCTCGCCGACGATGTCGTCCTCGAGGATGGCCGGGAAGCGTCCGATCAGCTCCCAGCTGGCGAAGAAGGGCGTCCAGTCGATGTGGCGGGCAAGGTCGGCGAGGTCACCCTCGATGGCCTGCACGCCGATGAAGCTCGGCTTCACCGTCGGCTGCTCGGTCCAGTTCACCGGGTGGGCGTTGGCCCGCGCCCGCGTGATCGGCGTGCGGTTCTTGGCCTCCTGGCCGCGTGCGAACTGCTCGCGCACCCGGATGTACTCGTCCCGCGTCACGGCCTCGAGATTGGGCCGCTCATCGGAAAGAAGACCCGACACGACGCCCACTGCCCGGCTGGCGTCGAGCACATAGGTGGTCGAGGCCCGCCGGTAGGACGGCTCGATCTTCACCGCCGTATGGGTCTTGCTCGTCGTCGCTCCGCCGATCAGCAGCGGGATGTCGAACCCGCGCCGCTCCATCTCGGCGGCGACGAAGACCATCTCGTCCAGCGAAGGCGTGATCAGGCCGGACAGCCCGATGATGTCGACGTTGTGCGCCTTAGCTTCGTCCAGAATGCGGTCGGCCGGGACCATGACGCCCAGGTCGATGACCTCGTAGTTGTTACACTGCAGGACCACGCCGACGATGTTCTTGCCGATGTCGTGGACGTCGCCCTTGACCGTGGCCATCAGGATCTTGCCCGCCGCCTTGCGCGGCTGGCCTTCCTTCTCGGCCTCCATGAAGGGCATCAGCCAGGCCACCGCCTGCTTCATGACGCGGGCCGACTTCACGACCTGCGGCAGGAACATCTTCCCGGAGCCGAACAGGTCGCCGACCACGTTCATGCCGTCCATCAGGGGGCCTTCGATGACGTGCAGCGGCCGCTCGGCCTGCAGGCGCGCTTCTTCGGTGTCGGCGTCGATGAACTCGGTGATGCCGTTGACCAGGGCGTGGGTCAGCCGCTCCTGCACCGTGCCCGAGCGCCAGGCCTGGTCGGCCACCTTGGCCACCGTCCCGTCACCCTTGTACTTGGGCGCCAGATCCACCAGCCGCTCGGTCTGCGACCCGCCGTCCCTGGGCTTCCTGTTGAGGATCACATCCTCGACCGCCTCGCGCAGCTCCGCCGGGATGTCGTCATAGACCGGCAGGTCGCCGGCGTTGACGATGCCCATGTCCATGCCGGCGTTGATGGCGTGATACAGGAACACCGAGTGGATCGCCCGCCGCACCGGCTCGTTGCCGCGGAAGCTGAAGCTGACGTTCGACACCCCGCCCGATACCCGCGCATAGGGCAGTTGCTGCTTGATCGCCCGCGTCGCCTCGATGAAGTCGACCGCGTAGTTGTCGTGCTCCTCGATCCCCGTCGCCACGGCGAAGATGTTTGGGTCGAAGATGATATCCTCGGGCGGGAAACCCACCTCGTCGACCAGGATGCGATAGGCCCGCGTGCAGATCTCGATCTTCCGCGCCGCCGTGTCGGCCTGCCCCTGCTCATCGAAGGCCATGACCACCACGGCCGCGCCGTAGCGCAGGCACAGGCGCGCATGATGACGGAAGGTGTCTTCCCCCTCCTTCATGCTGATCGAGTTGACGATGGCCTTGCCCTGCACGCACTTCAGACCGGCCTCGATCACCTCCCACTTGGAGCTGTCGATCATCACCGGCACCCGGGCGATATCCGGCTCGGCGGCCAGCAGGTTCAGGTAGGTGACCATGGCCTGCTTCGAATCCAGCAGGCCCTCGTCCATGTTGATGTCGATGATCTGGGCGCCGGCCTCGACCTGCTGGCGCGCGACGGCGAGCGCCGCCGTGTAGTCGCCATCGACCACCAGCTTGCGGAATTTGGCCGAGCCGGTGACGTTGGTCCGCTCACCGACGTTGACGAAGACAGGTCTCACTACAGCATCCCATTGTCGATAGCGGGCTCTCGGCCCCCGAGGGCGAGGCGGCGACTGATCACCGCCTGGGGCAGACCGGCGGCGACAGCCTTCATCACCGGACCGGGCCCCTGCCCATGAAGTTGTTTCAGCCCGGCGACCGCCGAGCGCAGCTGGGCCTTTGACGCCCCCGCCACGGCCAGCTTGAAGGCCTCGTAATCGGTCGTGGCCAGCACCGGATCACCCGGGGCCGGTCCGATATCCACACGCCCGGCCGTCTGCACCAGGGCGTTGACCAGCACGGCGGCGGCCTTGTCGTTGGTCGCACGGCCCAGCCGGCTGCGCAGATCGCGCAGCAGTTCGGTCTCGGTGGTGGTCAGGCCATCCGCCTTGTCGAGTTTCATCAGGCCAGCTCGAACGGTTCCAGCCCCGCCAGGCGCATGGCCTTGGGCCGCTCAGGGATCGGCCGGGGCTTCTTGCCCTTCACCGCTTCCGCCACATGCCGGATGTGGTCCGGCGTCGTGCCGCAACAGCCGCCCAGGATGTTGACCAGGCCACTGTCGGCCCACTCTTCAAGGTGACAGGCCGTCTGGTGTGGCTCCTCGTCGTACTGGCCCATGGCGTTGGGCAGGCCGGCGTTGGGATAGGCGGCGACCAGGGTATCGGCCACCCGGCTCATCTCGGCGATGTGTGGCCGCATCAGGTCGGCGCCCAGGGCGCAGTTGAAGCCGATGGCGAACGGACTGGCGTGCTTGACGCTGTTCCAGAAGGCTTCGGCCGTCTGGCCCGACAGCGTCCGCCCCGACCGGTCGGTGATGGTGCCGCTGATCCAGATCGGCAGACGCTCATAGCCCTCGTCCTCGAGGTCCATGATCGCCTTGATACAGGCCTTGCAGTTCAGGGTGTCGGTGATGGTCTCGATCAGGAACAGGTCGACCCCGCCCTCGTGCAGCGCCTGGACCTGTTCGCGATAGGCCTCATAGACCTGGTCGAAGGTCACCAGCCGGGCGCCCGGATCGTTCACGTCCGAACTCATCGACAGCATCTTGTTCAGCGGCCCGATCGATCCCGCCACGAAGCGTGGCTTGTCCGGCTCGGCAGCCGTGAACTTGTCGGCCGCCGCTCTCGCCAGCCGCGCGCCCTCGAAGTTGATGTCACGCACCGCCGACTGGCAGCTTTAGTCTTCCTGGGCGATCCAGGTGGCGCTGAAGGTGTTGGTTTCGCTGATGTCGGCGCCGGCCGCGAAATAGGCCTCGTGCAGCTTCTGCACCAGGTCGGGACGGGTCAGGCAGAGGATGTCGTTGTTGCCCTTCAGATGGACGCCGTGGTCCTTGAAGCGCTCGGCCCGGAAGTCCTCTTCGCTCAGCCCCTCGCGCTGGAACATCACGCCCCAGCTGCCGTCGAGGATGAGGATGCGTTCCTTCGCGGCCTGGTAAAGGGCGGCGATGCGGTCCTGTCTGGTCATGAGCCGGCCTGCTGCTTGGCGAGCTGCGCCTCGAAATCCGCCTTCGACCTGGCGGTGACCGTGGACAGCTCGCTGGGATCGACAAAGGGGTTGGGCTTGCCCGGTCCCATGGCGGCGCGCTTGGCGGCCAGGTTCATCTGGTCCGGGTGCGGGGCCAGGAAGACATCAGCCTGCATCCCCGCCAGCTTGGTGAAGGTCTTCTGGTAGTCGGCGACGATACCCGGATACTGCGGATTGGGGGCCAGCCGGTTGGCGGCCACCGAGGTGCTGCACCAGAAGATCACCTTGTAGGTCCTGGAGCCGTCCTTCACCGAGGTCGTCCAGGAGGTGCAGCCCTTGCTGTGACCCGGCGTGATGTTGGCCTTCAGGGTGTTGGATCCGACCGACAGGGTCTCGCCGTCAACGACGGTCTTGTCGACCTTCACGCCCGGGAAGTTCAGGTAGGACACATCCTCCGAGCCCGGATACTTGCCGTTCTCGAGGGCCCATTTGTCGCCGGCGCTGGCGATGACCACCGCCCCGGTGTCCTTCTTGAGCTGGGCCAGAGCCCCGGCATGGTCAAAGTGGGCGTGGCTGTTGAGGATCAGGTCGACGTCCGACAGCTTGAAGCCCAGCGCATTGATGTTGGCTTCCACCAGGGTGGCGTTCTGCGGCATCCCGCCGTCGATCAGGATGTGGCCCTTGGAGCTGGTGATCAGCCAGGCCGACAGCCCCTCGGTGCCAACATAGTAGATGTTGCTGATGACTTTGAAGCCGGTCGTCCGCGTGGTCCAGCTGGCCGGCATCTGCGCCGAGGCGCTGACGACGAACAGCGCGCTGGCGGCAGCGACGGAAAGGGCGAGTTTTTTCAAAGTCATGCGGCGGCCTCCGCCGGCGACGTCGCCGGCTCACGCACCCCCAGCACACGGCAGATGGCATACACCAGATCAGCCCGGTTGAGGGTGTAGAAGTGGAAATCGGAGAAGCCCTGCTCCTCCAGCTTGGCGCACATCTCGGCGGCCACGCTGCAGGCGATCAGGCGGCGGGTATCGGGATCGACATCGAGGCCGTCGAACAGGTTGCCCAGCCAGCCGGGAATGGACGCCCCGCAGGCGCCCGACATCTTCACCAGGCCCTTGAAGTTGCTGCCCGGCATGATCCCCGGCGAGATCGGAATGGTGATGCCGGCGGCCCGCACCTTCTCCATGAAGCGCAGGAAGGGGTCGATCTCGAAGAAGAACTGGGTGATGCCGCGCGTCGCGCCGGCATCCACCTTGGCCTTCAGCACATCGATATCGTGCTGGATATTCGGGCTTTCGGGATGCCCCTCCGGATAGACGCCGACCAGCACCTCGAACGGATGGATGGCGCGGGCCGCCCGGGTCAGTTCGGTGGCGTTGGCATAACCATCGGCGCGCGGAACATAGGCCCCGCCGATGGAGCCCGGCGGATCGCCGCGCAGGGCCACCAGGTGGCGCACGCCGGCGTCCCAGTAGTCGCGGATCACCTGGTCGACGTCGTCGCAGCTGGCTTCGACGCAGGTCAGGTGGGCGGCCGGCTTGAGGCTGGTCTCCTCGACGATACGCTTGACCGTCCGGTGGGTGCGATCCCGGGTCGAACCGCCGGCGCCATAGGTCACCGACACGAAGTCCGGCTGCAGCGGTTCGAGCCGGCGAATGGCTTTCCACAGGTTCTCTTCCGCCTCGGGCGTCTTGGGCGGCGAGAACTCGAAACTGATCCCGAGCTTGCGGTTGGGCCGTTCGGCCGAGCGGGCGACCGGTCCGATGACACGGCGGGGCGGGCTCATGCGGCGCTCCTGTTGGCGTTGGCCGGGCGCGTCCCGGTCCAAATCTTGATGGTCAGGCCCTGGCCGTCGGCCGTGGGCAGGGTGTCGCTCACCTGGCCCTGGAGGCCGGCGGCCTCCATCCAGCGCAGGATCTCGGCATCGGAGAAGCCCAGGCGCCGGTGCTGATGCTGGCTGCGCAGGAACTCCAGGCTGTGAGGGGCGAAATCAATGATCAGCAGCCGCCCGCCGGGCGCCACAAGCCGCGCCGCCTCGTTGATCGCCGCCACCGGGTCGCCCAGATAGTGGAGCACCTGATGCACCGTCACCAGATCGGCGCTGGCCGCCGGCAGGCCCGTCTCGAAGATGTCGCCGTGGCGCAGTTCGCAGGTGGCGAGACCGGCCTCGCTGACATTGACCCGGGCGATGTTCAGCATCTGCTGCGACAGGTCCAGGCCGATCGCCCGTTCAGCCCGCGCGCCCAGAAGGGTCAGCATGCGGCCTGTGCCGGCGCCCAGATCAACCAGCCGGCCGATGGCGCCCTGCCCCGCGGCCTGGTTGATCGCCGCCTCGACCTGGGTCTCCGAGGCGTACAGGGACCGGATTTCATCCCACCGCGCCGCGTTCCTGGAAAAATAGGCCGCTGCTTCGTTGGTCCGCTCGGTCTTCACTTCCGCAAGCTGATCGCCGTCGCGGCGCAGCACCGGATCGGCTTCGTCCGTCAGATCGAGGATGTTGTCGACCATCGTCCTGGCCGGCCCGGCGCCCGTCAGCCGATAGAAGACCCAGGCCCCATCAGGGAATCGCTGCACAAGCCCGGCCTCGGCCAGCAGCTTGAGGTGACGCGAGACACGGGGCTGGCTCTGGTCCAGAATGCGTCACAGTTCGAGGACCGAAAGCTCCTCGGCGGCCAAAAGGGCGAGGATGCGCAGGCGGGTCGGCTCACCCGCCGCCCGCAGCATTTCGACAGTCTGGATCGATCCCTGCGACATCAGGGATATAAAGATATCTTTATGTGTTTAAGTCAAGCCTTCCAGGTTCGCTCTTCATCCGGAAAGCCATTGTCCCCTCCCCGCCAGAACGACGCCTTTTGACGATTCCGCTTGCGCCAAAGTGATATCACTTTGATGGCTCCGGGACAGGATCGAAGAACAGGGATGCCGACCATGCTCGGACTGATGATCAAGAACCGGAACCACCGCCTCGCGGCGGCCGTTCTCTTCGCCGCCCTGTTCGCCGGAGGCCTCGGGGTCCTGCTGCTGGGTTAGGCGTCGACTGGCGTCGCCAGCGGCTCGCCGTTGAAGAAGCAGCGCAGGTTCTCGATGGTCATCCCCACCATCTGCGGAATGCTCTCCAGCGTGCCGCCGGCCGTATGGGGCGTCAGGACCGTATTCGGCACGTCCTGCCAGCGCGCCGGCGGCGTCGGCTCCTCGGCGAAGACGTCGAGGCCGGCCATACCCAGACGCCGCTCTTTGAGGGCCGCGATCAGGGCGTCCTCATCGATCACCCCGCCGCGGGAGATGTTGACGATACAGCCGCGCGGACCAACCGCCTCGATGACCTCGGCAGTGATCAGGACGGTGGCGTCGCCCCGGGTGCAGACCATCAGGGCGTCGCTGTCGCGGGCCAGCTGCAGCAGGCTGGCGCTGCGCGTCCAGCGGCTCTCCTTGGGGTTGGGGCCCCACCAGAGGATCGGCATACCGAAGGCCTCCAGCCGCCTGGCGACCGCCTCGCCGATATGGCCGAGGCCGACGATTCCGGCGGTCTTGCCGCGCAGGGAATGGCGCGGTCGCATGCGGTCGGCGTGGGTCCATTTGCCGGCCCGCAATCTGGCGTCACCCTCGACCAGACCCCGCCACACGGCGATCAGCAGGCCCACCGCGTGGTCGGCCACATCATCGGCGTTCAGTCCGGCGGAGTTGGTGACGGCGATGCCGCGGCCTTTGCACCAGGGCACATCGACGCCGTCGTAACCGACGCTGACGCAGGCGATGAGGCCCAGGCGAGGCATCTCGGCGAGGAACGCCTGATCCAGCCTGAACTCGCCGGCATGCACGATGGCGCGGATCGTCTGCCCCGCTCCGGCCACGAAGGCCAGCCGGTCCTTGTGCTCCCACAGCCGATGAACGCGATAGCCGGCGCCGGTCAGCACCGCCTCCAACGGAGCAAGCATTTCGTGGGAGAGAAGGATGTCGTGGGGAACGGTCTGGGTCATGCCCGGACCATCCCCTCGACGAACCTCTCCGTCAATCAGCCTCGCGACGAGAGCGCGTTCCGAAAAGTGGGAACCGGTTATCGGATCAAACGCGCGACCACAAAGACGCTAGAGCGGCCGATTTGATTCCATCAAATCGGGTCCCGCTCTAGACGACGTAGGCCGTGCCCACGGCGCCCACGGTCTTGATCACCATGTCCGCCACCCCGTCGCCATTGACGTCGAAGCTCAGGGGAGGTTCCGCTGACCGTTGAAACGGTCATCTGCCCCGCCGCCCCTGAGAAGGCGCCAACCAGGGTGAAGGCCTGGTCACCGGCCAGGTTGCTGTTGGCGTCAACCAGGCTGACATCGACCAGGTCACCGTCCGCCGCATTGAAGTCGCGAACGATGTCGACCGCACCCAGGGCGCTGTCGGCGATCTGGAAATAGACGAAGCGGTCAGCGCCCGCGCCGCCGTAGAGGTTGTCGACGCCAAGCCCGCCGTAGAGGACGTCAGCTCCGGCCTCCCCGAACAGCTTGTCGGCGCCGTCACCGCCGCTGACCCAGTCGTCGCCGCCACGGCCGTAGAGCGTATCATTGCCGGCGAGGCCCTGAACCGCGTCCGATCCCGTGCCCCCGGCCCGGGTGTCATCGCCCGAGGTGCCCGTGACCATCGCATAGCCGACCGGCGGCGTCGGCTCGCCACTCGGAGGCGGCGGCGGAGGCGGCGGCGGCGGCGGCGGCGGTGGCGGCGGCGGTGGCGGGGGTGGCGGAGAGCCGCTGGTGATGAAGTTGGCGGCGCCCAGGCTGCCGGCCGAAATGCCGGTCAGGGTCACGGCGCTGCCGTCGGCGAAGGTCACCTTGGCGCCGGCCGCCAGCTGGCTGATGGCCGTGTAGCCGCCGAAGGCGGTGACATCGATCAGGTCCACGCCGAGCTCGAAGTCAGCGATGGTGTTGGTCGCCCCGTCGCCGGTGCTCATGACGAAGACGTCGGCCCCTGCTCCACCGGTGAGCGTATCCTGGCCGGCGGCGCCGATCAGGATGTCGTCGCCGTCGCCGCCGAAGAGCCTGTCGTTGCCCAGACCCCCCTCAAGCCTGTCCGAGCCGCCCAGGCCGTTGAGCGTGTCGTTGCCGTCGAGGCCCTGGATGATCTCGTTGCGTCCGTCGCCGCTGAGCGTATTGGCGCCGATCGTGCCGGTCAGGGTGCGGTCGTAGACCGGACCTGAAGGCGGCGGAGGCGGCGGCGGCGGAGGCGGCGGCGGAGGCGGCGGAGGCGGCGGCGGCGGAGGCGGCGGAGGCGGCGGAGGCGGCGGCGGAGGCGGCGGAGGCGGCGAGGTCCCGGTGATGAAATTGGCCGAGCTCAGGCTGCCGGCCGAAATGCCGGTCAGGGTCACCGCGCTGCCGTCGGCGAAGGTCACCTTGGCGCCGGCCGCCAGCTGGCTGATGCCGGTGTAGGCCCCGAAGGCGCTGATATCGATGAGATCCACGCCAAGCTGGAAGTCGGCGATGGTGTTGGTCGTGCCATCACCGGTCCCCATCACGAAGACGTCGGCGCCGGCGCCACCCGTCAGGGTGTCCTGGCCCGCGCCGCCGACGAGGATGTCGTCGCCGTCGCCGCCGTTCAGCCTGTCGTTGCCGGCTCCGCCTTCCAGTCGGTCGTTCCCGCCCAGACCATTGAGGGTGTCGTTGCCGTCCAGGCCCTGGATGAGATCGTGACGCTCATCGCCGTTGAGGGTGTTGGCCCCGGCCGTGCCGATCAGAGTGCGGTCGTAGACCGGACCTGAAGGCGGCGGCGGCGGAGGCGGCGGAGGCGGTGGTGGCGGAGGCGGTGGCGGCGGGGGCGGGGGCGGCGGAGGGGGCGGCGGCAGGCCAAGGAAGCTGGCGTCCGTAACCGTGTCAGCCGTCACGCCGCTCAGGCGGAAGGTCCCGCCGCCGGTGACGGTGATCAGGGTGTCGGCGCCGTCCTGGGCCTTGGAATAGGCGCCGAAGCCGGTGACATCGATCCTGTCGCTGCCGACCGTGAAGTCAGTGATGGTATCGGCGCCGCCGTCGGCGGTGGCGACGAAGGTGTCGACCCCCGCGCCGCCGGTCAGCAGATCCGCGCCCGCACCACCGGTGATGACGTCGTCGCCATCACCGCCTTCAATCCAGTCGTCGGCGTCCAGTCCGTTCAGGGTGTCGTTGCCGCCGAGCCCCTGAATGTGGTCGCGCCCGGCCGTGCCATTCAGCGTCTGGGCCGTGCCGTCACCGTTGATGTCGTTGAAGATAGGCGGCGGAGGCGGAGGGGGCGGAGGAGGCGGAGGAGGCGGAGGAGGCGGCGGTGGCGGCGGCGGCGGTGGCGGCGGAGGCGGAGGCGCGGCGTTCGAGACAAAGCTGGCGCCGGTCACCGTCGAGGCGGTGATCCCGATCAGGCGAACGGTCACGCCGCTGGTCAGGGTGACGAGGGCGTCGGCGCCGTCCTGGACGACGCTCTGGTACTGGCCAAAGGCGGGGTCGTCGATCAGGTCGGTTCCGACCTGGAAATCGGTGATGATGTCGGTTCCGGATCCGAGCCCGAAAATGAAGCGGTCAGCGCCGGCGCCGCCGGTCAGGGTGTCAATGCCGCCGCCACCCGTCAGGGAATTCCCGGCCGCGTTGCCGTAAAGGAAGTCCGAGCCGCTGCCACCGATGGCGTTCTCGATCACCGCGCCCCTGGCGACGGCGACGTTACCGACCAGGTTCTGGCCGTTATGGGTCCCGACGCTCGAGAAATTGCCCTGGCGCAGGTCGATGACCTGATCGTTCGCGTAGCCCGAGAAATCAAAGGTGTCGTTGCCGCCGGCATCCCAGACGGCGAACACCAGCCGCGTCGACGCGCTGGTGGCGATGAACCAGGGTCGATCGGCGTTGGAGTTGAAGCTGTAGACCGTGTCGCCGGTGCGCGTGGTCGTGTTGACGCCATAGGTCCGCTGGGCGGCGGCGATATCGTCCAGCATGAGGGTGGCGGGATAGGACGGGCCGAAATAGGCGCCGGTGCTGTCCTCGGTGAAGTAGCTCATCACCGTGTACTGGTGGCTGTCCTCATAGTACTCGGCCGAGGTGGCGTACTCGAAGTCGATCTCCGGGTCGGCGTTGTAGGCCCCGGGGTGCGAGAAGCCGATGGCGTGGCCGATCTCGTGGACCAGCGTCAGCATGCCGTAGTTGCCGATCTGCGGATTGGCCCCGGTTCCCGAGTTCTTCACCCACACGTCACCGCCGCTGGGGTTCAGGCTGGGCAGGTAGGCGAAGGCCGCCGAGCCGTCCGCGCCGCCGGTGAAGGCCCCGAACAGCATGATCGTGGAAGCGTCACTGGTGTAGGCCGCCTCCCCGCTCGTGCCGGTCCCGTTGCGGACAAAGACCACATTGGAGACATCCGACCAGGACGCCAGCGCCAGCAGGGTGGCGTTGATCTGCGCTTCGTTGAAGCGGACGAACCCGGTCGTATCCGACGGCATGCTGGCCGGCGCCGAGGCGCGGAAGCCAAAGGTCACAATGCTGGGCGCGCCGCCCCAGTAGGGGTCGTCCCAACGATTGTCGACGTCGGCGACGCCGGGCTGGAAATAGAAGTCGTTCCAGGAGGCGTAGGTGCGGTTCAGGTGAAAGGCCGCCTGATCGATCGACTTGGAGACCTTGCCGTTCGGCCCCACGCCACCGCGATCGTCGGCGTTCAGGAAGCCGGTCGGATCATTGCTGACAGCATTGCCGCCATTCGGAATGGAGACAGTCTTGTCGTCGCCGCCCGCGCCGACGGCGCACGCCGCGCAGCCGCAGACCAGCTGGGGGCCCGAGTCGCTGAACTTGCTGATGGTGAGATCGCCCAGGGCGTCGATATGGCCCACGGCGGTATAGGTGGCGCCTTCGATCAGCCAGGCGCGGGTCATGAGGGCGGTGTCCGTGGTCTCGGCGACCGTGGCGTCGTCACCGATGTCGCCAAAGCCGGTGAGCAGGTCGGTTTCGCCGAAACCCTCAACGCCAATTCGGTAACCCATGCAGTCCTCGCCAACGACCCGGCATCGCGCCGAAATGGCCCCGGACGCCTGCAATCCTATGTGGATCGAGCCGGCGCGGGGGCAAGTTGAGCCCAGGCGGACTCGACCGAGCCCGCTTCCCTAGTGTCTGCTATAATGCCAGACCGGTGAAGCGGCCATGAAAAGTGACGCTTAACGGGCGTCCACGCAGACGGGTCGCGGACGGCCGTCGCGACCCGGCGCCGATGTCCGGGCAAGGTCGATCCCGAACGGGCCAGGCATGACAAAAGTCATCGAGCCCGCGGCGTGCTGCTGCAGGGCGCCTACAGCAACCAGCCGCCATCCTCTTTCGGCGGCTCGGCCGGCATCGGGCTCGGCAGGCCTATGAAGTCGGCCGCTGACAGACTGGTCGAGAGCATGCCGGTCAGGATCACGTAGCCACCGTCGGCGAAGACGATCTTCGCCCCCGCCGCCAGCTGGCTGATCGAGCTGTAGACGCCGCCGTAGCCGGAGATGTCGATCCTGTCGATGCCGTCCTGGAAGTCGGCGATGGTGTTGGCGCCGTCACCTGTCGCCAGCACGAAGGTGTCCGCGCCCGCGCCGCCGGTCAGGGTATCCTGGCCCGCGCCGCCGATCAGCACATCGTCCCCGTCCCCGCCATTGAGCCTGTCGGCCCCCGCCCCGCCCTCGAGACGGTCGGACCCGCCCAGGCCGTTCAGGGTGTCGTTGCCGTCCAGGCCCTGCAGGGTGTCCCAACGGTCGTCGCCGTTCAGCGTATTGGCCGACGCCGTGCCGACCAGCGTCCGTTCCGACCCCGGAGCCGCCGGAGGCGGAGGCGGAGGCGGCGGCGGAGGCGGAGGCGGAGGCGGCGGCGGCGGTGGTGGCGGTGGCGGCGGTGGCGGCGGTGGCGGTGGTGGCGGTGGTGGCGGCGGTGGCGGTGGCGGCGGCGGAGGTGGCGGCGGCGGAGGAGGAGGTGGTGGCGGCGGAGGGCTGGCGCCCGTGATGAAGTCGGCCGCGCTCAGTTGCAGGGCGTTGACCCCCGTCAAGGTCACATAGCCACCGTCGGCGAAGACCACCTTGGCCCCACCGGCCATCTGGCTGATCGAACTGTAGACACCGCCGTAGCCGGAGATGTCGATCAGATCGATGCCGTCCTGGAAGTCGGCGATGGGGTTGGCCCCGTCGCCGGTCGCCAGCACAAAGATATCGGCCCCTGCGCCGCCGTTCAGCGTGTCCTGACCCGCGCCGCCGACAAGGACGTCATCCCCCTCGCCGCCGAACAGCTTGTCGGCGCCGAGACCGCCTTCAAGGCGGTCGGAACCGCCCAGGCCATTGAGGGTGTCATTGCCGTCCAGACCCTGGATCAGGTCCCAGCGATCATCGCCGTTCAGGATGTTGGCCCCGGCTGTGCCGACCAGCGTCCGTTCCGAGCCCGGACCGGCCGGAGGCGGCGGAGGCGGTGGCGGCGGCGGCGGAGGCGGTGGCGGTGGCGGAGGTGGTGGCGGAGGTGGTGGCGGAGGTGGTGGTGGCGGCAAGCCCAGGAAGCTGGCGTCGGTCAGGCTGGCGGCCTGCACGCCGGTCAGCCGGAAGCTGATCCCGTCGCCGGTTCCGACCGTGACCACCGCGTCCTCGCCATCCTGGGCCGCGCTCCAGGCGCCAAAGCCGCTGATGTCGATCCTGTCCGTCCCGACCGCTAAATCCGTCACGGTGTCGGCCCCACCGCCGGCCACGGCGAAGAAGCGGTCAACACCGGCGCCGCCGGTCAGGATGTCCGAGCCCGCGCCGCCGGTCAGGGCGTCGTCGCCCTCCCCGCCGACCAGCAGGTCATCTGCGTCGCCGCCGACAAGGATGTCGTTCCCGCCCAGTCCCTGCAGTTCGTCGCGACCGGTCGTGCCGGTCAGCGTCTCCCCGGCGGCCGTGCCCGTCTGCAGCGCGTAGATCGGCGGCGGCGGAGGCGGCGGCGGCGGAGGCGGTGGCGGAGGCGGTGGCGGTGGCGGCGGCGGAGGCGGAGGCGGCGGAGGCGGTGGCGGCGGAGGCGGCGGCGGCGGCGGCGCGCTCAGGCCGATGAAATCCGCATCCGTCAGGCTGGAGGCCTGGACGCCGGTCAAGGTGACGTAGGAGCCGTCGGAGAAGACGATCTTCGCGCCCGCCGCCAGCTGGCTTTTGGAGGCATACGCCCCGAAGGCCGAGACGTCGATCCTGTCGGTCCCGACCACAAAGTCGGAGATGGTGTTCACCCCATCGCCCAGGCCGATGACGAAGATGTCCGCGCCCGCGCCGCCGGTCAGGGTGTCCTGCCCTGCCCCGCCGACGAGGATGTCGTCGCCGTCGCCGCCGTTCAGCTTGTCGGCCCCGGCCCCGCCTTCGAGGATGTCGCGGCCGCCCAGGCCGTTCAAGGTGTCGTTGCCGTCGAGCCCGAGCAGGGTTTCGGAGCGCTCGTCTCCGGTCAGGGTGTTGGCCGAGGCCGTCCCCGTCAGGGTCCGCTCACTGCCCACGCCCGGAGGGGGCGGCGGCGGCGGAGGCGGCGGTGGCGGGGGCGGGGGCGGAAGCGGCGGCAGCGGCGGCGGCAGCGGCGAGCTGAGGCCGATGAAGTCCGCGGCGGACAGCAGGCTGGGATGAACCCGCGTCAGATAGATGATCCCGCCGTCCCCAAGGGTCAGACGGCCCTCGCTGAAGTCGGCCATCCACGACCAGCTCGCGATCCCGCCATGGCCGCTCACGTCGATACGATCGATCCCGGGCTGGAAGTCGACGATCCGGTCCACGCCGTCGCCCGGCGCGTGGACGAAGATATCCGCGCCGGCTCCCCCCTCCATGTAGTCGTCGCCGCGCCCGCCAATCAGGGTATCGGCGCCGTCGCCGCCGTACAGGCTGTCGGAGGCGTCGCCGCCCTCCAGAAGGTCGGCGCCCTGAAGGCCGTTGAGCGTGTCGTGCGCGCCGAGGCCCCGCAGGATGTCGTCCTGGCCCGTGCCGGTCATCCAGTCCTCGGCGTCCGTGCCGATCCTGGTCTCCCCGATGCCGACGATCGGCGGCGGCAGGGCCGGGATCTGCTGGTAGGAGAAGGAACTGGCCGTGATGGTCGAGGCCTGGACGTTGAGCAGGCGGAACATCATGCCCTGCATGATGGTGATGATGGTGTCGGCGCCTTCCTGACGGATGCGGTCGGGGCCGATGACGTGGGCGTTGCCGAACCACCAGAGATTTATCTGGTCCACTCCGACCTGGAAGTCGGTGATGGTTTCGACACCGTAGTTGGGACCTGTGCAGAACTGATCTGCCCCCGCGCCCCCCGTCAGGATGTCCTGTCCCTGGTTGCCGTCGAGCCAGTCATCGCCGTCGCCACCGGAGAGCACATCGTCCCACTGGTTGCCGACGATGTAGTCGGCGCCGCCCATGCCGCGGAGGTCGTTGTGCTGGTCCGTGCCCAGGATCAGCTCGCCGGTCGCCGTGCCTGTAACGATGCGGTACTCGGGCGGAGGCGCGGGGTAGTTGCGCTTGTCGTTGGTGTCGTTGAGCTGCGCGGCGCGCACGCCCTCCACCGTCACAACCAGAACATTCATGTAGTAGAATTCGACCGCCGTCGCGGTCTCGTGCATCGCGACGTGGCTGCCGAACTGGCTGAGATCGATGACGTCCTTGGTCGGATCGAAATCGGTGACCGTGTCCGCCCCACCAAAATGGAAGAAGACGAAGCGGTCGGCGCCGGCCCCGCCGGTCAGCCGATCCAGACCGGACCAGCCATCCAGCACATCGTCCCCGTCGCCGCCGTTGATGATATCGTCGTCGTCGCCGCCGTTGAGGTTGTCCGCCCCGCCGCCGCCGTTCAGCGTATCGGCTCCGGCCCCGCCGCGGAGGGTGTCGGCGCCGTCGCCGCCATCGATCCGCTCGCCCCCGGCGGCGCCCTGCAGCGTGTCGCCGAACGCAGAACCCACCAGCCGCTCGATGCTGACGAAGGTGTCGTTGCCCTCGCCGGTGTTCTGGGCGGCTGACAGAAGCAGGTTTACCGACACCGCGGCGGTGGCGGTCTCGAAACTGGCCGTGTCGATGCCGGCGCCGCCATCCAGGACGTCGTTGCCGAGGCCGCCGAGCAGCACATCGTCCCCGTCGCCGCCCCGCAGGCTGTCGATGCCGGCCAGACCGCTCCGCCGGTCATCACCGCCATAGCCGTAGATCTGGTTGTCGGCGGCGTCGCCGATCAGATTATCAGCCCCCTCCGTACCGTGCAGGCCGGGCGGCGGCGGCGGAGGCGGCGGCGGCGGAGGGGGTGCAACGTAGCCGATGAAGCTGGCGGAGGTCACCGTCGAGGCCTGAACGCCGCGCAGGGTGACCTTCGAGCCTTCGATCCAGGTGACCAGCGCATCGGCGCCGACCTGGGTGATCGACCCAAGCGGGCCCAGGCCCGTCATGTCGAGCCGATCGGTTCCAACCACGAAGTCGGTGATGACGTCCCAGCCGCCGCCCCGGCTCATCACGAAGACGTCGGCGCCCGCGCCGCCGGTCAGACGGTCGGCGCCCTGCCCGCCGATGAGCCGATCGTCGCCATCGCCGCCGTCCAGCATGTCGTCATCCCGGCCACCGTACAGGATGTCCGCCCCGCCCTCACCGGACAGGGTGTCGGCCCCGAGGCCACCGCGCAACTGGTCATCGCCGGCGCCACCCTTGAGGACATCGTCCAGGTTCCAGCCGGTCATCCGGTCCGCGCCGGCGCCGCCGGTCGCGTAGAGCTGTTCGAAATTGACGATCGAGCCGCCGCCGGCCAGCGCTGTCGGAGCGCCGGTGACCTGGTCGGTCATGTCGATGACCAGGGCCGAGGTCGAGGCTGCCTCAAGGGTGATGCTCAGGCGATCGACGCCGAGGCCGCCATCGATCTGATCGGTCAGCCCCGCGACGTTGACGATATCGTCGCCGGCCCCGCCCTTGAGCACATTGGTTCCGGCGTCGGCGCCGGTTTCGGTGATGACATCGGCGCCATCGCCGCCGTCGACGTTGTCGTTCCCCGCTCCCCCCAGCAGAAGGTCCGCGCCGGCCCCGCCGATCAGGCTGTCGGCGCCGCCCTGGCCCTGGAGGACGTCATCGCCATCGCCGCCGTCCAGCGTGTCATCGCCGGCCGTCAGCCCGACGGGGGCGGTCGTCGTGCTATAGTCGCCAAAGAGGCGGTCGGCCCCGGCTCCGCCGCGCAGGATGTCCGAGGCGTTGCCGCCGTCCAGCCGGTCGTCGCCGTCACGACCTTCCAGCAGGTCGGCGCCGCCTTCGCCGTGCAGGTCGTCCGCCAGGACGTGACCCCTCACGGTGTCGGCGCCCGAGGCGCCGATGAACTTCAGCCGCTCGACGTTGACGAACGAGCCGGTCCCCGCCGATTGCGACGTGCCGGCCGCCGAGGCCGCCACGTCCAGCGTAAAGGGACCGCTGCCGGCCAGGGCCGTCAGCTGCAGGTGATCGCGCGTCCCCTCGCCGCCATCAGCGGTGTCATTGCTGTGCGCCCAGATCCAGTCGTCGCCCCCCATGCCGCGCAGGGTGTCGGCCAGGGTGGTGCTGTAGAGGGCGTCGGCGCCGGCCCCGCCGGTCAACGCCGGATCGACCGGCGGCGAAGGCGGCGGCGGCGGCGATGGGGGCTGGGCCGCGGCCGGCAGGCTGATCGAGCCGACAAAGCTCAGGTAGTTGATCTGGCTGGCGGTGGTGTTGAACAGGGTGAGGAGCACCCCGTTCTGCAGCTGGATGTTGGTGCTGGAGCCTGACTGGTTGATGAACTGGACGACACCGATGTTGCGCACGTCGAGCAGGTCCACGCCGACCTGGAAATCGGTGATCGTGTCCCAGCCGTCGCCGGGCGAGAAGACGAACAGATCCGCTCCCGCGCCGCCGGTCAGGGTGTCGTCGCCCGACCCGCCGAGGATGACGTCGGCGCCGTCGCCGCCGTCCATGATGTCGGTCCCCGTGCCGCCGTCGAGGCGGTCGGCGCCGCCGTTCCCCCGCAGGGTGTCGTTGCCGCCCAGGCCGTTGAGCTGCTCGTTGCGGCTGTCGCCGGTGAGGGTGTTGTTGGCCGTGCTGCCGTTAAGTGTCCGCTGATACGTCGGCGTGGCCGGGGCCTCGGGCGGCGGCGGGGGCGGCGGGGGCGCGGGCGGCGGCGGCGGGGGCGGCGGGGGACTGGCCTGCACAGCGGGCGCCCGACCCAGGAAAACGGCCTCGGTCAGGGCCGAAACCGCGACGCCGCGCACCAGCACGGAGTCGCCGTTGCCGAACGACACCAGTGCGCCGGCGGCGGTGGTGCTCAGGGTCGGCGCGGCGTCGATCAGGCTGATGTCCAGACGGTCGACGGACGCGTCGAAGTCGGTGATGGTGTCGGCGCCGCCGCCCGGGCGGAACACGAAAACGTCTGCGCCCAGGCCGCCCTCCAGCACATCGGCGCCGAGGCCGCCGTCGAGCCGGTCGTCGCCCTCGTAGCCGCGCAGCTCCTCGGAGTCGCCTTCAAGGCCGAAGATTTCGTCGTTGTAGGCCGTGCCATTGCGGTCAGGCAGGGGCATCGAAGGCGCCGCGCCGGGCAGACTGCCGGACCGGAAGGTGGCCCCCGCCAACTCGGCCAGGGTGGTGTTCTTGAACCGGATCGTGCCGCCGCCTGTCAGGGTGGCGATGACGTCGGCCCCTTGCTGGGCCAGGGTGTGGGTAACCCCCGCCAGTTCGATGACGTCCTCGGACGCCTCGAAGTCATAGATGAGGTCGGCGCCGTCGCCGGCCCCGAACACGAAGATGTCCGCGCCCGCGCCGCCGGTCATCTGGTCGGCGCCGCCGCCGCCCACCAGCCGGTCCGCGCCGGTCTCGCCGTACAGCTGTTCCGCCCCCGCGCCGCCGAACAGCTGGTCGTCGCCCTCGCCGCCGTGAACCCCGCCCGACTGGGTTCCGCCCCGGCCGTCGTAGAGGTCCGCGCCCTCGCCCAGGTCGATGTAGCCGGTGATCTTGCCGGTATTGTAGAGCCTGTCGGCGCCGATGCTCAGGTCGAGCCGGCCACGCATCTCCCCGGCGTTGTAGATGGTATCGTACTGCTGGCCCGGGCTGGCGTTGGGGTGAGCCGTGACCTTGAAGACGTAGTCGCCTTCGATCAGACCGTAGTTGGTCAGCCTGAACTCGTCGTAGCCGCCGCGATGGGTGGAGCCGGCCCCGACCGCGATGCTGTCGATGGCGGCGGTGTCGTCCGACACCCGCAGCGTGCCCCAGTTGTCGAACAGGCCGAAGAAGAGGCCCTCGGTGTTCATCACCCCGATGGCGGTGCCGGTTCCGCCGGCCTTGACCTCGATCAGGCCCCAGTTGCCGATGTAGCCGCCGTTCTGGCCGGCCAGGCCGAGCGCGTTGCCGGTCAGCGAGGTGACCCGGAAAGTCCCTTCGTTGGAGATGAGGGCGAACGGATCGTAGGATTCGATACCGATGGCGCCCTTGCCCCCGGTCAGCTCGATCAGGCCGTGGTTGTAGAGGCTGAGCGTCGAACTGGGGATGAAGATGCCGTAGGCCGTGTAGTCGGCCGTGACCCGAAGGATGCCGGTCGCCTCGTTGACGAACCGGGCGCCGCCATGGGTCATGGCGTAGATGCCGTAGGCCGATCCGTTGTTGGTCGTCTCGATCCAGCCCTTGTTGTAGAGGCTGGGGCTGTCGAGCGACGAGCCCTCCATATAGACGCCGATGACCTGGCCGGGCGCGTAGATCCGTTCGCCGAGGGCGACGTGATAGTCCTCGTCGACGATGTTGCGGGTCTGCTGGCCTTCGTTGAACACGTCGTCGGGGCCGTCGCTGGCGACCGCGCCGTTGAGGACGAAGCTGAAGCTGGACTGCGTTAGACTGGTGGCCTGGATGTTCTTGATCAGCAGGCTGTCTGTGGCCGACAGCACCACCCGGGTGTCGGCCCCCTCCTGGATCAGCGACTGGTACTTGCTGTAGCCATAGATCCAGATGCGATCGGTCCCGGCCTGGTAGTCGGTGATGGTGTCGGCGCCGCCGCGGAACTCGAATTCGAACCGGTCGGCTCCCTCGCCGCCCGTCAGCATGTCGTCGCCGCGACCGCCGCGCAGGGTGTCGGCCCCGCCTCCGGCCTTGATCACGTCGTCGCCCGCCCCGCCGTCCAGCCGCTCGGCGGCGCCCGAACCCAGGATGACATCGTCGAAGATACTGCCGACGACGTTCTCGAAATTGTCGATCAGGTCACGGCCGGACACGCCGACGGCGACCTTGGTGACAAGGTCGACGACCACGGCCGCGCCGGCGCTGGCGTAGGAGACGGTGTCGATCCCGGCGCCCCCGTCCAGCAGGTCGTCGCCGCGGCCGCCCTCGATCAGATCGTCGCCGCCGCCGCCGGAGAGGGTGTCCGTCCCCTCTTCGCCGAACAGCACGTCGCGGGCGGCGCCGCCCTTGAGGATATCGTCGCCCCAGCCGCCGAAGATGGTGTCGAGCGCCGAGCCGGCGACGCCATCGTAGAGGTCTCGGCCGTTTCCGAGGTCGACCGACCCGGTGACGGTCCCCTTGTTGAGCAGGAAATCGTCGCCGCCGGCCAGATAGACGGCGCCCTTCAGCGTTCCGCTGTTGTCGATGCTCTCGCGGGTGGTCTGCGGGGGGCTGAATGAATACTCGTTGACGTAGATCGCCCAGTCAGCCTCGATGAGGCCGGTGTTGACGATCACCCCCGGGTCGTAAAGCGACGACAGCCTGATCGCGATGCTGTCCTCGAAATACTTGTCGTCGATGGCGCGGATGGTGCCGGAGTTGAAGAAGGTCCCGGGCGTGCCGACCGACTCGAAGGCGGTGACGTATCGTCCGAAAACCTCGATCGTGCCGCTGTTGTAGAAGTCGCCGCCGTTTCGCATCGTCATGACGCGGGCGACGTTGTCGCTCCACACCCGGATGCTGCCGGTGTTGCGGAAGCTGAAGTCCGGATCGTAGGTGGCGACCACGATGGCGTAGCCGTTCTCGGCGATCAGCTCGATCCTGCCGTCGTTGACGAAGTCGAGCGACGAAGACCCCGAACCGAACACCGAAGCGTCACGGGTCCCGCCCGCCTCGACCCGGACATAGCCGGTCGCCGTGTTGTGGAAGACCGACCGCGGCGTGCCGTTGCTGAAATTGCCGTAGCTGTGGCTGATGAAGTTCGCGGTCCAGTAGGGGTCCGCGTCGGCGCCGACATAGCTGTAGACCGTGCCGGCGTTGGTGAAGTTCTTGGCCGTTTCGTAGATGCCCGGCGCCAGGATGTAGCCGGTGAGGCCGTTGGTCCCGCCGTTGAAGAAATGCTTCTCGCCGGCCGCGATGACCACCTCGCCCGTCGCGTAGACATAGTTCTGGCCGGCCACGCCCAGCGACGGCGCCGCCGGAGGAGCGGGAAAGCGGTCCATGTTGACGAAGAACAGCCGCGACTGCACCGCCTCGATGGTGGTGTTGTAGATGAAGATCTGCTGATTATCGGCCAGACCGATGATGACGTCGGTGTCACGGCTGACCCGCAGGTCGACTTCGCGGATGTCGTAGAGGACGATCCTGTCCTCGACGGTGAAGTCCATGATGCGGGCGTCGCGGTCGCCCGGGACATAGATGAAGGTGTCCGCGCCGGCCCCGCCGGTCATGATCGAGGTGCTGATGTCGCGGCCGCCCCAGAGGATGTCGTCGCCATCGCCCCCGATCAGGGTGTCGTCGCCGCCGCCGCCCTCCAGATAGTCGTCGCCGGCGCCGCCCTGCAGGCGGTCGGATCCGCCGCCACCGAAGATGTCGTCCGGTCCGGCCGTGCCCTCGATGTTGTCGTCATGGGCTCCGCCCACGATAACGGTCACCTCGGGCGTATTCTGCGGGCCGGGGTCGATGATGGCGACCGGCTCATCCTTGCCGGGCGTCAGAGGGGCGGCCTGAGTCACCTCGCCGGCCCGTGTCGGCGTCGCCACGGAAGGCAGAGAGCCCGGGTTCCTGGGCGCGGCGGGCTGCTCGGACTCGCGTTCGAGCGCGAGTCTTCCGGCGTTCCGATTCTTGGCCATGTCCCCCCCACACGCAACTCTCGGCAAAGTCGCAAACCCGGCTTCTGAAAGCAAGATGGCGCGCGGGGCAGACGACGGGAGCAAGCCTGCTCCCGCGCCTACAGCAGCCAGTCGCCCTCGCTCTTCGGCGGTTCGACCGGCATCGCACCGGGCAGGCCGACGAAGTCGGCCGCCGACAGACTGGTCGAGAGCACACCGGTCAGGATCACGTAGCCACCATCGGCGAAGACCACCTTGGCGCCGGCCGCCAACTGGCTGATCGAGCTGTAGACGCCAAAGGCGCTTTGGTAGCGGGAAAACCGGGGCCGCAAAAGGGGCGGCGGCCGCCTAACGCGCGAACTTCTGGAACTTGATCCGGTGCGGGATCAGGCTGTCGACGCCGAGGCGGCGCTTCTTGTCCTCTTCGTACATCTCGAAGTTCCCCTCGAACCATTCCACATGGCTGTCGCCCTCGAAGGCGAGGATGTGGGTGGCGAGGCGGTCAAGGAACCAGCGGTCGTGGCTGATGACCACGGCGCAGCCGGCGAAGCCTTCCAGCGCCTCTTCGAGGTTCTGCAGGGTCTCGATGTCCAGATCGTTGGTCGGCTCATCGAGCAGGATAAGGTTGCCGCCGGTGGCCAGCGTCTTGGCCAGGTGGACGCGGTTGCGCTCACCGCCCGACAGCAGCCCGACCTTCTTCTGCTGGTCGCCGCCCTTGAAGTTGAAGCTGCCGACGTAGGCTCTGGAGTTCAGCTCGCGCTTGCCGACCATCATCACGTCGGTGCCGCCGCTGATCGCCTGCCAGACGGTGTGGTTGGGGTCGAGGTCGTCGCGGCTCTGGTCGACGTAGGCCAGCTTGACCGTCTCGCCGACCTTCACGGTGCCGGCGTCCGGCTTTTCCTGGCCGGTGATCAGCTTGATCAGGGTCGACTTGCCGGCCCCGTTGGGACCGATGACGCCGACGATGCCGTTCGGCGGCAGGCGGAAGGTCAGGCCCTTGAACAGCACCTTGTCGCCGTATTCCTTCTCCAGGTCGGTGACCTCGAGGACGACGTTGCCGAGGCGCGGGCCGGGCGGGATCTGGATGACCGCGTGGGTCTGGGCCTGGCGGCTGTTTTCCTGTTCGCGGACCATCTCGTCATAGGCGGCCAGACGGGCCTTGGACTTGGCCTGGCGGGCCTTGGCGCCCGAACGCACCCATTCCAGTTCGCGGGTCAGGGCGCGCTGGCGGGACTCGGACTCGGACTGCTCCTGCACGACGCGCTTGGTCTTGGCCTCCAGCCAGCCCGAGTAGTTGCCCTCGAAGGGGATGCCCTTGCCGCGGTCCAGTTCCAGGGTCCACTTGGTCACCTGGTCAAGGCAGTAGCGATCGTGGGTGACCAGGATGACGCAGCCCGGGAAAGCCTCCAGGTGATGCTGCAGCCAGGCCACGGACTCGGCGTCCAGGTGGTTGGTCGGTTCGTCGAGCAGCAGCATGTCGGGCTTGCTGAGCAGCAGGCGGGCCAGGGCCACGCGGCGCTTCTCACCGCCCGACAGCTGGGTCACGCCGCTGTCGTTGGGCGGACAGCGCAGGGCGTCCATGGCCATCTCGATGCGGCTGGCGATGTCCCAAAGGTCGCCGGCGTCGATCTTTTCCTGGAGGGCGGTCATCTCCTCCATCAGCTCGTCGGTGTAGTTCTCGCCCATCTCGGCGGCGACGGCGTTGAAGCGGTCGAAGATGGTCTTTTCTTCGCACCAGGCGATGACGTTTTCCCAGACGGTCTTGCTGTCATCCAGGTGCGGCTCCTGCTCCAGGTAGCCGCGCTTGATGCCGTCGGCGGCCTTGGCCTCGCCGCCGAATTCCTTGTCGATACCGGCCATGATCTTCAGCAGGGTGGACTTGCCCGAGCCGTTGACCCCGACCACGCCGATCTTGGCGTCCGGATAGAAGGACAGCCAGATGTTCTCGAAAATCTTCTTGCCGCCAGGAAACGCCTTGGTCAGGCCCTGCATCTGGAAAATGTATTGAGCAGCCATGGGGGCGCGCGATCCGGGTCGAAAAGGATGGGGAGTTGGGCGCGGGATGTAGCGACCGCGAGGGGCGAAGGCAATGGCGCCGCCATGTTGCGGCCCTCATGTTGGTTACGAAATTGGAACGTGATGCGGGGCCGGTTCCGTGGAATCTCTGGGCCTGCCCGCCAACAGGATGACGACGCCCATGCACCGCCCAGCCCTTGCCACCCTGGCGCTGACTCTGATCGCCGGGGCCGCTCTGGCCGCGCCCCCCTCCGGGGACATGGTCTTCCTGCAGGGCGACTGGCAGCTGCCGGGCCGTCAGGGCCAGGTTCTGAGCATTTCCGGTGGAACCGGAAAGCTGGCGGCCGTCGACGCCGCCGCCGCCAAGGCGGGCTATGCCGTAGGCGATATCCTCGTTCAGGGCCTGACCTACGAAAGCGTCACCCGCTTCAACGACGGCCGCCGCACCCTGAGCTACACGGGCGTCTGCCGGACGCGCGGCGACAAGGGGGCCTGGACCGTGGCGGACTGCCGGCTGCAGGTGGCCCTGCCGGGTGAAGCCGGCCCGGCCGTGCTGAGTGCGACACCGTCGTTCCGGTTGATCGCGGGCCAGCAGAGCAGCTGGGGTATCAAGCCGGTCCTGGCCGGCGCGCCGAAGGTCAAGGCGGCGCCGGGCGACGCCAGACCCAGGGTCGCGGAGACGAGCTCACAGGTTCCGAAGGCTCCCGGCAATCCGCCCGCGCCGCCGGCGCCGCCGGAAGATCCCAACGACACCTGGGCCCGGCGCAGCATGAGCCCCGAGGAGCTGGCCGCCCAGGACGCCGGCACCCGTCGTCTGAACGCCGACATCACCGCCCGCAACGCCGCCATCGAGGCGCGCAACCGCCAGTCCGACGCCGCCTTCAAGGCCGCCCAGGCCGCCCGCGACGCCGAGATCGCGGCCAACCAGGCCGCCCACGCCCGGGAAATAGCCGCCTACGAAGCCCGCCTCGCCGCCCGCGCGGCCGCCATCGCCAAGGCCCGGGCCGACTGGGAAGCGGCGGTGAAGGCCTGCAAGGCCGGCGACAAGACAAAGTGCGCCCAGCCGAAATGACCTGACGGTCTGAGGCATCGAAGTCACCCCTGTTGTGCAACCGCTGACGCGGCGCGGGGCCCGTCGCAACCGGCCGCGCGAGACGGATTGTCGCCAACCATCCGTTCGGGGCAATCTGCACACATTCCAGCCGGAGGCGGCCCTGCGCCCATCGCTTGATCTTGTCCTGTCGCTCAGCTTCGCCGGCGGGGTGCTGCTGCTGATCTGGCTGGCCAGCGCCTGGTGGCGCGGCGCCTTTCCGTTCGGCTGAGAAAAGTCTTCGGCCTGCCTGAGCCGATTTCCCCTGTAGTCTCAACGCGTACAAGAAACCGACGCGAAACCGACGAGAAGTCGTCGCAGGCCCTTCGCCAAAGCATCGTCAGTCGGCGCTAGCCCCACGCCGTCGGCGGGCAGCAAAATCGCGCCCGTGTTTTGGGGATAGACCATCATGAAACGCCAACTCGCGCTGGGCGTCAGCGCGCTCGCCCTCTGCCTGGCCTCCACCGCCTTCGCCGCGGATGAGGCCCCGATCGCCACCTCGGGCGAAGTCGAGGCCCTGATCATCTATGGCCAGGGCCAGAGCCGTCAGGTCCAGACGGTCGATGAGGCCCAGATGGCCCAGGCCGTCGCCGGTGTCAGCCCGCTGAAGGTGGTCGACCTTCTGCCCGGCGTCACCTTCCAGTCTGCCGATCCCTTCGGCGCCTACGAATGGTCGACCCGCATCACCATCCGCGGCTTCAACCAGAACCAGCTGGGCTTCACCCTCGACGGCGTGCCGCTCGGCGACATGAGCTACGGCAACCACAACGGCCTGCACATCAGCCGCGCCATCGCCGGTGAGGACATCGGCCGGGTCGAGCTGTCGCAAGGGGCCGGCTCGCTGGCCGTCGCCTCCAGCTCCAATCTCGGCGGCACCCTGCAGTTCTTCTCCCGCGATCCCTCGGACGTCTTCGCCGCCCAGCTGAACGGCACGGTCGGCTCCGACCAGATGCACCGGGTCTTCGCCCGCCTCGAGAGCGGTGAGCTGTCGGCCCTCGGCAACCTGCGCGGCTATGTCTCCATCGCCGACCAGCAGACCGACAAATGGAAAGGCGGCGGCGAGCAGAAGCAACGCCAATACGACGTCAAGCTGGTGCTGCCGATCGCCGAGGACGCCGCCCTGACCGGCTTCTACAGCCATTCGGAACGCCGCGAGCAGGACTACCAGGACCTGTCGCTGGAGATGATCGGCCGCCTGGGCCGCGATTGGGACAACACCCAGCCGAACTGGGCGCTCGCGGTCGCCGCCGCCCGGGCCTACAACACCGGCACGCCCCTGCCCGCTCCCTTCGCCACCGTCGATGACGCCTACTACGCCGGGGCCGGCATCCGCGACGACGACCTCTTCCGGCTCAGCTTCGACACCCCGCTGGGTGAAGGCCTGCGCCTGTCGCTGAACGCCTACAACCACACCAACGAGGGCCAGGGCCTGTGGTACACGCCCTATGTCCCCAGCCCGGGCTTCGGAACCGTCGGCTCGACCGCCGCGCCGCTGTCGATCCGCACCACCGAGTACGACATCGACCGCAAGGGCCTGTTCGCCAACCTGACCTGGGAAATCGGAAGCCACACCGTCTCGGCCGGGGTCTGGACCGAGAACAACGCCTTCAACCAGGCGCGTCGCTTCTATGCGGAGACCGCGGC
>Ga0164290_1001610_pt1 | contig 28719 bp, 25 predicted proteins | sample Micstemetagenome_FD_108782 | JGI IMG/M metagenome (GOLD analysis project Ga0164290, IMG submission 108782) | Contaminated culture microbial community from soil near Moab, Utah, USA - Microcoleus steenstrupii SON62 (Illumina Assembly) | ecosystem: Environmental > Terrestrial > Soil > Soil crust...
GTCGCTTCTCGTCGAGCGCCTCGATCATCGCGGCTTCATCAACCAGCGAGGCGCGGGCGGTGTTGACCAGGATCAGTCCGGGCTTCACCGACGCGAGCATGGTTCGGTTAACCAGCGCGCCGTCCCGGCTCGGCGGACAATGCAGGGTCAGGATATCGGCCTCGCGGAAAATCTCCTGATGCGTCGCCCAGCGGAAGCGTGTCGGTTCGATGCCGAGATCGGGGCGGGCCGGATCGAACGCCATCACATGCGCGCCCATGGCCGCCGCCAACCGCGCAACTGTGCCGCCGACGGCGCCGCAGCCGATAATGCCGACCGTGCGACCAAAGAACTCGATGCCACGCTGGCGCGGCCAGCCGCCTGCCTTCAAACCTTGATCGGTATAGGGCAAATGGCGCATGGCCGAAAAGATCATGGCGATGGCGAGTTCCGCCACGCCCCGCGCATTGGCGCCGTCTGCCGTGCGCACAGCGATGCCGCGCGCCTTCAGTTCTCCGAGGGGCAGATTGTCGAGGCCGGTTCCGTTACGGCTGATGACGCGAAGTTTGGAGGCTGCCGTGATCACCTTTGCTGACACGGGCTCCACGCCGGCCAGCCAGCCCGTGATGTCAGGTACTAACCGCAGCAGTTCCGCCTCATCGGGCAGCTTGCCCGGCGTCGCATACACGATCTGGACTCCATGGCCGGCCATGTCCTCGATCGCGGGATGCGGTGATTCGGTGAGTGAACGCGGGGTGACGAGCACTTTGTGGCCCATGGTTCAGCCTTTCGTCACATCGAGCGCGATCTTCGAGATCGCATCGAATCCCGGTCCATCAGGCGGTATGTCGATATGGAAAACTTCCGCGATGACCTGCGTCCAGCCGTGGATGAAATAGACCCAGCCGTCCTCGATCTGGAGGTCGCGCGGCTTCTCCTGGCCCCGCGCCTGATCGAGAAAGATCAGTTCGCCGCGATAGTTGAGATCCCAGACAACGCCGTTCTCGGGAAACACCACGGCATCCGTCAGCGGCGAACCGGGCGCATCCTTGCCGAGGCCAGTGGCATTGATCACCACCGAGCCCGGCTTCAATCCGGCGACGATTGCGTCATTGTCCGACGGCTGTGGCGCCAGCACATAGTCAACCGGCACGGTCCTGCCCATGGCATCGTGAATGCGCCTGATTTCATCGATGCGGTGCTGGCTGCGATTCGAAACCACGATGCGCGATGGCCGGTCGCCCGGACGCCTCTTGTGCATCATGTGCCAGGTCAGCGCGATGGTCGAGCCGCCTGCCCCGATCGAGAAAAGCTCGGCCGCGGAGCGCTCGAAATAGCCGTCCGGCAGGAAGGCATCCATCGCCAGGCCAGACGAGATCGGATCCTTGGCGTGGCAGACGAGCTTGCCATCCCGCTTGGAAATGCAACTCGTCTCGTCCATCAGCCGCGCATGCGGGTCGATCTCGTCGAACATATCCCTGCAGGCATTGAACAGATCGATCTTATGGGTGGTCACCAGCGCACCCAGCGACATCGGATCGTCACGGATGAAGGCAACGGCCTTCCGATAGGCGTCGGGCTCCGCATGCAGCGGAAAATCGATACCCTTGATATCGGCGTCACTCAGGCCGAGATGCCGAGCCCAGGCCGGGAACACCTTCATGATCGAACTCTTGCCGGTCGTCACGCCGATAAAATAGAGCGTCGGCCGCATCGTCGGTTGATAATCGGTCATCGTGGTTCTCCCTCAGTCCCGATCAGTCGAGCCTGGCCATGATGCTGTCTACCAGTGCCTGCGGCCGGGCCGTGTAGGCGGTGTTGTCGATCGCCGTCCAGCCGCCCTTGCCGTCGTCGACGATACGGCTTCGCATGCCGCCGGCATTCGCGATGATATCGTAATCCTGCCCGGAATCGGCGGGATAGGCGAAGGTCATAACCAGCGGTTCCTGGCCGACATTGACCGAGCGGTGGATCCAGAACGGCGGCACGTAGCACATTGTCCGCGGGCCGATCTCCACCGTACGGATCTCGCCGGCGGGGGATTCGAGCAGCATCACGCCGAGCCCGCTTTCGCCATAATACATTTCGGGCCGGTTCGGCCGCGCATGGATATGCCCGCGCGTCATGTAATATTCGCGACCCACCTTGCCGGGCTCCATGCGGGTGACGCCAATGATGATATCGCCGGCATTCGCCGAAGGCTTGTAGTCTGTCACCTCATACGCAACCGCGTCACCGCGTTCGGCGACGACTGCGGAGAATGCTTCTCTATCCTCGTAGAGCCCATCGAGGTCGCGGAACGTCTTCACGTAACGGTTGGTGGCGCCTTTCAGCTGACCGGCTGCGACATCCACATATCCGATGCCCGGCTCGAACAAGGCCATTGCTTTTCTCCTGCAATTCAATATCGGTAGTTATACTACATAAATGCGATTGAGGCGCAAGCGGCCGCATTGTCAAATTTCATGGAATGCTCCTGCTGCGGTGCAAACAGATCGCATTGCAGCGCAATACATATCACTATTGTGCATAAAATTCAAATTTGGGAGAAAATAAGCGCTTGACGGAATTCCAGAATTGTATTTTAACTACAAAAAGGAGGCCGCATTGCTTCCACGTCATGGAAATCGGAGGAGAAACACCATGAGAATGACTCTATCAGGATGCGTGCTGGCCGCTGTCATGAGCGCCGGCTCGTTCGGCGCCGCACAGGCCGCCGATTGCAAGGTCGGCATTGCCATGTACACGCTCGGCGCGCCCTATTTTGCCGCGCAGGTTGCTGCCGCCGAGGACCAGGCCAAGAAGGCCGGTTGCGAAGTGACCAGCGCAGACGGCCAGAACGACATGGCCAAGCAGATCGCCGACGTGGAAGACATGGTCGCCAAGGGCGTCAACCTCCTGATCCTCAACCCGCGTGATCCGGAAGGCCTCGTTGCCGCCGCCGACGCTGCATCCGCTGCGGGCGTCAAGGTCGTGGTGATGGATTCCTCGATCAGCACCAAGGCCAATGTCGTCACCCAGGTTCGTTCGTCCAACGACCAGAACGGCTACCTCGTCGGCCAGTGGCTCGCCAAGACCATGCAGGGCAAGCCGATGAAGATCATCCTTCTGTCGGGCGACAAGGGCAACGAAGTCGGCCGTGATCGCCGTCTTGGCGTCTTCAAGGGTCTCGTCGAAGGTCAGTTGGTCAACGAAGGCAAGGTTTCCTTCGAAGTCGTCGGCCAGGGCTGGGGTGGCTGGGCCCATGAAGGCGGCCTCGCTGCCATGGAAGACCTGCTGACCGCGCATCCCGACGCGAATGTCGTGCTCGGTGAGAACGACTCGATGGTGCTTGGTGCCATGAAGGCGCTCGAAGCCCAGGGCAAGACCGACGTGCTGGCGCTCGCCGCCGCCGATGGCCAAAAGGAAGCGCTCGCCCTGATCAAGGACGGCAAGTATGGCGCGACCGGTCTCAACGATCCGGATCTCGTGGCCCGCACGGCCGTCGATATCGGCCTCAAGGCCGTCAAGGGCGAACTTCCGGAAACTTTCCCGAAGCTCAACCTGACGACGCCTGACGTCATCACCAAGGACAATGTCGACAAGTACTTCCGCGCCGACGCTGTCTTTTGATAACGTTCCTCCCGAGACGGCTGTATAAGTCGTGAAGATGAGACGGCGGGGTCACCTCCGTCGTCTCATTGCCTTCTGTCCGGAGCGCCAGTGTGACTGAACTCGTCAAACTCAAGTCCATCTCCAAGTCGTTCGGCGGCATCCATGCCTTGAAATCGGTGGACTTCGATGTCCGCCCGGGCGAGGTGCACGCCCTGCTGGGCGAGAATGGTGCGGGAAAATCCACACTGATGCGGGTGCTCGGCGGCGAGATGGTACCCAACCACGGCGAAGTCGTGATCGACGGCAAGCCGGTCGTCTTCCGCGATCCCAGGGACGCCCGCGCGCTGGGCATCGTCGTCATCCATCAGGAACTGGCGCTGGCGCCCGACCTGACCGTGGCAGAGAATATCTTTCTCGGTGAACTGCCCGGCATCATATCCCATGCCGGCCTGCGCAAGCGTGCCAAGGAACTCATCGATCGCCTCGGCTTCAAGATCGATCCCGGCCGCATTGCCGGCACGCTCGCGGTCGCTCACCAGCAGGTGGTCGAGATCGCCAAGGCACTGTCGCAGGACATCAAGATCATCGTCTTCGACGAACCCACCGCCGTGCTCGCGGCGCAGGACGCGATGAAGCTGCACGAAATCATCCGCACGCTGCGCGATCGTGGCGTCGGCGTCGTCTATATCTCCCATCGCCTCGACGAAGTCTTCGATATCGCCGATCGCATGACCGTGATGAAGGATGGCCAGACCGTCGGCACCGTCGCGACCGGCGACGTCAAGATCGACGACATCATCCGCATGATGGTCGGCCGGCCGATCTCGGCCATGTTCCCGGAGCGCGGCAAGCGTGTCATCGGCGCCGAACTGCTCAAGGTCGAGAATCTCAATGCCGGACGCATGGTGCGCGACGTCAGCTTTTCCGTCCGCGCGGGCGAGATCGTCGGCCTGGGCGGCCTGATCGGCTCCGGCCGCACCGAAGTGGCGCGCGTCATCTTCGGTGCCGATCCGCTGGAAAGCGGCACGATCACCCTTAAAGGCAAGGTGCTCAAGCCGAAGTCGCCCAAGGACGCCGTCGAGGCCGGCATCGGTCTGGTGCCGGAAGACCGCAAGCAGCAGGGCGTCATCCTCGACAAGCCGATCCGCGTCAACTCGACCATGGCCAGGATGTCATCGGTGGTAAACGCCTTCGGTTTTCTGAGGCAAGGCAAGGAGCGCGCCGATGTGACGGCACTCGGCAAGAGCCTGAGGCTCAAGGCATCGAGCGTCGATGCGCCGGTCTCCAGCCTTTCCGGCGGCAACCAGCAGAAGGTGGTGCTTGCCAAGTGGTTCCACGCGGATGGCGATGTGATCATCCTCGATGAGCCGACGCGCGGCGTCGATGTCGGCGCCAAGAGTGAGATTTACGCGCTGGTCAACAAGCTCGCCGAGGATGGCAAGGCCGTGCTGGTGATCTCATCGGAGCATCAGGAACTGTTCGGTCTGTGCGACCGGGTGCTTGCCATGGGGCAGGGCCGGATCCGGGGTGAGCTCACGCCCGAGACCTATAGCGAAGAGAACCTGCTTGGCCTGTCCATGACAGGCGGCGCACTAACAGCAAATCAGGGTAGCCAGGCATGACAATCACGACAGACACCGCCAAGCAGCCGGAAGAAAAGGCCGGGGTCGATTATCGCGCGATCATCCAGCGCTTCGGCACACTTGCGATTTTCATCGTTCTGGTCATCGTGGCGACGATGTGGTCCGACAGTTTCCTGAGCCGCGGCAACATCCTCAACGTGCTGCGCCAGGTCGCATCTAGCGCCGGCATCATGGCGGTCGGCATGCTGTTCGTCATCCTCACGCGCGGCATCGACCTCTCGGTCGGTTCGGTCATGGCGCTGGGCTCGGTCCTGACAGGATATTTCTGCGCCACGATGGGCTACGGAACCGTGACCACGATTCTCATGGTTCTCGCCTGCGGCGCGCTTTGCGGGCTGGTCACGGGCGGTTTCATCGCCTATCTCCGCCTGCCGTCCTTCGTGATGTCGCTGGCGATGATGGCCATCGCGCGTGGCCTGTCCCTGATCATTTCCGAGGGCCGGCCGATACCTCTCGACGAGGCGGGCGCTGCTTTCAGCCGGTTCGGTTCCGGCTTCCTCTTCGGCATCCCGCAGCCGGTGCTCTTGATGTTCGCCGTCTTCATCGTCGGCGGCGTCGTGCTCAATTTCACCCGCTTCGGGCGCATCATCACCGCCATCGGCTCCAATGAGGAGGCCGTGCGCCTCTCCGGCATCGCCGTGCCGCGTTACATCCTGGCGGTCTACATGATCTCGGGCGTGCTGGCGGCGGTGGCCGGCATCATTTCCGCGAGCCGCACCGGTGTCGGCTCGGCGCAGGTCGGCGTCGGAGCCGAGCTCAATGTCATCGCCGCCGTCGTCATCGGTGGCGCTAGCCTCATGGGCGGCAAGGGCGGCGTGATCAACACGCTGCTCGGCGCTCTCGTCATGGGCATCATCGCCAATATCATGAACCTCGCGGGCGTTCCGGGCTATCACCAGCAGGTCTACATGGGCGCCATCATCGTCGTCGCCATGCTGCTGCAATACAGCACCGGCTCACTGAAGCGCTGAGGTCGGGAAAGCAAGCCGCATGACCTCCGCCCTTACGCTCGCCATCGATGTCGGCACGGGAAGCGTCCGCTCAGCCTTGGTCGATGGAGCGGGCAGGATCGTCACCATCGCCGCACGCGAACACGACCAGATCGTGCCGCGCTTCGGCTGGGCCGAACAGCGCCCGGCGGATTGGTGGGCGGGTGTCGTGGCAACGATCCGCAACGTCCTTGTCGAAGTGCCCGATGCGAAGAGCCGTATTTCCGTCGTCGTCGCCTGCGGCCAGATGCATGGCACGGTGCTGGTCGATGCCGATGGCCAGCTGACGCGCGACAGCGTGCCGCTATGGAACGACAAGCGCACCATCGATCTCGTCCGAGACTTCGAGCGCAACAACGCGCCCGCGACTTATCTCGCCGAAAGCGGCAATCCCCCGACGCCGGCCTGGCCCGGCTTCAAGCTCGCCTGGCTGCGGGATCACGATCCGGACGCTTACGCCCGCGCCGCCCATGTCATCATGCCGAAGGATTACATCAATCTCAGGCTGACAGGCGAGATCGCCATGGATGAGGGCGACGCCTCATGTTCCTTCCTCATGAACCCGGGAACGCGGTCCTGGTCGCCTGAAATGGTAAGACGGCTCGGCCTCGATGCGTCGAAACTGCCGCCGATCCGCAATCCGCTGGAAATCCTTGGTACCATCACTGAAACCGCAGCAGATGAGACCGGCCTCGCCAGCGGCACGCCGGTACTGGTGGGCGGAGCGGATTATCCCGTGGCGCTTCTCGGTTCCGGCACCTTTAGACCGGGCCTCGTGTCCGATGTCACCGGCACGTCCTGTATTCTCACCCTGATCGCCCGCGCACCGCTACTTGACCCTGACATATCCAATGTCACAACCGTCGAAGGCAATTGGGGCCCGTTCGTTCTGCTGGAGACCGGCGGCGATGCCATGCGCTGGGCACGTCGTGCGCTGCATGAGGGCAAGGAGAGCTATGACCAGCTCGTCGCCCGCGCCGAGGCGGCACCGGTGGGGTCCGATGGCCTGTTCTTCCTTCCCTTCCTGACCGGGGAGCGGCTCGGCGCCCATCGCAACGCCCGTGCCCAGTTCTTCGGCCTCGGCGCGGCGCACGGCCTGAGCCATCTCAACCGCGCCATTCTCGAAGGCGTCGCCTTTGCCGGTGCGCGCCATCTGAAGATCATGGAACACGCATCCGGACAACGGATCGAGCGCGTCATCGCATCCGGCGGCGGCGCCAAGACCGAATTCTGGCTGCGCATCAAGGCGAGCATCTACGGCGTGCCGATCGTCGTTCCCGAGGAGCAGGAATGCGGCATTCTCGGCTGTGCGGCCATGGGCGCGGTCGCGACGGGCGCCAAGTCTTCGCTCGATGAAGCGATCTCGGCCTATGTCCGCCATACCGACGAGATCCTGCCCGACCCGGTCTGGCAGGAACGCTATTCCAGGATGCAGCCGATCTTCGACAAGCTCTATTTCAACAGCCAGTCGCTATACGACGATCTAGACGCGCTGGCCGACACACCATCGCAGCACGGGTGAGGAAAGAATGTATCTCGAACTGTTCAGCCTCAAGGGCAAGACGGCCGTCGTCACCGGAGCCGCGCGTGGCATCGGCTTTGCCACCGCCGACGCCTTGAGCGAAGCGGGCGCCAGGGTCGTCATCACGGATATGAACGGTGAGGCGGCAGCAAAGGCGGCCGAGGAACTTCGCGCCAAGGGCCGTTCGATCGATAGCGAAACGCTCGATGTCACCGACCCACGCGCCGTGGAACGCATACATGCGGCGATCGTCGCCAAGTACGGCCGCGTCGATATCCTCGTCAACAATGCCGGCATTGCGATTTCCAACCGTCCGGCCGAGACCATGGACGATCCGACCTGGCTCAAGGTTATCGACGTCAATCTCAACGGCCTGTTCTGGTGCTGCCGCACCTTCGGCAAGGCGATGCTCGAGCAGGGTGGCGGCAATATCGTCAATGTCGGCTCGATGTCGGCCGAGATCGTCAACCGGCCGCAGGAACAGGCGCAGTACAATGCCTCCAAGGCCGGCGTGCATCACCTGACACGCTCGCTCGCCGCCGAATGGGCGACGCGCAATGTTCGCGTCAATGCGGTGGCGCCGACCTATATCGAAACCGAACTCACCCGCTACGTCTATGACGACCCTGAAATGATGAAACACTGGGTCGGCAATACGCCGATGAACCGCATGGGCCAGCCACCTGAGGTCGCGGCCGTCATCCTGTTTCTCGCGTCCGACGCGTCGAGCCTGATGACCGGCTCGATCGTGACGGCCGATGGCGGCTATACAGCCTGGTAATCCAAGGAGGATTTGATGAAAGAGATATTGGATACGTTCCGCAAGGACCTCTATGCCGGCAAGAAAGTGCTGGTCTCGGGCGCAACAAGCGGCATCGGCCTGGCGATCGCCCAAGGCTTTGCCGGCATGGGCGCCGAGGTCATCGCCACCGGCACGTCTGAGGCCAAGCTCGACAAGGTCAGGAATGATCCTGCGCTCTCCGGCATCCGCTTCGAACAGCTCGATGTCCGTGATCGGGCAGCGATCGACAGGTTCGTGCCGTCGCTCGGTTCGCTGGACGTTCTCGTCAATGCCGCGGGCATCGTCAAGCCGGATGAGGAGTTCAACGAGGACGCCTATCTTGAAGTGATCGACGTCAACATGAACAGCGCGATGCGGCTGGCCATGGCATCCCATCCCCTGCTCAAGCAATCCAGGGGCGCCATCATCAACACGGCCTCGATGCTGTCCTATCTCGCCGACGACCGGGTGCCGGCCTATTGCGCCAGCAAGACGGGCATTGTCGGCCTGACGCGGGCGCTCGCCCACAAGTTCGGACCGGATGGAATCCGCGTCAATGCCATCGCGCCCGGTTACCACAAGACATCGATGACCGAGGACATCTGGTCGGTGCCTGAACTCGCCGGCAAGATCGAACATCGCACCGCCCTCAAGCGCTGGGGCACGGTCGATGACCTCGTCGGCACCTGCCTGTTCCTCGCCTCGCCCGCAGCACTCTACGTCACCGGAACAACGCTGCCCGTCGATGGCGGCTATGTGAACGGCGGCTGGTAGAGAACCGGACCAGCATGCAGGCGAACTGCGCCTGCATGCTTACAAATGTAAAATTCCTGCACGATTGTGCGTAAAGGAGGCATCCCATGACAAGGGAAAACGCGGGTGGCCGGTCGTTCGGCGGACCAAACACATACATCCAGCGCGCCGGTGAACTGGCACGACTCGGCGGGCATGTCTCAGGACTTGGCGATAGGGCGTTTCTCCTCGCCGATCCCTTCGTGCTCGATCAATATGGCTCGGTCCTGAAGGAAAGCATGGAGCAGGCGGGCCTCGCCTTCCAACTCGAGCGCTTCAACGGCGAATGCTCGCAGGGCGAAATCGACCGTGTCACTTCGCTCGTGCAAACGTCCGGGGCGAGTGTCGTCGTCGGCATCGGCGGCGGCAAGACGGCTGACACCGCCAAAATGGCGGCCATCGCCACAAATGCGCGGATCGTCATCGTCCCGACCATCGCCTCGACCGACGCGCCCTGCAGCGCAATCGCGGTCCGCTACAGCGATGAAGGCATCTATCAGGAAGCGCATTTCCTCGGCCGCAATCCCGATATCGTCGTGGTCGATAGCGCGGTCATCGTCCGCGCACCGGTACGCTTCTTGGTATCCGGCATCGGCGATGCGCTTTCGACCTGGTTCGAGGCACGCTCCAACCTGGAGTCCAACTCCAACAATCTGATCCAGCCCAACATGCTGCCGCCCGCAGCCGGCATCGCCATCGCGCGCGCCTGCCATGACGTGCTGATGCGCGACGCATTGGCCGCCAAGCTCGCCGCTGAAAACGGCGCACTGACACCCGCCGTCGAAAACATCATCGAGGCCAACACGCTTCTCTCCGGCCTCGGCTTCGAGAATTGTGGCGTCTCCGCCGCCCATGGAATCCACGATGGCCTGACGGTTCTCGACGAGACCCACGGCTTCTTCCATGGCGAAAAGGTCGCCTTCGGTGTGCTCTGCCTGCTGATGCTCGAAGGCCGGCCGCTTGCCGAGATCAGCGAGATGACCGCCTTCTGCCGAGCGCTCGGGCTTCCGACCCGGCTCGCCGATCTCAACCTCGCGTCCGCAAGCCGGGCCGATATCGAGCGGGTAGCGGAAGCGGCCCTCGCCGAGGGTTCTCCCACATGGAAAGTGGCGGTGCCGCTCTCCGTCGCCATCGTCCGCGACGCGATCATTGCCACTGACGCCTTCACCAGCAGCTTCAAGGGCTGACGAATTTACTTGCAAGACAGGACCACTCCCATGCGCGCAGCCGTCATGTACTCACCCGGCGACATCCGCCTCGAAGATATCGCCAAGCCCGAGCTCAAGCCCGGCCATGTCATGCTCAGGGTCGCCGCCGTCGGCGTCTGCGGTTCCGATATCCCCCGCATGCTGATCAAGGGCGCCCACAAGATGCCGATCGTCTGCGGCCATGAATTCTCCGGCCATATCACCGAGATCGGCGAAGGCGTCGAGGGCTATTCGGTTGGCGAGCTGATGGGAGTGCCGCCTATGCTGCCCTGCTACAAGTGCGACCAATGCATGACGGGCAATTTCTCGCGCTGCCGCGACTACGACTATTTCGGCTCGCGCCGCGATGGCGCCTATACCGAATTCGTCGCTGTCCCCGTGAGCAATCTGTTGCGCGCGCCCGAAGGCATGGACCCGCGCGCCACGGCGATGATCGACCCGGCTTCGATCGCGCTGCATGCGATCTGGAAGGCGCCGCCGACCGCCGGGCAGCGCGGCGCGGTCATCGGCTGCGGTCCGATCGGCCTCTTCGCCATCCAGTGGATGAAGCTGATGGGCTGCACGGAAGTCGTCGCGATCGACATTTCGCAGGAAAAGCTCGCACAGGCGCGGGAAGCCGGCGCCGATCAGACCTTTCTGGTGAGCGAGCAGATTCCAGCCGACCTCAAATGCGACCTCATCGTCGAGGCGGCCGGCCACAATTCCTCGATCAATGTCGCGGCCAAGCTCGCAGCACCCGGCGGCCATGTTGTCTTCATCGGCATTCCGGTGGGCGATGTCACGCTGGAGAACAAGACCTTCCAGCATTTCCTCCGCCAGGAAGTGTCGCTTCATGGCGCCTGGAATTCCTTCGGCGCGCCCTATCCCGGCAAGCAGTGGACGGTGACGCTTGACAGTCTCGCGAGCGGCAGGCTCAAGTGGGAGTTCATGATCACCCATGAGCTTGGCCTGGAGGCGCTGCCCGATATGTTCGAGAAGATCAAGAACAAGAGCGAGTTCTTCTCCAAGATCATGTTCCGGCCGTAAGCCAGGGGAGCTCCGCGCATATGGCCAAACTTCTCGGTCTGGATTTCGGCACCGGTGGCATCCGGGTCGGCGTGTTCGATCTCGAAACCCGCCGCATGCTGGGTGAGCGCGAGGAGCAGTACCAGACCGTCTATCCGCGTCCCGGCTGGGCCGAGCAATCGCCGCTCGATTGGTGGGACGCGCTGGGCCGGGCCTGCCGCGCCCTGATGCGCGACCTTGGCGCGCCTGAAATATCAGGGATCTGCGCTGCCACCACCGCATCGACCGTTGTGGCCTGCAAGCGCGATGGCGCCCCTTTGCGACCTGCACTGCTCTGGATGGATTGCCGCGCCGCCGATGAGGCCGAACGCAGCAGCCGGTCGAAAAACCCCGTGATGGATTATGTCGGCGGCGCCAATGCCTCGGAATGGCTGATCTCCAAGGCCATGTGGCTGGCCGGCCACGAGCCTGCGGTCTATGCCGAGGCAAACATCATCTGCGAATGCCTTGACTATATCAATTTCATGCTGACCGGCCGTTGGGTCGGCTCGCGGATGAATGCCACCTGCAAATGGAACTACGATTCCGTCGCCAAGCGGTTTCCCGCCGAGCTCTATGCCGAATTCGGCGTTGAGGGCCTGGAGGCCAAGCTGCCGCCCGACATCTTCGCCGTTGGCGCGCCGATCGAGGTCGTCAGTGCGGCGGCCGCCGAACATCTCGGTCTCGCCAACCGCCCCATCCTGTCGCAGGGCGGTGTCGATGCGCATATCGGCATGGTCGCGGCAGGCACGATGAAACCCGGCGAGATGCTGATGATCGGCGGCACATCCATCGTCCAGCTCTTCCAACTCGACAGCCAACGTCCGATGCACGGCTTCTGGGGCCCCTATCCGCACGCGCTGGTCGACGATCATTGGCTGGTCGAGGCCGGTCAGGTCTCGGCCGGATCGGTGCTGACCTGGTTCGAGAAGAACCTGTTCGAACTCGATGCCGCAGGCAGCGCGGCACTCCGCGAAAAGGCCGCCGCAATTCCCGTGGGTGGGACCGGCCTCGTTACGCTCGACTATTTCATGGGCAATCGCACGCCCTATCGCGAACCGCTGCTGCGCGGCGCCATCATCGGCCTCTCGCTCGGCCATGACAGGGCGAGCCTCTATCGTTCGGCAATCGAAGGCGTAGCCCTCGCATCCGCCAATGTGCTCAAGCGCGTGCGCGAGCTGGAAGTGCCGGTGAAACGCATCGTGTCGTCGGGGGGCTATGCCAAGAACCGGCTCTGGCTGCAGGCGACGGTCGATGCCATCGGCATGCCTGTCGAGCTGCCCCGCGAGGCCAATCTCACCATCATCGGCGCTGCCGCCGCTGCCGCCACCGGCTCCGGCCTTGTGCCCGATCTCTTTGCGGCTGCCGATGCGGTGCGGCAGGAGACGACGGTCATTGAACCCGATCTCGCGGCACGTGAAATCTACAAGCAGTTGCTTGGCGAATATCTTGAGGCGACGGAACTGCTCATGCCGCAATCGCGGCGGCTGGCGGCCGGCCAGTTGAAAGGCTAGCATGAAACCCGACCGCATCGAGCGTGATATCCAGTTCCGCAATCTCTCCGCCGAGCAGCGCGAGCAACTGATGATCCAGGTCGCCAAGCGCTACTATCATCTCGACATGACGATGAGCGATCTTTCGACAGAGCTTGGCCTGACCCGCTGGCAGGCCAGCCGTCTGCTGACGGAAGCCAAGGAGACCGGCCTTGTCCGCATCGAGATCGTGCCGCACACGCCGCGCATGCCGGGCCTTGAAAGCCGGCTTGAACGTGCCTTTGGATTGAAGGAAGCGGTCATCATCCCATCCAATGCGGATCAGGACGAGGGACTGGTGCTCGATGCCGTCGCGCGTGGCGCCGGCCAGTATCTCGCGGGCCTCGGCAAGATTCCCGCGATCGGCATTTCCTGGGGCCGGACCATGACGGCCGTCGCCCGCCGCCTGCCACCGTACTGGAACGAAGGCGTCGAAGTCGTACTCCTCAACGGCTCGATGAATGTCCGGTCGACCGGCCCGCAGACCAACAATGTCGCCGAACTTTTCGCCAGCGCCGGCCGGGGATCGGCGACGCTTCTGCCCGTGCCGGCGATCTTCGGTCATGCCGCCACCAAGGCCGCGCTCGAACAGGACCCGACCATCGCAGCCGTGCTCGATTTTGCCACTAGCGTGCCGGTGATCTGCTTCGGTATCGGCGCCATGGTGCCGGATTCGGTGCTGATCCAGTCCGGCTATGTGTCGCTGGAAGAGCACGAGTCGCTCAAGCGCAAGGGCGCGGTCGGCGATATCCTCAGCCGCTATATCGATGCCGAAGGCCAGATCGTCGATCCCGACCTCGATGCCCGCACCATCGGCATCAGCCTCGAATCATGCCTCAAACGGACCTTGTCGATCGGTGTTGCTGCGGGTCTGGCGAAGCGGGATGCGATCCTCTCATGCCTGCGCGCGAGATACGTCAACGTGCTGATTACCGACGAAGTCACGGCACTGTCGCTGCTCGAATCGGCGTCGCCCGCCTCTTCATAGGCTGACGTCTGTCTCAAACGGCAGTGCCTCGAAAATCACCATTGCGTCCTCCCCGAGCGCCCGGTCTTCGCCGAGAACCGGTACGAGATTGCGGATCAGCGCATGTGTTTTCGCAGTCCCTTGCCCGCAGCGGTGACCTGGTCTCAGGTCGATCCCCTGGGCCGCCGCCAGCATCTCGCAGGCGATTAGTTGCCGCCAGAGATCGAGCATCTCGCCGCACTTGCGTACCGTGAGCGCCGATTGCGTCGCATGATCCTCGACACCCTCCGACACAGCGAGGAAATCGAGCATCAGGGGATTGGCCTTGTGGCGGATCTGCGCCATCAGCGCCGTCACCACCTTCTGCATCGGCACGAAGCCGGCCGACACGCCGCCGACGGGGGAAAGATAGCGCGGCAGGCCATTGCGCCCGGCGCCGGTCATTTGGATGAACCGCGCCGCACTCGCCGCTGACGCCTGCGCGATGGCAAGGCCCAGCGTCTCGAACGCGACTGACAAAGCCGCCGTATGGAAGTTCCCTGTCGAGAGCACGCGTTCCTCGTCGATGATGACGAGCGGATTGTCGGCGGCTGCGTTCAACTCAATTTCCACGATCGCGACGGCGCGTTCGAGCGAATCTGCGAGCGCCGCATGGATCGGTGCCACGCAACGCAGGCTGAGTGGATCCTGGATCGCGACAGCGCTCTCGAATAGCGAAGATCCCTGAAGCTGATCGAGAATCGCTGCCGCCTCGTCGCCTTGATGCGGCGCGGCGCGCGCAGCTTGTATAGCGGGCGCCAGGATCAGTGGATTGCCACCAAGCGCCTCGAAGCTCAGCGCCGCCGCCTGTCGCAGCGCAGCAAGCAGGTCTCTTGCGTCATGCAGCACCAGCGCGCCTTCTCCAACAGACACGGCGGACGCATTGATCAGCGAAATGCCGTCCTTTGGTTTCAGGCGTGCAGGTGTCAGCCCCGCGCGCTTCAAGGCATCGCCGGCATCGAGAACTTGCCGTTCGAACTCCGCGCGGCCCTCCCCGATCAGGCAACGCGCCATGGCCGAGAGCATGACGAGGTCGCCCGCCCCGATCGAGCCCGTCGATGGCATCTGCGGATGGACATGGGCGTTGAGCATCGCGGTCAGCGCATGAAAGGTCTCCGGCGAAATGCCCGAACCGCCGACCGACAACATCGAGAGCCGCGCCGCAATGACCGCCCGCGTCACGTCCCTCGGCAGCACGGGCCCGACCGCCACTCCGCGCCCCCGCACCAGTTGTCGCTGGAATGTCGCGTGGTCTTTCTCGACCGAGGTCTTCAGATTGGCGCCAAGGCCGGTATTCATCCCGTAGATCGGCTGGCCCGCAGCGGCTGCGGCTTCGAGAATGGCTCTCGCCTTCCGCAGCCGGTCGAAGACGACAGGTGCGGTTTCCACCACCGCATCGCCACGCGCGATCTCCACGATATCCGCGATCGTCACCCCGCTGGCGGTGAATTGGACCCTGTTCATGCGAAACGCAGCCTCTGGCCGATATTGGCGCTTCTCGCTTTTTCCAACAGCGCATAGCCGAGCGCGATATCGCTCAGCGACAGGCCGCGATGCCAGAACAGGATCGTTTCGTCGTCATTCTGGCGGCCGGGTTTCAACCCCGCCACGATCTGGCCCAGCTCCGCATGCAGCGTCTGCTCGGAAAGCTTGCCGGCCTCGACATGGGCACGCAGCGAGCCGAATTTGCCACCCTTGCACTGGCCCCAGTCGTCCACCACCATCTTGGCCATGATGTCGGTGAGGGAAAGTTCCACCGCACTCATCGTGCCGTATGGCACGACGAAGGCGCCCGGTTTGATCCATTCGGTTTTCAGCATCGGCGTCGGCTCGTTGAGCCGGGAGGCCTCGACAACGATATCGGCGCCCTCGACGCAATCGCGCCAATTGTCCACCACGGTGATCTTCTTGCCGAGATCGGCTGCGAGCTTGGCGCCGAACGCATCGCGGCTTTCCGGCCGGCGGGAATGGACGCGGATCTCGTCGAAATCATAGAGATGGTCGAGCAGCCGCACGTTCCAGTAGGCCGTGCCGCGCGCGCCGATATGGCCGAGCACCTTGGAGGACTTCTTCGCCAGATATTTCGCGCCGAGAGCGGTGATCGCCCCGGTCCGCATGTCGGTGATCACCGTCGCGTCGAGGATCGCCTTCGGAACGCCGGTGCGCGGATCGAAGAGGTTTAGCACGCCGAATTCAGAGGGATAGCCGTGCTTGTAATTATCGACGAAATCGCCGACGATCTTGACGCCCGCGAGATTGAGCGGCGCAACATAGCCGCGCAGCACGTTGAAATGGCCGTGGAAGTCCGGATTTGGCTCGAGGTGGACGCGCGGTTCGATCACGGTCTCGCCCTTTCCCTGCGCGCCGAGCGAGGTCTCGATCGCGGCAAGGATTTCCGCATCCGAAATGGTGAGCGCCTCGATGTCGAAGGCGTTGAGGTAGTCGATATAGATCGGGTTCATGTCGGTCTTTCTCTATTGCTTGGCCGGCGCGCCGACGCCGAGATTTTCGCGCAGCGTGCGCCCTTCATATTCGGTTCTGAACAGGCCGCGCCGCTGGAGTTCGGGGATTACCATGGTGACGAAATCCTCAAGCCCGGATGGAAAGAGCGGCGCCATGACGTTGAAGCCATCTGCCGCACCCGCCTGAAAACGTTCCTCCATCGCATCGGCGATCTGGGTGGGCGTGCCGAATACCTGCCAATGGCCGCGCGCGCCGGCGAAATTGCGCGCAAGATCGCGGATCGACAGGCTCTCGCGCTTGCCGAGATCGACGATCAACTGCTGGCGGCTCTGCATCGCCTGCGTCTCGGGGATGTCGGGAAGCGGTCCATCGATCGGATAGGCCGAGAGATCGCCGATGCTGAGATAGCTTGCCAGCAGCGCCACGCCCACGGCATCCGGGATCAGGTTCTGCAACGCCTGGTATTTCGCCCGCGCCTCGCTTTCGGTTTCGGCGACGATTGGCGAAATCCCGGGCATGATCTTGATGTCGTCCGGCCGCCGGCCGTGCTTGGCGAGCCGCTGCTTGACGTCGGCGTAATAGGCCTGCGCCTCGGCCACCGTCTGCGATGCGGCGAAGACGACATCCGCCGTCCGCGCTGCCAATTCCTTGCCGACATCGGAGGCGCCGGCCTGCACCATGATCGGCCGCCCTTGCGGCGAACGCGGGCTTTCGACAATGCCCTCGACGGCGAAATGCTTGCCCTTGTGATGGACGGGGTGAAGCCTGGCCGGATCGGCGAATTGGTCGCCCGCGAGATAAGCGCCGTCCTCGACGCTGTCCCACAGTGCCAGCGCCGCATCGGCGAATTCTTCCGCCCGCTCATAGCGTTCGGAATGCGGCCTCAGCCCGCTGCTGGCAAAGTTCTCGGCCTCGAGTTCGCTGGCCGAGGTAACGAGATTCCAGCCGGCGCGCCCGCCGCTCAACTGGTCGATCGAAGCAAAGGTCCGCGCCAGACCATAGGGTTCGTTGTAGGTGGTCGAAGCCGTGGCGACGAGGCCGATATGCGATGTATTGACCGCCAGTGCCGCTAGCAGGCTGAGCGGCTCGAACATGGTAGAACGCGCCGCCTGGCTCGCCATTTCAGGATTGCGTTCGCGGATCGCGGCCGCATCCTCGACGAACATCATGTCGAACTTGCCGCGTTCTGCAATGCGAGCGAGTTCGATGAAATGCTCGATGCTGGTGCCGGCGGGCGCATAGGCATCCGGATGCCGCCAGGCCGAAATATGGTGTCCGCCCGCCATCAGGAAGGCGCCGAGCCTCATCTTGCGATCGCTCATGATGCGCGCTCCAGGCTTGAGGGATGGGATGGACGCGACAGGCCGAGGCGCTCTCGCAAGGTCCCGCCGGCGGGCGTCGTGGTTAGCAGGCCGCGCCTTTCCAGTTCCGGCAGGATGGTGCCGATAAAGCGGGCCAGCTCCGCCGTCGTGGATGGCATCAGCACGAAGCCATCGATCCCGCTTTCCGCTTCCCGTTCCAGGATATCGGCGACATCGGTCGCAGCGCCTGTAAAATCGGTGACGCTCTTGATGATGCGCACCTCTGCCCGCGCACGTGCCACGTCTGCGATCGGCGCACCATCCAGCACCAAGATCACATCGGCGAGATGCGCGACCGAGGACCCGTGGACCGCTGCAAGCACCGGCCAGCCCTGCGGCGAGCGATTGACATTCAGCGGCCCGCGAACCGAGAAGTTCGCACCCTTGTGGTTCAGCACATGCATTTTCTCCGGCAGGAAGAAGCGCCCCGCCGCCTTGTTGTAGACAAAGGCATCGTCCTCCCAGCTGTCCCAGAGCGCGCTGACCAGTTCGACATATTCCCGGTCGCGCGGGTCGTTGGTGCCGGCGACGATCCCCCAGCCGGCCCGGCCATGGCTGATCCAGTCGAGCGAGGCGAAGCGGCGCGCCAGATTATAGGGCTCGTGCTGGTGCGTCGCCGCGATGGCGATCAGGCCGATACTCCTTGTCTTCGTAGCCAGTGCCGAGGCAAGCGTCGTCGGCTCGAAAGGTGTGGCAAGCGCCGAAAGCATATCGACCGGTCGCTCTCCCATCCTGTCGCCGAGCCAGACGAAATCGAAACCCGCGTCTTCGGCGAGCATGACCTGTTTCAGCAGGGCATCGAAGCCGAGCGCCTCGCTGCTGGCATCCCGCCATGCCTCGGGATCATGCCCGAAAGGCGTCAGGGACAGACCGAGATGGATCATCGGAAAACCTCCGGCTCATTTCGAAAAGATGGCGCTGCGCGTCAAACGACCCTTGACCGCGCCGGTTTCATCGACCACCGCTAGTTCGTCGCTATTGGCCGCAACCATCAGCGACAGCGCGTCACGCAGGTTGACACCCGGCTGCACGACCGCGTCTGATTGCGACGGCACGTCGGCCTCCATCACGTCGGCCACCGAAAACAGCCCAAGACGTTTGATCGCCCGGTCAATGCCGACGAACTCGGCGACGAACTGGTCGGCGGGGCGAGACAGGATCGCATCCGGCGTGTCGTATTGCACGATCTTCCCCGAGCGCATGATGGCGATGCGGTCGCCCAGCCTTATAGCCTCATCGAGATCGTGGGTCACCAGCACCACGGTCTTTCTTACCCGGCTAAGGATCTGCTTGAATTCGTCCTGCAGCCGGGTCCGGGCGATCGGGTCGATGGCGCCGAAGGGCTCGTCCATCAACAGCACGGGCGGATCGGCCGCCAGCGCGCGCGCCACGCCGATACGCTGGCGCTGGCCGCCCGAGAGCTGGCGCGGATAGCGGTTGAGGAATTCGGCGGGTTCCAGGCCTACGAGATGCAGCAGTTCCTCATTGCGTTTTTCGATCCGCGACTTGTCCCAGCCCAGCAGGTTGGGCACCGAGGCGATATTCTCGGCGATCGTCATATGCGGAAACAGCCCGACATTCTGGATGACGTAGCCGATATGCCGGCGCAGCTCGACCGGATCGCCCTTTGTCACCTCCACGTCATTGACGAAGATCTTGCCGCTGGTCGGTTCGATCAGCCGGTTGATCATGCGCATGGTGGTGGTCTTTCCGCAGCCCGACGGTCCGATCAGGGCCACGGTCGAGCCCTCCGGCGCGATCATCGACAGGTCGTCGACGGCCGCGAAATCGGTGCCTTCGAAGCGCTTGGTCACGTTTTCCATACGGATCATGCGGCTGTTCTTTCTGCAAAGAGAATCTTCTCGGCCCTGCCGAGAATGAATTCGGCGCTGAGCGCCAGAAGTGCAATCGGCACGGCACCGACCAGCAGCCGCGACATGTCCATGACGCTGATGCCTGTGGCGATGAAATCGCCCAAGCCCCCGCCGCCGATGAAAGGCGCGAGCGTCGCGCCCGCCAGAACCTGAACGGCCGCTGTCCGCGCGCCGGCAAACATGGCAGGTGCGGCGAGTGGAATGCGGATCTTGCGCAGCACCTCGCCCGTCGTCATGCCCATGCCGACCGCTGCCTCGATCGAATCGGGATCGACATCACGCAGGCCGACATAGGCGTTGAGCAGGATCGGCGGCAGCGCCAGTACGGTGAGCGCCACGATCGATGGCCACAGTCCGATGCCCAGCAACGGCAGCATGATGGCGAGGATGGCGAGGCTCGGAACGGTGCGCAGGCCGTTGATCGTGTTGATGACGGCAAAGGCGAGGCCTTTGCGATTGACGATCAGCACGGCCAGCGGCAGCGCGATGACAAGGGCGATCGCCAGCGAAATCCCCGACATGGTCAGGTGCTGGCCGAGCGCCCTCAGAAACGTGGTCTGGTTGTTATAGATCCATTCGACGGCGGATGTCAGCATGTTGGGCCCCTCACTGCCAACGCACCAGCAGCCGTTCGGCTCGGGTCAGGACAAGATCGAAGAATACGGCCAAAAGTGCGGTCAGCAGGCCGCCGACAAGGATCTTCTCGGCATACTCCTGGTCGATGCCGATCAGGATGATGGTGCCCAGCCCGCCACCATCGATGAAAGCGGCGATCGTGGCAATGCCGATCGTGGTGACCAGCGCGATCCGCGATCCAGACAGAATGAGCGGCATCGCGAGCGGCAGCTCGATGCGGAAAAGCCGTTGCCACTTGCTGTAGCCCATGCCGTCGGCGGCATCGAGCACATCGGGCGACACGCCGCGCAAACCGGTCACGATGTTGCGCAGCAGGATCAACAGGCAGTAGGACGACAGGCCGACGATCGCCGGCTCCATGCCGAGCCCGAGAAACGGGATCAACAGGGCAAAAAGCGCCAGGCTCGGGATGACGAAGATGATGTTGGAGACGGTCAGCGCCACCGCGTAGAGCCTCGGTCGGCGCGCGCAGACGATGCCGAGAACCAGCGCGATCGCCAGCCCGATCAGCACCGAGGTCACCGACAGCAGAAGATGCTGCCATACCGCGAGCAGGATTTCGGGAATATGTTTGTGAGCCCAGCGCAATCCGCAAACATCCTGTTTAGAAACGGGAAAGCAACTGACGAGGCCGCATGGGCCTCGCCCGAATCTTGTCGGTCAGATCGATCAGAACGAAAGATCAGATGCCCTGTTCCTTCAGGAATTCGGCGGCGACGTCGGCCGGCTCTTCCTTGTCGCGCTCGACCTTGGCATTCATCTCGCGCATGTTATCGCTGGTCATCAGCGGGCTGACCTTGTTGAGGACTTCCGCAATCTTCGGGTTCTTGGCGAGCGTGTCCTGACGGATGACCGGAACGAGGAAATAGGGAGGGAAGAGGCCCTTGTCGTCTTCGAGGATTGTCAGCTCGTTCTCGGCGATCTGCCAGTCGGTGGTGAAGCCGTAGGAGACGTCGAGATCCTTGTTCATCACCGCGCTATAGCGAATGCCGAGCTTGGCGAAGACCTTGAATTCCTTGAATTCGATACCGTAGACGCTCTTCAGGCCCGGCAGGCCGTCCTTCCGTTCGGAGAAGCCGCCCTCGGCGCCGAAGTTGAGATCCTTGGAGACGGGGCCGAGATCGGTCAGTGTCTTGAGTTTGTACTTCTCGGCCGTCTCCGGAAGCGTGATGATCGCATAGCCGTTGTTGATCTTGGTCGGATCGAGTAGCGTCAGCTTCAGGTCTTTCTCGTAATAATCCTTGACCTTGCCATAGATTTCGTCGGCGGAGCCGGAGAGCTCCCCCTTGACGACAGCGGCCATCATCGTGCCGGTATATTCCGGGTAGAAGTCGATCTCGCCGTTGGTCAGCGCGGTATGGGCGACCAGCGTCGCACCCAGATTGAGATGACGCTCGACCTCGATACCGGCCTTCTCGAGCGCCTGCGCGTAGATTTCGGCAGCGACGAACTGTTCGGTGAAGTTCTTGCTGCCGATCTTGACGGCATCAGCGGCGAAGGCAGGCGTGGCAAGGGCCAGGCCCAGCACTGTGGCGAAGATAGTGTTCAATTTCATTGGATGCCTTTTAACGTTAGATCCAGGGATTTTACTACGGCAGGAACATCGGATGGGCGTGAATAAATCTACTATTTATATAGACTTAAAAGGAAAAAACTCTCGATGAACCGCTCCGGCGAGGTCGTTTCCAAACTCACCATATCCAAGGGCCTATGTCTAGACATGTCTTGAGACGCGGATTGATCTTTTCGCGCCGCTGCCTGATCTGGTTCGCAGTGCCTGCAATTCCGGCATTCTGGATCGCTGCATTCATGCAGGACCAGCGCCGCCATGCGTAGAGGACGTCATGACATTTTGCTGTGAGGCGCGCGAACGGCTTTCGATCTCTCCTCTTGTCGCGTAAATAACGTCAATTGCAGGAGGAATGTCATGCCGGTTGTCTCTGATCCCGTCGTCATCGCATCTGTGGCTCGCACGCCCATAGGGTCCTTTCAGGGTGCCTTGAAGGACAAATCGGCTGTCGAACTCGGCGGCATCGCCATGAAGGCGGCCCTGGAACGCGCGGGTCTTTCGCCGGACCGGATTGATGAGGCCCTCATGGGCTGCGTGTTGCCGGCCGGTCTCGGCCAGGCGCCGGCGCGACAGGCGGCGCATGCGGCAGGGCTGCCGCGCTCCGTGCCGTGCTCGACGGTCAACAAGGTCTGCGGCTCCGGCATGAAGACCGCCATGCTGGCGCACGACATGCTTCTCGCCGGCGCCGCCGATATCGTCGTGGCGGGCGGCATGGAGAGCATGACGAACGCGCCCTATCTGCTCGAGAAGGCGCGGGGCGGCTACCGCCTCGGTCACGGCAGGATTTTGGACCATATGTTCCTCGACGGACTGGAAGACGCCTATGACAAGGGCCGCTCCATGGGCACCTTTGCCGAGGACACGGCCCAGTCCTACCGGTTCACGCGGGAAGCGCAGGACGCCTACGCACTGGAATCGCTGGACCGCGCCCTTCGAGCAATTCGCAGCGGCGATTTCAACGAAGAGATTGTCGCCGTTGGCGACGTAGCCATCGACGAGCAGCCGGGCCGCTCCAGGCCGGAAAAGATTCCGCAATTGAAGCCCGCCTTCCGGGAGGGCGGCACGGTGACAGCGGCAACCTCGTCTTCGATTTCCGATGGTGCGGCGGCGGTTGTCATGACGCGGATGTCGGTCGCGGAAGCCAACCACATGACGCCGCTTGCCATCGTGCGCGGCCATGCCAGCCACGCCCAGGAGCCGGCATGGTTCACCACCGCACCCATATCGGCGATCCGCAAGCTCGTCGAAAAAGTCGGCTGGTCGATCGGCGAGGTCGACCTGTTCGAGATCAACGAGGCTTTCGCGGTGGTCGCCATGGCGGCGATGCGCGACCTCGGTATCCCGCGCGATAAGCTCAACGTCAATGGCGGCGCCTGTGCACTCGGCCATCCCATCGGGTGCTCCGGCGCGCGCATCGTCGTCACGTTGCTGTCGGCGCTCAGGAAAGCCGGGCAGCGCCGTGGCGTCGCCTCGCTTTGCATCGGCGGCGGGGAAGCGACGGCGTTGGCTGTGGAGCTGATCTGACATTGCCCGACGAGAACCAGACGGTGGCGTGACATCGCGCGCGCCGTTGCAGGGCGTTCGGGATTCTCAATGACTTGATTGGAATTTGGTGGAGCTAAGCGGGATCGAACCGCTGGCCTCTACATTGCGAACGTAGCGCTCTCCCAGCTGAGCTATAGCCCCACACGCGGTTGATGTCGAAAAACCAAATGAAATCAACCTCGGCAATATTTTTATTCGATTTTCTCAAAATGTGCAAGCAATGACGAACGGCAAAACGTCCGCCGCGGCTCACGCCGTAACGGACGCTTGTCTCCGATCTCATGTCACGCGAGTACGATGATGTCGTCAAAGGTAAAATTCGCCTTTGTCATGTCCTCGATCCGGATCTCGTTGCCATGCCCGAAGTCGATGACCACGTCGCCCTTGGCCTGCCTGATATCGAGCTCGTCGAATGTCGCCTGATTGTAGACGCCTTCGATATAGAGCCTGTCCATGCCGTCTTCGAAATCCCTGATCACGTCGGCGCGGTCGGTTCTGCTGAAAATGAAGACATCGGCATCGGCCCCGCCTGTCAGCATGTCGTTGCCACGGCCGCCGGTGAGATAGTCCATGCCGGCCTTACCGGACATATGATTGTCACCCCTGTTGCCGGTGAGCGTGTTGTTCGATTCGTTGCCCAGGGCATTAGTATCGTTCTTTCCGATCAGCGTGAGTTTTTCGACATTGTCCCACAGACTGTAGGACACAGTGCTTTGGACTTCATCCGTGCCAGTTCCATCGGCATATTCGGTGATCTTGGTCTTGGCACTGGACATTCTGAAGATGTCGCTGCCGTCGCCGCCTTCGATTTCGCCTCTTACCGTACCCTTTCGGGTGTCGATCATATCCGCACCATCGCCCAGGGAAACGCGGCCGATGATCCTGCCGGTATTCGTCACGCTTGTTTCACCCTCCCCGCCGGCAATGGCATATGAATCAGCGCGTATCACGCCGTTGTTGACAATTTCGGATTGGCCCGGTCCGAGAACGAAAATTCCGAACGAACCGCCAGAGATTTCGGCATCCTTCGAATTTTCGATAAAGGTACCGGACGCTCCGCTAAAAATACCCATATCCGACGCCTGAATATTGCCGTAGTTGTGGATTTGTGAGCCGCTTCCGTCGAAGTAGATACCGCTGTCGTTGGACTTGATGGTTCCATAATTGTCCACGTTGGCCCAACTCATGCCGCCGATCCCGCCTTCGCCAGCGTTGATATAGCCTCGGTTGATGATCTGGGCACCATCACCTTCAGAAAGGATGCCCGCCTCGGCATTCCCGGCGTTGATGCGGGCGTCCTTGCCGATCACGACAGAGGAATCGGCACCCGTAAGCCTTACGGCGTAGGCGCCAGGACCTGTAACGGTGATATCGCCAAGCACCTTGATGTGGCTGCCGTTGAAGCCGCTTTCATCAATACCGTTCTGGTTGGTGACGGTGATCTTGGCGCTCTCCGCGAGCGTCCAGGTCTGGTCATTTGCGTCGACATTCCAGGTGGTGTTCCGGTTGGTCTTCTGAATAGGCATGGCGTTGCTCGTGTCCCCGCATGTTGGAAAGTTTGTTTCATATGCTTAGCCTCACGACGCGAACGGGACGAAACTTATTCAGTCGATTCAGTTTCACTTTGCCCCGGCGATGCTGGAAGACGCATTTCTGAAACAAAGCATTTGCGGACCACGCCGCACTGATCCATGAGATGCGTTTGTACCTCCGCGCTCTCCCCGAAGACATTGCTTCGCCACGGAAATACGCTATTCATGCCTCAACCCAACCAGTCGAGGACAAAGTATTGGCAGCCGCATTCGGAACATCGGGCCTGCGTGGGCCTGCGACGGATTTTACGCAAGAGGTCTGCGCGGCCTATGTGACCGCCTTTCTCGAACGATGCGGCGAGGCTTCCGCCCGGACCGCCTATGTCGGAGCGGATCTCCGCGATTCAAGCCCGCGCATATCGGGCCAGTGCCTCGCCGCGATCAGGGCCGCCGGCTGGACGCCGGTCTGGGCGGGAAACGTGCCGACGCCCGCGCTCGCGGCCTATGCCATGGCCCGTTCCGCGCCTGCGATCATGATCACCGGCAGCCATATTCCAGAGACCTATAACGGCATCAAGTTTTATCGGCCGGATGGCGAATTCCTCAAGGAAGACGAGGACCCGGTGCGGCTCCGTGCCGAAGCCATTCTTGCCGAAGGCCGCGCTGTCACCGCCATCGAACCCGGCACGCCGCTCGCCGATGTCGCCGAGAGCTATGTGCGCCGCTATGTCGATGCCTTCGGACCGGATGCCCTGGCTGGTCTCCGAATCGGCGTCGATCTCCATTCCGCCGTCGGCCGCGATCTGACGCTCGCCATCTTCGAAGGCCTCGGTGCCTCGTGCCATCCGTTCCGCCGCGTCGAGCGTTTCATCGCCGTCGATACCGAGGCGCTTGACCCGGACGATATCGCCCGCGCCCGCGAGATCATTGCCGAGGAGAAGCTCGACGCCGTGGTCTCCACCGATGGCGACGGTGACAGGCCGCTGGTTATCGACGGGACGGGCCGCCAGATCAATGGCGACGTGCTCGGCGTGCTGACGTCAAGGCTGATCGGCGCGAAAACCGTCGTCACGCCGCTCTCCTCCACCAGCGCTATCGAGCAATCCGGCTGGTTCGAGCAGGTCGAGCGCACCCGCATCGGTTCGCCCTATGTCGTCGCGGCCATGGCGTCCGCCAGACTACATCCGGTCGCGGGCTTCGAGGCCAATGGCGGCTTCCTGCTCGGCGACGATGTGGTACTGGCCAAAGGCACGCTTTCCGTGTTGCCCACCCGCGATGCCATCCTGCCCGCCGTCGCCTCGCTGGTGCTGGCGAGACGCGAGGGCCTCACGCTGTCGGCATTGGCCAGCACGCTGCCGCCGCGTTTCATGAAGGCCGATCGCGTCAAGCATGTCGCCGCCGACAAGGCGAAAATCTTCCTCGGCGAGGTCGAGATGTCGCGCAGCTTCAGGCAGAATTTCGACGCCCGCCTTGCCGATCCCCTGGAGATTTCTACGCTCGATGGCGTCCGCATGGCGTTTGCCAACGGCGACACGGTGCATTTCCGCCAGTCGGGCAATGCGCCCGAAATGCGGATCTATGTCGAAACCGGCTCGCTTGAAAGCACGGACGCGCTGCTGGGTGAACTGATCGAAAAGCTGCAGTCGGCCTTCTGAAGGGCCAGTCAGGGGAGGGGACGGGATGATCGAAATCCGCGACGCGCAAGCCGGCGACTTCGCGGCGTGGAAGCCGCTCTGGCAGGCCTATCTTGATTTCTACGAGGTCGAGATCGCGACTGATATCACCATGGCCACCTGGGCGCGCATCCTCGATCCGATGAATGTGCTGACGTCGCGCGTGGCGCTGATCGACGGCAGCATGGTCGGCTTTGCCAATCACCATACGCATCTGACGACGTGGGACGTCAGGCCGACGGGCTATCTCGAAGATCTTTTTGTCTCGCCCGCGGCCCGTGGTCTCGGCATCGCCCGGGCGCTCATCGACGATCTCGTGACGCGCGGCAGGGAGCGCGATTGGGTGTCGATCTACTGGATCACGGCGGAGAAAAACAAGACCGCGCAGAAGCTTTACGACACCTATGTCGGCAAGGATGAATTCGTTCGGTACTGCATTAATCTCTGAGCGTTCAAGGCGTCTCCGGCAACGCCCAGTCAATCGGCGCCAGACCTTTGGATTCCAGGAACTTGTTGGCCTTGGAAAAATGCCTCGATCCGAAGAACCCGTTATGCGCCGAAAGGGGCGACGGATGCGGTGCCTTCAGGATGAGGTGCTTGTGCGGATCGACGAAGGCCGCTTTCTTCTGGGCATAGGAGCCCCAGAGCATGAACGCGGCCGGGCTGGCCTGCTCGTTGACGCGGGCGATCACCGCATCGGTGAACCGCTCCCAGCCCTTGCCCTGATGCGAGGCGGCGAGCGACCGTTCCACCGTCAGCACGCTGTTGAGAAGCAGAACGCCCTGCCTCGCCCAATGTTCGAGATGGCCATGCCGCGCCGGCGGGATGCCGAGATCTGTCTGCATTTCCTTGTAGATATTGACCAGCGACGGCGGAATACGGACGCCCGGCTGCACCGAGAAGCACAGACCATGCGCCTGCCCGTCGCCGTGATAGGGGTCCTGGCCGAGGATCACCACCTTCACCTTGCCGATCGGCGTCAGGTCCAGCGCCCGGAAATAGTCCGCCCCGCGCGGAAAGATCACCTTGCCACTGTTCTTCTCCTCGAGCAGGAATGCTTTGAGGCTGGCCATATAAGGCGCGGAGAATTCACTCGCCAGCGCTGCTTTCCAGCTGTCTTCGAGTTTGATGGATGTCTCGCTCATGGCGTTCTCCTGTCGCGGGAATCGAAGCCGATGCGCGCCCATATCGCAACCGCGATCTTGTGTTATGCACATGTTCCATTTTCCATCACCCGGTTCAATTCCGTCTCATTCCTGACGGTTCCCAGCGTGCACCCGCCCACGAAATCGGCTACATCTACCCGGCTTTCAAGGGAGACGGATTTCATGAAGATCGCGGATGTGAAGACCTGGGTTGTCGCCAACGATGCAGGCTTCGGCGGCCCCTATTTCATCTTCGTCAAATTGACGACGGATGGCAATGTCGTCGGTTACGGCGAGGCCTATAACGCCACTTTCGATCCGCATCTCACCGCCAAACTCATCGAGGATTGCGCAGCCCGCTACTTGGTCGGCCGCGATCCGCACGATATCGAGACCTTCTTCCGCAACTGTTATTCCTCGGGTTTCACGCAACGCCCCGATGTAACCATGATGGGATGCTTCTCGGCGCTCGAAATCGCCTGTTGGGACATTATCGGCAAGGAGGCTGGCAAGCCGGTCTACAAGCTGCTCGGCGGCCAGGTGCATGAGGCGCTGCGCACTTATACCTATCTTTATCCGAAGTCCGGCAGCGTGGTGCCCGCCGATCTCGCCGGCACGAAGAACGTTTATAACGACCCAGACATGGCCGCCGCCACCGCGCTCGAATATCTCAAGGAGGGCTTCAACGCGGTCAAGTTCGATCCGGCCGGCCCCTATACGATCTATGACGGCCACCAGCCGCGCCTGATCGACATCGATCTCTCCGAACGCATGGTGAAAGCCGTGCGCGAAGCGGTCGGCACCAGGGCCGACATCCTGTTCGGCACCCA
>Ga0164290_1001611_pt1 | contig 28712 bp, 26 predicted proteins | sample Micstemetagenome_FD_108782 | JGI IMG/M metagenome (GOLD analysis project Ga0164290, IMG submission 108782) | Contaminated culture microbial community from soil near Moab, Utah, USA - Microcoleus steenstrupii SON62 (Illumina Assembly) | ecosystem: Environmental > Terrestrial > Soil > Soil crust...
CAGTCACCGGCCCAAGACCTTCGATATGCTGGAGGATGACAGCTTCGACGTCGTCATCTCCCTGACCGCCGAGGCGCAGCATCGGGCGGTCGAGCTGTCGCGGGGCAGGGCGGTCGATATCGACTACTGGCCGACCTACGACCCCACCCTGGCCACCGGCTCGCGCGAGCAGGTGCTGGACGCCTACCGTCAGGTGCGCGACGAACTGTACGGTCGAATCCGGCGGCGGTTCGGGCGGGTTGTGACGGCGGGTGGGTAGCCCATCGACCTTTGCCCCCGTCATGCGTTATAAGGCCCGCCACCGAGCGACGGCTCGCGTCCCGAATCGGGTGCGCGAGCCGTGTTGCTTTGCGGAATGACCTAACTGAGAGGCCGAATGGCTAAGGAAGAACTGCTCGAGTTTCCGGGCACCGTCAGCGAATTGCTGCCCAACGCGACGTTCCGCGTGACGCTCGAGAACAACCACGAGATCATCGCCCACACGGCGGGCAAGATGCGCAAGAACCGCATCCGCGTGCTGGCCGGCGACAAGGTCCTGGTCGAAATGACGCCCTACGACCTGACCAAGGGCCGCATCACCTACCGCTTCAAGTAAGCCGATGACCAGCCGCCTGGTGCTGGGCAGCGCCAGCCCCCGCCGCCTGCAGCTTCTGGCTCAGGTCGGCGTGACGCCGGACCTGGTCGACCCCGCCGACATCGGCGAGACCGTCCTCAAGGACGAGACGCCCCGGATGCTGGTCAAGCGACTGGCCGTCGGCAAGGCGTCCGCCGTGGCGGCGCGGCATCCGGACGCCTTCGTGCTGGGCGCCGACACCATCGTGGCCGTCGGGACGCGGGTGCTCGGCAAGCCGGTGGACGAGACGGATGCGCGGCGGATGCTGAAGCTGCTGTCCGGGCGGAACCACAAGGTGCTGACCGGCGTCGCCGTGATCGCGCCCGGCGGCAAGACGGCCAGCCGAATCGTCGAGAGCCGTATCACCTTCAAGCGGCTGACCCAGGACGAGACCGACGCCTTCATCACCTCCCGCGACTGGGACGACGCGGCCGGCGGATACAAGATCCACCAGCGGGCCGGGGCCTTTGTCACCAACCTGCAGGGCAGCTTCACCGGCGTGGTCGGCCTGCCCCTCTATGAGACCCTGGCGCTGTTGACCGGCCTCGGCTGGAAGCAGCCGTGAGCCGGCGCGAAGCCTTCCTTGATCGCGGCGTCGGCGAAACGCGCGGCGTGGTGCTGCTGGACGGGCGGCCGGAGCGCCTGCTGATCCAGCGCGACGGCGATCCGCCGGCGCTTATGGTCGGAGCCCGCAGCGTGGCGCGGGTGCGCAGCGTCGAGGCGGCGTTCAATTCAGTGTTCCTGGAGATGCCGGACGGGGCAGAGGCCATCGCGCCTTTGCGGACCGATGCCGAGCGGCCGGTGCGCGGAGCCGCTGTCGAGGTGGAGATTCGCGGCGAGGCGCGGCGTGGCAAGCTGGCCAATGCCTGGTTGCTGGGTGACGGGCAGGGGGATCCGCGCCTGTTGGCGGCGGCGCCGACCGTCGAGGAAGAGCTTCGCCAGCTGGCAAGGGTCGAGATGGTGACCATGGGCCTTGAGGCCCGCGAGACCGCCGACGAGGCCGAGGCCGAGGCCCTGGCGATCGTCCACGCTCTACCGGGCGGCGGCAGCCTGGCCATCGAGCCGACCCGGGCGCTGACCGCCATCGATGTCGACACCGGCGAGCGGACCGGCGGTGATTCCAAGCGTGTGTCCCGGGCCGCCAACCTGGCGGCCATCACCACGGCCGCCCGGCTGCTGCGACTGAAGGGACTGGGCGGGCTGGTGGTCATCGACCTGGCGGGCCGGGGCCATGACGGCACAGCGATTCTCGCCGCCATGCGGGCCGCCTTCTCCGCCGATAATCCCGGGGTGGCGATCGGGCCGGTCAGCCGCTTCGGCACGCTGGAACTGACGATTCCCCGCCGCCGCCAGCCCGTGCTGGAGCGCCTGCTGGACGAGCGGGGCGCCCTGACCCCACTCAGTGGCGCCCTGCGACTGGGGCGGCTGCTGGAGCGGGAGGGCAGGGCGAGCCCCGGGGGGCGGCTGACGGCGCGATGCGCGCCCGCCGTGGCTGAGTCGTTCAAGAGCCTGCAGGCCGCCATGACAGACCGTCTGGGGGGGCGATTCACCCTCGAGCCCCAGGCCGGCTGGGCCAGCGATCGATTGGAAGTGAGCGGATCATGAGCAATGCCTGCCCGATCTGCGCCAAGCCGGCGTCCACCGACTTTCGTCCCTTCTGCTCCAAGCGCTGCGCCGATGTCGACCGCACCGCTGGCTGTCCGGGAGCTATGTCATCCCCGGCCTGGAGGACGAGCCGGCCGCCGAAGACGCGGACGGCGACGAATAATCTCTCAAAACCCGTCTGGACTTGCGCGAGTCCGTCTTTTATAGACCCGTCTCCCGCGAGGCGGGGGCCCCAAGGGCATAGGCCTGAGTAGCTCAGTTGGTAGAGCAGCGGATTGAAAATCCGCGTGTCGGTGGTTCGAATCCGCCCTCAGGCACCACTCCCCAAAGTCGGCGACTTCTGTAGCGAACGATATAGTTCGCCCTGCGCGCGAACCGTCCAAAAATCCATTCAATCGACAAACGTCGTTCCGTCGATTTATTGCGCTGCAGCATGCGCTTTCCCCCGGAAAGGGAAATTTCTTCGAACGGTCAGGCATTCCGAGTGCTGCAGCGCAACATAAGCCTATCGAACCGTGGGTGTCGCAGAACATTCATGTTGCACTGGCCCCTTGACGATACAGAAAGGGGTTGCCAAAGGGCCACTGCGCCAAGTCTAACTTGGTGGAGAAGGTGTGGGGTCTATGGCCTCTCGCTCTCTGTGCGCCTTCATTATGCCTTCGCTGGTTTGCACAAACAGCGGCAGGTGTGGCGGGTCGGGCGCAGCGAAAGCGTCTCGTTCGTGGTCCATTCCGGATCGCGCGCGGGCAACAATTAGTCTAGGGTAGAGACGCTCCCGCGCGACGACCCTTCGGTCCAATAAGTGCTAGACCAAGCAGGAACTGGCGAAAGATGCTCGACAACAAACGAAAGACCCCCCTCATCGCTATGATCGGCGCCGTGGCGCTGATGGCGAGCGCCCCCGCTTTCGCTCAGGAAGCCGCGGCTCCCACTGCCGACGCCGCCGCCGCTCCGGCCGCTGCTGCTCCGGCTGCCACCCCCGCCGCGGAAGCTCCCGCGCCGGCCGAAGAAGGAAAGGCCCCGCCTGTCATCGACAGCCATGGCGGTAAACTGACCCCGGTGACCATGTTCATGGACGCCGAGCTGATCGTTAAGGTCGTCATGATCGGTCTGATCCTGGCCTCGATCTTCAGCTGGGTTCTGCTGATCACCAAGCTCATCGAGTTCGGCTCGCTGAACCGCAAGTCGGATCGCTTCGTCGAAGCTTTCCGCGGCGCCAAGTCGATCAACGACATGGGCCGTATCGCCATCTCCGAAGAGTTCGAAGGCAACCCGCTGGCCGACATGGCCGCCGCGGCCGCCTCCGAAGTCGAGCTGTCCCGCCAGGCGGGTCTGCAAGTGAGCGGCGATCACCGCGACTCGACCATCGCCCGCGCCCAAACGGCCGTTGGCGCTGTTCAGTCCACCCTGTCCAAGCGCCTTTCGGGCGGCATGACCTTCCTGGCCTCGGTCGGTTCGTCGGGTCCGTTCATCGGTCTGTTCGGCACCGTGTACGGGATCATGAACTCGTTCATCGGCATCGCGAACACCAACACGACCAACCTGGCCGTCGTCGCTCCCGGTATCGCCGAAGCGCTGCTCGCCACCGGTATCGGTCTGTTCGCCGCCATCCCCGCGGTTATCTTCTACAACTACTTCCAGCCCCAGATCTCCGGGTTTGGGGTCCGCACCGATGGTTTCACCGCTGAACTGATGAACGCCATTTCGCGGCAGCTCGACAAGGGGGCCTAACGCAGATGGCCGCCAAACTCGCAGGCTCCGGCGGCGGCGGCAGGTACCAGGTCGAACAGAACAGCGAGATCAACGTTACGCCCTTCGTGGACGTCATGCTGGTCCTTCTGATCATCTTCATGGTGGCTGCGCCTCTCGCCAGCGTGTCGGTCGAGCTGAAGCTGCCCAAAGCGGTGGCGAAGCCCAGGCCGAACCCGCCTAAGCCGGTCTATATCTCGATCCAGAAAGGTGGGTCCCTGTACATCGGGGACTTCCCCACCGACCTGGCCTCCATTGGCGACGACCTCAAGAAGCAGATCGGTACGCGGGACCCCTCGAAAGAGCGGATCTTCATCCGAGCTGACAAAGAGGTCCGGTACGGAACCTTCATGACCGTTTTGAACGCGCTGCAGGACAATTATTTCTACAGCGTCGCGTTGATCGGTCAGGACGACCGCCGGGCCGAGGGTCAGTAGCGCCATGACAGATCAGACCCCGGATATCACTCACCTGGCCCACAACCCGTTCGACGCTCCCAAGCAGAAGACGAGTCCCGTGGCCTGGATCGTGGCGCTCGGTTTCGTGCTCCTGGTCCACGCGATCATCGGCTACTACCTCTACACGATGCGCTTCACCATCAAGGAGCGGATCTTCGAGGACGAGAAGCTGGATACCCAGCTGATCAAGCCGCCTCCGCCTCCGCCGCCGCCGCCGCCGCCCCCGCCTCCGACGGACAAGCCTCCGCCGCCGGCCAAGCTGCAGCCGCGTCCGCCGGTCGCGCTGCCGCCTGATATGCCGCCCCCGCCGATCCTCCAGGCTCCGCCTGTGGAAAAGCGGGAAGTGCAACCGCCGGCTCCGCCGCAGATCTCGCCGCCGGCCCCGCCGGCGCCGCCGAGAAACCCGGTGATCACCAAGCCGGACTGGGTTCGCAAGCCCAGCGGCGACGCCGTCAACCGGGCCTACCCGGACCGGGCGCTGCGGCAGAACATCAGCGGCCGTGTCACCCTGTCCTGCACCGTCAATGCCGACGGTACGGTCAGCGGTTGCTCGGTGGTCTCGGAAAACCCGGCCGACTACGGCTTCGGGGACGCCGCGATCCGTCTCAGCAAGCAGTTCAAGATGCGGCCTCAAACCGCGGACGGACAGCCTGTTGGCGGCGCCAACGTGCGTATCCCGCTGTCGTTCGCGGCTCCCGAGTAACCTCGGGCCGCACCGGCGAAGAAGCGAGGGCCCTGGAGGAAACTCCGGGGCCTTTTGCTATTGGGGCTTGGGGATCAATGGGGTCCTTCGCCCTTTGAGCATTCCCTCTCTTTGGCGGTCCCAGGCACAGAGCGATCTGTCAGCGCGCGAATCCCGGGCTCCAGGTCGGATGTGGTGAGTGCATGGGCTTGAGCCCGGTTGCGTTCACTTCGAACCTGAGCCCGCCGCGACTGCAGGCCGGAGTCCAGACCATTTCGCTCTACGATCTGGATCCCGGCGTTCGCCGGGATGAGCGGGTGTGGGGAGAAGCCGGGGGCGTGGCCTGGTGATCAAGCCGGCGGGTTGGCTATCGAAGCGGCGGGACCATTATAACCGGGGCGCAGACCTACAATTATTCAAGTCCGCCGGGCCGTGAGGCCGAGAAGCGCCGCGGGCGTGGGTCTTTGCGTAGTTCCAGGGTCGCCGGGCGTAGGTTGTGGCGTAGGTCGGGCGTAGGTCGATGGTCAGTCGATGTAGCCCGCGATGAGGTCGGTCCGACCTACGGGCGTGCGGCATCTCACAACGCCCAGATTCAGGGCGAAATGGATATGTCCAGACATATTCATCGGGTTATCAGGCGACGAGGGCCCTGGTTTTCAACCAGGCCTCAAGCCGCTCGTTGACGGCCTCCGGGGCTTCCTGCTGCACCCAGTGGGAGACGCCCGGCAGACGGTTGAGGGTCAGGTCGGTGACCAGGCCTTCGTAGCCTTCGGTGAGTTCCAGGCCCAGCGCCGCGTCCTCCTCGCCCCAGACCATCAGCGTCGGGGTGTCGATGACCGGGCAGCTGGCGCGGCTCCAGCGATTCAGCTCGCCGGTGTTGGCCCGGTAGTAGTTGATCATCGCCGTCATCGCGCCGGGCTTCAGAGCGTTGCTCCGGTAGTGCTCCAGCACATCTTCGGGGAATCGGCTCTTGTCGACGGCCATGCCTGCGAAGGCCTCGCCGGTCGCCTTGGCGCCGTTGCGGGTCAGGGCCCATTCGGGCAGCCAGGGCAGCTGGAAGAAGACGGCGTACCAGGACTTCTTCCGCTGGGCGGGGCTGGTCTTGTAGACCTCCTGGAAGACCACGGGATGCGGCACGTTCATGATCACCAGCCCGTCCAGCGCCCGGCGCTGCTCGATGGCGAAGGCCCAGGCGATCAGGGCGCCCCAGTCATGGGCGACGAGCAGGCGCTTTTTGGCGCCCAGGGCGTCGTAGATCGCCGAGACGTCGTCCAGCAGATGCGGCAGGCGATAGGCCGCCTTGCCCTTCGGCCGGCTCGAGTCGCCATAGCCGCGCAGATCGGGGGCCACGACGCGCCAGCCCAGCTTCGCCAGCAGGGGCAGCTGAAAGCGCCAGGAGAAGCGGCTTTCCGGGAAGCCGTGCAGGCAGAGGGCGATGTTGTCACCCTCGCCACACTCGTCGATGGTGAAGGTCAGGCCGTTGGCCTCGATCTGGCGGGTGCGGATGGCGGTCATGCCGTCAGCGTGCGGGCGGACGCGGGTTTGCGCAAGTGTGCCTTGATCGTTGGGTCCGAACCGACTAAACGGACGCCTCTTCGATGAGATGCCGCCTTAGCTCAGTTGGTTAGAGCGCTAGATTGTGGATCTAGAGGTCCTCGGTTCGAGCCCGAGAGGTGGTACCATCGGAGCGTCTACCCGCACCCGCGCCGCCACATGAGGCCGTCGCCATGGGTCACCCCGCCAGCCCGATCATCGATCTCGCGCTCGTCCGCCGTCTGATCGCCGCGCAGTTTCCGCAATGGACCGGCCTGGCCGTTCGTCCTGTGGCCGAAAGCGGCTGGGACAACCGCACCTTCCGGCTGGGCGAGGAGATGCTCGTCCGCCTGCCGAGCGCCGCCTGGTACGCGCCGCAGGTCGAGGCCGAGCATCGCTGGCTGCCGGTCCTGGCGCCGGGGCTGCCCTTGCCGATCCCCCAGCCTCTGGCCCGGGGCGAGGCGGGGGAGGGTTATCCCTGGCCGTGGACGGTGGCGCGGTGGATCGAGGGGGCGACGGCGACGTCGGCCGGGGTCGCAGGCGAGGCTGCCTTCGGAACGGAGCTGGCCCGGTTTCTGGCGGCCTTGCAGGGCCTTGGCGCCGCCGATGGGCCGGCCCCGGGCGCGCGCAACTTCCATCGGGGCGGGGAGCTAGCGACCTATGACGGCGGAACCCGGGCGGCGATCGCACGGCTCCATGGCCGGTTCGATGCGGAGGCGGTGACGGCGGTCTGGGAGGCGGCGCTGGCGGCGCGGTTCGAGGGTCCGGCGGTCTGGGTGCATGGGGATGTCGCGCCGGGCAACCTGCTGGTCCGGGACGGGCGGCTGTGCGCGGTCATCGATTTTGGCGGCATGGCCATTGGCGACCCGGCCTGTGATCTGGCCATCGCCTGGAGCTTCCTGGAGGGGGAGGCGCGGCAGGCGTTTCGAGGGCGGTTGGCGCTGGGTGGCGAGGTTTGGGCGCGCGGACGGGGCTGGGCGCTGTGGAAGGCGCTGATCCTGTTTACGGGTGTGTCGAAAGGCGCGGCGCGGGACGTTGCAAAGTCGGAGGCGACGTTGGAGGCCGTGTTGGCCGATTCACTCGGCTAACGGAGATCGGCCGCTGGCTACTGCGGTGCATCCCGCTTGGGAAACCCTTCCAGCAGACGATCCATTAGCGGATCAATTTTTGACTTGGTGGATGCCCACTTGTCTGGGCTGGCGCCCCCTCCGCCGAATACACCACGCGTTCCGAAGCGCTCTGCAAAGCCGACCAGCTTCCCGCGATTGTAGACTGCTATTCGTGCATCACTCAGGAAGGCTACGAAGTCCCAGCGTCGCGTCGCCGTGTATTTGACGTAAAACTCGCAGGCCTCCGGGGTCTTGTCGTAGATCTCGGTGGCGATGCCATGCCGATGAAAGCCTTCTTCAATCAGGGGCAGAAGGTCCGGGAGTTTGACCTCCGGATTCTCTTCGATGCAGACCTTCGTCGGCGCGTAGACAGAGGCGTCGACGGGTTTGCTATCGAGCTTTGTCCAAGCCCCACAGGTCAATACGACAAAGGCCGCGATGGCCATTCGGCAAGCTGTGGTCATGTGGTTCTGGGCCATTTCGATCCCCCAATAGGTCAGGATCAGGCGGCAAGACGACGTCGTCAATGTTGGTCTATGGCCTCGTCCCTTTAAACCGCTCATCGCGGCATTCGCCGGGATGAGCGGAAATTGGAGATTGAGCTAACTTACGACGGGATCTAGCTCACCGTTGTCACCCGCAGACTGTCGGCGCACCGGGTCGCTGACGCCACCACCAGCCCTTCGCGGACCCGTTCGAACAAAAGGTCCACCTCGCAGTCGCCCACGGCCAGATTCGGCAGACTGAGGCGGTTCACGCCCACCGGCAGGACCGGCCGGGTAATCCGCACCTCGCCGGCAAACGCGTCGACCTCGATGCCCAGCAGGCTCTGCAGCATCAGGAACACCGACCCCGCCGCCCAGGCCTGGGGCGAGCAACTGACGGGGTAGGGGACGGGGGGCTCGCCCGGGCGGCGGGGGAAGCCGCAGAAGAGTTCGGGCAGGCGCATGCCCATGTCCGAGGCGGTGTCGAACAGGCCGCGGAGCAGGCGGGCCAGGTGGTGGCGTTCGCCGTAGCGACCCATGCCGGCGGCGCAGAGGCTGTTGTCGTGCGGCCAGATGGAGCCGTTGTGGTAGCTCATCGGATTGTAGCGGTTCTCGCCCCGCGCCAGGGTGCGGATGCCCCAGCCGGTGTTGAAGGCCGAGCCCGAGAGCGTCTCGATGACCCGTTGGGCGCGCTCGGTGCCGGGCAGGCCGACGAACAGCAGGTGGCCGGCGTTGGAGGTGAGGGGGCGGCAGAGCCGGCCGTCGCCGTCGATGGCGATGCCGTAACTGCCGACGTCGTCCATCCAGAAGCGGTCCTCGACGGTCTGGCGCATGGTTTCGGCGCGGGCCGCCCAAGCGCCGCCGCCGGGGTCGCCCAGGCGGTCGGCGAGCGCGGCCATGGCCCGCCAGGCGGCGAAGGCGTAGCCCTGCACCTCGACCAGGGCGACAGGCCCCTTCGGGAACCGGCCGTCGCTGTGGAAGACGCTGTCGTAGCTGTCCTTCCAGCCCTGGTTGGAGAGGCCGGTCTCGGCGGCGCGGGCATAGTCGATCAATCCGTCGCCGTTGGAATCGCCAAGGGTTTCAAGCCATTCGACCGCTTTCTTCAGGGCCGGCCAGATCTGGCGGATCAGGCCCAGGTCGCCGGTGCGGCGGGCGTAGGCGCCGGCCAGGGCGATGAACAGCGGGGTGGTGTCGACGCCGCCGTAGTAGAGGCCGAAGGGCACCTCACCCAGTTCCGACATCTCACCCTTGCGGGTCTCATGCATGATCTTGCCGGGGGCGGAGTCACGGAAAGCGTTGGTCTCGTTCGACTGGCGGGAGGCCAGGTAGCTGAGCACGCCGCGGGCCAGGCCGGGATCGAAGAGCAGCATCTGCCAGGCCGTGAGAATGCCGTCGCGGCTGAACGGGGTCGAGAACCAGGGGATGCCGGCATAGGGATAGCGACCGGTCGGCAGCTCTGTTGTCAGAAGGGCGAGATCGACCCGGGACTGGGTGGTCCAGCGGTTGAAGGCCGGGCTGTCGCTGCGCGGGGTGACGCCGAGACGGGCGCGGGCGCGCATGGCCTTGCGGGCAGCGGCGGCGGCGATGCGGAAGCGGCGTTCGTCGGGAATGTCCTCGAAGTCGGCGCCGACCTCGAGGAACAGGTCATAGGAGGTGCGGGGCTGGAAGCTGGCCAGGAAGTCGGCGCGGTCGACGTAGAGGCGGGCCGGCGGCTCGGAGAAGGCGATGACGCTGGTGCGGGCGACGCCGTCGAGGCCTTCATAGCGGAAGCTGACCTGTCGACCATTGACGACCGGGCGTTCCAGGTCGCCGCGCCTGGCGCGGGTCTGGCCACGGACCTCGAAGATATCGCGGAAATCGGCGGCGAACTCGATGGAGAGCGGCGCCAGCACCTCGTCGAGGCCGTGGTTGGTCAGCTTGATGCGCTCGAACAGTCGGTCGGCATGAACGACGCGCTGGCGTTCGACGTGCAGCACGCCCGGCGGCACCTGACGTCCGCCGGCCGGGGGCAGCGGGCGGTTGGCGCCGTGGAAGGTGAAGACGACATTGTCACTGGAAACGCCGGAACTGAGCAGGGTGGGGCCGGCGCCGCCGATCAGCAGCTTCAGCCTGGAGAGAATACGGGTGTCGGCGTCGAACAGCCCGTCGGAGCCGCCCAGAATGTCACCGTGGCCATCGGCCACCAGGAAGCAGTCGCCGGCCTTCAGCGCCAGCATGCGCAGAGGACCGTCGTTGCGTTGCTCGTCCAGGGCCGGGGCGATGACGGCGATATCGTTCATTCAGGCTCCGACCTCAGGCAATGCGGGCCAGATCCGGTCCCTCAGTGATCAACGGCGAATCAGCGGGATCGGTTTCGCCATAGGGCAGGCTGGCGAGACGATCGCCGTAGAGGGTGACATAGCGCCGGGCCATGGCCACCGCCGAGAAGCGCAGTTCGAAGCGGGCGCGGATGGCGGCGCGGTCGAGGGCGCGGGCTTTCGGCACGGCGGCGACGGCCTCTTCGAGGCTCTCGACGAGATAGCCGGTCTCGCCCGGTTCGATGACTTCGGTCGTCGAGCCGTTGCGCCAGGCGATGACCGGAGCGCCGCAGGCCATGGCCTCGATCATCACCAGGCCGAAGGGCTCGGGCCAGTCGATGGGGAAGAGCAGGGCCTCGGCGCCGCCGAGGAAGACCGACTTCTGCTGCTCGTTGATCTCACCGATGAACTCGATGGAGGGATCGCCGGCGATCAGCGGTTCGATGACCTCGGCGAAATACTGCTTGTCGGCGCCGTCGATCTTGGCGGCGATCTTAAGGGGCAGGCCGGCCGCCCTGGCGATGGCGATGGCCCGATCAGGACGCTTTTCCGGGGAGATGCGTCCGAGGAAGGCGAGGTATCCCTGGCCCTTCGCGGAGAAGTTCAGGAGGTTGGCGGGCAGGCCGTGCTGCACCGTGCCGGCATAGTTGGCGAAGGGCAGGCCGCGGCGCTGGTCGTCGGAGATGGAGACCATCGGATACATCGGCCAGCGCGCGTAGACATCCGGCAGGTCCTTCAGGTCGAGCCGGCCATGCAGGGTCGTCAGGGTCCGGTGCGCCAAGTCCTCGAACAGGGGAAACTGGATCATGTCGGTGTGGAAGTGGATGAGGTCAAATTCGTGGGCGCGGCGGCGCACCTCGCCGAGCATGGCCAAGTGGGCGGCCAGGTCCGACTTCAGACTGGCGGCGTCCAGACGGATGGCTTGGTCGCGGCCGGGGACCAAGGTGGCGAGCGTTTTGGATTCACCGCTGGCGAACAGGGTCACATCATGGCCAAGCTCGACGAGGGCGTCGGTGAGATAGGCGACGACCCGTTCGGTCCCGCCGTAAAGCTGGGGTGGAACGGCCTCGTAGAGGGGGGCGACCTGGGCGATTTTCACTGGGGGGCACTCCGTACGCCGCCGGCGGAGCACGCGGGCCGGCGATAAGCGGAAGACGTCAGTAAGCCGCTTGGTTCCTTCACGTTTTTCGCATTTCGGGTGACGCCAGGAATGGCTTGAAAAAGCAGCAGGCGTCGCCTTGCGGGCAGGCCGGGCCACAGCCCTGGTTGTGTTGTCGAACCAGTCGCCTAGTATCGCGTCGGGGATGGCACAGCCGACAGATTCCGTACCGAGCGTAGCGCCTGACGGGTCTGTGGATCCGGCGGTCTTCGAGCGCGCGCATGCGGCGCTGATGGCCGACAAGAGCCTGCAGCACAGCCTGCCGGGCGTTCCCGAACCCAAACCGCCGCCGGACTGGTTGAAACCCTTGCTCGAGGCGCTGGGCGCGGCGAGCGGCGCGGTCACGCTCGTTGTCTGGGCGGTGATCATCCTCGGCGTCGCCCTGGTGATCTTCCTGATCGTGCGCGAGCTCTACGGGGTCCAGCTGGGCTGGAAGGGCGGCAAGGACTTCAAGAAGACCGGCGCCACCGACTGGCGGCCCGACCGCGAGAAGGCCCGTATCCTGTTGCTCGACGCCGACGGTCTGGCGGCCGAGGGGCGCTATGACGAGGCGGTGCACATGCTGCTGCTGCGCGGGGTGGCCGACATCACCGCCCGGCGTCCCCGGCTGATCGGGCCGGCGCTGACCAGCCGCGACATCGCCGCCCTGCCGGACCTGCCGGACAGGGCCAGGCCCGCCTTCGGCCTGATCGCCGAGATCGTCGAACGCAGCTTCTTCGGCGGCCGGCCCGTCGACGAGGCGGGCTGGTTGCAGGCCCGCGAGGCCTATGAGCAGCTGGTCTTCTCGGGAACCTGGTCATGACCCTGGTTCCCGGCCGCCGCGCGGGCAAGCGGGGTTCCAATCCGTTTTCGCCGGTGCTGGTCATCTGGCTGGTGGTGATCGGCGTGCTGGCCTTCATCGGCAGCCTGGTGATGGGCGCCTTCGGGGACGACTTCAAGAAGGGCGACAACGGCGGGGCGCACGCCCTGTCGCGCTCGGCCGTCGGCTATGCCGGGATCATCGAGCTGTTGCGGGCCAGCGGCGTCGAGGTGGCCATCGATCGGACCGGCTATACGGCTGGTGGTGACAAGCCGCTGCTGGTCGTCGCCCCCGAGCCCTACGCCACGGCCGAGGCGCTGAACGCGGTTGTCTACGACGGCGATCGCCTGATCGTGCTGAGCAAGTGGGCGCCGGGACGGCATCCGACCCATACCGGTTGGGTCCGCGGCCGCGACCTGGTCCCGACAGGGATGGTCACCAGAGTCCTCGAGGAGCCCGAGGAGCCCGAGGAGGACGAGGACGAGGGCGGCCAGGCGCCGACCAGAGCCGCCAGAGCCGCCGACGCGACCCGGCTGGGCCAGGACCAGAGCAACAGGGTCCGCCGCCTGCTGCGGGCCGACGGGACGTTATTCGCCACCACCGGCAAGATCGACCAGCTGCGAATGCTCAAGCTCGGCAAGGACTGGCGGCCGGTGCTGGTCGCGGAGGGCGGCGGGGTGGTGCTGGCCCGCAAGGGCGATAGCTGGCTGCTGTCCGATCCGGATATGATCAACACCCAGGGGATCAGCGACAAGGCGACGGCCCTGGCCGGCCTGAAGATCCTGGCCCTGGCGAAGGGCGACCAGGGGGTGGTCTTCGATGTCTCCCTGAACGGCCTGCAGAACCGCAAGGGCATGCTGGAGGCGATGCTGCAGCCGCCCTTCCTGGGCGTGACGCTGGCGCTGGGCCTAGCTGCCTTGCTGCTGGCCATGCAGGCCATGGGCCGGTTCGGACCGGCGATCGAGAAGCCGCGCGCCATCGCCCTGGGCAAGCGCGGGCTGGCCGACAACACCGCTGCCCTGATCCGCCTGGCGCGGCGCGAGCATGCCATGGTCGAGCGCTATGCCCTGTGGGTGCGCGGCGAGGCCGCAAGGGCCGTCGGCGCGCCGCATGCGCTGAGCGACGTGGAGCTCGAAGCCCTGCTCGACCGGCTGTCGGCGCAGGCCGACCTGACCCCCTTTACCCAGCTGCGCGCCAAGGCGGCCGCGGCCAAAGACATCGGCGAGGCGCTCACCGCCGCACGCCGCCTGTATTCCTGGAGACTGGAGATGACCCGTGAACGTCGCTGACGTGCAAGGACTGGCGAGCCGCATCCGCGCCGAAATCGCCAAGACGGTGGTCGGCCAGACCGACACCGTCGACCTGATGCTGATCGCCCTGCTGGCCAAGGGCCACATCCTGCTGGAGGGTCCGCCGGGAACGGCCAAGACCCTGCTGGCCCAGACCTTCGCCCGGACGCTGGGGGTGAGCTTTGGCCGCATCCAGTTCACGCCGGACCTGATGCCCGGCGACATCGTCGGGGCCAATATCTTCAACTTCCAGACCAGCAGCTTCACCCTGACCCGGGGGCCGATCTTCTGCGACCTGCTGCTGGCCGACGAGATCAACCGCACGCCGCCGAAAACCCAGGCCGCCCTGCTGGAAGCCATGCAGGAGCGCACGGTGACCCTGGACGGCAAGCGCCATGAACTGGGCGAGCGGTTCATGGTGGTCGCCACCCAGAACCCCATCGAGCAGCAGGGCGTCTATCCGCTGCCCGAGGCGCAGCTGGACCGGTTCCTGTTCAAGCAGACGCTGAGCTATCCCAGCGCCGCCGAGGAGAAGGCCATCGTCTCCCGCTTCGGCGGGCGGACCGGCCAGCCCGATCCCGTTGAGATGGGCGTGGAGAAGGTGGTCGACGCCGCCGAACTGGCGGCCATCGCCGAGTTGCTGGCCTCGATCCGCCTGACCGATGAGATCGGCTCCTACGTGGTGGATATCGTCCGCGGCACCCGCGAGTCGGCCGATTTCGACACGGGTGTTTCGCCGCGTTGCGCCGCGGCCCTGGCCACGGCCGCCCGGGCCCGCGCCGTGCTCAACGGCCGCGACTATGTCATCCCCGATGACATCAAGGCCCTCAGCCTGCCGGCCCTGCGCCACCGGGTGATCCTGTCGCCGGCGGCCGAGATCGAGGGACGCAAGGTCGACGACGCCCTGTCCAGCCTCATCGCCCAGATCGAGGCGCCGCGTTGATCTATCCGACGCGCACCGCTGTTGTGCTGACGGCCGCGGGCGCTCCGCTGGCCGCGGCCGCCGGCGTGTTCGCGTCGAGCTATTGGGTGGCGGGCGTCGGCTGGTCGGCCCTGGTGGTGCTGCTGATGCTGCTCGACGCCGCCCTGACCCGACTGCGGCGCGCGCCGGAGGTTGTGCTCGAGGCCCCAGCCAGTCTGGCTGTCGGGGCCGAGGGCGAGGTCAGGGCCGCGGTGCTGTTCAACGCCATCTTCACCCCCCGGCGGGTCGAGATGATGCTGGAGGCCAACGATCTGGTCGCCGTTGCGCCGCGCCGCGCCACGGTCGAGGTCACCTACAAGGAGACAGCGGCGGCCTTTACCGTCACGCCGCACCGGCGCGGCGAGGCGGTGCTCGAAAAGCTGTGGCTGCGCTGGAAAGGGCCGCTGGGCCTGGCCTGGGCGCAGGTGCAGCATCCGCTGGACCATGCCGCTCCGGTGACGCCCTCCATCGCGGCGGTGAAGGAGGAGGCGCTGCGGCTGTTCTCCCGCGACGCCCTGCACGGTCTGAAGGAGCAGATCGAGACCGGGGAGGGGACCGAGTTCCACGCCTTGCGCGACTTCGTCGCCGGCATGGATCACCGCACCATCGACTGGAAGCAGTCGGCCCGGCACGGCAAGCTGGTCGCCCAGGAGCGGCGCACCGAGCGCAACCACACCATCGTTCTGGCGCTCGACACCGGCCGGACCATGAGCGAGCCGCTGGAAGGCCTGCCGCGCATCGACCGGGCCATCAACGCCGCCCTGCTGCTGGCCTATGTAGGCCTGGTGACCGGCGACCGGATCGGCATGTTCGCCTTCGACGCCAAGCCCCGGCTGTCCACCGGGGCGACGAGCGGCGTGCATTCGTTTCCGCTGATCCAGCGGCTGGTCTCGCGCCTCGACTATTCGGCCGAGGAGGCCAATTTCACGCTGGGACTGACCACGCTGGCCGGCGATCTCGACCGGCGCAGCCTGATCGTCATGTTCACCGAGTTCACCGACAGCATCGGCGCCGAGCTGATGATGGAGAACCTGCGCCGGCTTCTGAAGCGACACCTGGTGCTGTTCGTGCTGATGCGCGACGAGGAGCTGGAAACCATGGCCAGGGCCGAACCGATCGAAAGCGTCGATGTCTCGCGGGCCGTGACCGCCGCCTCCCTCATGCGGGAGCGCGAGGTGGTGATGATGCGCCTGCGTCGGATGGGGGTTCAGTTGGTCGAGGCGCCGATCGGGGCCGTTGGCCCGGCGCTGGTCAACGCCTACCTCGACATCAAACGCCGTAACCTGCTGTAGGAGGAAACACATGGCCGCCCTGCAGCTGAAAAGCGCCAAGTTCCGCCAGGAGCGGGCCCACGACTGGAGCCGGCTGTCCGGCCTGCTGGAAAAGGTCGAGGCGCGTGGCGCCCGGTCGCTGACCGACGAGCAGTTGCTGGCCATTCCGGTGCTGTACCGCTCGGCCCTGTCTTCCCTGTCGGTGGCGCGGGCGACCTCGCTGGACCAGGGCCTGATCGACTATCTGGAGGGGCTCTGCGCCCGGGCCTACTTCCTGGTCTATGGCACGCGGCCGCGGATCGGCGAGCGGCTGGCCCACTTCTTCACCACCGGCTGGTCGCAGGCGGTCAAGTCGATCTGGAAGGAAACGCTGGCCGCGGCGGCGATCACGATCTTTGCGGCGGTGGTCGGCTATGTGCTGGTCATGCAGAATCCCGACCTCTACTTCTCCTTCGTCTCGCCGGAGATGAGCCAGGGACGGGATCCGACCGCCGCCTACAAGACCCTGCGCGACGGGCTCTATGACGGCGGACCGGCGGCCGAGCTGGGGACCTTCGCGGCCAGCCTGTTCCAGCACAATGCGCAGATATCGCTTTTCTGCTTCGCGCTCGGCTTCGCCTTCTGCGTGCCCACGGCCATGCTGCTGATCCAGAACGGCGCCATGCTGGGTGCGATGATCGCCATCTTTGCAGCCAAGGGACTGGGCTGGAACTTCGCCGGCTGGCTGATGATCCACGGGGTGACGGAGATCTACGCCATCATCCTGGCCGGCGGGGCGGGCTTCAAGATCGGGCTGGCGGTGGCCTTTCCGGGGGATCGGACCCGGCTCGACGCGGCGTCCGAGGCGGGCCGGGCCAGCGGCGGGGCGATGATCGGGGTAGTGCTGATGCTGCTGATCGCCGGCATCCTGGAAGGGTTCGGCCGCCAGATGATCACCTCGGACGTAGCGCGCTATGCCATCGGCATCGGTTCGGCCGTGTTGTGGCTGAGCTACTTCTACCTGCCGCGTCGTCAGAAGGGGCTGGTCAATGTCCGCCTATGACGTCACGGCCCGGGCCGAGGCGGCGCTGCGGCGCTCGCTGATCACGCCCGAGGGCATCGACCTCAACCTGCGCATCGGCGACACCGGCCAGCGGATCGGGGCCTTCCTGATCGACTGGACGCTGCAGATGCTGGTCATCGCCGGCTTCTGGATCGGCATGGCCTGGACCTGGGGGGCGATGGGCGGAAAGAACGCCCAGCACATCGAGATCATCGCCCTGCTGGGCTCTTTCGTTCTGCGCAACGGCTGGTTCATCGGCTTCGAGCTGTCGCCCCGGGCGGCGACCATCGGCAAGCGGGTGATGGGTCTGCGCGTTGCTGCCCGCGACGGCGGACGGCTGACCGCCGAAGCCGTGGTGGCCCGCAATGTCATGCGCGAGATCGAGTTCGCGGCGCCGGTCAGCTTCCTTCTGATGGGCAGCCTGGCGGGCGGGGCCGATGGCCTGTTGATGCTGCTGATGGCGATCTGGACGGGGATTTTCCTGCTCTTCCCGCTGTTCAACAGGGACCGGCTGCGGGCCGGTGACCTGATTGCCGGCACCTGGGTAGTGCGAGCGCCCAAGCGCACGCTGCTGCCGGATCTTTCCGAAACCGAAGCCAGCGGCCACATCACCTTCACCGACGCCCAGCTGGCCGCCTACGGGATCAAGGAGCTGCATGTGCTGGAGCAGGTGCTGCGCACCCGCGATCGCAAGACCATGACAGCCGTGGCCGACCGTATCCGTCGCAAGATCGACTGGATCGCCGGCGCCGAAGAGAATGACGAGCAGTTCCTGCAGGCCTACTATGCCGCCCTGCGCGCCAGGCTGGAGCAACGGATGCTGTTCGGGCACCGGCGGAAGGACAAGTTCGACAAGGCCTAGGGAGCGACCATGAAGCAATTTGCAGCCGCAATAGGGACAGTGCTTGCGTTGATTGCCGGTCCGGCGCTGGCCGAACCGACGCAGGTGACGGTCCGGGTGCGCAGCAAGGACGCCAAGTTTATCGGGTCATCGATGGGCGGGGTGAAGATCCAGCTCATCGACGTGAACTCCGAAAAGGTCCTTGCCGAGGGCGCCACAGTGGGCGGCACCGGCGACACGGAAAAGCTGGTTGTCCAGCCGAAAGCGCGAAACGTGCCACTGGCCGGACCGGACGACGCCGTCTTTCGGGCCACACTGGAGGTCGATCGGCCAACCCTAGTGAGAATCGTGGCCATCGGGCCGGCGAAGCGCGGCGATGGGATGCCCGCCACTGTGACCGTCACCCGCTGGCTGCTCCCCGGTCAGAAGCCGGTTGGCGATGGGTGGGTCGTTGAGATGCCCGGACTGGCGATTGACGTGGCGCTTGAGCCTGACAGGGGAAGCCTGTCGATCAAAGCCAAGGTGACACTGATGTGCGGCTGCCCGGTCACGCCCGGCGGCCTGTGGAACGCCGACCACTACACGGTCACCGCCTGGGTGAGCGTGGCCGACCAGCAACCGGTCGCTGTCCCGATGGCCTATGCGGGCGAGCCCTCGACGTTCCGGGCACAGGCGGCGGAACCGCCTGGTCCCTATGGGGTGGTCGTCACCGCGACCGAGTCCGACGCCGGAAATACCGGCGTGGCGGTAAAGACGATGCTGCTCGACCGCTAGACGTCAGATGCTCTGCCCGTCGTCCACCGTGACCACACTGCCCGTTACGGACTTCGACGCATCCGAGGTCAGCCAGCTGATCACCGGATCGAGGTCCTCCTGGACCATCAGGCGACGACGCGGGAAGCCGGCCACCTGCTTCTGGCCGCCCTCGCTGGCAAACCAGTCGGCGTTCAGTTCGGTCTCGATGTAGCCGGGGCAGACGACGTTGACGTTGATGCCCTTGTTGGCCCACTCGCGGGCCAGGGTCTTTCCCATGTGCGCCACCGCCGCCTTGGAGGCGCAGTAGGCGGCCAGGCCCGGCAGCACCTTGTGGGCGCCGATCGAGGCGATGATGACGATGCGGCCGCGGCCGGTGCCTTTCGAACCGGCGGCCATCATGCGTCTGGCGCCCTCGCGGACGGTCAGGAAGGCGCCGGTGACGTTGATGTCGAGGACGGTGCGGAAATCCTCGGCGGGCAGGTCGACGGCCATGCCCTCGTTGTTCATGCCGGCGTTGGCGATGACGGTGTCGATGGGGCCGAGCTGCTCCTGCGCGGCCGCGAAGGCGGCGATGACGCTGGCTTCGTCCTGCACGTCCATGGGATACGCGGCTGCGGTCCCGCCGGCGGCCTGGATCTCGCTGACCAGGTCGGCGAGGCGGTCGGTGCGGCGTGCGCAGACGGCGACCCTGGCGCCGGCGGCGGCGAGCAGGACGGCGAAGCGACGGCCGAGGCCCGAAGAGGCGCCGGTGATCAGGACGGTGCGGCCGGCGTGGGTCTGGTCGGTCATGGGTGTCTCCTCGTTGGCAGGCCTTTGCCCGCCTTCCGCAAGGTTCGGCAAGAGGTCAGGTCACGCCGGTCGGCAGGCCATCGAGGCTGACAGCGTTCTTCTCGGCCCGATAGTCGGCAAGGCCATCCTCACCCTTCGCCTCGGCCCAGCGGATGAGGCTGTCGCGTTCGCCCTGGTAGTCATAGCGCGGCACGCCGAAGCCGCAGGAGGTCTGCACCAGATCGACATCGAGCCGGACGATCTGGCGGGCGCCGACCAGTTCCTTGCCCTCGAAGGCGGAGGCGAGGATTTGACCGTAGGCCTCTTCGCCGCGGGGCAGGATCGTGCCCCGGCCGTAGAGGCGCAGGATCAGGGGCGGTCCCTGGAAGGCGCAGACCATCACCGTCAGGCGACCGTCGTGGCGCATGTGGGCGGCCGTCTCGGCGCCACTGCCGGTCAGGTCAAGCCAGCAGACGCTGTGCTCATCCAGGACACGGAGGGCGTCGAGGCCTTTGGGGGAAAGGTTGATGCGACTGTCGGCCGTGGCGCTGGCCGTGAAGAAGATGTGCTGCCTGGCGATGAAGTCGGCGTGCTGGGCGCCGATGCGGTCGAATTGCTTGGCCATGGCGAAAGTCTGCCATAGGCGAGGATCGGTGTTGACCCCGTCCGTTCCGCGCCAGGATCACATCCCGTGGCAGATCAGGTGATAGGGTTAGGTGGGGAAAGTTGGGCCGCTCGGCGGCCAGCCGGTCCCCATTGCGGAGCGGCTCTATCCAGCGCATCACTACCGCCAGCGTCGGCCTGGGGAGGACGGATGCGGCCTCTGCTGTCTATCCAGTACCTGCGGGCGCTGGCCGCCCTGTCGGTGGCGGTGTTCCATGCCTTTCAATGGGCGTGGCTGGACTTCGATATCGGGGCGGCCGGGGTCGATATCTTCTTCGTCATCAGCGGCTTCATCATGTGGCGGACGACCGAGGGAACGGACGTCAGGCCGCTGGAGTTTCTGCGCCGGCGGGCGGTGCGGATCGCGCCACTCTACTGGGTCGTGACCCTGGGCCTGGTGGTGGCGGCCCTGCTTTTCCCGATGCGCTTCCCGGATGTGCAGCCGACTTGGAGCCACGTCCTGCAGTCCCTGGCCTTCATCCAGCACCGCAATCCGGAGGGGCAGCCGTTCCCCATCCTGGCCCCGGGTTGGACCCTGAACTACGAGGCCGCCTTCTATCTGATCTTTGCGGTGGCCTTGATGTTTCCGGCTGCGCAGCGGCTGCTGGTCCTGAGCTGCGCCCTGCTCGTGCTCGGCCTCGGCGGCTTCTTCTATCCGCCGGCCTACGAGATGATGGCCAATCCGCTGATCCTCGAGTTCCTGGCCGGAGTGCTGCTGGCCAAGGTCCTGACCACCGATTTCCGGCCAGGGCGCGGAGCCGGCTGGCTGATGCTCGGCGCCGCGCTGGCCTGGTATGTGGCGATGGCGGTGATCCAGAGCGAATGGGACCTGTGGCGACCGCTGTTCTGGGGCATGCCCGCCCTGTTGATCGTCGCCGGCCTGACCGCTGTCGAGACCGAGGGCGGGCTGCCGCGCATACCGGTCCTGCTGGCGCTCGGTGATGCGAGCTACAGCCTCTATCTGACCCATCCCCTGGTCATCGGCGCCGTGGCGGTGCTGCTGGGAACCTGGATGCCCTGGCTGTTCATCCCCCTGTCCCTTCTCCTCGCCTGCGGGGTCGGCTGGCTGTGCTGGCGACTGTTCGAAAAGCCGGTCACCCAGGCCTTGAAAGGGCCGTTGATTGACGCTGCGTCGGGCGGCCATACTCGATCCTAACGTCGGGCGTCAGACCCGGCGACTCGAGGATATGGGAGACATCGGGATGAGCGCCAAACGCGCAATATGGGCCGCCGTGGCGGTCGCGAGCCTGGCCCTGGCCGCCTGTGGCGGACAGAAGCCGGTTGATGGAGCGCGAATCGCCGGCGCCGACAGCAATCCGGGCGAGTGGGTCACCCACGGCCGCACCTATTCCGAACAGCGGTTCAGTCCGCTGGAGAAGATCAACGCCGGCAACGTCGGTGAGCGCGGCCTGGCCTGGTCGTTCGACCTGCCGGAGAACCGGGGTATCGAAGCCACCCCGCTTGTCGCCGACGGGGTGATGTACACGACCAGCGCCTGGTCGGTGGTCCGCGCCTTCGACGCCAAGACCGGCAAGCTTCTGTGGACCCATGATCCGGAAGTGCCGAAGTCGACGGGCGTTAAGGCCTGCTGCGACAGCGTCAACCGCGGCGTCGCCCTGTGGGGCGGCAAGGTGTTCTACGGCACCCTCGACGGGCGTCTGGAGGCTCTCGACGCCAAGACCGGCAAGGTCGTCTGGTCCAAGGTCACCGTCGATCAGTCCAAGCCCTACACCATCACCGGCGCCCCGCGCGTGGTGAAGGGCAAGGTGCTGATCGGCAACGGCGGCGCTGAGCTGGGCGTGCGCGGCTACCTCTCGGCCTACGACGCCGAGACCGGCGACATGGCCTGGCGCTTCTACACCGTGCCCGGCGAGAAGGAGACCGACGGCGCCGCCAGCGACAAGGCGATGAAGGACGTCGCCCGCAAGACCTGGAACGGCGAGTTCTGGAAGATCGGCGGGGGCGGCACGGTCTGGGACTCGATGGCCTATGACCCCGAGCTCGACCTCCTCTACATCGGCGTCGGCAACGGCTCGCCCTGGAACCGTGACATCCGCAGCCCGGGCGGCGGCGACAATCTGTTCCTTTCCTCGATCGTGGCCCTGAAGCCCGAGACCGGCGAATACGTCTGGCACTACCAGACCACCCCCGGCGAGACCTGGGACTACACCGCCACCCAGCACATCGTGCTGGCCGACCTGACCATCGAGGGCAAGCCGCGCAAGGTGCTGATGCAGGCGCCGAAGAACGGCTTCTTCTATGTGCTGGACCGCACCAACGGGAAGTTCATCTCGGCCGAGAAGTACGTCAGCGCCGTGAACTGGGCGACCGGCATCGACAAGACCACGGGCCGACCGATCGAGGCCCCCGGCGCGCGCTATGAGAAGACGCTGCACCTCTCCAATCCGGGTCCGCTCGGCGCCCACAACTGGCACCCGATGGCCTTCAGCCCGGCGACGGGCCTGGTCTACATCCCGGCCCAGGAAATCCCGTTCCCCTATATGCAGCCGGGCGGCGACAAGGCGAACTTCAAGTACCGGGCCCAGGGCTGGAACGTCGGGATCGACTTCCTGGTGGCGGGACTGCCGGACGACGAGGCCCAGCTGAAGGCCATCCGCGCCTCGCTGAAGGGCAAGCTGGTGGCCTGGGATCCGGTGGCGCAGAAGGCCAGATGGACGGTCGACTATGACGGTCCGTGGAACGGCGGCCTTCTGGCCACGGCCGGCAATCTGGTCTTCCAGGGCAGCGCGACCGGCGAGTTCGCGGCCTATTCCGCCGACAGCGGCAAGAAGCTGTGGGGCTTCGACACCCAGACCGGCGTGGTCGCTCCCGCCATGACCTACGAGATCGACGGCGAGCAGTACGTCGCCCTGATGGCCGGCTACGGCGGGGGCTTCGCCGTTTCGGCCGGGGCCGGGGTCGATCCGCGCTCGGAGGGGCCGCGCCGGCTGCTGGTCTTCAAGCTCGGCGCCAAGAGCAAGCTGCCGGCCCGTCCGGTGTCGACCAAGACGCCGCTGACTCTGCCGGCCACGCCTGGCACGCCGCAGCAGATCGCGACCGGCAACGCTGTCTTCGCGGCCAATTGCGGCGTCTGTCACGGGGCCAGCGGGGTTTCGAACTTCTCGATCCCCGACCTGCGCTACTCGCCGACCATCACCGACGCGGCCATCTTCAAGAGCATCGTCATCGACGGCGATCGCAAGGAGCAGGGCATGGTGTCCTTCGCCAGCCTGGTCAGTGTCGATGAGGCGGAGTCGGTGCGGCAATACCTCCTCGACCTGTCTCGCCGTCAGCAGGTGATGCAGAAGGCAGCCGGGAAGTAGCGCCCCTTCTCCCGCTTGTCGGGAGAAGGCGGCCTCCCGTATGGGTGGCCGGATGAGGGCCGCGTTGAAGTTGGCCGGATGAGATTGGGCGGCGCCATGGCCTGAAGGGGCGGCGCTGCCCTCATCCGACCCGCTTTACGGCCCACCTTCTCCCGACAAGCGGGAGAAGGAACACCGTTGAGTAGCCCAACTTATGTTCCAGGACCTGCCCCCGACCGTCGATACCGTCACCGTCCAGGCCGCCCGGCTGGCGCCGTCTCCGGTCGACGCCGCCTTCTCGGTGGTCAAGGTCGATGAGGCCATAACCACCGCCTCCCGGCTCGACGAGGCGCTGACCAGCGTGCCGGGTGTCCAGCTGTTCCGGCGCACCTCAAGCGTGGCGGCCAATCCGACGACCCAGGGCCTATCGGTGCGCTCCATCGCCGGTTCCAGCGCGGGCCGGGCGCTGGTCACCCTGGATGGGGCGCCGCAGAACGATCCCTTCGGCGGCTGGGTGCTGTGGTCGGGTCTGCCGCCCGCCAGCATCGAGGGCGCCTTGATCGTGCGTGGGGCAGGGGCGGGGCCCTACGGCGCCGGGGCCCTGACCGGGGTGGTGCAGCTGTCCGAGCGGACCCGCGTGCCGGCCGGCGGCGACTACGAGATCTTTGCCGGCGAGCGCGAATCGTTCGGCCTGCAGGGCGCCTTCGCGACCGGCGATCTGTTCCTGGCCGGCGCCTGGCAGCAGACCGATGGCTGGACGCCGGTGCGGGCCGGGCGCGGCGCGGCCGATGCGCCGCTGGCCTATGAAGCCTTCTCCGGCGTGGTGCGCTATGCGCCGAGCCTGGGGCCTGTCGATCTGGCGCTGCGGGCTTCAGCCTATGAGGAGAGCCGCGAGAGCGGTCTGGTCGGGGCCAGTTCGCGGGCCACGGGCGCGGGCGTCTCTATGGCGGTGGCCGGGCGGTCGCCGGGCCTGGGAACCGAATGGCGGGTCCAGCTGTGGAGCCGCGTCTCCGACCTGGAGAACAGTTCGGTGGCTGTGGCGGCGGGGCGGGCGACCACCACGCCAGCCAGCGAGCAGTTCGCCACCCCGGCTCTCGGCGTGGGCGTCAATGCCGCCCTGCGCATGGACCGGGGGACCGGCGGCTGGGAGGTCGGCGGCGACCTCCGCTTCGCCGATGGCGAGACCCGCGAGCATTTCCGATTCATGGCCGGGAACTTCACCCGGGGCCGGGTGGCCGGCGGATCGCAAACGGTGGGCGGCCTTTACGGCGAAGCCTGGCGTGACTTCGGCGTGTGGCGGCTGACCGGCGGCGGGCGCATCGACCATTGGTCGAGTTTCGATGGTGAGCGGCGCGAGCGCGATCTGCTGACCGGCGCCCCGACCCTGACCTTCACACCGGAGGATGCCGACGGCTGGCAGCCGACAGCGCGTGTCGGCCTGCGCCGCTCGGGGCCGCTGGTTATCCGCGCCGCCACCTATGCTGGTTTCCGGCCGCCGACGCTGAACGAGCTGCACCGGCCGTTCCGGGTCGGCAACGATGTCACCGAAGCCAATGCCGGGCTTGAGCCTGAGGTTCTGTACGGCGCCGAGCTTGGGCTGGGAGGCGATGGCGACTGGCGCTGGAGCGCAACCCTGTTCACCAGCCGGCTGGAAGGCGCGGTGACCAATGTCACCATCGGGGTCGGGCCCGGCGTCTTCCCGGTGGCCGGCTTAATCCCGGCCGGCGGGGTGCTGCGCCAGCGGCAGAACGCCGGCGATATCGATGCGGTCGGCATGGAGGCCGAGGTCTCGCGCCAGTGGGGCGATGTGTTCGGCCTGCGGCTGGCCGGGGCCTGGACCGAGGCGGAGGTCGATGGCGGCAGCGCCGCGCCGCAGCTGACCGGACTGCGTCCCGCCCAGACCCCGAGGGTCAGCGCCAACGCCGACCTGACCTGGCGGGTGGCCCCGCCCGTGAAGCTGCTGGCGTCGGTCCGCTACGAGGGCCAGCGCTGGGAGGACGATCTCAACAGCCGCTCGCTGGGCGCGGCCACGACGCTGGACCTGCGGGCTGACTGGCGGATTTCCGGCAAGGCCGGGCTGTGGCTGGCGCTGGACAACGTCACCGACCAGGCGGTCGAGACCGGCCAGACGGCCGACGGCATCGAAAGCTTCGATGCGCCACGCACCCTGCGGATCGGATTGAAGTTTACGCCCTGATCTCGAGGGCCCGGGCGAGCATGTCCAGGCCGGTCTCGAGGCTGCGCAGGCGGACGGCGGCGCGGCCGATATCGCCGTAGAATTCGACATGGGTCTTCAGGCCGCCCTCGCGGGTGGCGCAGGCGAAGTAGACCAGGCCGGCGACCGAGTCCGGATCTTCCGGGGTGGCTTCGCAGTATCCGGTGATCGACAGGGTGATGTCCGCCTCGGAGGCCTTCAGCGCCCCCCTGGCCATGGCGGCGGCGACCGGATGGCTGACGGCGCCCTCGTCTTCAAGCATACGCCCTGGTACGCCCAGCACCTCGACCTTCGAGCTTTTGGTGTAGGTGACGAAGCCGCGCTCGAAGGCGTGGGAACAGCCGGGAATATCGGTCAGCAGCGAGGCCAACAGGCCGCCTGTGCAGCTTTCCGCGGTGGCCAGGGTGCGGTTCTGGACGCAGGCGGCGCGAAGCACCCGCAGGGCCTTCCGGTCGATGGCCTCGGTTACGACCGGTGCAAGGAATTCGGTGGCGCTCACCTGTGTTTGGTTCCCGACGAACTTGGTTCTGCAGTCTCAATCGCGTCGACAGGGGTTTGGTTCCGGCTTGACCGGACGGCGCTGAGAGGGTTGCTGGCGACGATGGCGAGTCTCGACGGCAGGACGGTTCGGGTGGCCGGCGCGGGCGTGCTCGGGCTGGCGATCGCGGTCGAGTTGGCGGAGGCCGGCGCGGCGGTGACGGTGCATGATCCCAGCCCCCAAAAGTCCGCCTCCGCCGTCGCCGCCGGCATGCTGGCGCCCGTCTTTGAGGCCGTGCTGGACGCCGCCTCTCGCGAGCACTTCCGCCTCCTTCTGGCGGCGCGGGACGCCTGGCCTGCCTTTGCTGACCGGACCGGCATCACCCTTGATCGCAGCGGCGCGACCTATGCCGGCGCCCGGGCCCTGGAGGTGCGTCGAGGCATCGCCGATCTGGGCGTAGCCAGCGAACTGCGTCCGCAGGGTCTGTTTGTCGCCGAGGACTGGCGGGTGGATGCCGGGTCCTCCCTGGCCCGGCTCAGGGCCGCTGCCGTTGCGTCGGGCGTCGCCTTCGTCGAGGCGCGGCTGGATGATCCCGGAGATGCGGAGACCATCGCCGCGACCGGCTGGCAGGCTGTGAGCTGGGCCCCTGAAAGCCAGGTGATTTCAGCCATCAAAGGCCAGATTGGAAAGTCGACGGTCGGTTCATTGGTCGGTCGCGAGACCGGGCCGGTCGAGCGCAGGGACGGTGGTTACATCGCACCTGCTGCCGGTGGCGCGCTGGTCGGCGCGACCATGGAGGCCGGGAAGACTGATCTCGCGGCCGACGATGCCGTGCTGAAGATCGTTGAGACGAGCTTTCCTGAGCTGATGGACGAGGGGTGGGCAGGGACGCCCCAGGTCGGCGTTCGCGGCGCGACGCCCGACGGTCTGCCGCTGGTCGGCGCGAGCATCCGCCCTAGAGTCTGGCTGGCCATGGGGGCGCGGCGCAATGGCTGGCTGCTGGCCCCGCTTGTGGCGGCGATGATGCGGGCGTATCTCGCCGGCGAGGATACCGGGCCGTGGACGGCGATGCTGGACGCGCGACGGTTTGCAGAGAAGTCGGAGGATTGATGTCGGGGTTCTGGCTGACCGAGGAGCAGGAAGCGATCCGCGAGGGCGTTTCCAAGGTGATGGCCGACTTCGGCGATGAGTACTGGCGGAACGCCGACGAAACCGGGCGATTCCCCGAGGAGTTCGTCTCGGCCATGGCGGCCGGCGGCTGGCTGGGCGTGGCCATGCCGGAAGAGTTCGGCGGCGCGGGCCTCGGCCTGACCGAGGCCTCCATCGTCATGCAGACGGTGGCCCAGTCCGGGGCGGCCTTCACCGGGGCCAGCGCCATCCACCTGAACATCTTCGGCCTGATGCCGATCGTGAAGTTCGGCACCGAGGAGCAGAAGCGCCGCCATCTGCCGCGCACCATCTCCGGCCAGGACAAGGCCTGTTTCGCCGTCACCGAGCCCAACAGCGGCCTCGACACCGCCAGCCTGGAGACCCGGGCCGAGAAGCACGGCAACGGCTATCGCATCAACGGCCGGAAGATCTGGACCACCATGGCCCAGCGGGCAAACAAGATCCTGCTGATCGCCCGCACCACGCCCAAGGAACAGACGGCCAAGCCGATGCAGGGGCTTTCGCTGTTCTACACCGACTTCGACCGGGCCCGGATCGACGCCAGGCCGATCCCCAAGATGGGCCGAAAAGCCGTTGAATGTAATATGCTTTTCATCGAGGACCTGGAGGTCCCGGCGGAAGATCTGATCGGTGAAGAGGGCAAGGGCTTCCAGTATCTGCTGGCCGGGCTGAACCCCGAGCGGGTTCTGTTCGGCGTCGAGGCGGTGGGCATCGGCCGGGCCGCCCTGGCCAAGGCCGCTACCTACGCCAAGGAGCGGATCGTGTTCGGCCGGCCGATCGGCCAGAACCAGGGGGTGCAGCACCCGCTGGCCAAATGCTGGGCCGAGCTGGAGGCCGCCAACCTTCTGGCCTTCAAGGCCGCCGCCCTCTACGACGCCGGCCGCGACTGCGGGGCCGAGGCCAACGCCGCCAAGTACCTGGGCGCCGAAGCCGGCTTCCGGGCCGCCGAAGCCGCCGTGCTGGCGCACGGCGGCATGCGCTACGCCAAGGAGTATGACGTCGAGCGCTACATGCGGGAGGCGATGATCGCCCGCATCGCACCCGTCAGCCGTGAGATGATCCTCAACTTCATCGCTGAACGGGTGCTGCACCTGCCCAAGAGCTACTAGGGACTATTCCTCCAGTCGGAAGGTTAGGGGGATCTTCACGGTGGCGCCTTCGATGGCCTGACCATCGACCAGTTGCGGCTTCATCTTGAAGTTCTTGCTGACCCTGACGGCGGCGGCCCCGAAGCCGTACTCCGATGGCGTTTCGCTGAGCACGACACAGTCGCGGACGACGCCGACGGTGGTGACCTTGCAGCTCAAGGTCGCCGAGCCGGAGATGTTGCCGCGGAGGGCCCGGTCCGGGAAGGCGTTGGCCATCTGGGCCGGTGTCGGCTTGCGCAGCCAATCGGGGCGAACAATGACCGCGGGCGCCTTGGGCGCCGGTGGCGTGACCGGGCCTGCATCGAGTGTGACCGGCGGG
>Ga0164290_1001612_pt1 | contig 28686 bp, 29 predicted proteins | sample Micstemetagenome_FD_108782 | JGI IMG/M metagenome (GOLD analysis project Ga0164290, IMG submission 108782) | Contaminated culture microbial community from soil near Moab, Utah, USA - Microcoleus steenstrupii SON62 (Illumina Assembly) | ecosystem: Environmental > Terrestrial > Soil > Soil crust...
CGCTATCCAGCAGCCCACTGTCCCCGAGATATTGAACCACCTCGCAAAACCGGCCAGTTTCGGTCACCGCAATCTTGCGAATGTCGGCTTGATCCGACGCTCGAATCGACTGCTCCAGGTTGTGGGTCGCAATGTCCGTCATCGTGTCCCCCTTCAGCAGGATGCGTTTCCCTTGCCGCACATAATCAGCGAGTTGCCCTGAGGAGATTGCGCAACCTTTCCTGCGGTCATCTGCTCCCTCAGAAACCGCTGCATTTCACGGAAGGGTTCGACGCTTATTTTGAATTGATAAAATCCCCTTTGCTTCAAATGCGCCTCGGCTTTCCCAAGCAGCTTATTCTGGTGAAGATATTTGAGAACATTGGCAAACCGATCAATGTCGCTCACCGCAAGCTTATCGATATTGGGTTCCGGAACTTCAACTTGGCTCATGCCTGCCCCCTTAGTTATTGCCTATCTTCTCGCGTTGGATACTCAGAGGTACGCGATTAATATAAGTCTTATTCAACCAACGGCTGCTCACCATACCCGCCGTGATTACCCCTGTCTACTAGGTAATACAATCGTAAGTAGCAACGCCCCAGGCCGTAATTGGCAGCCTTCATACTGCCGGAGACATTCGGCTGTCGGTCGCCCGATGCAGCAGAGCCTAGCGCTGACGACCTGGGCATGAGCCCGCACATGCGCATGGACCTTGTCGTCAACGATTTCGTCTATCGCGCCATCACCGGACGTGCGGTGATGCTGCTCGAGCCGCATTTCGAGCGCATCGAGCGCGCCGGCTACAAGCCGGAATTCTCGCTGGACCGCGGCATCGCGGAGCTGATCAGGGGCTACCGCATGATCCGCCCCAACCCTTACACGAACCTCTGACGTCCGGCCGCGACACTGCGGCGTCGCGCGGGCCGCGAAAACCCCGCTTTATTAACGCGAACCTGCGGTTTTCCTCGCCAACTCGCCGGGGCAGCGGGCTGACTTTTCATCCACAGCCCAACGCCCTGTTCCGCCACGACAAAGCGGGTCCGGGTAGACAAAAGTCATTAGACAGGTTGGAGGGGATCGCCGGGGTCGCGCGCCGAATCCCCTCGCCCGGTCAACCACTTAAAAATTCGCCGTTAACGATTCTCTGGTGGCATTTTTTCGCAGTTTTCCGCGAATTCTAAAATGCGTCCTTCACGCCTCGGCGGCGCGCCCGGCCGCCGAGGTTTCCACCCGATCTGCACCATGTCAAAGAACCAACCTTGGCATATGGTGGACGAATTGGATTATTCAAGGGCAGGGCGAGGGCGCTTCGCGCCACTGAACCCTGCGCCCGCATGACGGGTTGTTCTACACGGCGGCCGAATAGCGCAACTTTCTGCCGTCCATCGTCCCTCGTATGAAATTACTGCGATTCCAGTAAGATAAGGCTTGGATACCGGAGCCTCACGCTCTATGGTCCGGCCTTCCGCTGGAGGCACGCACGCGTCTCTCGAGTGAGACGCGTCATTGATGCAGCAAGAGCTGCTTCCGGTTTCGGACGTTTCTTCCTCTTCGACCTCCTCCGCTTCCCGATCGGCACTTCTGGGCCGCGCGATCGGTCGACTCATCGCGGCCCGAGGAAGTCGTTCGTCATGTCGTTTGCCAGTCTTGCTCTCCATCCGCTCGTCCTCAAAGCTCTCGATGTCGAGGGCTACAGCGAGGCGACGCCGGTCCAGGCCGCCGCCATTCCTCCCGCGCTCGAGGGCAAGGACATCCTCGCCACCGCCGCCACGGGCACCGGCAAGACCGCTGCTTTCCTGCTGCCGGCGCTGAGCCGCATCGCCGCCAATCCGGCAAACAACCCCGTCGGCGCGCCGCGCGTGCTGGTGCTCGCCCCCACGCGCGAACTGGCCACCCAGGTCTCGCAGGCGGTGCGCAAGCACGGCCAGTTCATGCGGGTGAGCAACGCCAGCGTCGTCGGCGGCATGCCCTATCGCGAGCAGCTGCGCTGGCTGTCGAAGCCGCTCGATGTCGTGGTGGCTACCCCAGGCCGCCTCATCGATCATCTGCAGCGTGGCCGGCTCGATCTCGGTCGGGTCGAGGTGCTGGTCCTCGACGAAGCCGATCGCATGCTCGACATGGGCTTCGCTGATGACATCGAAGCCATCGTGAAGGCCTGCGGTCCGACCCGTCAGACCCTGCTGTTCACCGCCACGCTCGACAAGCGCATGGCCGGCGTTGCCGCAAGGCTGCTCAAGAACCCCGTCCGCGTGGCGGTCGATCAGGCGACCTCGTCGGCAGACATCGAGCAGCGCCTCTATTTCACCAACCATGTCGGTCACAAGCGCCGGCTTCTCGAGCATTTCGCCGCCTCGGCCGAAATCGGCAAGGCCATCGTCTTCGTCGCCACCAAGCGGGACGCCGATACTCTGGCACGCGACCTGCAGCAGAGCGGCCATCAGGCGGCACCGCTTCATGGCGACATGCACCAGCGCGACCGCAACCGCGTCCTGCAAAATCTCAAGACGGGCGAGATCAGGCTGCTCGTGGCCACCGATGTCGCCGCGCGCGGCATCGACGTGCGCGATATCTCGCATGTGATCAATTTCGACCTGCCGCGCAGTGCCGACGACTACGTCCATCGTATCGGCCGCACCGGCCGGGCCGGCGCCACGGGCATCGCCCTCTCGTTCGTCGGCGCCGCCGAGCGTGGCCTGATCCGCAACATCGAGCGCTTCACCCGGCAGTCGATCGCGGTCCACACCGTTCCCGGCCTGGAGCCGGCCCCGGTGGCAACCCATCATCGTCCCGCCGGACGCCCGGAATTCCGGCATGGCCGTCCGCATGGCCGGCCTCATCATCATGCCGCTCACCCCCACGCCGGGCGCCACCCGCATCACGCGGAACAGCCTGCGGGAGGGGAAACTCACCCGGGCCAGCCGCGTCCGGTGAAGCCGCGCGACAACGCTCACGGCAAGCCCCATGGCGCCAGGCCCTGGGTGAAGCGCAGCAAGCCCGGCAACCGGGACAAGGGCCGCCCGGCCTGGGCCAGCGCCGGCGGCAAGCAGCGCTAGGCGGCGTATTCCGCCGCCTCGTCCCCGCCGCTAAAGTGGGGCCGCGAATCGATTCCTTTCGAGACAGGCGATGCCCCTCGACGACAGCAACTGGCGGAACGAAGGAGGCGGCGGTCGCGGTAACGCGAAGAACGTGCTCGGCGGCCGGCTGGAGATCTGCTCGCTCAGCCCGATGACCGGATTCTTCCGCAACGGCTGCTGCGACACATCCCGCGAGGATGTCGGCAGCCACACGGTCTGCGCCGTGATGACGGCGGCGTTCCTCGCGTTCTCCAAGGACGCGGGCAACGATTTGTCGACGCCGATGCCGGATTTCGGCTTTCCCGGCCTCAAGCCCGGCGACCGCTGGTGCCTGTGCGCGCCGCGCTGGCAGGAAGCGCTGGAGGCCGGCAGCCCGCCGCGCGTCGTCCTGCGCGCCACGCATGAAGGCGCGCTGCAGTACTGCGAGCTCGAAGACCTCAAGAAATACGCGGTCGACCTGTCGTAGCCGCGATCAGATTCGGCAAACAAGGCTGCCGCCGCACAACACATCGATCGCCAGGAAGAGAGCGCCCACTGCGACTGCGCTAAGCAGCGGCAGGCCAAAGAACCAGCCGGCATAGCCCTTGTTCCGCGCCTTCCACGGCAACACGGCCCCGACGAAACAAAGAACCGGAAAGGCAATGACCGCAATCGCCAACGCGATGGTCAGGGGACTGGATTCCGATCCGGGCGCATCGAACATCATGGCTGAAAGCATGGTCGGGATGACCGCCGCCACCCCCAATCCGACATTAGCGGCCGTCAACAGGATCCAGAGAATTCTGCGGCTCATCTCAGATCGAGATATCCAGAAAATAAGCTCTCCCGCATCAGCACAACAAAAATCGTACACACTCCCGCAACGGCAAGCCCGACCGCCCCAATTGCGATTCGATTACGCTTTGAATCTTCTCCCTCGTCTAGGGTCAGAGCGAAAGCACCAGACCAACGCAAAACCAACCAGAAGGTAACGCTGCCCACCCCGCCAAGCACAGCAGGGATACTCAGGATTTCGGCGTACTTTAGCCAGCCGGCGACTGTGGGAATGCCATCGATGATGGTCGGAACGCCGCGAATTGACTCGTTAAAGCTACTGTCCCGAAGCGGCCAGAACACAAGCGCCGCCGGAGCAGCACCAATCCCTATTCCTGCAAAGATCGCTGGTAACAGCCGTATCCAGCGCCTTGCACGGAAAACTAAAAATGCCGGCAGTCCGAGAAAAATCGCGTGGGCAAGACAGACAATGAACACATATGGCGCAAGCCTGTAGTCGACAAAACCGGCGAACGCCGCCGCAGGTGCGAGGGCTGAAAGGAGAAATGCCGCAGCGTAAGTAAAAAACCATGGAAGCCGTCTTGCCATGCCACTAACCACCCGACACGGGTGCCTTAGACCTGCTGAAGTTCCGATAGACAAACATCGGTGGCTCCATCGCGCTCTCGCGCTCCGCACTCGCTACCAGAGTCGCGTGACGATCCGAGAACTCGCAAGCCGGATCGACGGCGTCGATACCGCCGGTCAGCGCAAAGGCCTGGCAGCGGCAACCGCCCCAGTCCACCTCCCGCTGGTCGCAGGAGCGGCAGGGTTCCGGCATCCAGCCCGTGCCGCGGAATTTTTCGAAGGCGTCCGAGCCGTACCAGATATCCTTGAGTGAGCGGTCTCTCACGTTCTCGAATGTCAGTCCCGGCAATGTGGATGCCGCGTGGCAGGGCAGCACGTCGCCGTTGGGCGCGACATTGAGGAAACGCCGTCCCCAGCCGCCCATGCAGGCTTTGGGCCGCCGCGCGTAATAGTCCGGCACGACATAGTCGATCACCAGCGTGCCCTTGAGCCGGGTGCGCGCAGCTTCAACCGTGGCCGTCGCCCGTTCGAGTTGGGCGCGCGTGGGCATCAGCGCCGCGCGGTTCTTCAGCGCCCAGCCATAGTACTGGACATGGGCAACCTCCAGACGCCGGGCGCCGAGACGCACGGCCATGGCGATCACCGCGTCGAGCTCGTCGAGGTTCTGGCGGTGCATCACGGCATTGACCGTCAGCGGCAGCCCGGCATCGCGGACATAGCCGGCGATTTCAAGCTTGCGGGCATGGCCACCCGCGAAGCCGCCAATGTGATCGGCATTTGCCGGATCATGCGCCTGAAAGCTGATCTGGACATGGTTGAGCCCGGCAGCCACCAGGGCCTGCAGGCGGGGCCGATCCAGCAGCACGGCCGAGGTGATGAGGTTGCTGTAGAGGCCGAGACGCGACGCGTGCGCGACCAGGGTTTCGAGGTCCTTGCGGGCCGCCGGCTCACCGCCGGAGAAGTGCACGTGCAGGACACCAAGCCTGGCGGCCTCATCGAAGACCCGCTGCCAGGTGGTGGTGTCGAGTTCGGCCGCCGCGCGGTCGAGCTCGAGCGGGTTGGAGCAGTACGGGCATTGCAGCGGGCAGCGATGCGTGAGCTCGGCCAGCAATGCCAGCGGCGGCTCGGCAGTGGTCATGCGACCAGCATCCCCTTGTCGCTCAGGTCCTGCAACATCTCGATCACGTCGTTACGCACCTCGGTTACCGGCGCCTGGAACTTGGCGGCGAGTGCCTCCGCAATCATATCGACCGTGGCTGCACCATCGCAGAGCTGCAGAATCTCGACAGCGATCTCGTCGGGGACCAGTACGCGCTCGGGCGCCAGCAGGGTCCAGCGCTGACGGGCCTCGTCAAAGCGCAAGCGGATTTGCGGGGCCAGCCTGGGCATGCTGGCCGCCGTGATGTGGACGGCGCTCACGGTTTGGGCACGAAGGCGCCGGGCGGGATATGGCCCGGCTCGACATAGGCGAAATGCAGCGCGTCAAGCTGTGACCACAGCACGTCGCATTTGAAACGCAACGCCGCCAGAACCTGCTCCTGCTGCTCGGGGGTGCGCGCCTCGCGCCTGACGTAGTCGAGCGCGAAGTCGGAATCGCGCGGCGCCTGGGTCATGCGGGCGTTGAAATAGGACAGCGTCTCCTGGCTGACGAAGTCGTAGCCCCTGAGCATGCCGGAAACGCGCTCGGAGATGATGGTCGGCGAGAACAGCTCCGTAAGCGACGACGCCACCGCCTCGAGCAGGCTCTTCTCGCGCACGAAGCGGACGTAGGCCTCCACGGCAAAGCGCGTGCCCGGCAGGATGCCCTCGGTCGACATGACATAGTCGCGGTCGAGGCCGAGTCCGTCGGTCAGCTTCAGCCAGCGCGCGATGCCGCCATCGCCCGCCTCATCGCCGTCATGGTCGCTCAGCCGCCGCCGCCACTCCCGCCGCAGGTCGGAATCGGAAGCGCGACCGATCAGCGACGCATCCTTCAGCGGGATGCTGCATTGATAGTAGTAGCGGTTGAGCGCCCAGGCCTGGACCTGCCCGCGGTTCAGCTTGCCGCCGTGCAGCAGCTTATGAAACGGATGCAGGTTGTGATAACGCTCGGCGCCGATCTGGCGCAGGCGCCGCTCCAGCTCGTCGGGGGCCAGCAACGCATTCACAGCCGCGTCTCCATGCCGTCATAGGCGACTTCCCATCCCGCCGCCTCGACCTGCAGGCGCTCGGGCGAGCCAGCGATAAGGATCGGGTTGGTGTTATTGATGTGGACGTAAATCCGGCGCTGCACGCCGAGCCCGGTGAACGCCGCCAGCGACCCGTCTTCGCCGCCGATGCTCATATGGCCCATGCGACGACCCGTTTTCGCGCCGACCCCCATCGAGATCATCTCGTCGTCCTGCCACAGCGTGCCGTCGAAGAAGACCAGCGGCGCCCCGCGCAGCCGCGCCATCAGCTCCGGCGACAACGCGGCGCAGGCCGGCAGATAAAAGAAGCGTCGCCGTTCATCGACTCGGATCTCCAGGCCGATCGTGTCGCCGCTCTGGGTGCCGAAACCGGGGCCGGCCTTCTCGTTCTCCAGATAGAGTGCCACCTTGCCCGGCACGGAAAACGCCGTGACCTGCAGGCCAAGCGAGGCGTCGTCGAAACCGGCAACGGTGACCGGCTGGTCAAGTGACAGCACCCGGCGCGCCACGACCGACGGGTTCAGGACGTTGAAGACGGGGTTGTCGCGCAGCGCGGCGTGGATGCGGTCCGACGCGTAGACGGCGAGCGTCTGGTTCTCGCGCAGGGTGAGCAGCCCCGCGACATGATCGACATCGGCGTTCGACAGGACCACCGCGGCGATAGGACTATGGCGCGCGCCGCGGCGCGGATGCAGCGCCGGGCTGGCCATGATCTGCTGGCGCAGATCCGGCGAGGCGTTGAGCAGGAGCCAGCGTTCGCCGTCGGCGCTGACCGCGAGAGAGGATTGGGTACGGGGAACGGCCGCCGGATCGCCCGAACGGGCGCGCCGGCAATTGGCGCAGTTACAGTTCCACTGCGGAAAACCGCCGCCGGCGGCGGAACCCAGGACAAGGATCTGCATGCAGCCCCCGTCCCGTTTTCGCCGCCGGCGTCAGGAAGTCAGACGACGACCGCGCAGGCGTAGGAGTTGATCTCCAGGCCGACCGCGATCTCGACGATCTTTGGCTTCTTCCACATCGCAGAGTTCCTCCGCAACTGAGGTCGCGACGTCAAGGATAGGGGAGGTCCGGCGCGCTGTCCACGCGCTCCCACTGCAATCGCTGAAAAACGTGGGCATGGCACCTGCTACTAAAGGCTAGCCACTTTCGCGGCGGGCCTCCCTTTATCGTGGTTGTCCATCAGCCTATAGTTGTGGTGCTTTCCCGGTCACCTACGCCGGTAGCCACGATAAAAATCTCAAGGGAGAAACGTCATGAAGCTCGGATCGGCCCTCGCCGTCACGGCCCTGCTTATGGCCGGCACCGCTTGGGCACAGCAACCCGCCCCCGCCCAGAACCCGGCGCTGCCGGGCCCGGGCATGCCGCCCTCGCACATGACCAACAACTCGCTGGCGCCGCACCCGCCGGTGATGCAGGTCACGGCGCCCGACAAGATCCCGCTCAACAAGCTCAAGGTTCCGGCCGGCTTCAAGGTCGAGATCTGGGCCCATGGCATGCCGGGCGTGCGCATGATGACGCGCGGCGACAAGGGCACGATCTTCGGCGGCACGCGCATCATCGGCCGCGTCTACGCCATCAGCGACAAGGGCAGCCAGCGTGACCATGTCATCCTGGCGCAGGGACTGACCCAGCCCAACGGCCTCGCTTTCCGCAACGGCGCGCTCTACGTCACGGCGATCAACAAGGTCTTCCGCTACGACGGGGTCGAGGACAAGCTTGGCAATCCCGGCACGCCGGTCGAGATGACGGCGGCCTTCAACCTTCCGCCGGAAGTGCATCACAACTGGAAATTCACGGCCTTCGGGCCCGACAACAAGCTGTATTTCCAGGTCGGCGCTCCGTGCAACATCTGCGAGCTCGACGACAACAAGCACGGCCAGATCCGGCGCTATAACCCGGACGGCAGCGGCATGGAGATCGTCGCCAAGGGTGTGCGCAACACCGTCGGCTTCGACTGGGATCCGCGCAGCGGCCAGCTCTGGTTTACCGACAACGGCCGCGACTGGATGAGCGAGGACGGCCCGGAGGAGGAGCTCAACCGCGTGTCGCAGGTCGGAGCCCATTACGGCTTCCCGTACTGCCACGCCAACGGCATCCCCGATCCGGACTTCAAGAAGCCAAACCCCTGCCAGGGCGTCACCCTGCCGGTGGTCACGCTGGGCGCGCACGCCGCCGCACTCGGCATGCGCTTCTACCGCGGCTCCATGTTCCCGCCGGAGTATCAGAACAGCATCCTGATCGCCCGGCGCGGGTCGTGGAACAAGACGCAGAAGAACGGCTATGATGTCGTGCGCGTCACCGTCAATCCGGACGGCACGAACCCGAAGGTGGAGCCGTTCATGACCGGCTTCCTCGAGGGCAACGACTTCTGGGGACGGCCGGTCGACGTCCACATCCAGCCTGACGGCTCGGTCCTCGTCTCGGACGAGCAGAACGGCGCGATCTACCGCGTCAGCTATCAGCGCTGACGCGATCCTCTCGACGGGCGGGAAGCGTCTCCGGCGCTTCCCGCCTTTTCTTTTGGTCTCTCGCCGAATGAAAGCGGAGCGTCTATCCTCGCTGTACATCCGTGGGCGATTCGATCAGACACTTCTTGCTGGCGCTGTGGACCGGACAGATTCCGCTGGCGCGGGTGTTCTGGCTGCATGCGATTCTCTACGGAACGCTGGCCAACCTGTTCAGCACCATCCTCACCTTCGCCGCGCTGTCGGCCGGCGCCCCGGCCGCCCTCGGTATCGCGATCCATTTCCTGCCCCTGCCCTACAACATCGTGGCCAGTGTCGGGGTCTGGCGAAGCGCGGGGCGCTATCGCGGCAACCCCGCCTGGGCCACACTGGCGCGAATCTTTGTCGTGGTCTGGGCCGTGGCGGCGACGCTGGCCTGAGCCCCGTGTTGAAATTCGCGAAAACGGGCTTATCTGAACGCCGTTCGACAGCGGGGTGAAACGTGATTCTCCGGATAACCTCCGATCTTCTGCCCAAGACGGCTCTGGGCCGCGTGTTCGCGGCGCTGGCGGGCATTGCCATCATCATCCTCGCCGTCTTTTTCCTGGCGATCGCCGTGGTGATTGCCGGCGTGGCGCTGGCCGTCGCGGTGGTCCGTCTGATGTGGCTGGCCCACAAGGCGCGGCGTCAGGCACCGCCGCGCGCGGACGAGCCGATCGAGGTCGAGTATTCCGTGGTCGAGGAGCGCGAGCTTCCCGAGCGTCGTCATCATCCGAGGCCGCCGCAGTGAAAATCGCGCTGGTCGCCGTGGCGCTGCTCATGGCCGCTCCGGCCTGGGCCCAGGGCGATGCGGCACGCGGAAAGGCGAAAGGCGAGCCATGCTTCGGCTGCCACGGCGAGACGGGCAACTCGACCATGCCCAACATCCCGTCGCTCGCCGGGCAGCCGGCGGGCGCCAGCTTCCTGCAGCTTTTCCTGTTTCGCGAGAAGCTGCGCAACGTGCCGACCATGACGCCCTTCGTCGACGGCAAGACCGATCAGGACCTCGAGGATTTCGCCGCCTACTTCGCCGCGCAGACGCTCGAGGCGACCGACGAGCCACGCGACGCGGCCCGCTATCAGAAGGGCGCCGAACTCTCGCAGCGCCTGCGGTGCGCCTCGTGTCACGGTGCGGGCTACAAGGGACAGGCCCAGATGCCGCGCCTCGCCGGCCAGCGCGAGGATTACACGCTGATGGCCCTGGAGCAGTATCAGAAGAACGAGCGCACCGGCATCGACACCAACATGGCGGCGGTGGTCTACGGGGTGCCGGCGGCGGACCTCGCCGCCCTGGCCCATTATATGGCCCAGCAGAAATAACCATTTTAATTCAATATCTTGAGATTCGCGGCTGTTTAGCCGAAATTAACCATATTGCGAAGAAAATGAATGAATCCGATAAGTTGTCAGGGGTTTGAATCGGCATGGCCGCAGCAATCGATCTCGTGCTCATCAATCCGGGCACCGGCAAAATCACCTACCAGGATCTCGCGACCGATCTGACGGCGATCGAGCCGCCGATGTGGGCCGGTATCATCGCGACCTATCAGCGCAATCACGGCTTCAACGTGCGCATCATCGATGCCGAGGCCGAGCATCTCGGCGCCCAGGCCGTCGCGGAGCGCGTCAGGGAATACGACCCGACCCTGGTCGGCATGATCGTCTTCGGGCATCAGCCTTCCGCCTCGACCCAGATGATGGTCGGCGCCGGCCTCGAATGCCGCGCCATCAAGGAGCTGGAGCCCGAGCGCAGGATCATCATCGTCGGCGGCCATGTCGCCGCCCTGCCCCAGCGCACCCTGCAGGAAGAAGCCGTCGACTTCGCCTGCAACGGCGAAGGCCCGATCACCATCGAGCAGCTTCTGCACACGCTGAAAAGCGGCAGCCCGGACTACGCCAAGGTCGAAGGCCTGGTGTGGCGCGACGGCGAGACCATCCAGAACAACCTCGGCGCCAGGCTGATCACCGATCTCGACAAGGACCTCCCGGGCGGCGCCTGGGACCTCCTGCCGATGGACAAGTACCGGGCGCATAACTGGCAGTGCTTCGGCGACCTGTCGGCGCGCAAGCCTTACGCCTCGATCTACACCACGCTCGGCTGCCCCTATCGCTGCAGCTTCTGCTGCATCAACGCGCCGTTCGGCAAGCCGAACTACCGCATGCGCAGCCCGAAGGTCGTGGTCGACGAGATGGAGCATCTCTACAAGACCTACGGCGTGAAGACCTTCAAGATCGTCGACGAGATGTTCGTGCTCAACGACCGCCACGTCGGCGGCATCTGCAACCTGCTGATCGAGCGCGGCCTCGGCCAGCACTTCAACATCTGGGCCTATGCCCGCGTCGACACGGTGAAGCCCGCCCATCTTGAGATGCTGCGCAAGGCCGGCATCCGCTGGCTGGCGCTGGGCATCGAATCCGGCAGCAAGCACGTGCGCGACGGCGCCCTGAAATCGCTCAAGAGCAATGACATCGTCGGCATCGTGCGCGAGATCCAGAAGGCCGGCATCAACGTCATCGGCAACTACATCTTCGGCCTGCCCGACGACGACGAGCAGTCGATGCGCGAGACGCTCGAGCTGGCCAAGGAGCTCAACTGCGAGTTCGCCAATTTCTATTCGGCCATGGCCTACCCCGGCTCGCCGCTCTACAAGATGGCGGTCGAGAAGGGCTGGGACCTGCCGGAGAGCTGGGGCGGCTATTCGCAGCACAGCTACGATTCCAAGCCGCTGCGCACCGAGAAGGTGCCGGCCTCGAGCGTCATCAAGTTCCGCGACGACGCCTTCCACGAGTATTTCGCCAACCCGCGCTACCTCGACATGGTGGCCCAGCGCTTCGGCTGGGAGACGCGCACGCACGTCGAGCAGATGTCGAAGCATCGGCTGAAGCGGAAGCTGGTCGATGAGCAGCCCGCAGCCGCCTGAGTCCTCCCTCGCCGCCGTCGATGTCGCGATCCTGGCGGGCGGGCTGGGCACGCGGCTGCGCGGCACCATCGGCGAGACGCCGAAGGTGCTGGCCCCCGTCGGCGGCCAGCCCTTCCTCGACTATCTCCTGCGCTGGCTGGCCGGTTTCGGCGCCCGGCGCGTGGTCATGTGCCTCGGGTTCCGGGCCGACAAGGTCGTCGAGCATCTGCGCCAGCCCGTAGTGCGCGGCCTCGATATCGTCACCTCCATCGAGCCCAGGCCGATGGGCACCGCCGGCGCGCTGCGGCTGGCGGTTCCGCATTTCCGCTCCGATCCGGTCCTGGTGATCAACGGCGATACTTTCGTGGACGCCGACCTGCCGGGATTCGTTGCTGCGCATCGCCGCTCGGGCGCTGCCGCCTCGATCCTGTCCACGACCGTCCCCTCGATGGCCCGCTACGGCCGCCTGGTCGTCGACCCGGCCGGCGCCATCCAGCGCTTCGCCGAGAAGGACCCCGGCGACACTGGCCCCGGCGCCATCAACGCCGGCATCTATCTCTTCAACCGCGGATGGCTGGAGACGCTGGCAAACGGCCAGGCTGAATCCCTGGAGCGCGACGTGTTCGCCGCCTCGCCACCCGGCAGCTTCCGCGCCGTTCCCGCCGGCGAGGCCGCCTTCATCGATATCGGCACGCCCGAATCCCTGGCCGAAGCCCCCGCCATCCTGGCGCGGGCCATCGGCCGCGCCCCCCACCCTGCCCGAGACGTCGCATGATCATCAGCCGCACGCCCTTCCGCATCTCGCTCTTCGGAGGCGGGTCGGACTATCCCACCTGGTATCGCGAGCATGGCGGCTCGGTGCTCGGCATGGCCATCGACAAGTATTGTCACATCAGCATCCGGCGCCTGCCGCCCTTCTTCGAGCACAAGCACCGCATCGTCTATTCGCGCATTGAGCTGGTGAACGACATCGAGCAGATCCAGCATCCCTCGGCCCGCGCCCTGCTGCGCGAGATGAAGATCGACGGCGGCATCGAGATCCATCACGACGGCGACCTGCCGGCCCGGTCCGGTCTCGGCTCCAGTTCGTCGTTCACCGTCGGCCTGCTCAACGCGCTTTACGCGCTCAAGGGCCGTCACGCCAGCAAGTCCGAGCTGGCCCGTGAGGCCATCCGCATCGAGCAGCACGTGATCCGCGAGAATGTCGGCTCGCAGGACCAGATCTGGGCCGCCTATGGCGGCCTCAACCGCATCGACTTCAACCCGGACGACAGCTTCACCGTGACGCCGCTGGTCCTGCCGCTGCAGCGCCGGCTCGAGCTCCAGGGCTCGATCCTGATGGTGTTCACCGGCCTGTCGCGTATCGCCTCCGAGGTTGCCGGCGCCAAGATCGCCAATCTCGAGAAGAAGAAGCGTCACGTGAAGACCATGACCGCCATGGTCGACGAGGCGCTTTCCGTGCTCAACGCCCCGAACCGGCCGCTCACCGAGATCGGCGAGCTGCTGCACGAGGCCTGGATGCTCAAGCGCGATCTGACCGACAAGGTCACGAACCCGATGATCGACGAGATCTACGAGGCCGGTCGCAGCGCCGGGGCCATCGGCGGCAAGCTCCTGGGAGCGGGCGGCGGCGGCTTCATGGTGTTCTTCGTACCGCAGGAGAAGCGCGCGGCCGTACGCGAGAAGCTGGCCAAGCTGATCCACGTCACTTTCGCTATCGACGCGGGCGGCAGCCGCATCATGCTCTACGAGCCCGACGGCTTCGGGACCTGAAACCCGGCCCATGACCGACTCCCGCAAGGCGCCCGTCACGTTGCGCCAGCGCCGGCTCGCCGCGCAGAACACCAAGTGGGACGTCTTCTGGGACGACATCACCGGCGCCGACGGCAGCCGTGTCGACGGATATCTGGTCATCTCCCCGCGCGGCCGCAGCGCCAGCAACATCGGCGGCGTCTCGATCCTGCCTGTGCTCCCCGACAGGCGCGTCGGACTCGTGCGCAACTATCGTCATCCGCTGGAGCTCGATGCCTGGGAGACGCCGCGCGGCTTTCTCGATCCCGGCGAGGCCGATACGGCAGCGGCCGCCCTGCGCGAACTGGAAGAAGAAACCGGTTACCGGGGCGCGCGCGACCGGGTGATCCCGCTGGGCACGTTCGCCCAGGAGCCGAGCACGATAGCGGCCATGAGCGCGCTGTTCGCCGCCCTCGACTGCAAGGCCACGGGCAACCCGCCCGATCTCAGCGAACCCGGCCTGGGAGAAATCAGTTTCTTCCCGCTCGATGAGGCTCTGGCTCTGGCGGACCGCGGCATCATCCAGGACGCCGCCACACTTCTGACGCTCTATCGCTACGCGCGCCAGCGCCGCTGATCAGCGTTTCCCGCGGCGCACGGCTTCGATCAGGGACGCTGTCGACGAGTCGTGAGTGCCGGGCTTGCCCTCCGGGGACAGCTCGGGCTCGATCCGCGCCGCCAGCACCTTGCCGAGCTCCACACCCCACTGGTCGAAGGAGTTGATCCCCCAGATCACGCCTTCAACGAAGGTCTTGTGCTCGTACATCGCCAGCAGCGCGCCCAGCGTGCGGGCGTCGAGCCTCTCGAAGGTGATGGTGTTGCTCGGCCGGTTGCCCGGCATCGCCTTGTGGGCGCCGACCTTCTGGCCGTCCTGGCCCTGCATCAGCGCCTCGGTCTGGGCGAAGCAATTGGCCAGCAGGGCCCGGCGATGCGGCCCGCCGTTCAATGCTACGAGAAAATCCGCCGGCACCAGATGCGTGCCCTGATGAAGTGCCTGGAAGTAGGCATGCTGGCCATCGTTGCCGGAGCCACCCCAGATGATCGGCGCCGTCATCCCTGATACCGGCCTGCCGTCGCGATCCGCCGACTTGCCGTTGCTCTCCATGGCCAGCTGCTGCAGCCAGGCAGGAAGCAGCCGCAGGCGCCAGTCATAGGTGAGCATGGCCTGCGTCTCGGCGCCGAAGAAATTCGTGTACCAGACGCTGAGCAATCCCAGGGTCAACGGCAGATTCTGCTCGGGCGGTGCGCTGCGGAAATGCTCGTCCATCGCAGCAGCGCCGGCGAGCAGCTCATCAAAAATCTCGGGGCCCAGGGCCAGCGCTATGGGCAAGCCGATCGACGACCACAGCGAATAACGGCCACCCACCCAGTCCCACATCGGATAGATGTTGGCCGGATCGACGCCAAACTTCTGGGCTATGTCCGGCTTGGAGGTGAGGGCGACGAAATGACCCGAGACGAGCTTCTCCTCCTTCAGCACGTCGAGCAGCCAGCGCCGGGCGAAGCTCGCATTGGCCAGCGTCTCCGGCGTGGTGAAGGATTTCGAGGCCACGATGAACAGCGTCGAGGCGGGCACAAGCCCGGCGAGCGTCGCGGACAGCTCGGCATCGTCGAGGCATGAGGCAAAGCGCACACGCAGCGGCGCCACATCCGGCCGCAGTGCTTCGACCACCATCCGGGGGCCGAGGTCGGAGCCGCCGATGCCGATATGCACGACGTCGGTGATGCGCGTGCCGGTCTGTGCCATCCAGGATCCGTCGCGCACTGCGCCGGCGAACTTCGCCATGCGGCTGCGCACGGCGGCGACCTCCGCGATCACGTCGCCACCGCCGACCATCACCGTGCCTGAACGCTGGCGCAGCGCCGTGTGCAGGACCGGCCGGTTCTCGCTGATGTTGATCGGCTCCCCGCCGAACAGCTTCTCCGTCCACCCCCTGACGTCCGCGGCACGGGCAAGGCCGCGCAGAAGCGTCATGGTCTCGTCGGTGATCCGGTTCTTGGAATAGTCGAGCCGGATATCGCCGAGGCTGAGTGAAAAGCGCTGCGCCCGGGCCGGGTCCCGGGCAAACAGGTCACTCATGCGCAGCTCGCGCGCCGTGTGATGATGCGCCAGGAGCGCCTGCCATTCCGCGGTCTGATCGATGGGCATGGAGGGCATTGAACGGGGACCGGACGAGCCGGTCAAACCTTCTTTCGGGACAGGAACGAGGCGATATGAAAGAGGCCGGCGACGGCCGCATCGGGATCGAGCGCAGCCGCCTTCCGGCCCTGCCGTTCGAGAGCCTGGACGTAGCGCCGCGCCAGAAGCGGCGCACCGAGCACATGAACTTCATCGGCCGCCGTCCCTTCGGCGGCCAGCTCGTGACCGATCAGCAGCCCGGACAGGTAGGAGGCGAGCGACGCCGACGGCAACTCGTCGAACAGCCCGCGCGTGCGCGTGCCGAAGAGGTGGTGAAGCAGGCCGCCCGCCTCGCTCGCGCGATCGATGCCGGCGCCGAATGCCGTGTCGTCATCCGGCCCCTCGGTCATCAGGCGGCCGAGGATACTGTGCTGCCTGAGCACGGCGAAGACCTCGCCGGTCATGTGGGTACGGAAGCCGGCGATACGTCCGTCTTCGACCCGCACCCATTTGCTGTGGGTGCCCGGCAGGCAGATCGTGTGGCGGCCGGTGCCCAGCCCCGGCAGCACGCCGAGCAGCTGGGTTTCCTCGCCGCGCATGACATCGGGCACCCCGCCGCTGCGGTCGACGAGGCCCGGCACGATCCACAGCGTCTTGCCGCGCCACTCCACCGGATGAAGCCGCTTCGCCAGTTCGGCGGCCCCGGCCGGGCATTCGACATAGGGCGCTTCGGACCAACCCTGGCGGCTGCCGATCATGCCGCTCATCAGGATGGTCGTCTCGCCCGCGGCCTCCCAGTCGCCGATCTGGCTCTCCAGCGCACCGGCGAAATGGGCGCCCTTGAGCTGCAGGATGCCGAGCGGCGCCTCCCGCTTCTCCTGCACCTTGCCGTCCGAGCCCAGCCGATAGGCCCGGAAGCTCGACGTGCCCCAGTCAACCGCGATCATCGCAACCCTCTCGGCTTGTGGCGCTGCGGGGCCTGGCATTAGTATCCATTTGGTTACTTTACACGGCGGACGGCTCCGCCGGCTCGAGGAAATGAATGAGCGCTTCCTTGCCCGACCGCTTCCGCGATGTCGAGCATCTCGAAGAGGTGATGACCGCGCCGTCGCCGGCCCTCATGGCTGAGCTGGGCAAAGTACCGGGTGATCTCATCATCCTCGGTGTTGGCGGCAAGATGGGCCCAACCCTGGCGCGGCTGGCCAAGCGCGCCGCCCCCGCCAAGCGCGTGGTGGGCGTGGCGCGTTTCAGCGAGCCGGGTCTGCGCGATCAGCTGCAGCGCCACGGCATCGAGTGCATCGCCGCCGACCTCCTCGACCGCAAGCAGATCGACGCCCTCCCCAAGCTGTCCAACGTCGTGTTCATGGCCGGACGCAAATTCGGCTCCAGCGGCAGCGAGGAGCTGACCTGGGCGATGAACGCGCATGTGCCGGCGCTGGTCGCCGAAGCCTTCGCCGGCTCGCGCATCGTTTCCTTCTCCACGGGCTGCGTGTATCCCTACGTCAACGTGCATCACGGCGGCGCCACCGAGGCCACGCCGGCGACCCCGCCGCCCGGCGCCTACGCCAATTCCTGCGCCGCGCGTGAGGCGATGTTCCAGTACTTCTCCGGCCTTCACCAGACGCCGGGGCGCATCATCCGGCTCAACTACTCGATCGACATGCGCTACGGCGTGCTGCACGACGTGGCGACCAAGGTGCTTGCCGGCAGGACCATCGACCTGACCATGGGGCACGTGAACGTGATCTGGCAGGGCGACGCCAATTCCATGGTGCTGCGCGCGCTCAACCACTGCACCGTGCCTGCCTCGCCGATCAACATCAGCGGGCCGGAGACCATCAGCATCCGCTGGCTGGCGACGCAGTTCGGCCAGCGCTTCGGCAAGCCGCCGCAGTTCACCGGCAGCGAGGCGCCCGACGCCTGGCTGGTCAACACCGCCCAGGCGATGCGGCTGTTCGGCTACCCGACCGTGCCTCTCGTCCGCCTCGTCGACTGGGTGGCCGACTGGGTGCAGCGCGGCCAGAAGAGCCTCGGCAAGGAAACGCATTACGAGACTCGCGATGGCACGTACTGAGGCCAGGCCGCGCGGCAAGAGCACCGGCAACGGCAAGCGCGATCCCGACCGCACGCGCGAGGGCATCCTTGTGGCGGCGCAGGAGGAGTTTGCCGCCAAGGGCCTTTCGGGCGGACGGGTCGACGAGATCGCGGCGCGCGCCGGCGCCAACAAGCGGATGATCTATCACTATTTCGGCTCGAAGGACGGGCTCTATCTCGCGGCGCTGGAGCGCGTCTACGAGGGCCTGCGCGGCACCGAGCGCACGCTGGACCTGGAGCATCTGGAACCCGAGGAGGCAATTCGCCGCCTGGTCGAGTTCAATTTCGACTACACGCGCGCCCATCCGGAGATGGTCAGCCTGTTCAACAACGAGAACCTGCACCGCGCCCGCCACCTGAAGAAATCGAAGAAGGTGCGCGAGCTGCACAGCCCCTTCGTCGCACTGGTCGACCGCATCCTGAAACGTGGCATCGCCAAGGGGATTTTCCGTTCCGGCCTCGACCCGGTGCAGGTCTACATCACCATCGCCTCGGTCGGGTACTTCTACCTGGCCAACAACTGGACGCTCTCGGCCATCTTCGGTCGCGATCTCGCGACCGACGAGGCCTGCCGCGTGCGGCGGGCGCATAATGTCGATGTCGTCCTGCAGGCACTGAGGAGCTGAGATGGGTCTCGCCTGGACCGACTGGCCTGCGGACGTTCTGGAGACGCTGCGCCGTGGCGCCGTCATGCCGGCGCATCCTCTGGCGCTCACCGCGGAGCGCAAGCTCGATATCCGCCGGCAACGCGCTCTCTCCCGCTATTACCTCGACGCGGGCTCGGGCGGGCTCGCCGTTGGCGTGCACACGACACAGTTCGCCATCCGCGAGGTGGGGCTCTACCATCAGGTGCTCGAACTGGCGATGAACACCGCCCGGGAGTGGAGCACGAAGACGCCGGTGATGATCGCCGGCGCCATCGGCCGCAGCGACCAGGCCATCCGCGAGGCGCAACTCGCGCGCGGCCTCGGCTATCACGCGGTGCTGCTGTCGCTGGCGGCCTTCAAGGGCGCCTCCGAGGACGAGCTGATCGCCCATTGCAAGGCCGTGGCTCAGGAGATTCCGGTCGTCGGTTTCTATCTGCAGACCGCCGTCGGCGGCATTCCGCTCTCGGCGGCGTTCTGGAGGCGCTTCGCCGCCATCGAGAACGTGGTGGCCATCAAGATGGCGCCGTTCAACCGCTACCGCACGCTCGACGTCATCCGCGGCGTGGTCGAGGCAGGAGCGGAGAACCGCATCACCCTCTACACCGGCAACGACGATCACATTGTCCTCGACCTCCTCTGCCCCTTCCCAGTCACCGTCAATGGCGAACCGGTGACGGCGCGTATCCGCGGCGGGCTGCTCGGCCACTGGAGCGTCTGGGTGCGCAAGGCCGTCGAGCTGCTCGAGCGCATTCACGCGGCCATTGCGGCCGGGCCGATCCCCGCCGAGTTGCTGGCCCTCGATGCCCAGGTCACCGACTGCAACGCCGCCATCTTCGACGTGGCCAACGACTTCCACGGGGTGATTGCCGGCTGCCATGAGATCCTGCGCCGCCAGGGCCTGCTCGAGGGAATCTGGTGCCTCGATCCGCGGGAGACCCTCGGACAGGGCCAGGCCGCCGAGCTCGACCGCGTCTGCGCCGCCTACCCCCACCTCAACGACGACGCCTTTGTGGCCGCCAACCGGGAGCGCTGGCTGGGCTGAAAAGGGTTAAAATGAGCCTGAATATATTATATATTTCAGTCTCTTATCAGATTTCACAAGACAAAGGGCTGACTCCGCCTAATATGTTGCGCTGCACAATGGCCCTGTCGCCAGTGCCTCTGGTTCGCACCGCGATCCCTCTCCTTCCCTGACCCCACCGCATCGCTACCGCACCCGCCCGCCGGCGGGAGTCCGTCGTTACGACTGGATGTTTCACCATGATGCTGTCCGCCACCTACGAACCCGGCCGCGAGGATTCGCGGCGAGGCCAGAATCTCCTGCTGCTGGCGCTCGGCGTGGTTTACGGCGACATCGGCACCTCGCCGCTCTACGCCTTCCGCCAGGCGCTCAAGGAATACGGCGAGACCACGGATGTCGCCGTGCTTGGCGTGCTGTCGATGATCGCCTGGGCCCTGACCCTGGTGGTCACCGTGAAATACGTGCTGGTGATCATGCGCGCCGACAACCGCGGCGAAGGCGGTCTGCTCGCCCTGACCGCCCTTGCCCTGCGTTCAGTCCCCGCCTCCAGCCGGCGACACGCCTGGGTCGCCGTCGCCGGTATGATCGGCGCCGCCCTGTTCTACGGCGATAGCGTCATCACCCCGGCGATCTCCGTCCTCTCGGCGGTCGAGGGACTGAAGCTGGCGACGCCGCTATTCGACCCGTTCATCCTGCCGATCTCTCTCGTCATCCTCGTGGCCCTGTTCGCCATGCAGCGCCGCGGCACGGGCCGCATGGGTGCGCTCTTCGGCCCCGTCATGGTCGTGTGGTTCTCGGTGCTGGCGCTGCTCGGCATCGTGCAGATCGTGCAGAACCCGAGCGTGCTTCATGCGCTGAACCCTTACTACGCAATCAACGCCTTCCTCGTATCGCCGGGGCACGGCCTCGTGGTTCTGGGCGCGGTGTTTCTGGCGGTCACCGGCGCCGAAGCGCTCTACGCCGATATGGGTCATTTCGGCCGCGGCCCGCTCAAACAGGCCTGGCTCTCCTTCGTCTTCCCGTCCCTGCTGCTGAACTATTTCGGCCAGGGGGCGCTCGTCCTCGCCAACCCGGCGGCCATCGAGAATCCGTTCTACCGCCTGGTCCCGGAATGGGGTCTTTATCCGCTGGTGCTGCTGGCCTCGGCGGCGACCATCATCGCCTCGCAGGCGGTGATCTCCGGCGCGTTCTCGCTGACCCGGCAGGCGATCCAGCTCGGCTACCTGCCCCGTCTCGACGTCCGTCACACCTCGGCCGACGAGATGGGCCAGGTCTACGTGCCACGCATCAACTTCCTGCTGCTCGTGGCCGTCGTGCTGCTCGTCCTGATGTTCAAGACCTCCGACAATCTCGGCGCTGCCTACGGCATTGCCGTGACCGCCGACATGGTCGTCACCACCCTGCTGGCCGTCATCTACATGCGCGGGGTCCTGGGCTGGAACCTGGCGGTGGTCGTGCCGCTCTTCGGCTTCTTTCTGTTCCTCGACATCGTCTTCCTCGGCGCCAACCTGCTAAAGGTCGCCGATGGCGGCTGGTTCCCCATAGCGGTCGCCGTTCTCGGCGTTCTGGTGATGACGACCTGGCAGCGTGGGCGCAAAGCCATGAGCGCGCGTCGCGACGAAGACGCCCTGCCGCTGTCGATGTTCCTCGATGGCGTGCGGCCTGACCGTCCGGCCCGCATCCCGGGTACGGCGATCTATCTCACCGCCCGCGTCGACCAGACTCCGGGCGCGCTTCTCCATTCGCTCAAGCACTTCAAGGTGCTGCACGAGCGTGTGGTGTTGATGAGCCTGCGCACCGAGGACGTGCCGCGCGTTCCCGACGACCGCCGGGTCGAGATCCAGGAGCTCGAGAAGGGCTTCATCGCGATCTGTGTGCGCCAGGGATTCATGGAGCAGCCGACGGTGGCTCACGTCCTGCTGCTCTGCCGTCAGAAGGGCCTGCGCTTCGAGCTGATGGAGACGTCGTTCTTCGTCGGCCGCGAGCGGCTGCGCGCCGCCGCGCGCTCCACGGTCGGCGCACGCTGGCGCCAGCGGCTGTTCATCTTCGTCGCCAACAACGCGCTCAACGCCACCGAGTTCTTCGGCATCCCGCCCAACCGGGCCATCGAGGTCGGCGGCCACCTCGAAATCTAGACCGACACAGCTCCGCTTCGGCGATAGGTCGGTGGCTTAACCATCGGCTTGTTGCCGAAGGGGGCGGCCTGCCCTAGTATGTAACCAACCAGTTACAAACCCAATCACTAAGCACAAGGGAGGCGACGATGAACCGTATTGTCCTGACCGCTCTGGCGGCGCTTGGCCTGCTCGCAGCCGGCGATGCTTCGGCCCAGAACTGGAAGCCGACCAAGCCGATCAACCTGATCGTGCCCTGGGCACCCGGCGGCTCGACCGACCAGGTGACGCGCATCACCGCCGCCGACCTCGAAGCCGTGCTCGGCCAGAAGGTCGTGGTCGTCAACCAGCCCGGCGCCTCGGGCTCGATCGGTACCAAGAACGCCTGGGAAGCGCCCAAGGACGGCTACACCTGGACCGCGGGGGCGGCACAGGACCTCGGCACCTATCCGGTGCTCGGCATGCTCGACACCAAGATCACCGACTGGCACCTGTTCCTCAACGTCGCCAACGTCTCGACCGTCGGCGTCAACCCGGCGACACCGTACCAGTCGCTGCAGCAACTCATCGACGCGATGAAGGCGAAGCCGGGCGAAATCACCGTCGCCACCGCCGGCCAGACCTCGGCCGGCCATAACGCCATGGAAGCGATCGCCAAGGTCACGGGCGTGCGCTATCGCCACGTCACCTATGACGGCGGCAACCCGGCCGTGGTCGCGACCGTCGCCGGCGAGACGCAGGTGACGACGCAGCTCACCGTCGAGCAGGCCGAGATGATCCGCGGCAAGCGTATCCGGCCGCTGGCCGTGGTCGGCGACCGACCGGTCGATCTCGAAGGCCATGGCAGCATCCCGCCGATCACCCAGCTGATCCCCAGCTTCAAGGCGGCGACCAACTATTTCGGCATCTTCATCCCCAAGGGCGTGCCGGCCGAAGTGACGGCGACGCTGGAGAAGATCTGGGCCGAGAAGATCGCCAACTCGGCGGCGCTGAAGCAGTACGCCACCAGCCGCGGCGCGGTCTTCGCCCCGTCGGCCGGCGATGAGGCGCAGCGGCGTGCCATGCCCGCCATCCAGGCCAATTCCTGGCTGATGTTCGAGGCCGGCAAGGCCAAGGTGTCGCCCGACACGGTCGGCATCGCCAAGCCGCAGAGCTGACGTTCGGCAGAGGCGCGAGGCAGGCCATGCGCTTGCCTCGCGCCTTTTCCATTTCAAGACCCCGTATCGATGACTGAGCGCCCGTCCACGCGAGCCGACCTTGTCTGGTCGCTGATCTGGATCGTCTTCGGCGCCGCCGTCTTCTACGGCGCCTGGACGATGGACCGGCTCCAGGCTCTGCACATCAACCCCTACACCGCGCCGGGCCTGGTGCCGGGCGCTCTCGGGGTCGGCATCATCGTGCTGGGCGTCGTCCTGCTGATACGCAGCCTGCGCGCGGGCGGCGAGGGCGGCACCGGAATCCAGCTGATCACGCCACGGCTGCTGCTCGCCGCCGGTCTCTGCATCGCCTACGCCGTGGGACTCGTCGGCCGCGGGCTGCCCTTCTGGCTCACCACGACGCTCTTCGTCTTCGTCAGCATCGCGGCCTTCCGCTGGCCTGAGCACCGGGCGAACGGCACCGTCGGCCGCGGGCTGGTGACCGCCCTGCTCTGCGCCGCCGGCACCGCCGCCGGCGTCACCCTGATCTTCCAGGAGATCTTCCTGGTACGGCTGCCCTGAGATGCTGGACGGGCTTTCCCTCTTCGGCACGTCGCTGGCGCATTTCGCTGCACCATTGACCCTGTTCTACGTCGCCGCCGCGACCTTGCTCGGCCTGATCATCGGCGCCCTGCCCGGCCTTACCGCCACCATGGGTGTGGCGCTGATGACCACCCTCACGCTCAAGATGACGCCGGAGGTGGCGCTCTTGGTACTCGTCTGCACCTATGTCGGCGCCATCTACGGCGGCAGCCGCAGCGCCATCCTGCTCAACATCCCCGGCACGCCGGCCAACGCCGCCGCCTGCCTCGACGGATACCAGCTCGCCCGCCAGGGCCTGGCCGGCCGGGCTATGGGAATCTCCACCACCGGCTCGGTGATGGGCACGCTGATCGGCATGGTGGCGCTGGCTATCTTCACGCCGGTGCTCGGCGAGCTGGCGCTGAAGTTCGGCGCCTTCGAGTTCTTCTGGCTGGCGCTGTTCGGCGTCATCATCTCCGGCACGCTGACCGGCGACGACGCCCTCAAGGGCTGGCTTGCCGGCTTCCTCGGCCTGCTCGTCGCCTCGGTCGGCCAGGACCCGATCCACGCCTATGACCGCTTCAGCTTCGGCAGCCGCGACCTCGCCGGCGGCTTCCAGTTGATCCCCGCCCTCGTCGGCGCCTTCGGCTTCGCCGAGGTGCTGACCGTGCTCAGCGAGCGCGTCGCCCGGCCGGCGATCCACAGCTTCGACTCCTACCTGCCGCGCCTGCGCGACGTGCTGCAGCACTGGCGCACGATCATCCGCTCGGGATTCATCGGCACCTTCATCGGCATCGTGCCCGGTGTTGGCGAGGACGTCGCCTCGTGGTCGTCCTACGCCGCCGCCAAGCGCGCCAGCAAGGAGCCGGAGAAGTTCGGCAAGGGCTCGGTCGAGGGCCTGATGGCGGCGGAGACCGGCGACAACGCCTGCGTGCCCGGCGCCATGATCCCGGTGCTCGCCCTGCAGGTGCCGGGCTCGGCGCCCGCCGCCGTGCTGATGGCCGCCATGATCATCCACGGCGTGCAGCCCGGCCCGATGATCATGGTGAACAACCCGCAGTTCGTTTACGACGTCGTCGCCATGATGCTGTACGCCACGATCGGCATCCTGGTTTTCGGCCTGCTGCTGGTGCGGCCGCTGATCAAGATCCTGCAGGTGCCCAGAGACATCATCATGCCGATCGTCTTCGTGCTCTGCGTCATCGGCTCCTTCGCCATCGCCCAGCGCCTGTTCGACGTCTGGACCATGATCGGCTTCGGCATCCTCGGTTACGTGCTGCGCCAGTACAACTACCCCATGGCGCCCTTCGTGCTGGGCGTCGTGCTCGGCGACCTGCTCGACAAGAATTTGCGCCGCGGCCTGGTGCTCTCCGACGGCGACCTGACGCCCTTCGTCACCAGGCCGATCAGCGCCGTGCTGTTCGCCGTCTGCCTGCTCTCCATCGCCCTCAACATCACGGCGTTCCGCGAGGCGATGAACCGGGGCTGGACCATGATGACCGGCGGCCGAAAGGCCTGACCCTCACTCTTGACGCTAAGTAACCAACTGGTTACAAGTTCGCCCATGCGTATCGCCCTGTGCAACGAGGTCATCGCCGGCAAGAGCCTGGCCGAGCAATGCGCTTTCGCCGCCGCCCTGGGCTATGACGGGCTGGAGCTGGCTCCCTTCACCCTGGGCGAGCAGCCGCACCTGCTGGGGCCGGCCGAGCAGAAGCAGATCCGCGGCACCATCGAGGCGCACGGCCTCACGGTCGTCGGCCTGCACTGGCTGCTGGTGACGCCGAAAGGCCTGTCGATCACCTCACCCGACAAGGCCGTGCGCGACGCCACGATCGATGTGATGCGCCGTCTCGTCCATCTCTGCGCCGGTCTGGGCGGCACGGTGATGGTGCACGGCTCGCCGGCCCAGCGCGCCGTCGCCCCCGATGAGACGCTGCAGACCGCGCGGGCGCGCGCCATCGAGTGCTGGGCCGCCGTGGCGGAAACCGCCGAGCAGTCCGGCGTCGCCTACTGCATCGAGCCGTTGTCGAAAGACCAGACGCCGCTGGTCAATACGCTGGCCGAGGCCGCCGAGATCGTCGCCCAGATCGGCAGCCCCGCGGTGCGCACCATGCTCGACACCAGCTCGGCGGGCCTGAGCGAGAGCCAGTCCCTGGCCGAGCTTGTCGACCGCTGGCTGCCCACCGGCCTGCTGGCCCATGTCCAGGTCAACGACCGCAACCGCCGCGGCCCCGGCCAGGGCGCTGAGAAATTTGCGCCCGTGTTCGCGGCGCTCAAACGCCATCGCTACACCGGCGCCGTGTCGGTCGAGCCCTTCGATTACGTCCCTGACGGCCCGGCCGCCGCGGCCCGCGCCATCGGCTATGTGCGCGGCATCCTCGAGGCGCAAGGCGCATGAGTGCGCCGGCTTTCTTCCTGCGCGAGGTCGAGCTCTTCGAGCGCGACGTGAAACTGCGCCTGCCCTTCCGCTTCGGCGTGGTCACCCTGACCGAATGCCCGCAGATTTTCGTGCGAGCCCGCATCGAGACCGCCGACGGCCGTTCGGCCTGGGGCATGGCGGCCGAGATGCTGGCCCCCAAATGGTTCGACAAGAACCTGGCCCTGACCAACGAGGATAATTTCGACCAGCTGCGCCTGGCGACGAAGACGGCACGCGAGCTCTATCTCGGGGACCGCGTCGCCCGCACCGCCTTCGGCTTCTTCGCGGCGCATTACCGGGCGCAGATCGATATCTGCCGCGACCTCGGCCTCAACGCGCTGATCGCCTGCTATGGCCCCGCCCTGCTCGACCGGGCGATGTTCGACGCCCTCTGCCGCATCGAGAGCCTGTCCTTCTATGCCGCGACGCAGCTCAACCTGTCCGGGATCGAGCCTGCGTTCCTCGCGCCCGATCTCGCCGGCTTCGACATGGGCATCTTCCTTTCGAGCCGCACGCCGGCCACGAGCATCGCCGCGCGTCACACGGTCGGCCTGATCGACCCGATCACGGCCGCCGATGCCAGGACCCGGGTCAATGACGGCCTGCCCGAGACCCTCGAAGAGGTCTGCGGCACCTACGGGCACACCTGGTTCAAGCTCAAGGTCGGCGGCGACATCAAGGCCGATATCGCCCGTCTCTCGGCTATCTCCGCCGTCCTCGATCGCGGCCCCGCCTACCGGTCAACCCTCGACGGCAATGAGCAATACGACAACGTCGATGCCGTCATCGAACTGTGGCGCAAGATCGAGGAGACACCGGCGCTGAAGCGCCTCGCCGCCTCGGTCATCTTCATCGAGCAGCCGATCAAGCGGCAGCAGGCGCTGGCCCGCGACGTCAAGGCGCTCGCCGCCCTCAAGCCTGTGATCGTCGACGAGAGCGACGATACGCTCGACGCCTTCGCGCGCGCCCGGGATCTCGGTTATGGCGGCATCTCGTCCAAGACCTGCAAGGGCTTCTACAAGTCGCTGATCAACGCCGCGCGCGTCGAGCGCTGGGGCGGCGGCTTCATGATGTCGGCGGAGGACCTGACGACCCAGGCCGGCATCTGCGTGCAGCAGGACCTGGCGCTGGTGAACCTGATCGGCCTAACCCATGTCGAGCGCAACGGCCATCACTATGTCGATGGCTTCGCCGGCGCGCCGGCCGAGGAAACCGGGCGGTTCCTCGCCGCCCATCCCGATCTCTATCACCGCACCGGCGACAAGGTGCGCCTGAAGATCGCCGGCGGCCAGCTCGCCATCGGCTCGCTCGCCCGCCCCGGCTTCGCCGTCGGCGCCGAACCCGACTGGCAGGCGATGCGGCCAATGCCGCAGCCCCGCTCCACCTTCGCTACAGCTTCCGTTTAGAGGGAATCATCATGGCCACCCAACGTCTCGGCATCATCATGAACGGCGTCACCGGACGCATGGGCATGAACCAGCATCTTATCCGTTCGATCGTTGCCATCCGCAAGCAGGGCGGTGTCGCCCTCAAGAACGGCGACCGCGTCATGCCCGACCCGATCCTGGTCGGCCGTAATGCCGAGAAGATCGAAAAGCTCGCGCGTGAGCACGGCATCGAGCGCTGGACGACGGACCTCACAGCGGCGCTCAAGGACAAGAAGGACACGGTGTTCTTCGACGCCGCGACGACCAAGCTGCGCGCCAGGCTGGTCAAGCAGGCCATCGCCGCCGGCAAGCATATCTATTGCGAGAAGCCCACCGCCGAGAACCTGAAGGACGCCCTCTCGCTCGCCAAGGCGGCGAAAAAGGCGCGCGTGAAGAACGGCGTGGTGCAGGACAAGATCTTCCTGCCCGGGCTGATGAAGATCAAAGAACTGATCGATGACGGGTTCTTCGGCCGCATCCTCTCGGTCAAGGCCGATTTCGGCTACTGGGTCTTCGAAGGCCAGCCCGAGGCGCTGAACCGGCCGTCGTGGAACTACCGCAAGAAGGACGGCGGCGGCATCATCCTCGACATGCTCTGCCACTGGCGCTACCTGCTCGACAACATCTTCGGCGATGTGAAGAGCGTCTCGTGCCTCGGCGTCAACAACATCAAGCAGCGCTGGGACGAGAACGGCAAGCCCTACAAGGCGGATACCGACGACGCCGCCTACGCGACGTTCCAGCTGAGCAACGGCATCGTCGCCCAGTTCAACACCTCGTGGTGCACGCGCCCGCGCCGCGACGACCTCGTGACCTTCCAGGTGGACGGCACGCAAGGCTCGGCGGTCAGCGGCCTGATCAAGTGCCTCACCCAGTCGCGCGCCGAGACCCCGCGCCCGGTGTGGAATCCCGATGTGCCGCAGCCGATCGATCTCTTCAAGACCTGGACCGAGTATGCCGGCAAGGGCACCTACGACAACGGCTTCAAGGTCGAATGGGAGATGTTCATCCGGCACCTCTGCGAGAACGCTCCGTTCAAGTGGAACCTGCTCGAAGCCGCCAAGGGCGTGCAGCTCGCCGAGGCCGGCCTCAAGAGCTGGAAACAGCGCAAGTGGATCGACCTGCCGAAGCTGAAGATCTGACACAGTTGACCGGTGCCCCGCGTCAACTGACCCTCTCCGCCCGCTTGCGGGGGGAGAGGGTGCGAACGCAGTGAGCGGGTGAGGTGGGTCTTCAGCCGAAGACACCTCACCCTCCCAACGCTACGCGTTGGGCCCCTCCCTTGTATGTGCGAGGGAGGACGGTGTGAGTAAGATCCGCAACGTTCGCGGCAGGCGGGAGCCCGGCCCCTCCCTGGGCTTCAAGACCGTGGGAGAGCGTGGTGCCCC
>Ga0164290_1001613_pt1 | contig 28605 bp, 27 predicted proteins | sample Micstemetagenome_FD_108782 | JGI IMG/M metagenome (GOLD analysis project Ga0164290, IMG submission 108782) | Contaminated culture microbial community from soil near Moab, Utah, USA - Microcoleus steenstrupii SON62 (Illumina Assembly) | ecosystem: Environmental > Terrestrial > Soil > Soil crust...
CCGAGGGCCCCGCCTTCGAGGCATTGCGCAGCTGCAGCCTGGAGCTGCAGCAGGCGCTGCAGGCCGTGAGTGCCAACCCCGCGGCCGCCGACCCGGTGGCGCAGCTGGCGGTCGCCCATGCGCTGCAGGCGTCGGCGCTGCAGCGCGTGCTGGCCCTGCTCGAGCACCCTGTGCACGACGACGCCGAGCGCAGCCAGCGGCTGGCGCGGCTGCGCACCGCGCAGCAGCAGCGCGACTTCGGCAAGCAGCTCTTCAATCAGCGCGTGCAGCTGTACAACGCCGCCGTCGCCGAGGTGCCGACGCGGGCGCTGGCGGGGCTCTACGGCTTTCACGACGCCAAGACTTTCTGACCCCAGCGAGGTACGCGATGCGACGCACTCCGATCCTGTTGTCTCTGTGGCTGGCCTTGCCGGCGATGGCCCAGCCCAGCGCCGAGCTGCTGCAGCAGCGCACGCTCGCCGCGGCCTGCGCGCAATGCCATGGCACGGCCGGCCGTGCCGGCGCCGGCGCGCTGCTGCCGGCGCTGGCCGGCATGCCGGCGCCCTACGTCGAAGCGCAGCTCAAGGCGTTCAAGAACGGCAGCCGTCCGGCCACCGTGATGCACCAGATCGCCAAGGGCTACAGCGACGCGCAGATTGCGCAGCTCGCCGCCTACTTCGCCGCACAAGCCCCCCGCTGAGGTCCGCCATGACGATCCCTCTCGATGCCCGCCGCCAGTTCCTGCAACGCGCCGCGGCGCTGCTCGCCGGCTCCGGCCTCGCCGCCTGCGCCACCACCCCGGCCCAGCCGGCCAAGGCCCAGGTGCTGGTCGTCGGCGGCGGCTTCGGCGGCGCCACCGCCGCCAAGTACCTGCGCTTCCTCAGCGACGGCCGCATCGGCGTCACCCTGGTCGAGCCGAACCCGCAGTTCGTCTCCTGCCCGATGTCGAACCTAGTGCTCGAGGGCGAGAAGCAGATCATCGACCTGAGCCAGGGCTATGCCGGTCTGGAAGCGCTGGGCGTGAAGCGCCTGCAGACGCGCGTCACCGCGCTCGACGTGGCGGGCAAGCGCGCCCAGCTGGCCGACGGCAGCTGGATCGGCTACGACAAGCTGCTGATGTCGCCCGGCATCGACTTCAACTGGAACGCCATCGCCGGCCTGCAGGCCGCGAACCAGGCCGGCCAGGTCCTGCAGGCCTGGAAGGCCGGCCCGGAGACCACGCTGCTGCGCGCGCAGCTGGAGGCGATGCCCGACGGCGGCGTGTACGCGATCACGATTCCCGAGGCCCCGTACCGCTGCCCGCCCGGCCCCTACGAGCGCGCCAGCCTGGTCGCCAGCTACCTCAAGCGCGTCAAGCCCAGGAGCAAGGTGCTGATCCTCGACGCCAACGCCGACATCACCTCCAAGGCCGGCCTGTTCCGCAAGGTCTGGGCCGAGCAGTACCCGGGCATGATCGAGTACCGCCCGCAGCACAAGGTGATCGCCGTCGACGGCGCGAAGCGCAGCGCGAAGTTCGAGCTGCAGGACGATGTGCGCGCCGACGTGCTCAACGTGCTGCCGCCGATGCAGGCCGGCAGCCTGGCCGGCCAGCACGGCCTGACGACGGCGAACGGCCGCTGGTGTGGCGTCAACTACCTGAACTTCGCGTCGACCGTGCACCAGGACGTGCATGTGATCGGCGACGCGATCCAGATCGCGCCGGCAATGCCCAAGAGCGCGCACATGGCCAGCAGCCATGCCAAGGTGGCCGCGGCGCAGATCGCCGCCGAGCTGCTCGGCCTGCCGCTGAACCCGGCGCCGATGCTGACCAACACCTGCTACAGCCTGGTCAGCCGCACGCAGGCCATCCATGTCGCCAGCGTGCATGCGTTCGACCCGGCGGAGAAGACTTACAAGACCGTGCCGGGCTCCGGCGGCGTGTCGACGCAGGCCAATGAGATCGAGGCCGCTTACGCCCATCACTGGGCGAAGACGATTTGGGCCGATGCGCTGAGCTGAGCCCGGGCCGCGCCCCGGCGGCCGGCCTCGCTAGCTGCAGACGATGACGCCGGCGCCGACCAGTTCCTCGAACAGGCTGGTCAGCGCCTTGCCGCTCATCGCGTAAGGGTCCAGGCGCGGCAGCGCGCTGTACTTGAGCAGCAGTGCCGGGTTGAGCCGGGCAAGGTTGACCTGGCCCATGCTCCAGCCGGCGAAGCGGCGCTCGATGATCTCCTCGTAGCCGAGCAGGGTCACGTCCTGATGGCGCGCGTCGGCGACGAGGTGGTTGTAGAGCTCGTTGACGACCTTGCGGTCGCCCTCGAGCAGCTGCACGAAGCAGCCCTCGCTGTGGCAGAGCACGCCGGTGATGCCCAGCGGCGGGTTGTGCACCCGCGCCTGGCGCAGGATGGTCGCGACCTCGGCGTCGTTCAGCTGGGGGGTGGCACGGCTGGCGTAGAGCAGGCGAACGAGCATGGTCTCAATCCTTGTTCTTGTTGGAGAGCAGCGACAGGAACTCGCGGCGCAGGTTCGCGTCCTTCAGGAAGGCGACGCGCATCACCGAGTTGGTCATCTTCGAGTCGACGTCCTTGACGCCGCGCCAGGCCATGCAGAAGTGGTCGGCCTCCATCACGATGGCCAGGCCGTCGGGGGTGACGCGCTCCTGCAGCTCGTCGGCCAGCATGGTCACCGCCTCCTCCTGGATCTGCGGCCGGCTCATGATCCAGTCGGCCAGGCGCACGTACTTGGACAGGCCGATGAGGTTGGAGTGCTCGTTCGGCAGCAGGCCGATCCAGACCCGTCCGAGGATCGGACAGAGATGGTGCGAGCAGGCCGAACGCACGGTGATCGGGCCGACGATCATCAGCTCGTTGAGCCGCGTCACGTTGGGGAACTCGGTGATCGCCGGCGCCGCCTTGTAGCGGCCGGCGAAGACCTCGCGCACGAACATCTTGGCGACGCGCTTGGCGGTGTCCTGGGTGTTGTGGTCGCTGTCGGTGTCGATCACCAGCGCCTTCAGCACCTCCTGCAGCTTGGCCTGCACCTCGGCCTGCAGCTGGTCGAGCTCGCCGTCCTCGATGAAGTCGGCGATGTTGTCGTTGGCGTGGTGGCGACAGCCGGCACTGATCAGGCGGTAGCGGATGCGTTCGCTGGCCGGTGCGTCGGCCGCCGGCGGCGCCAGCGTGGCGAGAGGGGCAGGGGCGTTCATGGCGACGATTGTGGCGGTGCGGCCGCGGCTTGCGCCAGGACAAGGTCTTGGCGGTCGCGCTGGACGAGCATCGGGGCATGACACCGCGCCGCATCCTCATCCTGCAAGGCCATCCCGATGGTTCCAGGCCGCATTTCGGCCACGCGCTGGCCCGGGCCTATCGCGAGGGCGCCGAGGCCGCCGGCCATGCGGTCCGCGTGATCGAGGTGGCGGCCCTGGAGTTCCCGCTGCTGCGCGACCCCGCGCCGTGGGAGCGCGGCGACCCGTTGCCACCCGCGCTGGAGCCGGCGCGCGACGCGCTGCTCTGGTGCGAGCACCTGCTGATCGTGTTTCCGCTCTGGCTCGGCGACATGCCAGCGCTGCTCAAGGGCCTGCTCGAGCAGCTGGCGCGGCCCGGCATCGCGTTCCACCAGGACCGCGGCAATCCATTTGCCGCCAAGGCGCTGGGCGGCCGGTCCGCGCGCGTCGTCTGCACCATGGGCATGCCGGCGCTGGTCTACCGCTACGTCTACCGTGCGCACAGCATCCGCTCCCTGGAGCGCAACGTGCTCGGCTTCGTCGGCTTCGCACCGGTGCACGAGACGCTGATCGGCGGCGTCGCTCAGCTCGGCGACGCGGGTGCGGCGCGCTGGCTGGACAAGCTGCGCAAGCTGGGGGCCGACGCCGCCTGATTCCTACACTGGGGGAATGAAGCCCCCTTGCGCACCTCGTTCGCCGTCTTCGGCCCGGCACTGCCTCCTCGGAACGGCCGGGCGGATCTGACATGAGCCTGGCGCCCCCCCTGCACCAGCTGCTGCTGGAAGCCGCCCGCGCGCTGTCGCTGCTGCGCGCCGGCCGCAGCCTGAACGACGCGCTCGACGCCTGCCCGCCGGCACTGCGCCCGGGCACCCAGGCGCTGGCGTTTGCCGCCGTGCGCGCGCACGGACGCTGCGGCGCCCTGCTCGATCGCCTGCTGGGCAAGCGCGCGCCGCCGCTGCCGGAGGGTCTGCTGCGCGCCGCCCTGGCCCAGCTGCTGGTCGAGCCGCCGGCGTACGCGCCGCACACCGTCGTCAACCAGGCGGTGCAGGCGGCCCGCAAGGCATCGCCGGCGCAGGCCGGCCTGATCAATGCGGTGCTGCGCCGTTTCCTGCGTGAGCGCGACGCACTGCTCGCCGCCGCGCTGCAGGATGCGCAGGCGCAGACCGAGCACCCGGCCTGGTGGGTGGCGCGGCTCAGGCGCGACTGGCCGGCTCAGGCGGAGGCGCTGCTCGCTGCCGCGCAGCAGCCGCCGCCCTTCGTGCTGCGCGTCAACCGCCGCCAGGGCGACGCGGCCGCCTATCTGCAGCGCCTGCACGCGGCCGGCCTGAACGCGCGGCCGCTGGGTCCGGCAGCGCCCGACGGCCTGGTCGTCGAGCCGCCCTGTCCGGTCGGCCAGCTGCCCGGCTTCGCCGACGGCGCGGTGTCGGTGCAGGACGGTGCCGCCCAGCTGGCGGCACCGCTGCTGATCGACGGCGCCGGTGGCCTGCCGCCGCTGCCCGAGGGCGCGAGGGTGCTCGACGCTTGCGCCGCGCCCGGCGGCAAGACCGCCCATCTGCTGGAGCTTCGCCCCGACCTGCAGCTGCTGGCGCTGGACGTCGACGCCGCGCGGCTGCGCCGGGTCGACGACGGCCTCGGGCGCCTGGGCCTGAGGGCGCGGACCCTGGCGGCCGACGCGGCCGAAGTCGACGCCTGGTGGGACGGCCAGCCCTTCGACGCGATCCTGCTCGACGCACCCTGCAGCGCGTCGGGCATCAACCGCCGCCACCCGGACGTGCGCTGGCTGCGCCGCGACACCGACATCGCGCAGCTGCAGGCGATCCAGGCCCGCTTGCTGGACCGGCTCTGGCCGCTGCTGAAGCCCGGCGGCCGCCTGCTCTACGCCACCTGCAGCCTGTTTGCCGCCGAGGGACGGGAGCAGGCTGAGGCCTTTGCGCAACGCCAGGCGCAGGCCGCGAGCTGGGTCCGGGAAGGCCTGACGGGTCACCTGCTGGGCCTGCCGGACAATGCCGGTTTCGCCGTGCCCACCGACGGATTCTTCTACGCGCTGTTCCTGCGCCGCTGAGCCCCGTACCCCACCACCTTGCTGCGTCGCCTCCTCTTTGCCGCCTGGTTGCTGGCGCTGCATGGCAGCCTGTTCGCGCAATCGGCGCTGAACTCGCTGCAGCTCGGCCGCGCCGACGACGGCGTGCGCCTGTCCTACAGCGCCAGGCTGGAGCTGCCCAAGGCCGTCGACGAGGCGTTGCACAAGGGCGTGCCGCTGTATTTCGTGGCCGAGGCATTGCTGACCCGCGACCGCTGGTATTGGCGCGACGCCACGGTGGCGCGCAGCCAGCGCCAGTGGCGGCTGAGCTACCAGCCGCTGAGTCGCCAGTACCGGCTTTCGACCGGGGGGCTGCACCAGAGCTATGACAGCCTGGCCGAAGCGCTGGCGCCGGTGTCGCGGGCCAGCGGCTGGCCGCTGGATCTTCGCGAGGAGCTGCAGGCCGGCGCCACCTACGAGCTGCGCTTCGGCCTGCGCCTGGACATCAGCCAGCTGCCGGCGCCGCTGCAGATCGGCCTCGGCCTCGGCGCCGCGCTGAACCTCGAACGCGAGCTCAGGCTGTCGGCCGCCGAGCTGTTGCCTGCGGCAGGTCCTGCATCGTGAACCCACCGGGAGGCTCGGTGACCGAGGGGCGCAGCAGCGTCACGCGCTGGGCCTGGACGCTGACGCTGCTGGTGGTCGCCGGCGCCAGCGGCGTGCTGGCCTACCTGCTGTCGATCGGTGCCACGACGCCGAGCGGCTTCTTCGAGCGGCACCAGGCCTGGCTGTACGCGGTCAACATGGCGGTCGGCGGCCTGCTCGGCCTGGTCGTGCTGGGCGCCGCCGTCCGGCTGCTGCTGCGCATCCGTCGCGGCCGCTTCGGCGCGCAGCTGCTGGGCCGGCTGGCGCTGGTGTTCGCGATCGTCGCGGCCGGCCCCGGCGCGCTGATCTACGCGGTCTCCTACTCCTTCGTCGAGCGCTCGATTGAGAGCTGGTTCGACGTGCGCCTGGCCAGCGCGCTGGAGGCCGGGCTGGACCTGGGTCGCGCGACGCTGGACGATCGCGTCGACGACCTCGCCGAGCGCACCCGCCAGGGCGCCCAGCAGTTCAGCGAGCTCGGCAGCGGCAGCGCCGCGCTGGCGCTGGAGCGCTTGCGCGAGCGGCTCGGCGCCGAGCGCGTCGCCCTGCTCAGCGGCAACGGCCAGCTGCAGATGGAGGTTCGCAATGCCGACGCGCCGCCAGCGCCCAGCACGCTGCTCGGTCGCGAGCGCGTCGACCCGACGCTGCTGCGCCGCGCGGCCCAGGACGGCGCCAGCGCCCGGCTCGACGGTCTCGACGACGAAGCGGCGGCGCAGAGCGGGCTGGTGCTGATCCGCGCGCTGGCCCAGGTGCCGGCGAGCGGGCTGTCGCTGGCCGACGGCGACCGCTACCTGCTGGTCGAACTGGCGCCGCCGCGCAACCTGATCCGCAACGCGCTGGCGGTGCAGGCAGCCAGCCAGGCCTATCAGCGCCGGGCGCTGGAGCGCGACGGCCTGCGCCGCATGTACCTGGGCACGCTGACCCTGGTGCTGGTGCTCGCGGTGTTCCTGGCGCTGCTGCTCGCGATCCAGCTCGGTAACCAGCTGGCCAAGCCGCTGCTGCTGCTGGCCGACGGCATGCGCCGGGTCGCCGCCGGCGACCTGACGCGCAAGCCGGTGCTGGAAAGCCGCGACGAGCTCGGTGGACTGACGCGCGCCTTCGCCGACATGACCGACCAGCTCGGCGGCGCGCGCGCCGAGGTCGAGCGCAGCGTCGGCGAGCTGCAGCGTGCCCGCGCCGAGCTGCAGACCATCCTCGACAACCTGACCGCCGGGGTGATCGTGCTCGATCACCGGCTGCAGCTGATCTCCTGCAACCCCAGCGCCACCCGCATCCTGCGCCAGCCGCTGGCCGCCGGCATGGGCCAGCCACTGAGCCAGTACGCGGCGCTGGCGCCGCTGGCGGCGCAGATCGCGCAGCGCTTCGACACCCTCAACGGGGGGGGCGACGACCACTGGCAGCAGACCGAGGAGCTGCAGCTGCCGGGCGACGCGCCGCCGCTGACGCTGCTGCTGCGCGGCGCCGCGCTGCCGCAGCAGCAGTGGCTGCTGGTGTTCGACGACATCTCCGAGGTCGTCAGCGCCCAGCGCAGCGCCGCCTGGGGCGAGGTGGCGCGACGCCTGGCGCACGAGATCAAGAACCCGCTGACGCCGATCCAGCTCAGTGCCGAGCGGCTGCAGCACCGCCTGGCGGCCAAGCTGGCCGAGGACAACGACAGGGCGATGCTGGAGCGCTCGGTCGGCACCATCGTCAACCAGGTGCAGGCGCTGAAGACCCTGGTCAACGAGTTCCGCGACTACGCCCGCCTGCCGGCGGCGCAGCTGGCGCCGCTGGACCTCAACGCACTGGTCAGCGAAGTCATGGGCCTGTACCAGGACGCGCAGGAGGCCGGCCGCCTGCGCGCCGAGCTGGCGCCCGGACTGCCGGCGATGCTGGGCGATGCCACGCAGCTGCGCCAGGTCGTGCACAACCTGGTGCAAAACGGCCTGGACGCGGTGAGTGAACGCCCTGATGGCCGGGTTGTGGTGAATACGAAACAATCGCGCGCCGAAGACGGTTCGGTGCGCGCGCTGCGGCTGACGCTGACTGACAACGGTCCCGGCTTTGCCGATGCCGTGCTGCAACGCGCTTTCGAACCCTATGTGACCACCAAGAGCAAGGGCACCGGCCTGGGGCTCGCGGTGGTGAAGAAGATCGCCGATGAGCATGGCGCCCGCATCCAGTTGAGCAATCTGCCCCCCGCTGACGATTCCACTCCCCCGGTCCCCGGCGGTGCGCGCGTCTCCTTGACCTTCCCCAAGCTGGCCCCCGTGGCCGGCCGCTGAACCCTGTCTGTTCCTTCCGTATGGCGACCATTCTTGTAGTTGATGACGAACTCGGCATCCGCGGCCTGCTCTCGGAGATCCTCAGCGATGAGGGGCACACCGTCGAACTGGCGGAGAACGCCGCGCAGGCCCGCGCCGCCCGCGAGCGCCTGCGCCCCGACCTCGTGCTGCTGGACATCTGGATGCCGGATGTCGACGGCATCACGCTGCTGAAGGAATGGGGCGGTGCCGGCCTGCTGACGATGCCGGTGGTGATGATGAGCGGCCACGGCACCATCGACACCGCGGTCGAGGCGACCAAGCATGGCGCGATGGCGTTCCTGGAGAAGCCGATCACGCTGCAGAAGCTGCTGCGCGCGGTCGACCAGGCGCTGCAGCGCAGCGCGCCGCGGCCGCCGGCGGCGCCGCCCGGCGCGACCGGCTGGGCGCGCACCGAGACCACGGCGCTGCCGGCCTATGCGGCGAGCCATGCGGCGCCGGTCTATGTCGCGCCGCATCCGGTCGGTCCGTCGCCGGAGCAGGTGTTCGACCTGGACCGCCCCTTGCGCGAGGCGCGCGACGCCTTCGAGCGCAGCTACTTCGAGTTCCATCTGGCGCGCGAGAACGGTTCGATGACCCGGGTGGCCGAGAAGACCGGGCTGGAGCGCACGCACCTCTACCGCAAGCTCAAGCAGCTCGGCGTGGACATCGGCCGGGCCAAGCGCGGCGCCTGATTCCTGGGCAGGCATCTCTAGCGCGCCGGGCTGGCGCTGGAAATGCTGTGCTACAGTCGCGGGCTCTTCAAAGGCCTGGTAGCTCAGTTGGTAGAGCAGCGGATTGAAAATCCGCGTGTCGGTGGTTCGATTCCGCCCCAGGCCACCAAATGCAAACGGCAGCCCCTGTGGCTGCCGTTTTCATTTGGCGGTTTCGGCAGCGGATGAGAACCACAAGTTCGCTCTTCGGGCGTCTGGGGGACGCCCGAAGGACAGCGCGCAGCGCTGGGCCGGAGCGTGAGCGCAGGCCGAGGGATCGGCCTAAGCCGATCCCGAGCATTCCGCCCTCGACGCACACCGCCGCTTCACCCCGTGAAGAAACTCTTAAGAAGCCCGCAACGAGCTCTTAACAGCGGCCAAGACCGCGAATTCCTAGAGTGCGTCCATGCCCCAGCACCGGGGCCTGCACCCCAAGGAGTTCCGCATGAGCACCCCCCGCCTCGACCTTTACGCCGGCATCCACAAGGCCCTGCGCCTGTACATGTGCCGCACGCTCTGCCTGCTCGGCAGCACCGATGCCCTCGACGCCGTCGCGCTGCGTGCCGCGCTCGAGCAACTGCAGCGCCTGCTGACGACCTGCAGCCAGCACCTGCGCCACGAGGAAGAGCTGGTTCATCCGGCGCTGCAGAAGGTCGCCGGCGGCGCGCTGGCGTCGATCTGCAACGACCACCAGCACCACCGCGAGATCATTCCGCAGCTGATCGAGGACGCCGCGCAGCTGCCGGGCCTGCCCGCCGCCGAGCGGCCGGCGGCGCTGGCCGCGCTGTACCGCGCGGTCGCCCTCTTCGTCGCCGACAACTTCCAGCACATGGAGACCGAGGAGCGCGAGCACAACGCCATGCTCTGGGCCCATTACAGCGACGCCGAGCTGGCCTCGCTGCACCAGCACATCGTCGAGCACATCGACCCGGCCGAAATGATGGCCTTGCTGCACTGGTTCCTGCCGGCGCTGGCGCCGGCCGAGCGCGCCGGCATGCTGCTCGGCATGCAGCAGGGCATGCCGGCAGCCGCCTTCGAGGGCGTGCTCGACATCGCCCGCCAGACCCTGGAACCGGCAGCGCTGGCCTCGTTGCTGCGCGCGCTGGAGCCGGCGCCCGCGCTGGCCGCCTGAACACTGCGCCTAGCGCGCGATCACCTGCAGCTGCAGCCCGCGGTCCAGGCAGAGCCGGAAGCGGCCGCGACCGCTGCGATGCAGGCGCAGGCAGGCCTCGCGCTCGACCAGCCTGCGCGTCAGCAGCAGCAGCCGGGCCTCGAGGTTGTCGCCGGCGCCGGGCAGGCCGAGGTCATTGGCCAGGCGCAGCTCGCGGTTCGTGAAGTCGCAGCGCCCGCTGGCCTGGTGCTCGCGCAGCAGCTTCCACAGCAAGGCGCCGGCGACGCCCTTGATGAGGTACTGGTCGTCAAGGAACACGCTGCCGTCGACCTCGTAATAGCGCACGCGCAGTGGCGCCGCGTCGGTCGCCGGGCAGGCGGCGCTGGGCAGCGACGGTGCCGGCTCCTCGGGCACCTCGGCGCAGGCCAGCATGCCGCGCAGCAGGCCGGCGGCCTGGGCCGCCAGGCTCATCAGCGCGTCCTCGTCGTCCCAGCTGAAGCGGCGCTCCTCCGGGCTCTCGACCAGCAGCACCCCCAGCACCTGCGCGCCGGCCTGCAGCGGCAGCGCCAGCTGGCTGCCCGGATGCGCCAGCCCGGGCAACGGGATCTCCTGCTCCAGGCCGCCGGCGGCCTGGGTCGCACGCAGCGTGCGCGAGTAGCTGTACTCCATCGTCGCGTGATGGATGCGGATCGGCGTGCCGGTCTGCGCCGCCACGCCGACGACACCGGCGCCCAGCGGGATTTCGGCGCCGGCGCCCCCCTGCGCGTAGCCCCGGCTGGCGACGGTGACCAGGCGCTGACCGCCGGCATCAAGCAGCAGCAGCATCGCGTGGTCGATGCCGAAGTCCTGCACGACGCTGTCGAGCAGGGCCTCGACCAGCCCATCGAGCTCGTTGCAGCCGGCCAGGCGCTGGGTGCTGCGACGCAGCGCGGGCAGGCGCTTGAGGCCGGCATCCGCGCTCGACAGCGCGGCTGCGCCGACCCATTCGATGCTGTCGATCGCGTAGACATCGGCGCCGCGCAGCACGAACACGCCTTCCATGCCGGTGTGCGACGCGATGCCGGCCAGCTTGGCCTTCATGCGCTCGAACAGCGGGCCCTCCGACTCGGTGCGCAGGTAGCGCCCGCTCAGCCTGGCCATGCCACCGTGCTCGGGGTGGACGACGAGCAGCTCGATCGCCGGGTTGGCCAGCACGTTGCGCCGCGTCTTGTTGAAGAACTGGAACGACAGCGCCAGGTGGCGGGCGTCGATGTACTCGACTTCGGAGACATAGCTGACGTTCGGCAGGCCATCGCTGCCGCAGGTGGCCAGCACGCCAGGAATCGCCCCTTCCAGGCAGGCACGGACGGCATCGAGGTCGAGCGCCATCAGCGTGCCGCCAGCGGTTCGCCGGCCGCCGGACCGGGTGTCTGCTCGAACGCCGCCTCGATCTCGAACTCGATGCGCCAGACCGGCCCGTCGGGCGCCAGCAGGCCTTCGGCGACGCGGGCCGGAAAGCCGATCTGGCCGATCTCCTCGGTGAACGCCATCAGGTAGCGGGCCGCTCGCGCCTCGTCGTCGGTGTCGGCCGGCAGCAGGCGCGCACCGCGGCCCTTGAGCTGCAGCGTGCGGTGGCTGCTGGGTTCGCTGCAGACGACGGCGATGCAGGCGTTCGCGCGCAGATCGGCGAGCAGCGCGCCGCCATGGCGCTCCGGCATCAGCAGGCTGAAGCGTCGCCGGTCGTCGGACAGCCAGCCGGCCACGGCGCGCATCAGGTGCGGACGGTGGCGGGCATCGCGGCCGCCGACGATGAACGACAGCGGCCGCCGCAGCCAGTCCGCCTGGTCCGGGCCCAGCAGCGGCGGGGGTTCAGGGGCGGCAAGCATGGGCGGCAGTTTAGGCAGCGCCATCGGCGCCGCCGGCCCGGCCTGGGCACCCAGCATTCTTCCGCCGCACGCAAGAGCCCATTGCCCCGCGCGTGATTTCTCTTTGGGGTGCCGATTCCTAGAGTTCGTTCCCAGCCCCGCAAGGCTGCCAACCCACCCCAAGGAACCCCCATGAAAGCCGCCATCATCATCCTGTCCGACCCGAAACACGGAGGCGAGGACGCCCTCGGCCGCCTGTTCAACGGCCTCGCCGCCGCCTACGACTTCAAGCAGCGCGACATCCCGGTGTCGATCTACTTCCAGGGCACCGGCACGCGCTGGCCCGGCGTGGTCGGCCAGCCCAGCCATCCGGTGCATGCGCTGTTCAAGGCCGTGGAAACCGAGATCGCCGGCGTCTCCTGCGGCTGCGCCGACGTCTTCGGTGCCCGCGAGGACGCGGTGAAGAACGGCTTCGACCTGATCACCGACAACAGCGTGCCCGGCACCTCGGGCCTGCCCAGCCTGGGCCAGCTGGTGGCCGACGGCTTCACCGTCTTCACGTTCTGAGCGGAGCCCGCCATGGCCTACGCGTTTCATGAGGGAGAGCGTGCCGTGCAGGCCCGCGCTGGCGAGTCCGCCGTCGCGTTGCGCAACGCCGCGGTGATCACCGACACGGTGATCGCCGGCGCGCGCCCCTTCATCGAGAAGCAGGTCATGGCCGTCGTGGCCGCTCGCGCGGCCGACGGCCGGCTCTGGGCCTCGCTGTGGTTCGGTGCGCCGGGATTCCTGAAAAGCCCCGAGGGCCGGCACATCGAGGTGCACAGCCCTGCCGCCCATCGCGATACCGCCGATCCGACCTGGCAAGGCATGCACGAGGGCGCCGGCATCGGCATGCTGTTCATCGAGCTCGGTTCGCGGCGCCGCTACCGCGTCAATGGCGTCGTCAACGCGCTCGACGCCGCGCAGTTGCAGGTCGGCATCCAGGAGGCCTACCCGAACTGCCCCAAGTACATCCAGCGCCGCCATCTGCGCGCACTCGGCGAGCTGCGGCCGACGCCGAGCGCGCGGGTGAGCCGCGGCAGCAGCCTGGACACCGAAGGCCTGGCGCTGCTGGCGCAGGCCGACACCTTGTTCATCGGCAGCGGCGCTCCCGGCGGCGGGCTCGATGCCTCGCACCGCGGCGGACCGCCCGGCTTCGTGCAGGCTCTTACGCCCACCTGCCTGCGCGTGCCCGACTACGGCGGCAACAGCCTGTTCAACACGCTGGGCAATCTGGCCCTGGACCCCGGCTGCGGCCTGGTGCTGGTCGACTTTGCCGGCGGCCGCCTGCTGCAGCTCAGCGGCCGTGCCGAGCTGCGCTGGGACCAGCCGGACTCGCAGGGCCTGACCGGCGGCACCGGCCGCTTCTGGGAGTTCGAGCTGCACGAGTGGGTGCTGCGCGACCTGCCCGTGGCGATGGACTGGGAGTACCTCGACGCCTCGCCCTTCATTCCCATCCCCACTTCCCCCTCGCCATGAATCTGCTGATCCACGCCGTGCTGACCCATGGCGCCGACGTGCGCGAACTGCGTCTGCGCCACCCGAGCGGCCAGGCCCTGCCCGCCTGGCCGGCCGGCGCCCACCTGAAGCTGCATCTGCCGCAGGCCGATGGCAGCCAGCTGGAGCGCCACTACTCCCTGATCGGTCAACCCGGCGACACCGCGGAGTACCGCATCGCGGTGTTGAAGGACGCGAGTTCGCGCGGCGGCTCGCGCCACGTCCACGAGCAACTGGCCGTGGGTCAGACCCTGGAAGTCGAGGGGCCGTTCAACAGCTTCCCGCTGCATGCCGGCAGCGGCCGCACGCTGCTGGTGGCCGGCGGCATCGGCATCACGCCGCTGCACGCCATGGCGCACGCGTTGAACCGCCAGGGTCTCGCCTTCGAGCTGCACTACCTGGCGCGCAGCGCGGACCGACTGGTGCTGCTCGATGAGTTGCGCGCCTTGCCGCAGGCGCAGATCCATCTCCACCTGGGCGCCGCGCCGCCCGACCTGGCCGCCTTGCTCGGCCCGTTCCGCAGCGGCGATTCGCTGCACGCCTGCGGCCCGGCGCCGCTGCTGAACGCGTTGCGCGAGCAGGCGGCGGCACAGGGCTGGCCGGCGGTGGCACAGCATTTCGAGAGCTTCGGCGCCCGTGTGGACGCGCAGGACCGTCCGATCCGCCTGCACCTGGCGCAGTCCGGCATCAGCCTGGACGTGCCGGTGGGCACCAGCCTGCTCGACGCGCTGATCCAGGCCGATCAGTTCGTCGCCTACGAGTGCAAGCGCGGCGAATGCGGCCAATGCTGGACCCCGGTGGTGGCCGGCGAGCCGCTGCACCGCGATGTCTGCCTCACGCCAGCGCAGCGCGCGCAAGGCATGTGCACCTGCGTGGGCTGGGCGCGCGGCGGCGAGCTGACCCTGGACCTGTGAGCGCGCCGGTCGCGCTCCAGCCGATCAGCGCCCATCCTCACGACGCGGAACCCGCCCGGCCCTGCAACTGCTCGCGCAATGCCTGGTTCTCGGCGCGCAGCTGCTCCAGCTCGGCGCGCAGCGGCCGCAGCGCCTGATGGAGCTCGGCCTCGGTGAAGCGCGGCGTGATGTGCTTCGGGCAGTTCCAGTCGTAGGCCTCGACCGTGATCAGCACCGCTCGCTCGGCGGTCTGCGTCACGCCGGCCGGGCGCAGCCGCGCCAGCAGGGCCGGATCGTCGTCGACGAAGCGCACGCGGCCGAGCAGCTTCAGGCGCCGCTGCGCCGCGTAATCCATCAGGAAGATCGACACCCGGTCGTTGCCCTGCAGATTGCCGACGCTGATGTACTGGCGGTTGCCGCGCAGATCGGCGTAAGCCAGGGTCTTGGCATCGAGCACCTGCAGGAAGCCGGCCGGGCCGCCGCGGAACTGCACATACGGCCAGCCGGTCTCGCCGACGCTGGCCTGGTAGAAGCCGTCGCGGGCGGCGATGAACTCGGCCTCGCGTTCGGTCAGCGCGTCGCGGCGCTCCTCGCTGCGGTCCAGCGCTGCGTAGGCGTCGCGGCTGCCCATGCGGCTTTGCAGGGCGCGCACGCGGGCGGTGAAGGTGAGGTCGGAATAGGCGCGGCTCATCGGGGTCTCCTGGGCGAGTTCGCACTGTCGGCGCTGCGGCGCCCGGCGTGAAGCACCGTGCGCCGCAATGCAGCGTGCCGCGCAGCGGTGGGAATGCGGGTCGCGACAGGCGCGAGCGCTCGCTGCCGGCGCATCACGGCGTGGCCAAGCGGGTGCTCAGGGCGGGCTCGCGCCTTCGCCGCGATGCCGGGCTCGCGCCACGCGGCGGATCAGGCCGTCCAGCGACCAAGCCCCCGGTCCGCGCACGCACAAGGCCAGCAGCAGAGCGCCCCAGAGCTGGTGCTGCGCCAGCGCAGCCGGCGCCACCTCCGCCAGGCTCAGCACCGCCACCAGGTTGACGAACAGCAGGCCCAGTGCCGGCAGGCGGTCGAGCAAGCCGAGCAACAGCAGCGGCGGCAGCAGCAGCTCAGCGGCCGTGCCGCTCCATGCCGCCACCGTGGGCGAGAGCAGCGGCACGGCGTACTCGTTCTCGAACAGCAGCAGCGTGGTCTCCCAATCGCGCAGCTTGGTCAGGCCCGAGGCGAAGAAAACGCCGGCCAGCTGCCAGCGCGCGAGCAGCAGCAGGGGTGGCTCCAGATGCCGCATGCCGCCCAGGGCCTGCAGCGCAGCCTGGGCGCCGAGCCAGCGCGTGGTCATGCTCACAGACCCAGCGCGCTGAGGCCGGGATGCTCGTCCGGCCGCCGACCCTGAGGCCAATGGAACAGGCGCTCCTCGGGCCGAATGGGCAGGTCGTTGATCGAGGCATGGCGCACCGCCATGTAGCCCTGCGCGTCGAACTCCCAGTTCTCGTTGCCGTAGGCACGGAACCACTGGCCGTCGCTGTCGCGCCATTCGGAGGCGAAGCGCACCGCGATGCGCTGACCTTCAAAGGCCCAGAGGTCCTTGATCAGCCGGTACTCCAGCTCCTTGGCCCATTTGCGTTCCAGAAAGGACTGGATGGCGGCGCGACCTTGGAAGAACTCGGCGCGGTTGCGCCAGCGGCTGCCCGGGGTGTAGGCCAGCGAGACACGCTGCGGGTCGCGGAGGTTCCAGGCGTCTTCGGCGGCGCGCACCTTTTGCGTGGCGGTGTCCCGCGTGAACGGCGGCAGGGGTGGGCGCGGGGCTTCGTGTTGCATGGGTCAGGGCTTCCAGGTTCCGGGCATGTCCAGGTGGCCGGGCAGGGCTTGCAGCCGGCCGAGCCAGGCGCGCACGGCGGGATAGGGTTCGAGGTCGAACTGGCCCTCAGGGGCCAGCGCCACATAGGGGTAGACGGCGAGATCGGCGACCGTGGGCTGGGCGCCGCTGAGCAGCCAGCGCTGGGCTTTGAGCTGCGCGTCCAGCACCGCCAGCAGTGCAAGGGTTCGCGCCTGCGCGGCAGCCAGGTCGATGGTGCGGCCGAACTTGTGGTGCAGGCGCAGTAGGGCCGGGCCCTGTGCCACCTCCGTGGCCGCGGTGGTCAGCCAGGCCACCACGCGGGCCATGCGCGCCGGCTCCTGCGGCCACCAGCTGTCGCCGCCATAGCGCTGGCCCAGGTAGGCCAGGATCGCCTGGCTGTCGCGGATCACGACCTCGCCATCGATCAGCACCGGCACCTGGCCGAACGGGTTCAGCGCCAGGAACGCCGGCGACTTGTGCGCGCCAGCGGTCGGCACCTCCAGTTCGTGCGGCAGCTCCAGCATGGACAGCAGCAGGCGCACCTTGTGCGCGTTGCCGGAGAGGGGGAAGTGGTAGAGCTTCATGAACGGCCTCGGAAATGAGCGGACCCGCCGTGGCGGGTCCGCTGCTCAGCGCAGGATCACAGGTCCTTGGGCGCCTTAGCCTTGATGCCGGGCCAGCTCAGGGTGGCCTGCTTGACATGGCCCGGCACGTCCTCGAGCCACTTCTTCTGCACGTCCTTGTTGACGTTCAGGTGCAGCTTGCCGTCGACCAGCTTCCAGGCGGTCGGGTCGCCATCGAGCTTCTTTTCCAGGGCCACGCCCATGGCGCAGAAGCCGCCGAAGGCCGGCACGTACTTGGCCGGATTGGCGCTGAACAGGTCGCGGTGGGCGGCGCTGCTGAAGTGGTAGGTCGCGCCCTCGTGCTTGGCGCTGAAGTCCGCGCTGCCCTTGGTCGGCGCGCCGACGGTCTGGTAGGCCACCACGTCGTAGCCCTGCACGGCCACGCCCTTGGCGTCGACGTTCAGTGCCGACGTGCTGTTGACGTCGTAGGCCAGCGCGGTGCCGGGCAGCACGGCGAACAGGCTGGCGCCGGCGATGAGGGTGGCCAGCAGGGTCTGGCGCAGGAGGGTGGCTTTCATGTCAGCGGTCCTATCGAGAGGGTTTGCGGGGAGTGTTGAGACGGCCATGCCGGTTCGGCTTGGCCGCAACGCCGGGGTTCAGCGCATGGACCGGACTGTGCGTTTTCGTCGTCGCAACGGGAATCACCGCAGGCTCCAAGACACTCTTACGCGCCGCGCAACAGTGCCGACCTGGGGCCGAGCCGGCATGGCGCTGCGCGCCTGCCCGTCCCGGCGGCGTACGCGCAGACCCTGGCTAGGCGCCCGGCCCGCAGTCCAGGCAGCGCTCCACCGGCGGCGGTCCCATGCGCAAGGCCCGCTGCAGATCGCGCAGCGCCGTGCGCAGACCCTCCTCGATGACCGGGTGGTAGAACGGGCTGTCGAGCATCTGCTGCACGGTGTCACTGCGCTGCACGCTCCAGGCCAGCAGGTGACCCAGGTGTTCCGCGGCGGGGCCGATCATCTCGGCGCCGAGCAGGCGGCCGTCGTCCTTGTCGGCGTACAGATGCAGCGCCCCCTGGTTCTTGCGCATCACGCGGCTGCGGCCCTGGTCGGCGAAGCTGACGCGGCCGGTCTCGAACGCGAGGCCGGCGCGCAGCAGGTCGGCATGGCTGCGCCCGGCGAGCATGAGCTGCGGGTCGCTGAACACCACGGCCAGCGGCGCACGCCGCGGGCGCACGCGCACGTCGGGCCAGCGGCCGGCGTTGTCGCCGGCAATGCGGCCCTCGTCGGCCGCCTCGTGCAGCAACTGCAGCTCGGCGGTGGCGTCGCCGGCCATGAACATCGGGTGGTCACTGACCTGGCCAGTGTGGCGGTCGAACCGCGGCACGCCCTGCGCGTCCAGCGGCAGCCCGCTGCGCTCAAGACCCAGGCCGGCCAGGCGCGGGCGGCGGCCGGCGGCGGCCAGCACCCAGTCGAAGCGCTCCTCGCGGCCGTCCAGCGCCAGCACCACCTCGTCGCCGTCGCGGCGCAGTGCCGGCTGCGGGTGGTCCAGCGTCATCGGCAGGTCGGCGGCCATGATCTCGCGCGTCAAGGCCTGCAGCGCCGGGTCGGTGAGCGGGCCGACCCGCTGGCTGCGGCCGATCAGGCGCACGCGCACGCCGAGGCGGTGCAGGGCCTGGGCCAGCTCCAGCGCGATCACGCCGACGCCAAGCACCAGCACCGCACGGGGCAGGTCCTGCCAATCGAACAGCTCGTCATTGCGGATCAGGCGATCGCCGAGCAGCGCGGCCCAGGCCGGGTCGATGACCGGTTCCGAGCCGGTGGCGATGACGATGCGCGCGGCCTGCACGCGCGTGTGCTCGTCCACCTGCAACAGCCCCGGCGCCACAAAGCGGGCGTGACCGCGCAGCCGGTGGCCGGGCGGCCAGCCGGCCACCGCCTCGGTGACGAAGCCGACGAAACGATCGCGTTCGCTGCGCACCCGCGCCATCACCGCGCGCCCGTCAATCTGCACGCCCTGCACCTGGACGCCAAAGCCCGCCGCGCTGCCCACCGCATGCGCCGCCTCGGCCGCGGCGATCAGCAGTTTGCTGGGCATGCAGCCGACGCGGGCGCAGGTCGTGCCGTAGGGGCCGCCTTCGATCGCCAGCACGGACTCGGTGTGCTGCCGCGCCGCGCGGTAGGCGCCCATGCCGGCGGTGCCGGTGCCGAGGATGGCGACGTCGACCTTCAGTTCCTGCATGGCTCGGCTCCTGGCTGGGGCGATGGCAGATGATCATCGCCCTGGGGCGGCAGTTCGGTGAAGAAGGGGCTGGGCAGCATCGTCGTCTCGGGGGGAGGTCTGGAGACCGAACTGTCCGCCCGTGGTGGCGCGAGCGGAAGCACCAGCTCCGCCAATGCACTGCTGCACCAGCCGGAACAATCGACACCGCCACACGGCTCGCCACAATCCAGCGCCGCCTCTAGGGAGTCCCCGTGGACCGTCTGCATCAGATCCAGGTGTTCGTCGCCGTGGTCGACGCCAATGGCTTCGCCGGCGCCGCGCGCAAGCTCAACCTCTCGCCGCCGGCGGTCACCCGCGCGATCAATGAGCTGGAGGCCAACCTGAACGTGCGTCTGCTGACCCGCACCACGCGCGTGGTGCGCGTGACCGAGGCCGGCGAGCGCTACGCCGAGGATTGCCGGCGCATACTGGCCGAGCTGGCCGAGGCCGATGAATCGGTGGCCGGCCTGCACGCCAACCCGCGCGGCCGCATCGCGAGCACCGCGCCGGTGCTGTTCGGCGCCGAGGTGGTCACCCCGATCGTCACCGAGTACCTGAGCCAGAACCCCGAGGTGCAGGCGCAATGCTGGTTCCTGGACCGCGTCGTCAACCTGATGGACGAGGGCGTGGACGTCGCGATCCGCATCGGTGAGCTGCCCGACTCCTCGATGCAGGCGGTGCGCGTGGGCCTGGTCAGCCGGGTCATCGTGGCCACGCCGCAGTACCTGAAGGGGGCCGGCACGCCGCAGCGCCCGCAGGATCTGGCCGGGCATTCGATCATTGCCGCCAGCGGCGTGACGCCGAACCCCGAGTGGCGCCTGATGCAGGACGGTGAGCCGCTGGTCGTGCCCCTGCAGGCGCGCATGACCAGCACCTCCAACGACGCCGCGATCCGCGCCTGCCTGCAGCACTTCGGCCTGACGCGCCTGCTCTCCTACCAGGTGGCGGGCCTGCTGCGCGAGGGCAGGCTGGTGCGCGTGCTGGAGGAACACGAGCCGACGCCGCTGCCGGTGCACCTGCTGCACCGCGAGGGTCGCTACGCCACCAAGAAGGTCCGCGCCTTCATCGACCTGGCGCTGGAGAGGTTGCGGCAGCATCCGGCGCTGACCTAGCAGGCGGCGGCGCTTACCATGCGCCGCGCCCATGACCAGCCTTTCGCTCGCCCTGCTCTACCTCGTCGCCGCGGTGCTCGGCGTGGTGGTCTGCCGCAGCCTGAAGCTGCCGCCGATGCTCGGCTACCTGGTGGTCGGGGTGCTGATCGGCCCGAACGCGCTGGCCTTCGCGCAGGACAGCGCCGGCCTGCGCTACCTGGCCGAGTTCGGCGTCGTGTTCCTGATGTTCGTCATTGGGCTCGAGTTCAACCTGCCCAAGCTGCGCAGCATGAAGATGCTGGTGTTCGGCCTCGGCCTGCTGCAGGTGCTGCTGACTATCACCGGCGCCATGCTCGGCAATCTCGGCCTGGCCTGGCTGGCGTCGCGCTTCGACGTGCAGTGGGAACTCGGCTGGCAGGGCGCGCTGGTGCTGGGCGCGGCGATGGCGATGAGCTCGACGGCGATCGTCGTCAAGCTGATGGCCGAGCGCCTGGAGCTGGAGAGCGAGCACGGCAAGCGCGTGATGGGCGTGCTGCTGTTCCAGGATCTGGCCGTGGTGCCGCTGCTGGTGCTGATCCCGGCGCTGAAGGGCAGCGGCAGCGAGATGCTGCAGGACCTCGGCTGGGCCGGGCTGAAGGCGTTCGTGCTGCTCGGCCTGCTGCTCTGGGGCGGGCAGAAGGCGATGCGCTGGTGGCTGACCCTGGTCGCCCGGCGCAAGACCGAGGAGCTGTTCATCCTCAACCTGCTGCTGGTCACGCTGGGCCTGGCCTGGCTGACCGAGCATGCCGGCCTGAGCCTGGCGCTGGGCGCCTTCGTCGCCGGCATGCTGATCGCCGAGACCGAGTTCAAGCACCAGGTGGAGACCGACATCCGGCCGTTCCACGACGTGCTGCTCGGGCTGTTCTTCATCACCATCGGCATGAAGCTGGACTGGCAGCCGGTGGTCGAGCAATGGCCGCTGGTGGCGCTGCTGGCGCTGGGGCCGACGCTGGTCAAGTTCGCGCTGGTGGCGGCGTTGGCGCGCGGCTTCGGGGCCGCGCCGGGCACCGCGTTGCGCACCGGCCTCTACCTGGCGCAGGCCGGTGAGTTCGGTTTCGTCGTGCTCGGACTGGGCGCCGACCATGGCCTGGTCGGCGCCCAGTGGGTCAGCCCGGTGCTGGCGGCGATGGTGCTGTCGATGATGGCGACGCCGCTGATCGTGATGTACAGCAACCGCATCGTCATGCGCCTGAGTTCCAGCGACTGGCTGATGCAGTCGGTGCAGTTCACCACCATCGCCAAGCGTGCGTTCAAGGCCGATGCCCACGTCATCATCTGCGGCTTCGGCCGCAGCGGTCAGAACCTGGCGCAGATGCTCGAGGCCAAGCACATCCCCTACATGGCGCTGGACCTCGACCCCGACCGCGTGCGCCAGGCCGCCGCCGCCGGCCGCTCGGTGGTGTTCGGCGACGCCGCCCGGCTGCAGGCGCTGATGGCCGCCGGCCTGCACCGTGCGTCGGCGGTGGTCATCAGCTATCACGACACGCCGTCGGCGCTGAAGGTGCTGCGCCAGATCCGCGCCGCCGCGCCGACCGTGCCGGTGATCGTGCGCACCGTCGACGATGCCGATCTCGACCAGCTGCGCGCCGCCGGCGCCACCGAGGTCGTACCCGAGGCGATCGAGGGCAGCCTGATGCTCGCCTCGCACGCGCTGGCGCTGGTCGGCGTGCCGATGCGCCGCGTGATCCGCCTGACCCGCGACGCCCGCGACCGCCGCTACCGCCTGCTGCGCGGCTACTTCCACGGCAGCGACGACGACGGCGTCGAGGAGCGCGAGCAGGCGCGGCTGCGCTCGATCACCCTGCCCGCGGTCAGCCAGCTCGACGGCACCCCGGTCGGCGACCTGCTGCTGCCCGAGCAGGGTATCGACCTGGTGGCGCTGCGCCGCGCCGACGGCGCGGTGCGTGCGCCGGTCGACGAGACCCTGGTGCAGGGCGGCGACACGCTGGTGCTGAGCGGCACGCCGGAGGCGCTGGCGCGCGTCGAGGAAAGGTTGCTCCGGTGACAGCGACCCCCAGTCTCCCTTCGGTCGCCACCCTCCGAGGGGGTGCGCCGGGCTCTTCGGGCGGCCGTGCGTGCCCGGCTCGTCGCCGACTGATCTTGATGCGCCACGGCGCGGTGCAGTACTTCGACGCCGCGTCGAAGGCGCCGCTGCCGGCGGAGACCGTGCCGCTGACCCCTGAAGGCCGCGCGCAGGCCGAGGCCGCCGGCCGGCTGCTGGCGCAGGCCGGCGTGCGCCCCGATCGCGTCATCCACAGCGGCCTGCCGCGCACGCAGCAGACCGCGGCCCTGGTGCTGGCGCAATGTGGCGGGCCCGAGCCCGAGACCTGGCCCGCGCTGCAGGAAGCGCGCGGCGGGCGCCTGCGCGACATCGCGCCGGCCCAGCTGCAGCAGGCGTTCACGCAGCTGCAGCGCGGCCCCTTGAGCGCCGACACCCGCTTCCTCGGCGGCGAGTCGATCGCCGAGCTGCAGGCGCGCGTGCTGCCCGCCCTGCAGCGCCTGCGCGACGAGCCCGACTGGGACACCGCGTTGCTCGTCGCCCATGGCGTCGTCAACGCGGTGCTGCTGAGCTTCGTCGTCAGCGGCGGCCAGTCCATCGTGCTGCCCGGCTGGCAGCAGAACCCGGCGGCGCTGAACCTGATCGACCTCGGGCACGAGCCCGGCGACGATCTGCTGCGCGCCGTCAATCTCAACCCCGTCGACTGGCTGCAGCCGCTGGATCGCGCCGGCACGATGGAAAAGCTCTACGACCAGTTCGTGCACTGGCAGAAGGAAACCCGCTGATGGACTTCGACTACTCCCCGCGCTGCCAGCAGCTTCGCGAACGCCTGCTCGCCTTCACCGCCGCGCACATCCTGCCCAACGAGGCGGCGGTGGCCGCCGAGATCGCCAGCAACCGCGCCGCCGGCAACGCCTGGCAGCACCTGCACCTGCTCGAGGACCTGAAGGCGAAGGCACAGACGGCCGGGCTGTGGAACCTGTTCCTGCCCGAGAGCCCGCTGGCGCCCGAGGGCCTGAGCAATCTCGACTACGCGCCGCTGGCCGAGATCATGGGCCGCACCTGGTGGGCGAGCGAGGTCTTCAACTGCTCGGCACCCGACACCGGCAACATGGAGGTGCTGGCGCGCTACGGCACGCCGGCGCAGCAGGAGCGCTGGCTCAAACCCCTGCTGCGCGGTGAGATCCGCTCGGCCTTCCTGATGACCGAGCCGGCCGTCGCCAGTTCGGACGCGACGAACATCGAATGCTCAATCCGCCGCGACGGCGACGACTACGTCATCAACGGCCGCAAATGGTGGAGCAGCGGTGCCGGCGACCCGCGCTGCGCCGTCTACATCGTGATGGGCAAGACCGACCCGGAGGCGAACCGCCACGAGCAGCAGTCGATGATCCTGGTGCCGGCCAACGCGCCCGGCGTGAAGATCCTGCGCCACCTGCCGGTGTTCGGTTACGACGACGCGCCGCATGGCCACATGGAGATCGAACTCAGCGACGTGCGTGTGCCGGCCGACAACATCCTCGTCGGCGAGGGCAAGGGCTTCGCGATCGCCCAGGGGCGGCTCGGCCCCGGTCGCATCCATCACTGCATGCGCTCGATCGGCGCCGCCGAACGCGCGCTGGAGCTGATGACCGCGCGCGCCAAGGCGCGCACCGCGTTCGGCAAGACCATCGCCCAGCAGACCGTCTGGCAGGAGCGCATCGCCGAGAGCCGCTGCGCGATCGACCAGGCGCGGCTGCTGACGCTGAAGGCCGCCTGGATGATGGACAAGGCGGGCAACAAGGCGGCGCAGGCGGAGATCGCGATGATCAAGATCGTCGCGCCCAATGTCGCGCTGAAGGTCATCGACTGGGCGATCCAGTGCTACGGCGGCATGGGCGTCAGCGACGACACGCCGCTGACCATGATGTACGCGCACCAGCGCACGCTGCGCCTCGCCGACGGCCCCGACGAGGTGCACCGCAACGCGCTGGCCAAGCTGGAGCTCGGCCGCGCCTGAGCGGCCTCAGTCGGCGGCGTTCCCGAGCAACTGGTCGGCGAGGAAGCGCTCGACGCGCTGGGCGAAGTCCAGCTTGTGCTTCATCGTCGCCCAGCCATGGGCCTCGCCGTCGTAGACCACCCACTGCGGCGGATTGCCGGCCTCGGTCAGCGCGTCGCGCAGGCGTTTGCCGTGGGCCAGCGGCACGCGCCGATCGAGCTCCCCCATCGCCAGCAGCAGCGGCGCCTTGATGCGCTCCACCTGGCGCAGCGGGCTGGTGGCGCGGATCCGCTCGCGGTCCTTGTCGACGTCGCCGATCATCTCCGGCAGCGTGTGGCGGCGGCTCAGGCCGCTGGTGTCGTCGTCGACCAGCCAGGAACCCTCGAGCAGCAGCTCGAGATCGCTGACCGCGACCCAGGCGATGCCACAGCGGTACAGCCCGGGATCGCGCACCAGGCCCATCAGCGTGCTGTAGCCGCCATAGCTGCCGCCCGCGATGCAGGCCCTGTCGCTGGCCAGGCCCTGCTGCTGCGCCCAGCGCAGCGCGTCAGCGACGTCGTCCTGCATCGCCAGGCCCCACTGCTTCCAGCCCGCCTTGAAATGCGCCTCGCCGTAGCCGGTGCTGCCGCGGTACTCGGGCTCGATGACGAGGTAGCCCCGGCTGGCGAGGAACTGCGGCATCGCGCGCCAGCGCCAGTCGCCGCCGCGCACCCAGGGGCCGCCGTGCACCAGCACGACGGCAGCCCGCGGCGCCCCGCCGGGCTTGAAGTCGGCCGGCAGCGTGAGCCAGAGCGGCAGGTCGCGGCCGTCGCGGGCGGTGATGCGCTGGAACACCGTGCCGGCCATGCGTGAGGGCTGGATCCAGGGCTGGCTGGCGGCGATCAACTGCAGCGCCGGCTGGCGCCCGGCGCGGTAGACGTAGTGGCGACCCGGCTCGGTGTCGCTGAAGGCCCAGCCCAGCGCCACCGCGTCGCCGCTGCCGCAGCGCCTGCAGCTGAGGCGGTTGATGGTGGTCGGCAGCATCTTGTCGATCTGCGCCTGCAGTGCCTTCAGCGCCGGCGCCTGCCAGACGGTCTGCTCGGCGTCGGTGTTGACGCGCACCCCCAGCGGGTCGCCGGCCTCGTCGCGCAGCACCTGGCCGCGGAAATCGAAGCCCGGCGTGCTGACCAGCGGCTCGGGACTCGGCGCCCCGCGCGCCGGGTCGTAGCGCTTGAGCTCGGCGACACCGCCGGCGCCGCTGCGCTGCGTGACGTAGAGCCGACCGTCGGCGTCGACGCTGTGCGGCAGGAAGGGCAGCTCGAGCAGGTCGCCTTCGGCGATGCGCTCCCAGTCGTCTCGACCCGGCGGCCGCCACCAGACCGCGCGCTTCGCGCCGTCGCGGGTGACGACGGCGCGCGGCTCGCCACCGCTGTTGCTGATCCATTGCTGGCCGCCGGCGGGCAGGCCGGCGATGCGCCGCGTGCGACCGCTGACCGTATCCAGCCATAGCGGCGTCTGCGCGTCCCTGCCAAGCTCGGCGATCAGCACCTCGGTGTTGCCAGGCAGGGCCGGGGCCCGCAGCAGCGCATGGTCCCAGCTCAGCGAGCGGTCGCTGCGGCTGCCGTCGGTGATGAACGCATGGCGGCGTTTGATCAGCAGGCGGCGATCGCTGCCGTCGTGGTTGATCGCGATCAGACCGGGCGCGCCATCGGGCCTGCCGCTGCCCTCCGAGTAGTCGACGGCGCTGAACACCAGGCGCTCGTCGCTAACCCAGGCGACCTGGGTGACGTCGGCATCGTTGAACTGCACCGGCCGCGTCACCTGGCCGTCGGCCTGCAGGTCGTAGAACAGCAGGCCGATGCGCTGCTGGCCGCGCCGCGTCGTCAGCGCCAGCCGCGTGCCCGAGGGCGAGAGCGCCGCCTCCACGCTCTCGGCCGGCTGGAAGAACAGCGCCGCCGGCAGCGGCTTCGCCGGCTGCGCCTGCGCGGCCGGCACCAGCAGCGCCGCCAGCAGCGCAGCGACCACGCGTCTCATGGCCGGCTCAGGTGTTGGGCCAGGAAGCGCTCGACGCGGGCCGCCCAGTCGAGGCGATTCCTCAGCGCGCCGAAGCCATGGCCCTCGCCGGTGTAGACCTGGAACTCGGGCTCGCGACCGACCGCCTTCAGCGCGTCGCGCATGCGCTCGCCATGCGCCAGCGGCACGCGGCGGTCGGCCTCGCCGAAGCCCATCAGCAGCGGCGCCTTGATCTGCTCGGCCAGCAGCACCGGCGAGTTCGCGCGCAGCATGTCCAGATCCTTCACAGCGTCGCCGACGGTCAGCGGCAGGGACTCGCGGCGCTGCACGTCGGAGACGTCGTCGTAGGCCCAGAGGTTGCCCTTGACCAGCAGCTCGAGGTCGGTGACCGCCAGCCAGGCGATGCCGCAGCGGTACAGCTCGGGATGGCGAGCCAGGCCCATCAGCGTGCTGTAGCCGCCGTAGCTGGCGCCGGCGATGCAAGCCCGGTCGTTGGCCAAGCCCTGCTGGCGAGCCCAGAGCAGCGCGTCGGCGACGTCGTCCTGCATCGCCTGCCCCCATTGCTTCCAGCCGGCCCGCTCGTGCAGGTAGCCGTAGCCGCGGCTGCCGCGGAACTCCGGCTCGATCACCAGGTAGCGACGGCTGGCGAGGAACTGCGCCATTGCCTCCCATTCCCAGCGATTGCCGCGCACCCAGGGGCCGCCGTGAACTAGCACCACCGCCGGCAGCGCCGTGCTGGCGCCGGTCGGGCGGGTGATCCAGAGCGGCAGCGAGCGTCCGTCGCGCGCCGGGATGCGCTGGAAGTCGACGCTCGCCATCTGCGCCGGATCGACGCCGGCGCGCAGCGCGCCGATCGCCTGCCAGGCCTTGCCCTCGGCGCGATAGACGTGGAGGCGGCCGGGGTCGCGGTCGGAGAAGCTGCGCACCAGCGCGACCATGTCGGCCTCGCCGCAGCGCCGGCAGCTGATGCGGTTGACGGTGCCGGGGAAGCGCGCGTCGACCTCCTGCTGGAAACGCTTCATCGCCGCGCCGAACCAGACCGTGGTCTCGGCGTCGGCCGTCACGCGCACGCCGAGCACGGCGCCGCTGGCCTCGTCCTGCACCAGATTGCCGTCGAAATCGAAGCCGGGCACGCTGACCAGGGCTTGCGCCGCCGGCTTGCCGCTGGCGGCATCGAGCCGGTTCAGCACCGAGTAGCCCTCGCGACCGATGCGATGGCGCACATAGAGCTGGCCCCGCTCATCGACCGCCGTCGGCACGAAGGGCAGACCCTCGGCCACCGTGCCCTCGGTCAGCGGCTTCCAGTCGCGTTCGCCGGGCGCGCGCCAGCGCACTTTCAGGCGGCCGCCGTCGCGCGTGACGACGACGCGGGCGTCGCCCTGCGGGTCGACGAGCCAGCTGATCGCGTCGTCGGGCACCTCCCAGTCGACGCGGCGGGTGCGGCCGGTGCGCGTGTCCAGCCACAGCGGCAGCGCGTTGACCTCGCCGCCAGGCTTGCGCACGCGGTCGAGCACGAGCACCTCGTCGGCGCCGGCCGCCGCCTGCCGCGGTACCGCCAGCAGCGCATGGTTGGGCCCCAGCACCTTCTGCTGCAGCAGATTCGCCTCGCGACCCGCGCGGCTGTCGCCGCCGCGCTCGATCAGCTCGCGCGGCAGGCTGCCGTCGTGGTTGACCGAGAACAGACCGGGGCCGGGCTTGCCGGGGTAGCTGCCGCTGCCCTCGGCGAGATCGGCGGTGCTGTAGAGCAGGCGCTCGTCGTTCAGCCAGCGAATCTGCTGCACGTCGACCTCGCGGAACAGCGCGGCGCGGCTCAGCTTCGGCCGCTCGCCGAAGTCGAACACGTAGACGCCATAGCGTGAGCCGTCCTTGGCCATGGTGACGGCGAGGCGGCGGCCGCTGGGCGAGAGCACCGCCTCGCGCAACTCGGCATCCTTGAAGAACAGCTCGGCCGGCGGCGGCGCGGCGGGGGCGGTGGCGGCGGCCAGCAGCAGGCCGACGCCGAGCCACAGACGTTTGATCATGCGAGGAGCTCCCTGATTTGTTGTTGGAACGAAAACGGCGCGCAGCCTACAGGCCTGCGCGCCGTTTTGTCAGCCAGCCCCTGCTTTCGCGGGGGCCGCGGGTTCAGGGCTGGCCCAGGTGCTTGGCCAGGAACTTCTCCATGCGCGTGGCCCAGTCGACCAGGTTCTCGGTCTTCAGGTAGCTGTGGCCCTCTTCCGCATAGGTCACGTACTCCAGCGGGTTGCCGGCCTTGGCCATCGCGTCGCGCATGCGGTTGCCGTGGGCGATCGGCACGCGGCGGTCGGCCATGCCCATCGACAGCAGCACCGGCGCCTTGATCTTGTCGGCGTTCTCCACCGGCGAGGTGGCGCGCAGCATGGCGGCGTCGGCCACCGGGTCGCCCAGGCGTTTGCTGAGGATCTCGGTGCGCGACAGCACGCCGATGTCGGTGTCGACCCAGGCCGAGCCCTGCGCCAGCAGCATCAGGTCGGTGACCGCGACCCAGGCGGCGCCGCAGCGGTACAGCGTGGGATGGCGCATCAGGCCGGCGAAGGTCGCATAGCCGCCGTAGCTGGCGCCGGCGATGCAGGCCTTGTCGCTGGCGATGCCCTGCTGCTGGGCCCAGCGCAGCGACTC
>Ga0164290_1001614_pt1 | contig 28568 bp, 20 predicted proteins | sample Micstemetagenome_FD_108782 | JGI IMG/M metagenome (GOLD analysis project Ga0164290, IMG submission 108782) | Contaminated culture microbial community from soil near Moab, Utah, USA - Microcoleus steenstrupii SON62 (Illumina Assembly) | ecosystem: Environmental > Terrestrial > Soil > Soil crust...
AACGCAGCTCGGCGCGCTGACCACGACGCAGCTCAATGCCTTCACCAACACCGGGTTGGCGCACCTCTCGACGGTGCAGATGACGGGCGTTACCACCACCCAGATCGCGGCGCTGACGACGGCCAAATTCGGCGCGCTGACCTCGGCGCAACTCGGCTCGCTGACCACGACCCAGGTGAAGTCCATCACCGCCGCCCAACTCGGTGTTATTACATCCAGCCAGTTGACCGGCATCACCTCGACGCAGTTGAACGCCGTCACAACCACTCAGATCGCCGCCATCAGCACCGTCAACATCGGGCTGCTGTCCACCGTGCAGATCGCGGGGCTCACCTCCACGCTGATCGGCGGGTTGACGACGCAGCAGGTCAACGCGCTCAAGACGACGCAGTTGCCCAGCCTCTCGACGACGCAGATGACGGGGTTCCAAACCACCGACATCGTCGTGCTGACGACGACCCAACTCGGCAGTTTCAGTTCCACGCAGTTGGGCGTGTTGACGAGCACGCAGATCAACGCCTTCACCACCACGAACCTCAAGCACCTGTCGTCAGTGCAGGTCGGCGGGTTGACGACGACGCAGATCGGCGGGCTGACGACGACGAACTTCAGCGCGCTGACCTCGGCGCAGATGTCATACCTCTCGGCGGTGCAGATCGGCGCGGTCACCACCACCTCGATCAGCCTGCTGACGACCGTGCAGTTCGCGGGTCTTATCTCCACCCAAGTCGGCGCTTTGACGACTACGCAGGTCAAGTCGCTGAGCACGACGGTCCTGGGCAGCATCTCGACGGCGCAACTCTCCGGCCTGACGTCCCTGCAAATCGGCGTGCTGACCACCACGCAAGTCAACAACTTCAGCAACACCGGCATCGCCCATCTGTCGACCACCCAGGTCGCGGGTCTGACGACCGTGCAAGTCGGCGGACTGACGACGACCAAGTTCGGCGCGCTGACGACCCTGCAGCTCGGCGGATTGTCCACCTCGCAGGTCTCGGCCATCAGCACCACCAACATCGCGGCGCTGACTACGACGCAGCTCGGCGGACTGTTCCCAAATCAACTCGGCGTGCTCACCAACGCCCAGGTCACGGCGCTGAGCACGCTCAGCATCGGTAACCTGTCCACGACGCAGATCGGCGGCTTCTCCTCGACGCAGTTAGGCGCGCTGACGACGACGCAGATCGCGCACTTCGCCACCGTCAACGTCGGCTCGTTGACGAACGCGCAGATCGCGGGCCTGACGTCCACGCAGCTCGGGGCCTTCATCACCACGCAGATCACCGCGCTGAATACCTCGCAGCTCGGCAGCCTGACGACGACCCAGGTGAAGGGTTTCGACGTCACCGATATGGCCAGCTTCACCACGGCGCAACTGACCGGCTTCACTTCGACGCAAGTCGGTGCGCTGACGACCACTCAGATCAATGCGCTGACCAATACGGGAATCGCGCACCTCTCGACGCAGCAGGTGGCGGGTTTCACGACCACACAGCTTGCGGGCCTGTCGACAACTAAATTCACCGCGTTGACCTCCGTCCAGTTGGGCACGCTCGACACCACCCAGGTCAAGGCGCTGACCGCCGCGCAGCTCGGCTTGATCGGCTCGGGTCAGTTGACCGGCCTCACCGCGACGCAGTTGAACGCCGTCACCACCACTCAACTGGTTGCGATCACCACCACCAACATCGGTCTGCTCTCGACGGTGCAGATCGCGGGGTTGACGTCCACGCTCATCGGCGCGCTGACCACGCAACAGGTCTCGGCCCTGGGCACGGCGCAAATCGGCAGCCTCAGCACCACACAGGTGACGGGCTTCCAGACCGTCGACCTCGCTGTATTCTCGACGCGACAGCTCGGCAGCCTGACCTCGACCCAAGTGGGCGTGCTCAGCGCGGCGCAGCTCAACGCATTCACCACGACGAACATCCGCCACCTGTCGTCGGTGCAAATCGGCGGGCTGTCGGCGGCGCAGATCGGCGGCCTCAACACGACGAAAGTGAGTGCGCTGACGTCCACCCAGCTGTCGTTCCTGTCGATTGAACAGGTGTCGGCCGTCACGACCACCAGCATCGGCCTGTTGACGACGGTTCACTTCGCGGGCTTGAACGCCACGCAGGTCGGCGCGCTGACGACGACGCAGGTTAAGTCGCTGTCGGTCAGCGTCATCGCCGGCATCTCCACGGTGCAACTGACGGGCCTGACGACAGCGCAGTTCGGCGCACTGACGACCACACAGGTCAACAGCTTCAGCAATGCCGCCATCGCCCATCTCTCGACCGCGCAGGTCGGCGGCCTGACGACGGTGCAAGTGGGCGGGCTGACCACCACTAAGTTCGGCGCGTTGACCACCATGCAGATCGGCGGATTGTCGACCAGCCAAGTCAACGCCATCAGCACCACGAATATCGGCCTGCTGACGACGGTTCAACTGCGAGGGCTGTCCTCCACGCAACTCGGCGCGCTGGCGAATGCGCAGATCACCGCGCTGAGCACCGTCGGCATCGGCAATCTTTCGGCCACGCAGATCGGAGGATTCACCTCCACCCAGATCGGCGTGCTGACCCTGGCGCAGTGGGCCAGTGTCAACACATCTGCCATTGGTTCGCTCAGCACCGTGCAGATGGGCGGGCTGAGCTTGGCGCAGATCGCGGCGCTGACGGCAGCCCAGGTCGGTGCGCTCACGGGAACGCAGCTGGGCGCGCTCAGCGCGGCGCAGTTCGGCGTGTTCGGCACCGTGCAGATCTCGGGGCTTACGACCACGCAGCTGGGCGGCCTGGCGACGGCGCAGATCGTGGGCTTTACGACCACCCAGATCAAAGCGCTAAGCGCGGCGCAGTTCAGCGGCTTCACCACCACGCAGATCGGCGCGTTCGAGACCACCGACCTGGCCGTGATGACGACAGTTCAGCTTTCCGGGCTCACCTCTACGCAGGTCGGCGCGCTGACCAACCCGCAAATCGACGCCTTCTCCACCACCAGCATCAAGCACTTCAGCACCGTGCAGCTGCAAGGCCTGACCGCGACGCAGATCGGCGGGCTGGGCAACACGGTGTTCGGCGCGCTCACGGCGATGCAACTGGGTAATTTCTCGGCCCTGCAGATGAGTGCGGTAACTACCGCCCACGTCGGCGCGCTCAGCACGATTCAATTCGGCGGTCTGAAGTCCACGCAGATCGGCGCACTGACCACGGCCCAAGTCGGCGCGTTGACCACGACGGTGTTGGCGCACATCACGACCGTTCAACTGGGCGGTTTGCTGGCCGCGCAGCTCGGTACGCTCTCGGGCGCGCAGCTGGCGGCGCTGAGCACGCTCAGCATCGGTAACCTCTCCGCCGTTCAGGTCGGCGGTCTCACCGCCGCGCAGCTCGGTGGTTTGTCCCTGGCGCAGATCAGCGCCGTCAACACGACAGCGCTGGGTACGCTCTCGGGCGCGCAAATCGGCGGGCTGACCCAAGCCCAAGTCGGCGCGTTGACGACGTCGCAGGCCGAGGCTCTGACGACCACGCAGATCGGCGCGCTGACGACGACACAAGTTCAAGGCTTCGAGACCACCGACATCGGCGTGTTGTCGGTGATGCAGATCAGCGCCTTAAATGTGTCGCAACTCGGAGCGCTGGCTACGGCGCAATTCAACGCGCTGACGGCGAGCGCTCTTTCGTCGCTCTCCACGGTGCAGATCGCCGGCGTCACCACCACGCAACTCGCGGCGTTGACCACGGCCAACCTAGGCGCGCTGACCAGCACCCAGGTCAACGCGCTCAGCCTCGTGCAATTCGCAGCACTTAACGCGGGTCAGATCGCGCTGCTCTCGGCGGGTCAGATCGGCGGCCTGACGACCACCCAGATCGGCGCGCTGTCCACTGTGCAGTTCGGCGGGCTGACGTCCGCCCAGGTCGCGGTGCTTGGTGCCGCGCAGCTTCTCGCCGTGGGCGTGATAAACATCGCGCACATCTCCACGGTTCAACTCTCCGGTTTATCTGCCGCACAGGTGGGTTGGCTCACGACCACGCAAGTCTCCAACCTCGGCACGGTCAACATCAGCTCGCTGTCGACGGTGCAGCTGGGCGGGCTGACCACGGCCCAGATCGGCGTGTTGAGCTTGGCGCAATCCGGCGCACTGAGCGCCGTGCAACTCGGCCACTTCGCCGATACCCAGATCAACGCCATCGGCACGGTCAACATTGGTTCACTGTCGACCACGCAGCTTGGCGGGTTGTCTCCTGGGCAAGTCGGTGCGCTGCTCTCGATGCAATTCGGCGCGCTCACGGCCACGCAGCTCGGCAACCTCAGCGCCGGTCAAATCGGCGGGGTGACGACCACGCAGATCGGTCTGCTGTCCACGACGCAATTCGGCGGTCTGACGGCGGCGCAGTTGGCCGTGATGACCACGGCGCAGGTGGCGAGCCTGTCTACCACTAATCTCGCGCAGATCACCACCGTGCAGCTGGGTGGTTTCAACGCGGCTCAGCTCGGTGCGCTCAGCGCCGTGCAAATCGGCGCGCTCAGCACCGTCAACATCGGCCTGTTATCGACGGCGCAGCTGGGCGGCCTGGCCGCGAGCCAAATCGCGGCACTCAGCGTCGCCCAGGTCGGTGCGCTGTCCACCGCCCAGCTTGGCGGCCTGACGACGACGCAAGTTCAAGGCCTGGAGACCACCGATATCGCAGCCCTGTCGGCCGCGCAGGTGAGCGGTTTCAGCGCCGGTCAGATCGGCGTCCTGACGGGCCAGCAGGTCAGCGCCGTCAGCACCGCGGCCGTCGCCGGCCTCAGCACGACGCAGTCCGCCGGGTTGACGGCCGCGCAGATCGGCTTCCTGACCGCGCCGCAGGTGATCAGTCTCAGCACCCACGCCGTCGCCGGGCTCAGCACGTCGCAGCTGGGCGGTCTGAGCGCGACGCAAGTCGGCGTTCTGTCCGCCCCGCAGATCGTTAGCCTGACGCTCGGCAGCATCGCCGCGCTGACGGCCACGCAAGTGGGCGGATTGACGTCCGCTCAAGTCGGCGCGCTGACCGTGAACCAGATCGGCGCGCTGTCGTCGGCCCAGATTGGCCAGTTGTCGGCGGCGCAGGTCACGGGCCTGGAAACCACCGACATCGCCGCGCTGTCGACGGTTCAAATCCGCGGGCTGACGTCCGCGCAGCTCGGCGCGCTGGCGACGGTGCAGCTGTCGAGCTTCACCACCGTCAACGTCGGCACGATGAACACCACCCAGCTGACGGGTTTGAGCAATGCGCAGCGCGCGGCCCTGGGCCTGCCGGAGTTGACGGTGACGCCCGGTGCGACGGTCCCGCCCGTGCCCACGGTGTTGCTGCCCGCCAACGTCGGCGTGTTAGCGACCACGCAGATCGCTGGGCTGACACAAGGGGAAATCCGCAATCTCGGCACCAACCAGCTGGCCACCTTGACGACCCAGCAGATCAGGGTGCTGACGCCGACGAATATTTCCATCCTCTCGACGACCCAGGTCAGCGCGCTGACGCCGCGTCAGCTGACGTCGCTGACCGCCGATCAGGTCGGCGCATTCACCACGGCGGCCATCGCCAACTTGACGACCGCGCAATTCGGCGGACTGATGGCCGCCCAGGTCGGTGCGCTGAGTGCGACGCAGTTCTCGGCGCTTTCCACCGCGCAGATGGGTGGGCTGACCGTCAAACAGGTGCGTGGTTTGACGACGACGCAACTCGCGGCCATGACGACCGCGCAGCTGAGCAGCCTCAGCGCCGCGCAGGTCAGCGCGCTGACGACCACGCAGATCAAGGCCATGTCGGCGGCCAACATCTCCGCGCTGACGGCCCAGCAGTTCTCGACCCTGACGACGACGCAGGTAGGCGCGTTGTCCGCCCCGCAGCTCCACAGCCTCAGCACCACGATGATCACCGTGCTGAGCACCTCGCAGCTCGGCGGGCTATCGTCCTCGCAGATCGCGGCGTTGACGGCCGCGCAGGTCACCGCCCTGACCGCGGCACAAATCCGCAGCCTCAGCGCGGTCCAGATCAAGGCGCTGGAGACCTCGGACATCTCGGGGCTGACGGCCGCGCAAATCACGGCGCTGACGCCCGAGCAGATCAAGGCCATGGGCAACGTGCAGCGCACCGCGTTCACGACGGTGCAGATCGCGGCCATGACGGCGACGCAGTTCAATGCGTTGTCGATGACGTCCTAAGCCATATAAGATGGAGAAATAATGGCTATGCCGACCATGGCGTGGCCGGTATAGCCTGTATCTGCATTTTAACAAGCGTGGCGGGGACGTCGCATGAAAGTTCAGGGCTGCACGGCGCTGGTGACGGGCGCGAACGAGGGCATCGGCAAAGGCTTCGTCGAGGTGTTGCTGGAACGCGGCGCGTCCAAGGTTTACGCCTGCGCGCGGCGACCCGAGACTCTGGCATCCATCGTCGCGCTCGACCCCAAGCGCGTCACGGCGCTGACGCTCGACATCACCAATGACGCCCAGCGACGCGCGGCGTTTTTACAAGCCACCGACATCGACCTGCTGGTGAACAACGCCGGCATTGCGGGCAGCGACGAGGCCAAGGAACGCCGCTTCCTCGGCGCGTCCGACATGACCGATGCCCGTAACGTCATGGAAACCGACTTTTGGGCGCACGTGGAAATGTGCCGGGGTTTCGTGCCGCATCTGACGGCGAACGGCGACAAAAGAGAAGGCGGGGCGGCGATCATCAATATCCTCTCCGTGGGCGCGATGTTCTGCGTGGTGGAATATTCCAGCTACAGCGCGGCCAAGGGCGCGCTGGGACTGGCCACCATCGGCATTCGGGCCGAATTGATGAAAACCAAGGTCACGGTGCACGGCGTGTTTACCGGCGCGGTGGAAAGCCGCATGTCGGCCAAGGGCACGCACCCCAAGACCTCCGCGCCCGACCACGCGCGCTATGTGCTCGAGCGCGTCGAGGCGGGCGAAGACGACATCTACGCCGGTCTCGGCGCGAAGGAGATGCATGAAGCGATCCGCAAGGACCCCGTGGCGTTTCAGCGCGCCCGCAGCGCGCGGTATTGGGACAGCCCGATGAAGTAAGCCCTCAAGCGAACTTCAACATTCGTTCGCCGAGCAAGCGGCCGAAGGTCAGGGCCGGGGTGACGCACATTCCGCCGCAATGAGAGTTCCCCATCGTCTGGCCCGCGCCGATGACTTCGCCAGCAGCATAGAGGTTGGGAATGGCGCGACCGTCCTGACTAATCACGCGCAACTCGTCGTCCACCGCGATGCCCCCGAAGGCGACGTAACCCCAGGCATGGGACAAGATCGCGTAATAGGGAGCTTGAGCGATGGGCGCGGGCATGTGCTTGCGGCCCAGCTTGTCGCTGCCTGTCTTCTGCGCGGCGTTGTACGCAGTCACGGTCTTTGCCAACCCCGCGGCGTCGAGCCCGGCGAGTTTCGCAAGCTCAGCGATTGAATCGGCCTTGTAGAAGCCGTCATGTGTGCCGAACAATTCGGCGTATTCTTTCGCCGTCCAGCGCTTCGGATTGAGGATCTGCGGCGCTTTTTTCAAGATGGCGTCGTCGAACACGATCCATGATTTTTGCTGCGGCTGCTTGAGCAGCATCAACTCTGCATGATCGTGGCTGAGGATGTCCTCGGGGTAGAAACGTGCGCCGTCGGCGTTGACGAAAATTTCCCACGGCGGGCGGTTGCCGGGCCACGGGCGGAAGATCTGCATCATCGGGCTGGGATATTCGGCGGCCTGCAAAATGCCGCCGAACAGCGGCATGTACCGGTCGCCGCCGCGCACAAAGCCGCCCACGGACGTGGCGAGCTTGATGCCGATGCCTTGGCTGTAGGGGTAGGAGTCGTCGTTGTACTTCTTTACGCCGTCGATCTGTTCGACTAGCTGGGCGTTGGAAGCGAAGCCGCCACAGGTGAGCAGGGTGTTTTTGCCCATATGCCGCTCGGTCTTCTTGTCGCGGTCGAGCGTCGCCACGCCCGTGACCGCGCCTTTTGCGTCCGTGATGAGGGCGGTGACTTCCGTCTGCATCAGGGTGGTGATCGCGCCGCGCTCGATTTCCGGCTTCAGGTGCCGCTCCAAGATGTCGAGGATGGCCCGGCCGCCGTTCTCGGGGTTCCAGGCGTAGCGGCGTTGGCTGTAGGGCTCGTGCGTGGTGCCGAGTTCAGGATGATTGGGCCCCACCGTCAGGCCGTTGTCGGTCAGCCAGTCGAAGGTCGCGGCGTTGTGTTCGGTGGCAAGCTTCGTCAGCCCCGGGTTGGCGGTGCCCTTGCTGATGCGCATAATGTCGTCGTAGTGCTGCTGCGGCGTGTCGACGATGCCCTTGGATTTTTGAATTTTCGTTCCGGCTGCGGCCATCTGCCCCGACGAGATCAGCAGCGTGCCGCCCAACTGTCCCGACGCTTCGATCATTAGCACGCGCGCCCCGCGCCGGGCGGCGAACAGCGCGGCGGGCATGCCCGCGTTGCCGCCGCCGACTACGATCAGGTCCCAGATCGCGGGCTTCGACGCCGTCTGGCTCTTGGCCGCGCCGGATACGGCTAGTCCGGCCAAGGCGGCACCGGCGGCGATCACCCGCCGCTTCGAGACGTTCACCATTGTATTCTCCTGGCGCTAAGCCGGTTTAAAACCGTGAAGGTCGCTGAAGGACGTGCCCGTTTTCGCCGAGACCTTCATGTTCACGAAGCCGGACTTGCGCATGATCTCGGGAAAGTCGGTCGCGCGGAAGGCTGGCGACCAGACTTCCGTGTTCCAGCGGTGGTCCTGCCAGATCGAGGCTTTGCGCATCAGGTCCTGTTGGCCCATGTAGCGCGGGTTGCCCGTGGTGACGAAGTCGACGGGGAAGAACGAGCCGCCCGGGCGCAGCACGCGGTAGGCCTCGGCGACGATCTTTTCATGCACGTCGGGGTGCACTTCGTGGTGCATGATGTAGCTGACGACGATGTCGAAGGAGCTGTCCTCGAATTTGGTGTCTTCGGCCAGGCGCTGCGCGAAGTTCACGTCCAGGCCCATCTTGACCGCGCGGTAGTGCGCCCAACGCACCATGGGCGCGCCGACGTCGATGCCCCACACTTCGGCGTTCGGAAAGCGCTCCTTTAGTGACGTGGCGAACGCGCCGAAGCCCGTGCCCATGTCGAGAATGCGCTTCACGTTGCCGTCGACGGGCACGGGAGTCTCCTGGGCCATCGCCAGGTGGTGCTCCATGCGGTCATTCTTGAAGACGTTGCGGTCGAACTGCTTGAAGCCGTAGTGCGAGATGGCGCCCGCGAACGGATCGCCCACGTAGCCGCCCGGCTGAATGTGAATTTCGTGGCGCGTGTAGTCGGGCAAAGTCAGATCGGGATTGAGTTCCAGCTTGCCCGGACCGGATTTGTCGGCGCGTTCCAACTCGGCCAGGATCTCGTCTGCGTTCTCATGGAAGATGCCGTAGATGTTCGACCACATCTGCTGCTGGGTGCTCATCCAGACCCGCGCGTTCATCGCGTACGTTGGATGCTCCATCAGCATCGTCCAGGCGGCTTCGGGCGTGATGTCGGCATCCATCGCTACACCTTTCTCGGCCAGCGACTTTTCCAGCACGCCGCGCATCGGCCGAAACTCCTTGCCCATGGCCGCGCGCATCGAGCTGAGGAAATCCTGCACGCTCTGCTGGTCGAGCTTGGGCAACCGCACCGCATGCATCGCTTCCTGCTTGGGTGTCTGATTGTAAGGATCGATTTTGACGTCGGTGGTGGTCGCGGCGGCCGCGCGGCTTCCGGCGGCGAGTGCCAGGGCCGTCAGCATCGGGGCCATCGCGAGTGTTTCACGGCGGTTCATGGCTGTTGCTCCCTGTTATTTCGCGGCCTGGGCCGGGACGGTGATCTCGCGCGCCAGAACGCCGTACAGACGTTTCGCGAGGTCTTGGCGCTCGACGTCCCAAGCGGCTTCCTCCTCCTTTGAAGGCTTGTAGGCTTCGATGGCCGCCGTCGTGGGCATCTTCTTCTTTTCCGCCAGCTTCTCGGAAATGATCTGGCGCTGTTTGATCGCCCAGATTTCGGCCCCAAGCGCGATCGACACCGACACCAGATTGTCGATGTGCGGATTGCCCAACCACACCTGCTTGCCCGTATCGGACTCATAGAAATCCGCGGCGTACGTCTGCTTGCCGCCCAAGGTTTTCGCCGCCTTGACCATCTCAGCCATCGCGCCCTCCATTGCCGGTGTATTGCCTGCCGTCGACTATTTTCCATGCCCCGGCCCTATGCCGTCCAATGCTGATATTTGAGTAAGCAATCATATTATGTGATTGCCGTCCGGTTCGCGTTGACAACGCCCCGGCGCGCCATGCGAAGCTGACGCTGCGCCGTTACACCCGGACATCCCATGCTGGATCTGCAGAATTTGAGGCGTTTCCTGGCCGCGGCCGACCACGGCAACATGACGCGCGCCTCGCGCGCCCTGGGCATCGTGCAGCCCGCGTTGTCGCGCAGCATCAAGCTGCTGGAGGAACAGCTCGGCGTCACGCTGTTCGACAGGACGCCGCAGGGCCTGGCGTTGACGGTCTACGGCGAGCAGCTTGTGCCGTATGCGCGGCTGATCATCGGCGACGTCAAGCGGGCGACCGAGGAACTGCAAGCCACCAAGGGTCTGTTGAGCGGGCATGTCACGCTTGGCGTGACGGCGAACTATGCCGACAATGTCGTGCTCGACGCGGTGCTCGCCCTTCATCAGAAATGGCCGAATCTGCGCGTGACGATCTGCACCGGGGTGCACGACGACCTCATTGCGGGCATTCTGAAGGCCGAGCTGGATTTCGGGTTCGGGCTGCTGCCGCCGCCGCATGCGGGCATCGAAATGTCGGGCCTGCGCACGGAAATGCTGTTCTCGCATCGCTCGTCGGTGATCGCGCGTGCCGGGCACCCCTTGAGCAAGCTGCGCAAAGTGCCGGTGAGGCAGCTGCTGGATTACGATTGGATCGTGCTGGGTCCCGAGAAGGCGATGGAGCCTTACTTTCGCGCGACGTTCGGTAAGAAACGCATGTCGTTTCCGCGCCGCGTGGTCGAGACGCTTTCCATCCCGCTGATCAAGGGTGCGGTCATGAAGTCCGACCTACTCACCATCCTTGCTCCGAACGCTGTGGCCGCGGAGGTCGAGCGGGGTGAGTTAGTCCCGCTGCGCTGCCTCGAGGCCGAGGTGCGGTCGCACTCGGGCTTCATCAGTTCGTACCGCGACTTCGAGCCACCCGCCGTCATCGCCATCAAGGATGAATTGCGCGCCCAGTGCCGGAAGTTCGGCACCGAGTTCAGTCTGCACAGGAAGAATTAACTCAAGGAGATCGAAGACCATGACCGCCGATTCAACACCCAAGCTTTCACGTCGCGCCTTGGCCGCCGTCGCCGCCGCGCTGGCTGCGTTTAAGGGCCGTTTGGTCTTGGCCCAAGACCAGCCCGTGGTGAAGTACAAGCCCAACCCGCCGCCGGAAAAAATAACGCTGCCGAAGATGACGCGCGGTTACGCGGCCGGCCCCTTCGGTCAGGTGCACTATCATGACGCGGCCAACGGAGGCCTACCTCTGGTGATGATTCATCAAGCGCCCATGAGCTCGCGGCAGTTCGAGAACGTCTTCAAGCCGCTGATGGATCGGGGGATCCGACCGATTGCGGTTGATTGCCCGGGGTTCGGCAACTCCGACGTCACCACCTTCGTGCCGAAGATCGAGGATTGGGCGAAGGTCGTGCCCGCGGTGCTCGATCACCTGGGCCTGAAGGTCGTCGACGTGCTGGGCCATCACACCGGCGGGCTGGTGGCCACGGAAGTCGAGCAGCAGTTCCGCGACCGCGTGCGTAAATTGGTGATCGCCGGTCCGTTCCCCATGACCGAGGCCGAGCGCGAGCGTTTCCTCGACGGCAACCAGCGCGGCGAGATCGATTTCGTCTACAAGCCCGACGGCACGCACATGGCGGCGGCCTTCATGGGGCGTTACCGCATGTACTCGGCCGGCGGCGAGCCGCCGAACCCACGCCTCATCACCCGCTACACCGTCGAGCGCTTCATGGGCTATGGGCCGTTCTGGTACGGCCACCACGCCGCGTTTATATACAACCACAACGCCTCGATCCCGAAGATCAAGCGCCCGACGCTGATCATCACCAACACCGGCGATCAGATTTACGAGAACGCCAAGCAGACCATGAAGATGCGGCCCGACTTTGCCTACGCCGAACTGCAAGGCGGCGGCGTGGACATCGTCGATCAGCAGCCCGAGGCCTGGGCGGAGGCGGTAGCGAAGTTTCTCAAAGCCTAGAGGGTTAGCTCCTTAGCCACGGGCGGCAGGCGCGTTCCACGTCGGTGAAGTCGGAAACTTGGACGGCTTGGAGCCAGCGCGCTTTTTTCACCCCGGGCCTAATCTCTGGGAAATCGCACTCCAGGCTAGCCGACCTTTGCTTTGTCCGGGATGCGGGCGATGACCTTGATTTCAAAATCAAATCCAGACAACCAGGTCACGCCGACCGCCGTCCAGTTCGGATAGGGTTTTTTAGGAAACATCTCGTTCTTGACCGTCATGAAAGCTGCGAACCGGTTTTCAGGATCGGTATGGAAGGTGGTCACATCGACTATGTCGTCGAGGCTGCAGCCGGCTGCTGACAAGGTCGCTTCCAGGTTCGTGAAGGCCAATCGGACTTGGGTAATGAAATCCGGCTCTGGTGTTCCATCGGAGCGGCTGCCGACTTGCCCGGAAACAAATAGAAGATCTCCCGAGCGAATTGCGGCGGAATAACCATGCTTCTCGTAAATCGCATGGCGGTTTGCGGGGAAGACAGCGTCACGTTGAGTCATTTCATGGTCCTTTCAGTTATCTCCGCTCCCCCTTCCAAGATTTATATATTGGGACTCATTGTGAAAGGCGCAAGCCATGGACTCCGGTTTTAAGCCTTGCCCTCCGCGAAGAACTCCTCCACTGCCTCCATTAATGCAGCCATTTCATCGTCTGTGCCGATGGTGATGCGCAGGTGGTTGGGCAGGCCGAACATCGCCATGGGCCGCGTCGAGATGCCTTTGCTCTTTAAATGCGCCTCCAGGTCTGCGGCCTTGCGGCCGGGCGTGTCGGGGAATCCGATGTTGACGAAGTTGCCCTCGGTGCCGGTGACCGACAGGCCGTAGCCCTTCATGCGCTGGATCAACGTTTCGCGCCAACGCCGGGTGTGGTCGATGACCCGGCGTTGGAATTCCGTATCCTCAAGGGCTGCGATGCCCGCGGCTTGCGCGGGCGTGGAGACGTTGAAGGGCGAACGGATGCGCCCCACCACGCCGATGATGTCCTCGCACGCATAGCACCAACCCAGCCGCAAGCCCGCCATGCCGTGGATTTTGGAGAAGGTGCGGCTCATCACGGTGTTATTCGTCGCGTCCACCAGGAACGCGCCGGGGTCGTAGTCCTCGCGTTCGACGTATTCCGCATAGGCAGCGTCGATAATCAGCAAAATATCATCGCGCAGTCCCGCTCGCAGCCGCGCCAACTCTGTTTTGGGCGTGTAGGTCCCCGTCGGGTTGTTGGGATTGGCGATGATGACGACTTTGGTGCGTGGCGTGACCTTGGCCAGCAGCGCATCGACGTCCGTGCCGTAATCCTTGTGGGGGGCTTGAACGACGCTGGCCCCCGTCGCCAGCGTATAGATGCGGTACATGGGAAAGGTCGCGGTGGGGTACAGCACTTCGTCGCCAGCACCCGCATAGGCGCGCACCAAGGCGCTGAGCAGTTCGTCGGACCCGATGCCCATCAGAATGCGCGCAGCGGAAAGGCCATATGTTTTGGCGATGGCCGAGCGGATTTGGAAGGCGTCGGAATCGGGATAGCGGAACATCCGTTCGGCGGCAGCCTTGTAAGCCTCCACCGCCTTGGGACTGGGGCCGAGTGCTGACTCATTGGCCGAAAGTTTGATGCTGCGCCCCTGGGCCTCGACGGTTTGGCCCGGCACATAGGCGCGGATCTGGTCGATGCCAGGGCGAGGCCGGGGCCGAACCGGCGGGCGCGAGTCGGTCATGGGCAACGGCTCTTTATTCATCGGTGACGGCTTCTGAATAGCGCAGCGTGAACCCGGCCGTCAGCACATTTAAGACGAACGTTCCCACTCCGGACCACACCAGCGCGGTGCGCATGCCCGAGATGTCGGCCACGGTGCCCCAGATCAACCCGCCGATCATCATGCCCGCGCCGAAGGTCATGATGAACAACGAGGCCCCGCGCCCGCGCATGGAGGCGGGCAGGCTGAGCTGGGTAGCGACCTGATAGGTCACGGTGGCGTCGGTCCAGGCCAGGCCATAGAAAAACGCAGCAGCGCAGGCTTGCTCCAGGGTCGTGGCTTGGCTGAGGCCGATATAAGCCGCCGCCGCGATCACGACGCTGATATGCACGTGCATGTCTGGCGTGATCTTCGAGGTCAGCCGTCCGCGGCCGAAGGCGGCGATGACCGAACCGATGCCGACCCACGTGACTAAAGTGCCGAAGGTACCCGGCCCGCCGCCCAGCATGTCCTTGGCGACCAGCGGCATCAGCGCCAGCAACGCGCTGGCGCAGCTGAGGAACAACAGCAGGCGGATCAGCATGCCGCGAAAACGCCGCTCGGTCATGGCGAAGCGCAGGCCGTTCCACAGCGACTGCATGAATGTGTCGCGCGAGGGCTGGCGCATCTCGCCCTTCCGCTTGCGTCCGAACACCGCGCCCAGGGCCGCGTAACCGATGCTGTTGACGAAGAACGCCGCCGCCGCGCCGAACCCGCTGATCAGCACACCGGCGATCACCGGGCCCACCGACCGGCCGACGTTGAGCGAGATGGAATTGAGCGTCAGCGCCTGGGGCAACAGGTCGCGGCGCACGATATCCTGGATGATCGAAAGCATAGCTGGGCCTTGGAGTGCGAAAATGCTGCCCATGGCCAGCGTGTGGGCCAACAACAGCCACGGCCCGACCCAGTTCAGCGCGGCCAGCACCGCCAAATTGATCGATACGGCCATCATCACGATGCTCATGACCAGGATGAAGCGGCGCCGTTCGATGGTGTCGGCCAGCACACCGGCGGGCAGCGACAAAATGACGCCGGGCAGGGTGAACGAGGCCTGCACCAGCCCCAGCATCACCGCCGAGCCGTCCAGTTCGGTCATCAGCCACGAGCAGCCGATGCCGTTCATCCAGCCGCCCATCATGGTGATGAACAGGGCCGCGTAGAGCAGCCGGAACTCGGGGATTTTCAGCGGCGCCCATAAAGGCGCCGGCAGGGAAGGGGGAGGGGTATCGGTATTGGGCGGCGACATGGCCGCAACCTGACATACTTGCGTACCGCCCGCCCACATGAAAGTCTTGGGCTCTCACGGGGAGGCCGCCATGAAAACTTCATCTGTAATTTTTGGATTAGCCGTCGCGCTGGCCGGACCGGCCTGGGGCCAGTTGGCGCGCACCGCCGACGTGAAGGACATTCCTTTGCGCAACGGCGTACATATGTTCATGGGGGCCGGCGGTAACGTCGGGGTCTCGGTAGGCGACGACGGCGTGGTGATCGTCGATACCCAGTTCGCGGAAATGGTTGATCGCCTCACGGCGGCGGTGAAGGCCATCAGCTCCAAGCCGATTACCTATGCGCTGAACACCCATTGGCACTTCGACCACACCGGCGGCAACGAAGGCTTCGGCAAGGCGGGCGTGCGCATCGTGGCGCATGAAAACGTCTTTGCCCGCATGTCGACTGCGCAAGTGATGCCCGCGATGAACATGAAATTCGATCCCTCGCCCGCACCGGCGCTTCCGGTGCTGACTTACTCGGACAACTCCACGCTGCGCGCCAACGGCCTGGCGATTCAAATGATCCATCTGCCCGCCGCGCACACCGACACCGACGCCATGATCGTGTTCAAGGAAGCCAACGTCGTGCACACGGGCGACGTCTATACGCGCCTGACCTATCCGTTCGTCGATACCGCTTCAGGCGGCACGCTGCGCGGCATGATCAAGGCGCGCAAGACCATCTTGGCCGCGACCAACGCCGACACCCAGGTGATCCCCGGCCACGGCGCGCTGTCCACGCCCGAGGAACTCAAGGCCAGCATCGCCATGCTGGAGGAGATGGAAAAGCGCACCACGGCGGCCATCCGCAAAGGCCAAACGCTGGAGCAGTTCGTCGCCTCCAATCCCACCAAGGACTTTGACGCGACGTATGCCCCGCGCCCCGACCAGGGCAAGGTGTTCGCCACCCGCGCCTATGAGGACCTGGCGCGGGTTGAGAAGAAGAAGTAATCACCTGCGTTCACGTTCGCGGCACAGACGGCGAAGGTCCTGGACTTCCCGTCCGCAACCAGACTAAAGACACGGTCAGGTTGAGGGGGATTTAGGCTTGGTTTTACGCACTTATCTATATGCGCTGTCGGCACTCTGCGCCTGCGCGTATCCCGTTCTCGCCCAAAGCCCCCAGCCTGCGGACCGTGGCGACAAGCTGGTCTATGAGGCCAAGGATTTCGAGTCTACCCGGCCCGTTACCTTGCAGGATATCCTCGACCGCATCCCGGGTTTGAGCGTCGGCGGCGGTTTTCAGCGCCCGGCCGAGGAGCGCAGGGGCCTGCGCGGCAACGAAGACACCTACCTGATCAACGGCAAGCAGATCAGCGGGAAGGACAACGACAGCTTCGGCGCGGTGGTGCGCCTGCCCGCCTCGCAGGTGCTGCGCATCGAGGTGCTGCGCGGCAACGTCGGCGAACTGGAAGCCACCAGCAAGCGCATCATCAACATTGTGCTCAAGGACGACGGGCGTGGCAGTTTCACCCACAACACCGGTTTCGCGCGCTACCGCGACGGCTCGTACCGGCCGGCGCTGCTGTACGCCTACAACTTCACCAAGCCCGACCTGAATTACAGCCTCTCGCTGCAAAGCGACCCACGCTACCGGCCCTGGCAGCGCACCGAGATCACGGTTGATCCCGCCGGCCGCCAAACGCTTGACGTGCGCGACACCGAGCAAACGACGGTGCAGACCACCACGCTGAAGGGCACCATCGATACGACGTTTGCTAGCGGCGCGCAGTTGCAGGTGAATGGTTTGGGCCAGTACGTGCTCAACGACCGCGAGAAGCGCGAGAACGGCTTTGACCTCACGCGCGCCCGCCTGGAGGTCTTCGACCGTCTTGAGAACGACGACCGACACAGATATGTGGGCGAGCTCAGCGTCGATTATGAGTTTCCGGTCGGCGCGCGCGACAAATTCACCGCCGTGGCGTTCTACAACCGCGACAAGGAAGACAAGGCCCGCGACGTCACCGACATCTTCGCGGCCAATAACCTTCAGGTGCTGGCCGAAAAGCGCAACGACCTCAAGACCGAGTCCGTCGTGCGTGGAACGTACAGCTGGGTTCCCGCCGCGTCCCATTCCGTCGATCTGGGCGCGGAGGGCGTGGTCAACACGCAACGCACGCGCTTTGACTTGCGCGTGCTGCAAGGCGGCCGATTAGTCCCGCTGCCGATCTTCAACAGCAACTCGCGCATCACCGAATATCGCGCCGAGCCCTTCGTCACGCATCGTTGGTCGCTCAGCCAAGCCTGGCAGCTTGAAACCGCGCTGGCCTCGGAAGTCTCGCGCCTGAAGCAGCGCGGCGACGTGCAGAGCAGCCGCTCGCTGTTCTACGTCAAGCCGTCGCTCAACGCGTTCTATACGCTCGATCAGCAGAACAAGCTGTTCGGTTCGGCCAAGCGCGACGTTTCGCAGCTCAATTTCCTCGAGTTCATCGCCACCATCACGGCTGACGAGGCCGAGCTGGACGCGGGCAACCCCGATCTGCTGCCGGAAAAATCCTGGGACTTTGAACTGGGTTGGGAGCACCGCTTCGGCGCGGAAACGGGCGTGATGACGTTGCGCGGCTTCTATCGCGCGGTGCAGGATGTGTCGGAGATCACCTCGTTCAACGGCGTTATCTCGCAGCCGGGCAACATCGGCGACGGCCGCGAATGGGGCGGCGAGGGCGAAGCCAGCCTGCAATTGTCCAAGCTGGGCCTGTGGAACGCCGTGCTGACCTCGTCGTTCCTGTGGCGCGACACCTCGGTCACCGACCCCTTCAACGGCCGCAAGCGCGCGTTCTCCGACAAGCCGCGCTACGAGTGGTCGCTGAACTACAAGCACGACGTGCCCGCCATCCGCTCCACCTTCGGCATTCAGTTCACCAAGAACGGCACGCAGACCAACTTCGACCTCGATGAAACCGAGCGGCTGCGTGAAGAGGGCAACCTGACCCTGACCTACGACTACCGCTTCAGTCCGGCCATCGCCTTCAACGCCACCGTGGGCAACGCCATCAGCCGCAAATCCACCAAGGACCGCACCGGGTTCCTGGTCAACGCCGTGGACGGGCGGCTGGGGCGGCGCGAGCGCGAGATCCAGACCTGGGGCCGCTGGATCGGCTTTAATCTGCGCGGTACGTTCTGACCGCGTATTCCATGTGCGGTTACAGCCCAATCGTCACGGACAATTGTACTGGAAATCAGCCTAAGGCTGAGTATGGTGCGCGGCTATCGTCATGGGGATGACGAAGTTTGGGGCCTGGGGTTTGATGTCTGTGGCGGTGTTCCGTTCATTTTCCAAGGCGGCCTTGGCCTTGGCTCTGGCGTCCGCTTCGCCCGTATTCGCCCAGGATACAGCAGGGGTTACCGTCTACGACGAGGCCTTCTTCAAATCCTACGGCGTGGTCACAGCGCGCGACATGCTGGAGCGGATTCCGGGCATGTCGGGGCTGTTCCCGGTCGGCATCCAGGCCGTCGAGGCCAAGCGGGGCCTGCGCTCCGAGACCGATCAGGTGCTGATCAACGGCAAGCGCAACACCGCCAAGAACAGCAACGTCACGGACTACCTGGAGCGCATCCCGGCCACGCAGGTTTTGCGCATCGAGGTCATCAGCGGCAACGTCAAGGAAATCGATTCGGCCGTCAGCGGCCGGGTGGTCAACGTCATCTTGCGCACCGACAAATCTTCCGGTTCGGGCGCCTTCGTCGGCGGCTTCATCTTCATCAGCGACGGACAGGTGCATCCCAGCGGGCAGCTCTCCTACAGCATCGAGACGGGGCCGTGGAGCGCGACCATGGGCCTGGAGACGCGCGCGCGACTACAGCCTGCGATCGTGGCGGACAAGATCACCGCGGCCAACGGCGCGCAGATCGGACGTCTGGATGAAGTGCGCGGCCGCGACCGTCAGGAATACACCGGGCGTGCGCGCTTCAGCTACGCGTTTCCCAACGGCCAGGATCTGCAGTTCAGCCTCTATAAATTGTACTACCCGATCGAAGACCTCGACACCTCGCGGCTGTTCACCCTCACGCCCGGCGGCGAGCGGCCGGTATTCGCCATCGAGGACCGCACCGAAGGCCACGACGGCAAGTTCGAGCTGACCAGCGACTACGTGAAGCCCTTCGGCGCTAAGTCCAAGTTTCTGGGCCTCGCGGTGTTCGGGCGCAGCAGCGTCGTGCGCGAGAGCGAAATCTTCAACCTATTCGACTTCGGCGGGGTTCAGGTGGGCGGCGACGCGCGCGACGAGGTGCGCACCGAGACCATCGTGCGCGGCACCATCCAGACCGATGTGACGGCCAATCAGCAGCTTGAATACGGGCTGGAGGCGGCGCGCACCAAGCTCGACAAGGACCTCGACTTTTTCAGCATCACGAACGGGCGGCGCACCGATCTGCGTGTGTTCAACAGCGACACCAAGATCGACGAGGACCGCCTCGAGGTGTTTTCCAGCTACAGCTGGAAGCCCGCTCCGACGATCGAGATCGAGCCCGGTCTGGCGGCGGAATTCTCATGGCTCGACCAGAACGGCCAGGACGTCGTAGAAAGCCGAACCTTCAAGTTCGTCAAGCCCAGCCTGAACGTTTGGATCAACACGACGCCGCGCAACCGGCTGTTCTTTTCGTTCCTGCGCGACGTGGGGCAACTGACGTTCGAGGATTTCGCCGCCAGCTTCATCCGCGAGGACGACGAATTCGTGGCGGGCAACCCGAACCTGGTGCCCGAAAAAGCCTGGGTGTTCGAGGTCGGCGACGAGTACCGCTTGGCCGATGATGCCGGCGTGCTGCAGGTGAAGGGTTTTTACAAGCGCGTGCAGGACGTCAACGACCGCGTGCCGCTGGGCCCGAACTTCTCGGGCCCCGGCAATCTGGGTAACGGCATCAGCTACGGCGTGAAGACGGAAGCCAGCCTGAAGCTCAACAAGCTGGGGCTGTTCGACGGCGTCCTCAGCGGCACGTATCTGGTGCAGGATTCAAGCGTGCGCGACGCCTTCACCGGGCGCAAACGCCGTTTCGGCAAGCAGACCGAGTACGAGGCCACCTTCAACTTCCGCCACGACGTGCAGGCCTGGGGCGTGTCCTACGGCATGGAGTACAGCAAGTTCGGCCCCTTCATCGAGAGCGACTTCGGCCGCTTCGACATGCGCACCACCGGCGGCGACGCGCGCTTCTTCATCGAAAAACAGCTGGGCCGCGGCCTGGTGCTGCGCCTGTTCAACGGCAACGCCTTCCAGATCAGCAACAAGCGCCTGCGCACGCTCTACGCCGCGGGGCAGGCGACGGGCCGGGTGACCAGCGTGGAAGCGCGCGTCGAGAAACCCACCCATTTCGGCGGCTTCCGCCTGCGCGGAACCTTCTAGACAAGCCCCTGAAGCCGGGCCGACAATAACGCCTTGCAGGGGAGAGCGTCATGGACCGCCGTTCGCTGATCACGCAAGCCGCGTTGTTGGGTGCCGCCGCGCCGGCCATGGCCGCCAGGGCCAACCGCGTCAAACTCGACTTCACAAAGCCTGAGGATTTGATCGTCGCGCAGATCAAGATGGACGGCGATCTGGAGGACCGCAAAGAAGTCGTCAGTTATATGAAGGGCATCGTCTATGCCATCTTCGACGACGGAAAAAAACTCGAACCGATGTTCTACGCGGGCTCACTGGCGTTCTCGCGCTCCACCAAGGTCGACGCGACCACCTACAAGAATATGTCCAACTTCACCATCTGCTACATGGACCTGAAAACCGGCGAGGTGCTGGAGGAATGGCGCAACCCGTGGCTTGAAAAGAAAGTGAAGGTGGTCAACTACGCCTCGACCTTGCACACCACCATCAAGCCCATGCAGCCGATCAACGACCACACTAACTTGCGTGTCGAGTGGCAGGTGGAGGGCAATGACGTCATCCGCTGGTCCGACGGCCAGATGAAGAAGAAAAACCCCATCACCCCGGAGAAGTGGCCCAAGGCCTCGGTGGGCGAGTACTACTATAAGAACCAGAGCGGCCAATGCATCGCGCGGCTGGACGAACTGGAGAACCCCGAGATCACCAGCGTCCAGGCCGTCACCCTCGGCCAGCGCCACGGCCCCTGGTATCCGTGGCAGATGATGGGCCAGGCCCCGGGGCGCACCTATCGTCGCGGCGTCTCGCGCAAGGCGAAATCCCTGGCCGAGGTGCCAGGGCCGATCCCCAAGTATGCCGCCAAGCACTTCCCCGACTACATGAGCGCGCCGCAGGAGTGGATAGGTGTATACATGGACCCGGAAACTCTGTGGGCCGAAACCATGCCGCCGGAAGTGAAGGGCTGAGTTACTTCTTCAAGTCCGCGCGCAGTTCCTCGATCAGCAGGTTGGTATAGAAGTCTCCGCCCGTCTGCTTGGCGGCGGCATCGAGGTAACCCAGCATTTCGGCGGCGGGAATCTCCACGCCGCAGTTCTTGAAGGCCCCGGCCTTATAGTAGTGCGGCAGGCCCACTTGCGCGGCCAGGCGATTAAGCTGCGCGGACTCGCGCCACATCTTCACCGTCAGGCATGGATCTTTCTTGTCGATGGTGTCGCCCGACAAATACAGCCAGCCGATGACGAACAGCGACTGCGGATACTTCAGGTCGACCGCCTTCTGGCGGTAAGGCATGCCTTTTTCCCACTGGCCGCTGTACCCATACAGGCGGCCCATCTGATAGTTCAGGCGCGGATTGTCGGGGTCCTTCTTCAGCGCCTCCAGGCAGGCCGGAATCGCGGTGGCGAAGTTCATCTCCTTCCTCTCGCGGCCAAGGGGCCACGTGCCATGGGTCCTCGCCGTGGGAGGCCTGGCGGTCGCATTCGGTCACCTCTTGCGACCACGTGGGCTTGGGCGGTTCGGCAGCGCCGGCTGATGCCGTCCATGTGAAGGCCGCAGCCGTGACAAATGCTCTCAACATGTGATTCTCCCCGAGATGAATGGTTGACGCCTAAAATGGCGAGCCGCAGTCTACCCTCATGGTCGACCGCGTGACGCAGAGCGACATCCTGGCCCGGCTGACGGCCTTGAGCAACGAGTTTGCCGAGGCTTTAGGCGCGCGCGTCGCCGAAGTGCGCCGCATCTGGACCCCGGTGCCCGAGGCGGCGTTGGCCCAGGGAGCCCAAGCCCTGAGGCAGATTCACGACATCGTGCACATGCTGGCCGGTTCGGGAAAGAGCTTCGGTTTTCCCACGGTCAGCAGCGCGGCGGCGCCGCTGGATGGTTTGTTCCGCCTGCTGCTGGAGCAAAAACATCCCCTGACCAAGGAGGAAGTCGCGCAGATCGAACTGCTGGTGCAGGACTTGGAACGATCCGCCTGCCAGCCGCGCGAATCCATCTCGCTCGAAAATCTCAGCGGCGGACAGTCCTTGGCCGAGGGGCAATCCGAGCCTATCCGGTTGCTGATCGCCGGGGCACCCGACGACGAAGACAACCGCCGCCTTAAAGAAGCGGTCGTGAACTTCGGCTACCCGTGCGATATCGCCGCGTCCGTCGCCGATGTGCCGCCCGCGGTGATCCAAGGCGCGCCCGCCGTGCTGTTCGCCGATCTGTCCACGGCCGAGACGCATCTGCGCGCCGTGCGCCAGAACGGCAAGTTGGCGTTGCTGCCGTTGATCGCGGCCTCGGCGCAAGCCGGTTTTGCCGACCGCCTGCGCGCCGTGCGGCTGGGTGCGTCCATGTTCGCAGCCAAACCCATCGATGCCCAGGAGATCGTCAAGCTGATCGCGGGCATCGAGGAAGCTCAGATGCAGCGCTCCTATCGCGTCGTCATCGCCGAGGACGAACGCAGCCTGGGGCTGTTTTATCAGATGACGCTGCAGGCCGCGGGGCTGGAGGCGCGCGTGGTGCGCGATCCGTCGAAGCTGCTCGACACGGTGTCGGGCTTCGACCCCGACCTGATCATCATGGACGTCTACATGGGGGCGTGCACCGGGCTGGAACTGGCGCAGATCGTGCGTCAGTTCCCGGCCTATACCACGGTGCCGATCCTGTTTCTGTCCACCGAATCGCGCCTGGATTTGCAGCTACAAGCGCGGCATTTCGGCGGCGACGATTTTCTGGTCAAGCCGTTGAAGCCCAGCCAGCTTGTTTCGGCGGTAATGAGCCGGGCGAACCGCTACCGCGACCTGAAAAAACTCACCGACCGCGACAGCCTGACGGGTTTGTTGAACCATACGAATATTCTCCGCGACCTCGAGCGCGAGATCAGCGTGGCGGCACGCTCGGGCGCGCCGGTGGCCTTCGCCATGGTCGATATCGACCACTTCAAGAAGGTCAACGACACCTACGGGCACGTCGTCGGCGACCAGGTGATCGTGCGCGTCACGCATCTGTTGCGCAACCGCCTGCGCCGGGTGGACTACGTCGGGCGCTACGGCGGCGAGGAGTTCGCGGTGGTCATGCCCAACACCGACGCGGCGACCGCGCAGGCGGTGATGAACGGTTTGCGCGAAGCCTCAAACGACATCGAGCACAAGACCGAGACCGGCGGCTTCAAGGTGACGTTCAGCTGCGGGGTCGCGACGTATCCGCAGTTCCGCACCGCGCTGGAACTCACCCAGGCCGCCGACGCGGCGCTGTACAAGGCCAAGCACGCCGGGCGCAACCGGGTGATGATCGCGGAAGCTGGTTAAGCCGAGGGCGCGCGCGCGAGCCGTTCCACATAAGCGCGGAAGCGCGTCGGCTCGCGGCCCAGCAGCCAGCGCATGACGTTCGCGTTGCCCAAAAAGCCGCTGTGATCGTAATGCGCGTTCATCTTGCGCATGGTGTCGATGCGCCAGTCGGGCGCGCCGGCCGCCTTGGCCTTAGCGGCCATTTCATCGAGCGGAATCTGCCGCGCGGTGATGTTGCGCTTTAAAACTTCGCCGATGATCGCGGCCATGTCGTCCTGGCTGAGCGGGTCCGGCCCGGCCAGTTCGTAGGTGGCGTACAGATGGCCCGGCGTCAGGGCGACCAGCGCCGCCGCATCGGCCAGATCCATCAGGTCCGCGACGTTGAACTTTACGTGGGTATTGAACGGCATGGCGTGAACGCCCGAGGCCAGCACGTCTTTCCAGATGTTCTCCAGATGCTGCATGTAGCGGATTGGTTGGATGATGGTGTAGGGCGCCCCCGATTCGATGACCATTTCCTCAGTGTCGAGCTTGCGCGCGTGGTGCGGCACCTCGCGGCGTAAGGGGTGCATGACCGAGTAATAGACGAAGCGCTTCACGTCCGCCGCCATGGCGGCTGCGACAAAGTGCCCGGTGATGAGTTTTTCATCCGCGTGCATCGGCGGGCCGATGTGCACCACCGCCTCGCAGCCGTGCATGGCTTTTGAAATTGTCTCAGGCGCCAGCATGTCGCCCAGAGCCGCCTCCGCCGCGCCGATGGCTTTCAGGCCGTCGGTCTGCTCGGCCTTGCGGATGAAGGCGCGCACCTTTGCGCCCTTTTTGGCCAGCGCGGCCACGACCGCGCGGCCCGTGCGGCCGTTGGCACCGCTGACCAGAACCACATCGCCCATGTTACGCGCTCCTCGGCGGCAGGCCGCAACTGGGTCGGTCGAAACAATTACGCTTCAGCAAATTCAGGCTCTTGCGCCAGCCGTTCACCGGCAGCGTGGCTGCGCCGAAGATTTCAAACGTCGTGTTTATCATCGCAGGTTCACTCAGTGCTGCGACCATCACGGCGGCCACGTCGGCGCGCGCGATCTGTCCCGGTCCGCCGACGTCGCCCTGCTGGATGCGCACACCCTTCACCCCGCCCGGCTCGTCCAACAACTGCGGCGGGCGCACGATAGTGAAGCCAAGCCCCGAAGCCCGCAGATGGTCCTCGGCCTTCATCTTCCACAGCAGCAGCCCGTTGAAGATCTTGTTGAAGTTGTGCTCGGGGATCGTGACGTTGCACGAGCTTTCCAGAATGAAATGCCCGACGCCCGCCGCCTTGGCCGCGTCGATGAGGTTGCGCACGCCCTCGAAGTCCACTTTTTCCGGGCTGTTGTCGCCTTGGGGTTCGCGGGCCCCCACCGCGCATAGCACCGCGCCCGCGCCCTTGACGGCGGCGGGCAGGGAGGCCGCATCGCGCACGTCGGCCTTGACCCATTGGATTTTTGCACCGCCCGCCTTCGCCGCCCGGGCCGGGTCGCGCGACATGCCGCGCACGGCATAGCCTTCGTTCAGCAATGCAGCAACGATGAGCTTGCCGGTGGCGCCGCTGGCTCCGGCCACCAAAATCAGTGGCTTAGCGTCGGCGGCCTGCGCGCTCATCGCAGCACCCAGCGTCAGCGCGCCGAACGCGCGGCGGGAAAGATGAAAGATCATGCTGCTTCTCCCCAAGAGAATAGGCAGCATACGCAAAGAAGAAGCCCCGGCCCAGCCTTTCTGGCTGGGTTCCCGGGGCCCGTGGTCACCTCATAAACCCAGCATCTGACAAATGACGGTGAGGCGACCGATGTTCTTGAAAAGGGGTGTGCGTACTGTTTCGGGTTAGTCCTTCGACACGCCGCGCACGTCGACCAACTGCGCGCCGATGGCCTCGTTGACTTCGTTGTAGGCTGCTTCGATTTCCTGCACGCGCAAGCGCATGCCTTTAAGCTGTTCCATCTCCGCGTCCGTCATGGGGGTGCGGTTGGATGCGGTGGTCAGCGTCATGGCGATGTACTTCGCCTTCATCTCGGCCATCATCTTGGCGAGGTCGATCATCTCGCGCGGGTCGATGGTGTCGACCTGGCGCTTGATGGCGCGGCGCAATTCATCCTCGGCCACCTGGCTCATATGGCGGGCGAATTGACTGGCCGACAGCGTGGCGGGCGTCGGCTTGCCGCGCGCTTTATCGGCAGCGGGCGCGGCTGCGCCCTCCGACAAACCCGGCCCGGCGTGACGGCGCACGGAAATAAAATCAATCACCGACATGACCACGTACTCCACGGCTCTAGGGCGCATTCAGCGCCCGTTCGGTCTTTCATTTGCAACGCGCGTGCCAGGAAAAACGCATAAATATCAATGGGCTACGACGTCGTTTGCGGGGCGCGGCCTGCCCCTGGGCAATTTTTTCCGCGCTTTTTTGGTCCATCTTCGTGGCGGTTGCCCTCGTCGGGGTCTGTCTCTAAGGTCTTGGCATCATTGAACTTCGCCCGCAGCCGATGGGGATCGGCCGGGCGTCGCCAAAGGGGAAAATACCGATGTCGCAAGGCTCCGGATCCGGCCGTCTGTTCATTAAAAAGTCCATCGAGCAAATCCAGCGCGAGTCCGAAAGCCACAGCCTGAAGCGCACCCTGGGGCCCTGGAATCTGGTGTTCCTGGGCATCGGCTGCATCATCGGGGCGGGCATCTACGTCATGACTGGCAATGCCGCAGCCAACTTCGCAGGTCCTGCCGTGCTGCTGTCGTTCGTGGTCGCGGGGCTGGCCTGCGCGTTTGCCGGGCTGTGCTACGCCGAGCTGGCCTCAAGCATGCCGGTGGCGGGCTCGGCCTACACCTATTCCTACGCCACCATGGGCGAGGTTTTCGCCTGGGTGATGGGCTGGCTGCTGGTGTTGGAGTACGGCGTGGCGGCGGCCACGGTTGCGGTGGGTTGGTCGGGTTATGTGACGAGCTTCCTGCGCGATTTCGGCGTGATGATCCCGCCCGAGCTGGCGGCCTCTACCATTCAATCCACTGCCGACGAAGCGGGCCGCCTGGCCTTCCGCATCACCGGCGACGTCAATCTGGTCGCCGCGGCGGGTATCCTCATGGTCACGGCGCTGCTGGTCATCGGCGTGTCGGAATCCGCATCCGTCAACAACGTCATCGTGTTCATCAAGGTCGGCGTGCTGCTGGCCTTCATCATCGTCGGTGTGTTCTTCGTCAATGCCGAGAACTGGGTGCCGTTCATCCCCGAGAACGAGGGCGGCTTCAAATACGGCGTCGAGGGCGTGTTCCGCGCGGCCTCGGTCATCTTCTTCGCCTACGTCGGCTTCGAGGCGGTGTCCACGGCGGCAGCCGAGGCGCGCGATCCGAAGAAGGACATGCCCTTTGGTATTCTAGGCTCACTGTTTGTCTGCACCGCGATCTATATGGCGGTGGCCGCGGTGCTGACGGGCATCGTGCCCTTCCGCGAGTTGGGCGTGCCTGAACCCATTGCCGTCGCGGTGGACCGCATGGGCATGCCGGCCTTCTCGTTCTTCATCAAGGTCGGCGCGGTGGCGGGGCTGTCGTCCGTCATGCTGATCCTCACCTACGGCCAGACGCGCATCTTCTTCTCCATGGCGCGCGACGGCCTGTTGCCGCGCGCGTTTTCCACCGTGCATCACAAGTTCCGCACGCCGTGGATCGGCACCATCCTGTTGGGCGGCATCATCGCCGTCACGGCGGCGCTGTTGCCCATCACCATCCTGGGCGACCTCGTCAGCCTCGGCACCGCGTTCGCCTTCGGCATTGTCTGCGTCAGCGTATTGTGGCTGCGCAAGACACGGCCCGACATGCCCCGGCCGTTCCGCGCGCCGGGCGGCACCTGGATGCCGATTTTGGGCGTGATCTTCGCGGGCATCATGGCCGCGCCCCTGATCATCGACATCATCGCCAAGGCCACGACCGGCGACCCGATCCCGGCGATCATCCTGGTGACGTACCTGGCGGTGGGTGCCGCGCTGTACCTGTTCTACGGTTTGCCCAACTCGCGCCTCGCCCAGGGCTTGGACATCCTCGACGACTCAGGCGCGAAGTCGGGCTAGGCGGCAGAGCCATTTAATAATGGATAAATAATGATATATGCCGCCGCGGGATTATGCCGGGGCGGCATGAACTCAACCGACAGGATACCCTGAGCCATGGAACAACATTACAAGGGCGGCTGTCAGTGCGGCGCGGTGTCCTACGAGGTCGACGTGGACATCGACCAGTCGATCACCTGCAATTGCTCGCGCTGCAAGCCGCTGGGCGTGGTGCTGGCCTTCACGCCGAAGGACAAGTTCGTGCTTCACTCAGGCGAAGCGAACCTCACCGAGTACCGTTTCAACAAAAAAGCCATCGCGCACCTGTTCTGCAAGACCTGCGGCATTCAAAGTTTCGCCTACGGCCAAATGCCCGACGGCACCAAGATCGCAGCCATCAACGTCAATGCGCTCGACGGCGTCGATGCCCGCGCCCTGAAGCCCCACCACGTCGACGGCAAGGCGATGTAGCCATTTGGGGTCAGAGTAAAAACTCTGCTCACCGCCACAGTTGCGTAGCGGGCGCCAGAGTTTTTACTCTGAGCTAGCCCCGATTTTCCGGACGGGTTGATACGGTATCATGGTTTTCAAGTTCGTGTTCGACCGGACTGCGGTAGTCCAACGCGGCATGAGCGCGCTGGCGGTTATAGAAGACC
>Ga0164290_1001615_pt1 | contig 28545 bp, 30 predicted proteins | sample Micstemetagenome_FD_108782 | JGI IMG/M metagenome (GOLD analysis project Ga0164290, IMG submission 108782) | Contaminated culture microbial community from soil near Moab, Utah, USA - Microcoleus steenstrupii SON62 (Illumina Assembly) | ecosystem: Environmental > Terrestrial > Soil > Soil crust...
GCCATCCCGCCTCTCAATCTCCGCAACCACCGGCGCCACCACCCGAATCAACGCCAGAATCTGATCGACAACCTTCAGCATCGCCCCTCCATCCCGGAGCCCTCTCGCTCCAGTTGCCCCCCCCGCGCCGCGCGGAGGGGCGGTCAAGGGGAACCGCCCGAAGCGCGGCGCGCAGCGCCCTTGACGGCCCCGAGCACGGCGCCACGCTCACCTGGAGCGAGAGGGCCGGAAAGCTCCGGACGCGGACGCGGAAGCGGAAGCGGATGCGGATGCGGATGCGGATGCGGATGCGGTCGCGGATGCGGATGCGGATGCGGATGCGGATGCGGATGCGGATGCGGATGCGGATGCGGATGCGGATGCGGATGCGGATGCGGAAGCGGATGCGGATGCGGATGCGGACGCGGATGCGGATGCGGATGCGGATGCGGATGCGGATGCGGATGCGGATGCGGATGCGGATGCGGTCGCCGGTCAGCGCTCCGCGACGTGCTCTCGCAACCCCGTCAGCAACCCACCCCACCACATCGCCATCATCCGCACGAACTCCGCGACCTCCAGGCCGTGGCGCGCCGGATGATCCGAAGGGAGCTTGCTCCAGCCTCGATGGACGACGCTTACCATCGTGCCGTCGTTCTCCGGCGTGAAGCGGACCTCCACCACCGTCGACTCGTCGGGCTTGAAGTTCACGCCGCGCCACTCGAACGCGAGGTACGTCGGAGGCGACCACGCGAGGACCTTGCCCACTTCGATCGTCCGACTACCCGTCGAGAGCTCGAACGTCTCGAACATGCGCCCGCCGACACCACCTTCGAAGAACAACTTCCCGCGACGGCGACCTGCGATGCGGTACTTCGGGCCGGTGCGCCACCACGCATCGATCTCTTTCGTGAACACCTCGAAGGCGTCCTCCGGAGCGACGCGCACGAACACCGAGGCGCGCGCGACGTCGCCGGGCGGCGGCGGATCCGAAGAAGAACGTGTTGCGCTCATCGCTTCTTCGTCGTCGTCGGGGCCGTCGCCCGCGCTGCCCGCGCCACACCGGCGCCGCGCGTTCGCTCCGCGTACTCCTTGAAGGCGGCGAGCTCATTCGTCCAATACGCCTGGACGTCTCGCACCCACCGCTCGAGCGCATCGAACGGCTCTTTCCGGAGTCGATACGTGCGGACGCGCGCGTCGTCCCCGCCGTGATCTTCTTCCACGAGACCGGTCGTGCGGAGCACACGAAGGTGCCGGCTCATCGCGGGCGCGCTCATGTCGAACGCCTCGGCGAGCTCGCCCGCGCGGCGCGGCTTCTTCCGCAAGAGCTCGACGACGCCTCGCCGCGTCGGATCCGCGAGCGCGGCGAGCGTCGCATCGAGGTCGGTCATGCGTTCTTCGACTCGGGCGTGCGGAGGCGCTGGTAAAACCACCAGTGGTGGCCGCCGATGTCTCGGCACTGGTAGCCGCGATCGGTCCAGTACTCCTCGCCGTAGTCGGTCGTCGTCGGCTCGCTCACGATCACGGCGCCAGCTTCGCGCGCGCGTTTGCAGTGCGCCTCGACATCGTCGACGTACACCATCATGTTCTGGGTGTTCGCGCCGCCGACCTGGCTCGGCGTCCTCCGATACGGAAACTTCTCGGCCTTGTCGGAGCGCACGTCGCCGACCATCACGAGGCCACCTCCGAACACGAGCTCGGAATGCTCGATGCGCCCGCCTTCACCTTCGACCTTGAGCTGCACCTCGAAGCCGAAGGCGCGGCAGAGCCAGTCGATCGCCTCGCGGGCATCGTCGTAATAGAGCGCGGTCGAGATACGCGGCCACCCGGGGGGAGTCGGTTTCATGGGCTACCTCCAATGGTTGAAGTTGTGGTTAATAGTTAACGACATCGTGAACCATCGTCAACCCCGGGACGGCGTGCGACGTCTGCCGCGCACGCCGCGCCAGCACCAGTCGTGCTCATCGGCCGAGCTCGCGCGCAATGGCCTCCATCAGCGCCGCCTCCTCGAGCGAGACCGGCGGATCGAGCTCCACACCCGGCAGCGCCAGCGCCGGCCTCCGCGCGTCGCGACGATGGATGCGCAGCCACACGCGATCCACGGTGCCGAGGTGACCGCGCGTGCCGACGACGAGCGCGGTGAGGTCGGGGCCGACCGCGCGCCGCGGTCCGGGGCGCACTTCGAGCTTTCGCCCGCCCACGAGCGTCGCTTCGAGCCCCGCGAAGAGGTGATCCGCCGGATCGGCGAACACCGGCGGCGCACCCGGAGCGCCGCTCGCGAGCCATTCGCCCACGGTCGTCGACGCGTGCTTCGTGACGTCGAAGCCGACCGTGTAGCCGCGTTCGCCGAGCGCGGCCTCGATCTCCCCGAGAGTCACCTCGCCACGCACGTCGGCGAGAAGGCTCGGGACGTCGAGCTCGATGCGCGGCGCGCTCACGACTGCACCTCCTTCGGATGCGCGTCGTCGACGTACGGCTCCGGCCGTGATGGCGGCAAGAGGTTCCCCGGATTCAAGATCCCCTTCGGATCGAACGCACGCATCAGCGCCTTCACGGCATCGACACCGCCCGCCCCGAGCTCGTGCGCCATGCGCGGCGCCTTCGACCGTCCGACGCCGTGGTGATGCGCGAGGGTGCCGCCCGCTTCGATGGCTGCGCGCATCGCATCACGCCACGCGCGGTCGTACGTGACCTCGCACCGCTCGTCCCACCCGGCGCCTTTGCGCACGCCGCCGTCCTTCGCGGCCGTGCCGGCGAACGAGAAGTAGATGCAGCAGCCGTCCGGGTACGCGTGGCTCAGGTGCGCCATGACGAAGACGTGCTTGCCGAGCGCGCGGCGCACGCCGTCGTAGAGAGCGCCGAGCTTCGACCACGGCGCGGCGACCTCCATCGTGTCGGAGAAGAGCCCTGCCGCGAACACGGGCGCCTGCCGGTAGCTCACGGAGTACCGATGCTGCAGCCACTTCCGCGCGGGCCCTTCGCCCTCGTAGCGCGCGCCGAGCCGCTCGAAGAGCGCGCGAGCGTCGGCCATGTCGCGATGCGGAGTGTCTCCTTCGCCCTCGAAGATCACGACGACGAGAGCGCCGCCGAGCATCTTGCTTCCGAGCGGTCCCTCCAGCAGCTCGTTGATTGCCCCGGGTCGCCGGAGCAGCGTGCGAAGCGCCGCGGCGCCGAGGCCGGGCGTTCCACCGGAATCCGCCCCGTCCTTCTTCACCGCACCTCGGCGCGCGAGCATCGCATCGAACGGGTCGTAGAGGCGCGACACCGCGGGCCGTAGCCCGGCCTGGAACATCACGCGCATCGCCTCCCAACCGCGCTCGGTGGACGGGAAGGTGAAGCCCCCGAACGCGCGCGTCGCCGGCGCTGCGTGCAGACGCAGCGTCGTGCTCGTCACGATCGCGAGAGTGCCTTCGCTGCCCACGACGAGCGGGATCAGGTTCGGGCCGCTCGTACGATGCCGCAGCGTGACGACCTGGCCGGTGCCCGTCACGCACTCGACGGCGAGCACCATGTCCTCGATCTTGCCGTACAGGCCAGAGCACTGGCCGGCGCTGCGCGCAGCGACCCAACCGCCGACGGTGCTGCACAGGATGGAGGAAGGGAAGTGGCCGAGCGTCATGCCGCGCCGGTTCAGGTCTTCCTCGAACGTGAGCCCCATCGCGCCGGCCTCGACGTCGACGATGCGCGCGCTCGCGTCGAACGATCGCCACGCCGCCATCTTCTTCAGGTCCATGACGACGATGCGCTCGTGCGGGAGGACCCCTGCGCACACGCCGCTGCCGGCGCCGAACGGAACGACCGGCGTACCGGTGTCGTGCGCCCAGCGGACAATGCGCGCGACCTCCTCGGTCGTGCGCGGCCACACGATGCCGGCGGGTCGATGCTCCCCTACGTTTCCGGCGCGGACGGCGAGGTGATGCCTCGGCCAGAGGTCACGTGCATAGGCGACGCGATCGGCAGCGTCGTCGCTGGTCTCGACGTCCGGAAGCGCGCGGGCGAGGTCACGGAGGGGGCCGTCGTGCGGCGAGGGCTCAGGCATTGGAGAGCCCCGGATGGTAGTCGACCTTGCTTCCCTGTGCCTGGCCGCGCTAATCGCTTGTCGCAGTATGCCTGACTTCCTCGAAGCGCTTGCGGGCGGCCCGCTCGTCGTCGACGGCGCGATGGGCTCGCAGCTCTTCGAGCGCGGGGTTCTCTACAACGCGTGTCTCGAAGAGCTCAACGTCTCGCGTCCCGAGCTGATCAAGAAAGTCCACGAAGACTACGTGCGCGCAGGCGCGAACGTCATCGAGACGAACACGTTCGGCGCGAATGCGATGCGCCTCGACAAGCACGGCCTTTCGGCAAAGGTGACCGAGCTCAACGAGGCCGCGGTGCGCGTCGCGCGCGAGGCGGCAGGGACGCGCGCGCACGTCATCGGCGCGATCGGCCCGTCGGGATACTTCCTCGGCAACGCCTCGTCCGACGACCTCACGAAGGTGCGGAAGGCTCTCGAAGAGCAGGCACGTGCGCTCGTCGGTGCGGGCGTCGACGCGCTGCTCGTCGAGACCCTGCGGCAGACGAACGAGCTCCGCATCGCCATCGAGAGCGCCGTCGCGGCAGCGGGCGGAAAGATCCCCGTCATCGCCTCCGCGTCCGTCGACGAGCACAACCGCATGGCCGACGCGACGACGTCGGCCGAGGTCGCGCGGCTCATGCGCGAGTGGGGTGCGAGCGTCGTGGGCGTCAACTGTTGCGATGGCCCGATGAACGTCCTCGAAGCGGTGGAGCCGATGATCGCCACGGGCCTTCCCGTCTGGGCGCTTCCGAACGCCGGCCTCCCGCGCCGCGTGGACGAACGGCTCGTGTACGTGTCCACCGCCGAGTACTTCGGCGTCTACGCGCGCCGCATGTACAAGCTCGGCGTCAAGCTCGTCGGCGGGTGCTGCGGCACTACCCCGGAGCACGTGAAGCGCATCGCGGCCGCCGCGCGCATGATCGGCTCGTCCGACGTCGCGAAGGGCGGACCGCCGGAGTCCGACGCCGTCGTGCGCCTCGCGAGCGACACGTTCCAGGCGTGGTCCGCCGATCCTGCGGACGAGGCGACGCGCGGCGCCAAGTGCATGCCGTTCGCCGACCGCAGCGACCTCGCCGGCAAGATCGCGCGCGGCAAGTTCGTCGTGTCCGTCGAGGTGAACCCGCCCGTCGGGCTCGATCTCGCGAAATCGCTCGCGCACGCGCGCATGCTCAAGGCGGGCGGCGTCGACGTCGTGAACATTGCCGACGGCGCGCGCGCCCAGGCTCGCATGGGCAATCTCGCGATGGCCGTGCGCGTTCAGGAGCAGGGCATCGAGACGATCCTCCACGTCTGCGGACGCGACCGAAACCTGCTCGCGACGATCGCACACCTCCTCGCGGCGAACGAGCTCGGGGTGAAGAACCTCGTCGTCATCACGGGCGACCCGCCGAAGATGGGCGACTTCCCGGACGCGAGCGCGGTGTACGACCTCGACTCGATCGGCATCCTCAAGCTGGCGACGCGCCTGAACCACGGTATCGACCCCGGCGGAAAGCCGCTCGGTGCCGGCACCTGCTTCGTCCTCGCCACCGGCGCCGAGCCTGCCGCGCTGAACTACGAGCGTGAGCTCGCGCGTCTCAGGCAGAAGAAGGAGGCGGGGGCCGAGCTCGTCATGACGCAGCCCGTGTACGACCCCGCCGTGCTCGAGCGGTTCCTCGTCGACATCGAGCCGCTCGGTCTCCCCGTGCTCGTCGGCCTCTTGCCGCTCGCGAGCTATCGCAACGCCGAGTTCCTCCACAACGAGGTGCCCGGCATGCAGGTCCCGGAGAACGTGCGCGAGCGCATGCGCAAGGCCGGCTCGGGTCCTGCGGCACGCAAAGAAGGTGTCGCCATCGCGCGCGAGATGCTCGAGGCGGTGAGCCACCGCGTGCAGGGCGCGTACGTGATGCCGCCGTTCGAGCGCTTCGAGCTCGCCCTCGAGGTCGTCGACGGCTACACGGGCAAGGACGCCGCGCCGGTCGTGCGGGCACCCAAGGCGGCCACGGCGTGAGGCCGCCGCGCGCGCATGCGGCAGCGCTCGCTGTCGGCGTGCTCGCGGGCGCGTGCCGTAGAGATGCTCCCGTCGCGGGCGCCGACGCGTCGGCCGTTCCGGTCGCGCGTGCGTCCGCATCCGCGGGTGTCGTCGCCGAAGCGCTCCCGCGCTGTCGTCCGGAGGGCGCGCGCCTGGCCCTTCCAGGCGACGACATCGTCGTCGGCGACGCGCTCGCTACGGCCGACGCGCTCTTCGTCGGCGTCGTCCGTCGCGACGGCAAGAGGCGCGTCGCCAGCATGGTTCGCACGTCGCTCGACCTGACGACATCGAAGGTCACCGACCTCGGCTCCGCGCTCGGCGACGACCCTCCGCCGTCGCCGCGCCTCGCGAATGGGGTGCCCGTTGCGTTGTATTATGCACGTAAGTCGGTCGCGCCGAGTGACGCCGGAGCGGGCCGCATGGCCGACCGCTTCCTCGAGCTCGCACGCCTCGACGGTGCGTCGCCGAAGGTGGAGGCGCGCATCACGCAGCAAGGCGACGAGTCGCTCGCGTACGACGTCGCCTGGCCCGACGCGCCCTCCGGCTCCGCGCTCGTCGCATGGGACGAAGACGCGCCACTGCTGCCGACGCAGCTCTTCGCCACGCGAGGCGTCGTGAAGGTGCAGCTCGCGGCAGAAGGATCGAAGCCGCGCATCGCGTCGCCGGAGGGCTCCGATGCCGAGTCACCGCGGCTCTTCGCGCGGCGCGGTGGCTACTGGCTCGCGTGGCTCGCCCGCCGCGCGGAAACGACCGAGGACGCGGGCGTAGCACCGGAAGCCCCCGGCGAGCGACGCGCGTACCGGTGGGTCGAGATCGTGAGTCTCGACGCGAATGGCGAAGCGGTCTCGCCCGTCCGTCGCGTATCGCCGGAGAAAGGCCACGTCGCGGCGTTCGAGCTCGTGAACGCCGAGAGCGCAGGCGACGTCGTCGTGCTCGTCCAGGACGAGGCTGCACGCGCCGAGGGCGCCGGCGAGAGGCTCGTCCGCTACGCCGTGTCGCCCGAGAGGATCGAGGCGTCGGACGTGCTCGCCGACGGCGTCGGCCACGCGCTCGCCGAGCTCGTGTCGGTCACCGCCGGGTCGTCGCGCGCCCCGCGCTGGCTCGCGTGGGCCGACGTCCACGAGCACGCTCATCTCGCGTCGCTCGGCCCGGGCGCACGCGTCGCCGCGGGGGCTGCGACGACGGAGCCCGCGCTCGACGGGACGCGCCTCGTCGCGGCGGCCGCGCCCGACGTGGTGTTCGCGGCGACCGGCTCCGAGCTCCGGCGCGTCGTCTGCCGGTGACGCGAGCACGACGGCTCCCCATCGGAGGCGACGAACCGTGGAAGCACATCACGTGCCTCTTCCCCCGCGCGTCCGGTTCGACTAGCTTTTTTCGCGTGACGAGGCGACGAGGCAGGTCCGTGCGGTGCATGACGCGTCGGATCACTGGGGCCCATAGCTCAATCGGTCAGAGCCCCCGGCTCATAACCGGGCTGTTCCTGGTTCGAACCCAGGTGGGCCCACGCGAGCAAGGACCTGCGGACACGGTACGGCAAGGGGCGGGACGAGAAGGAGAGGGCGGTTGAGCACGACGGAGCAGATTCGCGCCCTCGAGGAGCTTGCGGCGATGGACGCCGAGGTGAAGTCCCTCGAGGAGAAGCTCGCCGAGGAGCGCGGCGTACTGAACTCGCTCAAGGAGAGCCTGAAGAGGCTCGACGCCCGGCTGCAGATCGACCGCGCGACGGTGTCGGCGGCGGACAAGCAGCGGAACGATCTCACGCACGACATCCGAACGATGACGCAGCAGATCGAGCATTCGCGCGAGAAGCTGAATCGTTCGCGCACCGAGCGCGAGACGAACGCTGCGCAGCGTGAGCTCGAGGAGCTCCGCAAGCTGATTCGCGATCGTGAGGACGAGATCACGCGTCTCGACGGCGACACGGCCTCGGTCCGTACCGCGGTCGAGACGACCGAGGCCGAGCACAAGCGCATCAGCGAGGAGCTCGCCGCCAAGGAAGGCGACATCCAGGCGAAGGTCTCCCAGCTCGAGGCCGACCGCACGGAGAAGGGCGGCGGACGCGACGGGATCGTGAAGCGGCTCCCCCCGCAGCTCTATCGCCGTTACGAGATGATCCGCGGAAAGCGTGACAGCGCGATCGCGCAGACGACCGACGGCACCTGCAACCGGTGCAACATGGCGCTGCCCCCGCAGCTCTATCATCGCCTCCGTCGGGAGCCGCTCATCGAGCAGTGCCCCTCGTGCAACCGAATCATCTACTTCGCGTCAACGACGCAGGCGACCAAGGTAGACTGAGCGCGAGGTCCGGCACCGCCACCCATGAAGAGCTGCCCCCAGTGCATGCGCGTGTTCCCCGACGACGCGGGCTTCTGCCCGGCTGACGGGAGCCCGCTGCAGCACGCGAGCATGGTCCCGATCGCGAACAGCGCGGAGGACTCTCGGCTCGGGTCGCGGCTCTGCAATCGCTACGAGCTCCGTCGCGTCGTCGCCGACGGAGGCATGGGCCGCGTCTACGAAGGCATCGACAAGCAGACCAACACGCGCATCGCCGTGAAGGTCCTCCACGACGAGGTCGCGAAGGACGAAGTCGCGCTCGAGCGCTTCAAGCGCGAATACGAGATCTCGAGCGCGCTCCCGCACGATCACATCGTGAAGGTGCTCGATTTCCAGCGCGACGAGACGTCGGGCGTGTGGCTCCTCGTGATGGAGTTCCTCGACGGCGAGGAGCTGCGCTTCATCTTGAAGCGTGAGAAGGCGGTCGCGCCCGAGCGGCTCGTGCGCATGCTCGCGCAGACCGCGATCGGTCTCGACGAAGCGCACGCGCGGCAGTTCGTGCACCGCGACCTCAAGCCGGACAACTTGTTCCTCTGCGGGACGCGCGAGGGCGACAACCTCAAGATCCTCGACTTCGGGTCGGTCAAAGACAAGAACAAGGATGCGAAGAAGCTGACCGTCCTCGGCACGACGATCGGCTCGCCCTATTACATGGCGCCCGAGCAGGCGCAGGGCCTGGAGACGCTCGACGCGCGGGCCGACGTCTTCGCGCTCGCGGCGATCACGTACGAGTGCGTCACGGGCACGGTGCCGTTCACCGGCAACAACGGGCCTTCGATTCTGCTCGCGATCCTCACGAAGGATCCCGATCCGGCGAGCGCGAAGAACGGCTCGGCCAAGTACCCGATCCCGCGCGCGCTCGACGACGTGCTCGAGGAAGCGCTCGCGAAGAACCCGAACATTCGCACGAAGAGCGTCGGCGCGTTCGCCGATGCGGTGGGGCGCGCCTACGGCCTCGAAGGCGATCACCGCGCGTGGGCGCGCATCGCGCAGGCGGACCTCGCGCGTCAGATCGCGGAAGGCCGCGCGCGCGCACCGCAGCCCGCGGCACCGATCGCTGCCGCGCCGGACCCGTTCGCCGCGCCGGATCCGTTCGCCGCGAAGCCTTCCTCGGGAACGTCGCCGATGAGCGCCCCCGCGCGTCCCGTCGACGTGAATGCGCCGACCGCGCTCGGCCACGCGCCGGCTCCCGTGCCTCTACACGTGCCCGCGCACGCGCCGCCGTCCACGGGCGCAGCGGCCGGTTCGTACGCGTCCTCGGCGGATGACGGCGCCGACATGCCCGCCGGAATCCCCAGCGGGCGACCGGGCTGGCTCGTCCCGGTCGCGGTCGGGCTTGCCGCTCTGATCGTCGGCGGCGGCATCGCCATCGTCGCGCTCGCGCGCTGAGCCCCCGGTTCTTCGGCCGATCCACCGATGGATCATCCGACCACCACGGCGGGGAAGGCGAGGCTCGTTCGGGGCGCGGCGATCCGACCGTAGGAGCTGTGCGTAGGGCTCCTACTGATTCGATCCGACCCCGTTTTTCCCGCGCGCTCTCTCCGGTATATTTTTCAGTGAGCACCGGACGGCTGGCTTGCGGTTCGCAAGACCAACGGCGGGACTCGACGACCGGAGGATCATGCTGCCCTTCACGAAACGCCCGGGACGCGGAGATGAGTCGGGGGACGTCGTCACCAAGGACGACATCGCGAGTCCCGCCACCACCGCACCGGCCACGCCCGCGCGCAAGCCGCAGCCGTCGTTCTCGGACGACGAGATGACGACGCTGATGCCGTCGAAGTCGCTGGGGAACGCGGAGCAGATCAAGGCGATCGCTTCGCCGCGACCTGCTGCAGGCGCGCCGCCGCCGTCCGTGCGTCCGAACTCGGTGCCCGCGGCGCGCACGTCGGCGCCCGCGAATCGCTCCGGGAAGTTCGCGGCGATGGAGGAAGAGGAAGAGGACGGCCGCACGGTCGTCCGCGGCGCTCCGAAGATCGTGAAGCGTGCCGCCCCGAACAGCGCGCCTGCGAGCACGGGCGGCAAGATGGGCGGCAACACGATGCCGACGACCATCTCGCCCGCTGCCGTGATCAAGGCGACGCTCGAGTCGGCGCGCGCCGCGAGCGCGAAGAAGAACGGCGACCACTTGATGGCGCCGCCGCCGAAGGACCTCCTCGAAGACATCGCCGACGTGCACCCGGCCGATGCCGGTTCGGAGCACACGGCGATCCTGAAGACGACGGGCTCGGGCAGCGTCGCGTCGCCGGCCATGATCCAAGGCGTGCAGGCGCTCTCTGCGCAGATGCTCCAGCCGCACGGCATGCCCGGATCGGGTCACGGCCTCGCGAGCGGCTCGAGCTCGCATCCGATCGCGATGTCGCCGCAGAGCGGGGGCTATGCCGCGCAGAGCGGAGGGTTCGCGGCACAGAGCGGAGGCTACGCCGCGCAGTACAACGGTCCCGTCCCGTCCGGGTCGGTGAGCGTTCCCGGTGTCGCGCACTCGATGCCGGCGCACTTCATGATGGCGCAGGCGCCGTACTCGGATGCGCGCATCGATCCGCCGGCGACCGCGGTGACGTCGCGCACGAAGGTCGCCGGTCGCCCGCCGATGTCGTGGGCGGTTGCGCTCCTCGCGTTCGGTCTCTTCGTGGGCGTCGGTTGGGTCGCGATGACGAAGGGCGGCGCCGAAGCGATGAGCGAGACGACGGCGTCGTTCGTCGACCCGTCCAAGGCGGGCGCTGCGAAGGCCGCGGCCGTCGCGCAGCCGGCAACGCCCGTCGCGGTGAGCACGGAACAGGCGCCTGCCGTCGTGGCCGTGCCGCCGGTGGTCGTGCCGCCCGCCGTTGCGCAGCCGGCAGAAACCGCAGCGGCTCCGGTCGTCGCGGCGGCGCCGCAGCCCGCGCCCGTCGCCACGCACGCGCCGACCGCCGCAGCTCCGGCCGCCGCTCCCGTCGCGGCCGCGCCTGCGGTTCGCGAGCCGAAGCAGCCGACGGCGCCCGCGCCGCGGCCGCAGCCCGTTGCCGCTGCCCCGGCGCCCGCTCCGCGTCCGACGACGAAGCCGGCGCCCGCACCCGTCGAGGAGCCTGTCGCCGCCGCGCCGACGCCGAAGGGTGGCAAGGGCACGAAGGCCCCTCCCGCTGCGGGCAAGGGCGGCTCGGACGTCGACGAAGAGACGCGCAAGGCGCTCGAGCAGCTCCAGAAGAGCCAGCTCGAGAGCTCGTTCTAGACGCGAGCAGGCGCGAGCTTGCGCGAGTCACGCGCGCGCGGCGCGGCTCACGGAGCCGTGCACGCCGCGCGGCCGCTTGGGAGCACTCTGCAGGCGCCGAGACCGAGGCGTGTGCAGTCTGCTTCGTAACGCTGCCCGCGTGCGCAGCTGACCATCGTGTTTCCTTCGCACGCGTCCGGCCCGGTGCACACTTCGATCGCGCCGCGGCGGACGCACGCCTGATCGGGCTCGTACGGCGGGACCGGTGACGAGTCATCGCAGGCCAGGCCGAGCGCGCGACAGTCGATCCGGATTTCCTTGCCGTCGACGCAGCTGACGACCGCCCGCTGGGTCGCCTCGCAGAACGGCGCGGACGCGCCGGCATCACACGCCGGAGCGCCCTCGGCCGCGGTGCACGAAGGGCCGGCACCCTCGTCGACGCAGCGTCCTCCGCCCGCGAGCGCGCAGTCGAGCCCGCGGTCGCGCGAGAGCGAGCCGACCGTCTCGCAGGCGACGGCGGCGCTTCCTTGGCAGCCGGTGGTTGCGCACGACGCGTAGCCGAGCGCGCCAGTGCACGAAGCCGTCGACGGGTCAGGCGCTGCGCAGCGGCGTCCCTGGAGGAGGCACGGCTCGGTCGATGTCGCGGCGGGACCGCCCGGAGCAGGGCAGTCGAGGCGTACGCGGTCGGCGGTGCCGAAGCTGTTGCACTGGATGTACTTGCCGGTGGACACGACATCGCACGGCTGCGACTGCTCGCGGCCGAACGAGCACGTGTGGATGTCGGTGCAAGTCTTTGCACGATACATGCATTGCCAGAACGCCGCTGCCTCGCCTCGCGGGCGGAGCGCCGGGTTCACTCGGCAATCGAAGGCGAGCTGCGCGCGGACCACGCATGCTCCGAACGATGCTTCACCGAGCGGTTGCTCGCACGCGCCGAGGAGCGCGCACGACCTCACGGCAGCCTCACGCGCCGCGAGCGAAGGCAGCGAGCAGAAGTCGATGTCTGCCGGTGGCGCGTTTTGATCGCGAACGTCCGCGAGCACGACGTCGATCCCCGCGTCGCCTCCGCACGCCGGGTCGGCGGGATTCGTCGTGCAGAGCGTCGGGAAGTCGGTGTCGTGGAACAGGTCGACGCACGCGACGGCGAGGAGCGTCAGCGCGCCCGAGCCGACGGCGAGAGCCGCTCGCCGCTTCATTCCCACGTTCCTCGGAGCCCGAGGCTCGTCGGTGTCGCGACGAGGCCGGTCGACGCCGCCGGCGACGTGCGCAACGCGCTGCGCGTCCAGAGCACGACCGACACGACGCCGAGCGCAGCGCCGCCGACGAACGCGCCGAGCGCGAGGGTGTCGAACGTACGGACCTGCGTCCTCTCGTCGTCGCACGCCACGCGCGTCGGACATTCTTCGAGGGCCGAGCTTCGCGCGCCGCCCGCGGCCGCGAAGAACACCACGCCCGTCGCGACGAGCGCGACGGTGCCCACCGTCGTCAACACGGGCGCGGTGAGCGAGCGGCCCTCGCGCTCGGGCGGCGGCGCTCCGACGGCGTCTTCTTTCGGCGTCGTGCTGCCGGCAGGCGCTGCGGCCGGGGCCGGCGCCGCTCCTGCGGGCGGGATCTCTCGCTCGAGCCCGATCTCCACGTTCGTCGTCCCCCGTTCGGCGACGTGCACCTCACGCGAGAACGGCCGGAAGCCGGGCGCGCGCGCGACGATCGGATGGTCGCCCGGATCGATCCGCAGCGGCTTCCCATCGACGTGCTCGGGCGCGAGAGGGGCGCCGTCGACCGACACCTGCACGTCTTTGACGTGTGGCGCGAGGTGCACCGCGAGCTGCGGAATTCGCGCGCGGAGCGGGTCTAAGCGCGCGGTGACCGCGGCGCGTACGTCGTGCTTGTTCTGCTCCCGCGCGAGCTTCTCCGCGCCTTCGTACTCCTCGATCGCCGCGAGGAGCTTGCCTGTCATCTCGAGGCAGTAGCCCTTGTGAAAACGGAGGCCGGCCGTGACGGTGATCTGCTCGGCATCGCGGTACTTCGCCAGCGCGCCCGCGAAGTCGCCCTTCTTTTCGAGGTCGACGCCCTCTTCGAAGAGGCGTTTCGCCTGCTCTTTGCCGGCCACGGCTGCGCCGGCGGGCTGCGCGAACGCGAGCTGCGGCGCGCCGAGCGCGAGGCTCAGCGCGAAAGTGCCTACGAGGAGTGCCCCGCTCCGCATCGCCCCCGAGGTGTCTCCGAAGTCGGCGCGCGCGTCAACGATTCGGGTTCGACGCGAGCGCGGGCCACCGCGAGAACGCCTCGAGGATCGGCGCGGGCCGTTTCGGAGGCGGAGGCAGACCGCCACCTCCACCGCCGCCTCCGCCGCCGCCCCCTCCGGCGCCACCACCGGCTCCGCCGAGGAGGCCGCCGAGCAGACCGCCGCAATCGGCGCCGCAGGTGCCGGTCACGCACGTGAAGATGGTGAAGATCTTGAGCGCCCCCTGGAGGTCTCCGCCCGCGCACGTGGCGAGGCACGGCAGGCTGGGCGCGCCGCCGGAGAGGCACTCGGAGGCGACGCATTGGAACGTCGCGCGGCACGCGGCATCCTGCACGCACGCGAGGATGCTCTCCGAGCACTCGCCGAAGAGGCACTGTCCACATTCGAGGACGGATCCGCCGTCGCGACCCGCGTCGACCGCGGCGACCGCATCGGTGCTCTCCGCATCCGTCGTGGCACCCTCGAACGCCGCATCGTCGGCGGACGCGTCGCGCATCGGCTCGGAGTCGAGCGGACCGCGGCTCCCGCAACCGGCCGCCACCACGACGGCACCGGCGACGACGCACGAGCTGCGAAGCGAGCTACGAACAGGGAGCCTCGTCGGGCGCATCTCAGAGCTCATGGCGGCTTCCTTTCGGGCTCCGAACCCTTAGCATGCCGCCTCATGACGGACCGCATCGTCTCGGCGACCGGGCGTGCAACGGTGGTGAGGACGCCCGACGAGGCGCGCGCCGCATGCGACGCAGCACGTGCCCGAGGCGCGCGCGTGGGGCTCGTCCCGACGATGGGCGCGCTGCACGAAGGGCACCTCGCGCTCGTTCGCGAGGCGCGTCGGCATGCCGACTTCGTCATGTGCTCCATCTTCGTGAACCCGACGCAGTTCGGGCCGAACGAGGACTTCGCGCGCTACCCGCGCGACCTCGAGGGCGACGTTGCCAAGCTCGATGGCGCCTCCGTCGTGTTCGCACCGGACGTCGCGGCCATGTATCCGCCGGGCGACGAAACGCGCGTCCGCGTGGGCGCTCTCGCCGAGCACCTTTGCGGACCGCATCGTCCCGGCCACTTCGAGGGCGTCGCCACCGTCGTCACGAAGCTCTTCGCGATCGCCGGTCCATGCACGGCCGTGTTCGGCAAGAAGGACTACCAGCAGCTCGCCATCCTGCGGCGCATCGCGCTCGACTTGTTCCTGGCGGTGCGCGTCGTCGGTTACCCGATCGTCCGCGAGGCCGATGGGCTCGCGATGAGCTCGCGGAACGCCTACCTGAAGCCCGACGAGCGGCAGCGCGCGCTCTCGCTTTCGCGGGGGCTCTCTGCGGCCGCGCGCGCGTTCGCGGCGGGAGAGCGCAAGGCGGGCGTTCTTCGGGCGCTCGCGCTCGCCGAGGTGGAACCGGCCGCATCGTCGATCGACTACGTCACCGTCGCGCATGCGGATGCGCTGACGCCGTTCGAAGGCGACGCCGACGTCGGCGCGCGTGCGGTGCTCGCGATCGCTTGCCGAATCGGGACGACGCGCCTCATCGACAACGTGGTCCTCGGAGAGGACGGTCCGATCGGCTGAGCCCCGCCGGCGACCGATGACAGCGCCGGGCACGTACGATATGGCGGTCCGACGATGACGACCGCGCGTGCTGGGCGATTCGTGGTGCTCGAGGGGATCGACGGTGCAGGAACGACGACGCAGACGGCGCGGCTCTGCGAACGCCTGCGCGCAGAAGGCGGACTGCCCGTGAGGACGACGCGCGAGCCGAGCGACGGCCCGATCGGCTCGCTCGTGCGCCAGATCCTCACCGGTCGTATCGTGGCGCCCGACGGACGTGCGCCGGGCTGGGCGACGATGGCGCTCCTCTTCGCGGCCGATCGCGTCGATCACGTCGAGTCCACCATCGAGCCGTTCCTCGCCACGGGCGGCGTCGTGATCTCGGACCGCTACGATGCCTCGAGCCTCGCCTACCAGAGCGTCAGCAGCGGTCGCGGCGGCGAGCCGGCCGTCGAGTGGATTCGCGAGCTCAATCGTCACGCGATGCGGCCGGATCTGACGGTCGTCCTCGACCTCGCGCCCGATCTCGCGGCCGAGCGGCGTGAGAGCCGTGGCGAGCCGGCGCAGCTCTACGAGCAGAACGAAGTGCAGCGCGCGCTCTCGGTCTTCTACCGCGACCTCGCGAAGCACATGCCGAACGACAAGATCGTCGTCGTCGACGCGACGGGGTCGGTCGACGAGGTGCATCGTCGCGTGTACGAGGCCTACGTCGCGCGCTTCGGCAAGGCCTGATGCGCGAGGCGCCGCGGTTGCCGTCACTCTTCGACGATGGGGAGCTCCAGCGTGCGAGGCTTGCCGTCGCGTTCGTAGTCGACGCGTAGCGCCTTCGCTTTCTCCAGGGTCCGCAGCGCGGCGTCGGCTTCCTCGGGATGCTCGATCGGCATGCCGTTCACGCGCGTGACCACGTCCCCCGGGCGGAGGTCGAGGCCCCACTCGCCGTTGATCGCGCGCACCTTCCAACCGTGGAACTTGCCCTCGCGCATCACGGGCCAGTCTTCGACCGCGACGTTCTGGAGGAAGTAGCCGAGCCCGCGCGTGATGGTCTGCTTCACCTCGGAGCGGCGCAGCGCGGTCACCTTCACCGGGACGGCGGCCGCGGTCGTCGTGGGCGAGGGCGGCGGGTCCGCCGCCGGCGCGCCGGGGCTCTTCGGAGGAGCGCCTTCCCCGCACGCCGTGGTTGCGAGCGCGAGCGCGGACGCGAGGAGGACGGCGGCCGTGGAGCGGAGCATGCGCGCCATCCAACACGGCGGGCCAGGGCGCCGCAAGTTTCCCGCGGCTCAGCCGAGGCGGGCGAGCGCGAGCCGATCGAGATCCGCCGTCGCCGTCGTTCCGGGCTCGGTCGTGAACGTCAGGACGACGGCCCCGAGCTCGTCGACGATGATGTGGCTCGGATCGACCGCCCCGTGCGCAGCGCCCGCCTGGTGCAGCCGGGCGAGCGCGTCGCGCAACGTCGCGGCCTGCGCGGGCGTGAGCCTCTGCGCGAGCGGCGCACCACGGGGAATCGCGAGCCACACCTTCGACCCTTCACGATCGACGCGGAGCACGGCCTGCAGCGCAGGATGATCGGCACGCGCGAACTGAGAAGCACGTGCGAGCGTTGCCGCATCGAGCGGAAGCGTCGCGATGCGCCGCTCGAGCCAGCGATCGATGGCCGTGCCGTCCGGTAGGGGCTCGAGCCGCTGCGACGTGGGCCGTTCGCTCGCGGTGCGTTCGACCCGCGGCGCCGCGGCGCGTTCGACCGTGCTCGGCCACTTCAGCGCGCCGAGCGCGCGCCGTGCAGCGAACGCATCTTCCGGTCGCGCATCGGGATCGAGGGCCAGGAACGACAGCACGAGCTTGTCGTGACGCGCGTCGAGATCACGATGGACCGCGCTCGGGCGCGCACGCAGGGTCGCGGCTCCGATGCCGGCCTCCGGCCGCTCGCCGGTCAGCATCTCCCAGAGGAGTGCTCCGACGCCGTAGAGGTCGCTCTTCACGCTCGCGGGGCGGCCTTCGCGTTGCTCGGGGCTCATGTACCCGAGCGTCCCGATGACGCCGGCGGTGGCCGTCGAAGAAAGGTCGCTGAGGTGCGCGACGCCGAAGTCGCCGAGGCGTGTGACGCCTGCGTCGTCGAAGAGGACGTTGGCGGGCTTGATGTCGCGATGAATGACGCCGTGGCGGTGCGCTTCACCGAGCGCCGCGAGGACGGCACGTGCGATCTCCACGCTGCGCGCGGGCGCGAGCGGCTCGGCGGCGACCATGTGCTCGAGCGTGCCGCGGCCCATCCAGGCGAGGACGAGAGCCGGACCTTCCGGCACGTAGTCGCGCAGTGGAACGATGTTCGGGTGATCCAGAGAACCGAGCACCCGCACCTCCCGCTCGAAGCGAGCGAGCGCGTCGCGACCGCCTCCGCGCGTGTCGTAGCCGGCGAACAGCTTCACGGCGACGCGCTCACCGCGGACGCCGTCCACGCATTCGAGGACGCGCGCGCTCGGAGAAGAAGCGACCTCGCGGAGCACCTCGTAGCGGCCGAAGATGCGCGTGCGCACCGGAGCTCCGCGCGCCGCGGGGGCGGACGTCTCGACGCGCCCACCGAGCTGCGCGAGCTCTTGCTCGGCTTCCACGCGCGCCTGCGTCAACCCGAGCGTATCGAGCGCGTCGAGCAGGAGCGTCAAGGCCTGCCTTCGTTCCGGCACGTCGCTCCGGACCTTCTGCAGCGCCCGCATGGCGGCATCCGTCTTGCCGTAGCGGAGCAGAATCGCGCCGAGCGCAACGTGCAGCGATGCGCGTCCGGGGTCTTTGCGCGCCTGGGCCTCGAGCACCCGCGCTGCGCCGACGACGTCGCCCTCGGCCTCGAGCAGCTCCGCCGCGCGGATTGCCTCGCCGGCGCGTTCGTACGCGCGCGCCGCGGGCACGCGCTTGCCGATGCCCTCGAGCACGCGACCTGCCCACGCGAAGTCGCCGCGGCGCTCCAGGTGAAACGCGACGCGCTCTGCCTGCGCGGCGTCGCGCACGACCTCGGCGAGCGCCAGGGCTGCCGCTTCTTCGTCTTTGCCTTCGAGCGACAGCGGCAGAGCGCGTGCCCAATCACCCGCGCGCAGCGCCTCGGCACCGGCACGCTTGAACTCGCACGCGCGCTCGAACAGCGTGCTCGCCGTTCGTGCGTCCCCGCGTGAGCTCGCGAGCTCGGCGGCGGCCACGAGGCGTTGCTCGCGAACGAGGGCTTCGACGTCGGCGTCCATCGCTCTGCCGATGGTAGTCAGTTCGTCGCGCTGTCGTCGCGCGGCTTCGCCGGCTCGTCGCCTTCGTCGTCTTCGTCGGGAGCGGAACCATGCGCGGACGCGAGAGCGGTCGAGCCGAGCGCGGCGTCGACGTCGGTGACGAGCTGGAACGGTGGGACGCCGTGCTCGCCGCGCGCGAGCGCCTGCGCGTCGCTCCGCTGCGCGACGTCCGCGAGGATGCCTCGGACGCGGCTTCGTTTGCCGGGGCCGCTCGTGTCGACCCAGAAGAACGAGCGCTCGCGCACGTCGACGTGGACGAAGCCGCTCACCGGGTAGACGCCGACGCCGGTGAACCCTTGCTCGCGCGCGAACTTCGCGACCTCTTCGTCGGATGCGCCGGGGACGACCAGGTCCATCGCGCGCCCTTTGCCGTGGTTCGACGTCGCCGAACGACGAGGCGTGCGGTACCCCGAGATGATGCGGATCTCCGGCGCGTGGAAGTGGACCGCGAGCCGGTAGACGGTGTCGAGCAAGCGCGGGTCGATCGGGTGCTCGTTGCCGGACGATGGCTCGCGCATCACGTGCGCGGCGCGATCGAGATCCTCCGCGGAGAAGCCGCCGCGCGGAGAAGCCGCGGTGAGCTCGACGCGATCGGGGATGTTCAGACCCTGGAGGACGAGCACGGGTTTGCCCGTCGCGTCCGTCGGCGCCGTTTTGCCCGGCGGCGCCGCATGCCACGCGCGGGATGCGGGAACGGGAGCGGCCTTCTTTGCGACGTGCGCGCCGACGTTCGCGCGGGCGGGCGCGCGCGGCGCTGGACTTCGCGGCGCATCGCCGTGCGCGGGCAGGGCCGCCATGCCGACCGCGAGCGACGCGCCGAGGGCGAGCGTCAGGCTGGGGCGGGAGAGGCGGAGCCGCATCGCGGCAGCCGTTCTAGACGCGAGGGTGCGATCGCGCCAAGAGAATCACGCGCGCGGAAGCGCGTACGCTCGCGCTTGCCCCGCTCAGCGACGGAACGTCACGACGCGCGCGAGGTCGAAGCGGACCTCACCGGGCTGGATGCCCTTCGCGGTGAACGACTCGTTGTGCACCCGGTGAACGACCACCTGGCCCTCGTCGAGCGACGCGACCTCCTGGGGCGGGACGACGAAGTGTCCGACGTCGCTCGTCGTGCAGCGAGTGACGAGGCGCGCGCTCTTCTCGAGCACGTCGACGTACACGAGGTCGCGCGTTTCCACGTCGTCGGCGGCGTCCCACGAGAGGCCGAGGCCGTCGGCCGAAGCAGTGACGCGCACGTCACCCAGGTCGTGCGGCGCCACCACGTTGGCGACGAAGCCTTCCGGCAGCCCGTACGCGCCGCTCGCGCGCAGCTGAACGCGTGCGCCAGGCGTGAAGGCTTCGGGCGTGCGCGCAGAGTAGAAGACGCCGGAGACGATGCCCGTCGGGTCCGGCATCGATCGCGGAAGGAGCACGGTGCTTCGGCCAGCGTTCTGCGGATCGAGGCTCAGCGGGCCGACGTCGACGAGGTCGATGCCGCGGGCGGGCAGCGCCGCCTTGTCTTCACCCGCGGCCGCGCACTGCCCGAGGGCAGGGAGCTCGTTCGCGACCCCGGCCATGCGGAGCGCGGCGTCGTCGAGCGCGCCTTGGCGGACCCGCACGAAGCGCGCGACCACGGCGTCGTCACGGAGCGTCTCCCCCGGGCCCGCGGTCCGCGACACGACGACGACCGCAGCGGCCGTCGACGAGGCGGCTTCGGCGTCGGCGCCGTCAGGACCGACCACGCCACTGCAGCCCATCGCGAGCGACGCGAGCGACGCGAGGGACCCCGCGAGGAGGAGGGAAGGACGCATGAACATCGGTAGAGTAGACGGCAGAGCCCGCCGGAGCAACCGTCGTCCGGGGCGGCCGGCGCGCGCGCGCGCTCCATTAACGAAGTACTTCACGAAATAGCCGAGGCCGGTGACCCGCGCCGGCGCCCAGGGAACGAAGGAGAAAGCTCGACCGTGAGACTGCTCGCTGCTGCCGCCTGGAACCCCGAGCTCGTCGCGCTACGGGAGCGATCGTCTGCCGCGGCGGCGCCGGGCGTCGAGCTCGCCTTTGCCGCCGTCGGCGTGGGCCTCGTCGAGAGCGCCGTCGGCACCGCGCGCGCTCTCGCCGAGCACCGCCCGGACGTCGCCGTGCTCGTCGGCACCTGCGGCGCATTCGCCGGCGCTTCGCTCGCGAGCGGCTCCGTCGTCGTGGGGGCGCGCGTTCGGCTCGTCGACGCTTCGGCGCTCGCCGGCGACGCCGAGATCCCCGCGCCGATGCCCGTCGACGAACCGCTCGACCGCGTGCTCCACGACGCGTTCGCTGGCGCAGGCGCGAAGAGCGTGCAGATTGCAAACACCGTCGGCATCACCGTGTCCGACGTGCTTGCCTCGAAGTTGGCCGCGCGCAGTGACGTCGAGCACCTCGAGGCGTTCGCGTTCGCGCGCGCGTGCGCGGCGGCGCGTGTGCCCTGCGCGGTAGTGCTCGCCGTCGCGAATGCGGTCGGCTCGCGCGGCCGTGCCGAATGGCTCGCGAGCCACGTGAATGCGTCCGCGAGCGCGGGCGCTCTCGTCTACGACGCGCTGGGTGCCGTGCTCAGAACGTCCACCACAGCGCGCTCGCCGGGGCGACCGTGAGCCCCTGCACGGTGACGTCGTTCCCCGCGTAGCTTCCGCTGACGACTTGGTACGCGAGCGAAACTTCGAGGGCGACGTGGACGTGGCGGAAGCCCGTGGCGATGCCGAGGACGGCGCCGCCCCAGTACCGGTTTGCTTCCAGACGAAGCGGGCTCTGGCCGATGGTGACGTCTTTCGGCTCGCTCGTCAGCGTCTCGACGATGTAGCGCTCGAAGCCGCCGCGCGCGCCGCCCCAGAGCTTGTAGAGACCGCCGGTGCTCTCCCAGCCGACGAGGAGCGGGATGTCACCGCCGTAGCCCCGGAGCGATCCGAGCTGGACGTTCGGCAGCTCGCTGCCCTGCTGCCGGCCGTAGAGCGCGACCGAGAGGCCGAGACCGGCGGAGAACGACCACTTTCCGTCGTCGAACGAGCGACGGAGGTCGGCGCGCACCGCACGCCCGGAGTACGCGAGACCACCCTCGAACCGGTTGCCGACGCCGACGCGGCCGGCGACGAACGGCGCGAGCCCAGGCGCGACGGCGGCGGCGACGAGCGCGCCCTTCGCGTACGCCGGGTTCGAGCCGGGCGGCCCCGGTGCCTGCGGGTCACGAGCCGCGATCTCACGCGCCACGCGGAGGTCTTCGCCGAGCGATCCGGCGGCGACGTTCGCCGAGACGCCGCCGGCAACGCGCACATCGCCGCTCGCGAGCGTGCGCGCAGGGTGCAGGAGCGGCCCGCCACCTCCGCAGCCGGCCAGCGCAGCGCCGACGGCGGCCGTAGCGACGACGGCGCGAGCGCGCGTCATCGCGATCGCGTCACTTGCGGAAGCGCGACGGGTAGTTGTTCACGTCGGCGCGCTTCTTCAGCTCCTCGTCGTCCGGATGGAGACGGAGGGCGCGCTCGATGAGGTTCTTCTCGTCTTCCGCGTGATTCGGATCGGGCAGGCAGCACTCGACGGGACACACAGCCTGACAAGCCTCGTGGTCGTAGAAGCCGACGCACTCGGTGCAGAGCTCGGGATCGATCACGTAGATCTCCTCGCCCTCGCTGATCGCTTCGTTCGGGCACTCCGGCTCGCAAGCCCCGCAGTTGATGCAGTCTGCGGTGATGTGGGTCGCCATGAACCGCTTCTTTAGGGGGCTAGCCGCTTGATGTCAAACGCGGAAAGGGGCTAGAAGCGGGCCCCACGTACGTGCGTATCTCCTTCCTCTTCCTTGCCGGAGCATCGCTCGGCATCGCCGCGGCTTCGGCCTCCGGCTGCACGCCTTCGATCGGGGATCGTTGCGTGCTGTCGACCGACTGCTCGACGCGCGGCGACCGCCTCTGCGATACCGCGCAGCCCGACGGCTACTGCACGCAGTTCAACTGTCGGAAGAACGGCTGCCCGGACGACGCGCACTGCATCCTCTTCAACGCGAGCCTGCAGGGCTGCGGCTACGACGATCGCTCGGGCGGCTACGGCTCGCGCACGGCGCGCTCCTTCTGCACTGCGCACTGCGAGACGAACGCGGACTGCCGAGGCGGGTACGTCTGCGCCGATCCGCGGAGCGCCCCGTGGAATGGCCTCGTCCTCGACGACAACCAGAACGCGCGCACGTGCCTCGTCCTGCCGAGCGCCGACCTCGACGGCGGCGCGGACGCGGCGGTGCAGACGCCGCGCGGCCCGGCCCCGATCTGCGGTGCGGTCGGCCCGACGGTCGACCCGTACGACGCGTCTCCGCCGAGCGTCGCCGACGCGAGCACGGATGCGCCGCCGCTCGTCGCGGCCGATGCCGGTAGTGACGCGGCGGACGCCGGTGACGGCGGCGACGCGGGCGACGGCGGGCTCTGAAGGTCACGCGGTGCGCCGTGTCGCGGGGGCGGCAGTGGCGCGCGTCGCCGAAGCGGCGGCGGTCGTGCTCGTCCTCGCCACGCTCGTTTTCCTCGCGCTTCGCATCCTGCCCGGCGATCCCGCTGCGCTGATCCTCGGCGACCAGGCGAGCGAAGCAGAGCGCGCCGTGCTTCGTACGCGGCTGCACCTCGACGAGCCGCTGTACGTGCAGTATGCACGTTTCGTACGCGGGCTCGCGACGTTCGACCTCGGAGACTCGGTGCGTCGCCCCGGCGTGTCGGCGGTGGCGCGCGTCCTCGACGCGCTCGGCCCCACTGCGTCGCTCGCGTCGCTCGCCGTGCTGCTCGGCGCGCTCGTCGGCGTGGCGGCCGCCGTGCTCGGGGCCGGACCGTGGCTCGGCGCACGTAGGTCGTGGGTGGATCGGGTGGCGACGGCGCTCGCCGCGACGCCGCTCCTCGCGTTCGCCCCCGTGCTCACCTACGCCCTCGCCGCGCGCCTCCGCGTCGTTCCTTTGCCCGGAGATCCGGAGGCGGGCGTGCTCGGATTGCTCTTCGCGAGCGGGCTCCTCGCGCTTCCGCTCGCGGCGCACGTCGCGCGTGTGTCGCGCGCTTCTCTCGACGACGTCGGCCGCGCGCAGTTCCTCGGCGTCGCGCGCGCGAAGGGCAGTAGCTTCGCGCGCGTCTACTGGCTGCACGCGCTGCCGGCTTCGCTCGGGCCGATCGTCACCGTGACGGGCACGCAGCTCGGCGCGCTCCTCGGAGGCGCGGTGGTGCTCGAGCGCCTCTTCGAGCGTCGCGGCCTCGGTACGTTGATCCTCGAAGCGTACGCCTCGCGCGACTTGCCGGTCCTCGAAGCGGCGGTCGTGTTCTCCGGAGCGCTCTTCGTCGGCGCGCAGCAGCTCGCCGCGGCGCTGCATGCGGCCATCGATCCGCGCGTGAGGTCCTGATCCGTGCACAAGATCGCGAGAGCGTCCCTCCTTCGGCTCGCGCCGCTCGCGACGGTGCTTGCGGTCTCGACGGCCGTAGCGCTCGGCGCGCGGTCACCGACGCATCTCGATCCGGACCTCTCGTGGTCGCCGCCGTCCGCCACGTGGCCGCTCGGCTGCGGCGAGGCTGGCGTCGACCTGCTCGCGCTCGTCGCACACGCCACGCAACGAGGCGTCCTCCTCGCCGCGGTGGTCGCGTCCATCGGCTTCCTCGTGGGCTGCCCGCTCGGCGCGGCGGCGGGGCTCGCGCGCGGCGCCTTCGAACGCGCCGTGTCGCGTGCGTGCGACCTCGTGCAGGCGTTCCCGACGTTCCTCCTCGCGCTCGTCGTCCTCTCCGCGGTCCGTGCGCCCACGCGCGCGCATCTCGGCGCCGTGTTCGTGCTCACCGCGTGGGCGCCGTTCGCGCGGCTCGCCCTCGCGCAAACCCGTGTGCTGCGGGATACGGCGTTCGTCGAGGCCGCGCGCGCGCTCGGAGGCGACACGGCGCGCGTCGTCCTCCGTCATCTCGTCCCGAACCTCCTCGGTATCGTCGCGGTGCAGCTCGGCTCGACCGCGGCGGCGATCGTCGTGAGCGAGGCCGCGCTCGCCTTCGTCGGGTTCGGCACACGTGACGGGGTCTCGCTCGGCGCGATCCTGGACCAGGGCGTCTCGGCGATGCTCCGCGCGCCGCACGTGCTGCTCGTCGGCGCTGGCAGCGTGTTCGCCACGAGCGTCGCGCTCATGATCGCCGGCCGCGCGTTCGATCCTGGGTTTGCTCGCGCGCCCCGCCGCAAGTAAAGAAGCGCCAGATGCTCGCGCCGCCGCCGCTCCCCCGGAACCTCGAGGCGAGCTTCCGCGACCTCGACAGCAAGAGTGCGGACGTTCGTGCTTCGGCGGTCGAAGACCTCGTCCGCCACGCGCGTCGCGACGAGGCCGTCCGCGCACGTGCGCTTCCTCTCCTGATCTCCAAGCTGTCCGACGAAGCTCCTCGTCCGCGCGCCGCCGCGGCGGTCGCTCTCGGCGATCTGGATGCGACCTCCGCCGTGCCGGAGCTCCTCCGCGCGGTCGACGACGACGACGCGTACGTCCGGCAGATGGCGCTGAATGCGCTCGGCGAGCTCGCCGACGAGCGCGCGCTCCCGCGGCTGCGTCGCGCGCTCGCCGATTCGCGTCCGGAGATGCGCTACCAGGCGATCATCGCGTTCGCACGCGTGTGCAGCGACGAAGCGGAGGTGGCGCGCGCGCTCCTCGCGGCCACGAACGACGACGACGATGCCGTCGCGCACATCGCGCTCCGCGTCGCCGAAGAAGATCTCGACCGCGGCAAGAAGCCCGATGCGCGGCTCGTGACGCGCGCGCGAACGCTCCTCGAGTCGGGCTCGCCGCACCTCGCGCTCGTCGCCGCGATCGTCCTCGCAAAGGCTGGCGAAGACGCAGGGCATTCGATGCTCCTCGCCGTGGTCCGTGGTGAGAAGGTTCGCGGCGTCGCACCCGAGAAGGAAGACGAGCGCGCGGCCGTCGAGCTCGTGGGGGAGCTCGGGCTCACCGCCGCTCGCCCCTTCCTCGAGAAGCGCGCGTGGGGGCTCGCGCGGCACGTGAAAGACACCTGCGCGTTCCATGCGCGCATCGCGCTCGCGCGCATGAACCACCCGCGTGCGATCGCGGAGATCGTGAAGGATCTCGACGACGAGCAGAGCGCGGTTCGCTCCGGAGCGGTCGTCGCTGCCGGACGCGCGCGCATCGTCAGCGCACGGGCCGCGATCGAGAGGCTGACCGCCGCGTCGGTCGACCCCGAGCTCGTGCGCGAAGCGCTCGCGCGGCTCGTCGAGCCCGGCGCCGAAGGCCGAGGATGAACCTCGCCGCGGACCTGCTCGACCTCCGCTACGACGGGGGCGGTCACGTCGAGAGCTTCTTCTTCAAGGCTGCCGAGCCGGGCGGGAGGCGTGCCGTCTGGACGAAGGTGACGGTGCTCGCGCAGGCACCGAAGGAGACGCGCGGGCGTGCTTCCGCTCCGCCCGTCGCCGAAGCCTGGTGCGTGGTCTTCGATCGCGAGAAGGGCCACGTCGCGACCAAGACGACCTTGCCTCTCGAGCGCGCTCGCTTCGCGCGCGGAACCCTCGACGTCGAGGTCGACGGCTGCGAGCTGTCGCTCGGTCGTGCACGGGGGGATCTCGCGACGGGGCTCCGCCGCATCGCGTGGGATCTCGCGATCGGCCCCTCACGCGCCGAGCCAGTCGTGCACCTTCCGTCACCGATGCTCTATGCGGGTCCGTTTCCCGCCTCGAAGCTCGTCTCGCCGGTCAGCGACGCGCGTGCAACCGGATCGATCCGCATCGACCGAGGCGACGGGGCTGCCGAGGAATCGTGGGACGTGTCGAGCTGGCCGGCGATGATCGGACACAACTGGGGGCGTACGCACGCGCGCCTCTACGCCTGGACGCACTGCAGCTCGTGGGACGACGCCGAGGACCTCGTATTCGAGGCGGTGAGCGCGCGCGTCCGCATGGGGCCCGTGCTGTCGCCCATGGCGACGGCGGCGTTCGTCCGCTGGCGGGGCCAGCGCTGGGACCTCAATACGAGCGAGCTCTTCGGAAAGAACCGCGGCAACATCTCGATGCGCCGCTGGGAGGCGACGTGCGAAGGCCACGGCGTCCGGTTGCACGCCGAGCTCGCGGCCGAGACGGACGCGATGGTGGGGCTCCATTACCCGAATCCCTCCGGCGCGATGACGTACTGCCTGAACTCGGGGCTCGCGCGCGCGCGCCTGGAGCTCGCGCTGGGAGGAGGGCGTACGCTCGTCGCGACGTCGCGTGCGGCGACGCTCGAAATCGGGACGCGCGACCGTGACCACGGCGTCCCCATGTACTTGTAAGGTGCACCGATGACCGTCGCGACCTCCTCGACCTCGACTGCCCACGACGAAGCGGGCCGGCGCGCGCTCGTCGGCATCGCCGTCGTGCAGCTGCTCGCGATCGCGCTCTGGGCCGGCGGGCTCGTCGCCCTCGGCGCGGTCGTCGCGCCCATCGTGTTCCGGAACGTGCCGGCGCCGACGAGCGCCGATGCGATGACCCTCGTGTTCGCGCGCTTCGACAAGGTGACGATCGCGTGCGGCGCCGTCGCCCTCGTGATGGAGGCGGCGTTCGCCGTGTGGGGAGGGAAGGCGACCCGCCTCGACGTCGCGCGTGGCGTCGCGCTCGCCGTCGCCGTGGGGCTCGCAGTCACCGTCGCCGCGTGGCTCACGCCCGGCATCGCCGGCCTTCATCACGCGGGAGCCGTCCGCAACTTCGGACCGGATGGCACCGAGCTCGAACGCCTCCACAAGCTCGCCGAGGCGCTGGCGAAGGGCGAGCTCGTGCTGCTCCTCGCCGTCGTCGTGCTCACGGTCGCGAAGGTCGCGCGCGGCCGGGCACGGCCATTGCTCGCGCGCTGAGCCGATGACGAAGGACGCGACGCGACGGGTTCTCGTGACGGTGCTCGCGACGGGCGGGATGCTCGCCGGCGCATCCGGTGGCTGCTCGACGGAGACGCAGCCGATCGAGGTCGGTTTCGACGCGGCCGCGGATGTGGTCGTCGAGGCGGACGCGCGCCGCGACGAAGAAGACGCAAGGGCGTCGCCGATTCCGTGTCCCTCGACGAACGAGATCGACGCGACGACGTTCCCCTGGAACCCCCCGACGCGGTTGCCAGGTTCCTGCACCGAAGCGGAGCTGGACGCGTTCGTGAAACACGTCGCCGCCAACGACGATCCGGCGAAGTGGAAGGCGGGCGCATGGACGGACAGCGAGGCGTGCCGGAGCTGCGTGTTCGCGAAAGACGGCGCGACGTGGGCGCCGCTCGTGGAGAACGCGTCCGGACAGCTCGCGGTCGTGAACATCGGCGGCTGCGTCGCGATCGCGAGCGGCCGCGAAGCATGCGGACGCGCCGCCCAGCAATGGCGCGACTGCTACGTCGAAGCGTGCTCGGACTGCAGCACGGGCGAGAAAGATTGGTTTCAGAAGTGCAGCGAGCTCGCGAAGGTCGGCGCCTGCAAGAAGGCGTTCGATGCGCTCGTTCCCTCGTGCGGTGACGCGCAGACGCTCGCCGCCGCAGAGGCGGCTTGCGATGGCGCCACGTTCGTCTTCGAGGGACCGATCCGTGCGCAATGTATCGGGCTGACGGACGGGGGCGACCTCTAGCGGCACGCGCGTTGCTCATGCGCCGCCAAGACTTGGAGGATGCATGGTGAAGAAAGTTTTCGCGCTCGCCAGCGTTACGGCGCTGACGGGCCTCGTGACGACAGGAATGGTCGCGGGTTGCTCGTCGACCGACCCGACTCCGGCAACGGACGACGGCGGCGTCACGGATGCCCCCGCCGACCGGACGCCGGATCGGGGTCTCCCCGATCAAGAGGTCCCCGATGGGGCGGCCAAGATTTGCCCGAGCACCGACGAGATCGACGCGACGACGTTCCCGTGGAAGCCCCCGACGAAGACGCCGGGCGCGTGCACGGAAGCGGAGCTCGACGCGTTCGTGAAGCACGTCGAAGCGACGGACGATCCGTCGAAGTGGAAGGGCGGCACCTGGA